>Ga0209810_1001039_pt1 | contig 47301 bp, 43 predicted proteins | sample Coa_R1_7_FD_187159 | JGI IMG/M metagenome (GOLD analysis project Ga0209810, IMG submission 187159) | Surface soil microbial communities from Centralia Pennsylvania, which are recovering from an underground coalmine fire - Coalmine... | ecosystem: Environmental > Terrestrial > Soil > Unclassified... | reverse complement strand
GAGCCACGCTCAACAAGCCGCTGGTGACCGGTTCGCCCTGGCTGCGACTGCCGGAAGAGCACGGAGCCGCCGCTGCGGCCTCCAGTCCTGCCCTTCCATTTTGGCATTTGAGCCGTTGTTGTAGATAAGGTTTTACCGGCTGCGAGAATAGAGGCCTGCTTGGCACAACCGGCTGCTGAGGGTCTCGTCTGCGCGCATCCCGGGCCGCCCGGAGCATTCGCATTCCGGATCAGCTATGCCGCGCCTCTGCTTCGGAACCCGCAACTTCAACCCACATTGGCAATGCTGCTTGGCAGCCCTGCCCCGCCGTGCTATCGGCTGCGAGCTCCCCGGAGAGGTGGCTGAGCGGTTGAAAGCACCGCACTCGAAATGCGGCATAGGCGCAAGCCTATCGGGGGTTCGAATCCCTCCCTCTCCGCCAGATTACCGTTCACCACCATCCGCCACCATCCGGAACATGTTAGAATTCCAGCTATTTGACGGTTGAGATATTCGCACACGTGCGCGATTGTGTGCCTCAATCCGCGTCCTATTGTAAGATTTATTGTAAGACCGGCCGGTTTAAGCAAAGCCGCCTGAGCGCTGCAACGCCCGGCGGCTTTTGACCAGGCCTAGAAGGAGCACAAGGCCATGGCTGCCGCTCAATCTAATCCGCCCGGCGCCCGGCGGCAATCGCACAAGCTTTCACACCGCACCGTCCAAACCGCCAAGCCCGGCCGCTATGGAGACGGCGCGGGGTTATGGCTTGTTGTTTCGCCGAGCGGGGCTCGCAAATGGGTTTTCCGCTTCAGTTGGCAAGGGCGCGTCACTGAGACGGGCCTAGGCGGCTGCCCGGCGGCAGGGCTCGCGGAAGCCCGTCAGAAAGCCGCCGAGGCTCGCAAGCTGCTTGCGGCGGGCATTAATCCGATCGAGGCGCGCAAACGCGCCGGGCGTAAGACGTTCGGAGAGCTTGCCGAGGCTTTCCTCGCGGCGAAGCAATCCCAGTGGCGAAATCTCAAGCACCGGGCGCAGTGGCGGATGACGCTGCGCGTTTATTGCGCGGCGCTTTGGGAGAAGCCGGTTGCTGAGATTGCAACGGCGGATGTGCTGGCCGTGCTGCAACCACTATGGCAGGCGAGCCCTGAGACGGCCTCGCGGCTGCGCGGGCGGGTTGAGGCCGTGCTCGATGCAGCGAAGGCGCAAGGGCTGCGGAGCGGAGAGAACCCGGCTCGCTGGAGAGGGCATCTAGATAAGCTCTTGGCGCGGCGGCAAAAGCTCTCTCGCGGTCATCACGCAGCGATGCCTTATGTTGAGCTTCCAGCATTCATTGCGAGCCTGCGCGAGCGGGAGAGCGCGGCGAGCCTGGCGCTCGAATTTCTCATTCTCACGGCCGCTCGAACGGGCGAGGCGATCGGCGCACGGTGGGGCGAGATTGATTTCGTCGCGAAGGTTTGGACCGTGCCCGCAGAGCGAATGAAGGCGGGCAAGGAGCACCGCGTGCCGCTCTCGGGCCGGGCGATGGAAATTCTCGAAAAGCTCGCTGGGGAGAAATCCGGAGAGTTTATCTTTGCCGGCCAGCGGCGCGGCAAGCCTTTGTCGAGCATGGCGCTTGCCATGTTGCTGCGGCGGATGAAGGTTAAAGCCGCAACCGCGCACGGATTTCGAAGCTCGTTCCGCGACTGGGCGGGGGATTGCACTCATTTCCCGCGAGAGATTGCCGAAGCGGCGCTCGCTCACGCCGCCGGGGATGAGACTGAGCGCGCTTATCGCCGCGGTGATGCGTTAGAGAAGCGCCGCGAGTTGATGGAAGCCTGGGCCTCTTATTGTCAGCCAAAGGCGGGCTCAAATGTGATTCACCTGGTGAAGCCGGTTTGATGTTGGCAACTCGCGTATTCGCGCGGGGTTGTGGATAGCGTCGCAATTCACTTCAATAATCGAGCGTTCTTGCGCACAGTTTGACTCGTGATCGTAACAAGATCTCGCGCGCCCAGTTCCAGCCAGAGCTGGCCGTGACCCGAAGGCACGCCAAGCCAGGCGCCGCTTAGAAAGTCGCCGAATTAATCTAGCCGGTCCGCGTTCAAGCCAGAACGCCCCTGGTCGAAGATCTAATCTCACGCGACATTCCCTCACCTCGAACCGCTCGTCAGCGGCGCAATCGACTGCGCTCTGCAGTTAGATCAGCTCGCTCGAGCACAGGAGAATTCAATGAACGTAGTAACCCTCGAAGAAAGACTCGCTCACGGAAATATCTCAATGTCCGAGCTCCGGCAGCTTGCTGGCGTGAGCAACACATCTCTTTACGCGGATGTGCGCGCGGGCAAGCTTGCTTACCAAAAGCGAGGCAAGAGCACGCGCGTCCCCGGCCCCATCGCCAAAAGGTACATCAACGGGGAACCGATCGATGATTTGATCCCGCTTTACCCTGAATTGAAGATCGGCCGTCAGCGTCCGGTTTCAACTCGAGCACGCGAGGCTGAATCATGATCATTCAAAAAGAAAAGGGTCCGCCGCGCGATTCGGTGGACCCTTCTGAAGCGTGTGTCTTTGGTGACTCTGACGGTTTCGAGAATACCAAGCCCGCACTCTCGAAACAAGCCCCCTGCCTCCAATCGGTTCTAGAAGATTTGGAGAGGGATTTCGAAACCGAGCGAGATGCTCTCGCGGCCGAAGCATTTTGGCGGCATGCGGCCCTGTTATTGATCCGCGCGGCGGATGATCTTTGTATCCGAGACTTGATTGGCGCCGAGATCAACCGGCAGGCGGCGCGGGCGAGATTCATCGCCGGGAACGATGCCTTCCAGCGGCTGAGGGGGGCAGCATCATGATCACCTGCCCTCCAGATTTCGAAAAGTGGCCGCTCGACCGGCGGATTAAGTGGGTTGAAGAAGATCACAGACGGACCGGCAAGAATTACCCTGACGGCTTCACCAGATGGGCGTTAACTCAGCGAAACGCTTGGTTTGAAGCTGAGTACAAGCGGATTGCCGCGCGGGCGAGTGAGCCCCGCGATGGCGAGCCCTATGATTTGCCGGGTGATGCATTCATCCGGCTTTGCTTTCCCGCGAGCGAGCCGCCCGCGCGGCCGCATGAAGCCTCGCCGCCGGGTTCGCCGGATGATGAAGCCGCGCTGCGCTCGGTGGAAGGAATCATCAACTTCGCAGTCAATGCCGAGCCTAGCGAGCGCGAGCGGGCTTTTCTTTGGGCTGCCCGCAAGCTGCGCGCCCGCGTTGATGGTGGCTCCATCACACGCGAGCTTGCGCATGATCTTCTCGGAGAAGCCGCCCGGCGGGCAGGCCTGCCCTCATCAACAATCAACAGCGTATTCGAAAGGGGGCAGCTATGAACGAACGCCCTGCTTCATCAATCGTCGAATTTGTAGATAGATGTCTCAAAAAAAGCGAGCCGCTGCCTCTATTCCCGCCGCTGCCCGAGGCTTCGCCCTATCCGGTTGATGCCCTCGGTCCGGTGCTCGCCGAGGCAGCGGCAGCAATCTCCCGCAAAGTGCAAGTCCCGGACGCGATGGCGGCGCAGTCAGTGCTCGCCGCTGCATCGCTCGCGTGCTCAGCCCATGCGGACGTTGTGCTGCCGTTCGGGCAAGCCCGGCCGCTGGCGATGTTTTTTCTTACCGCGGCCAGCTCCGGCGATAGGAAATCGAGCGCCGATAACGAAGCTCTTTGGCCGCTCCGGAAGCGAGAGCAAGCACTTAAGGAAGAACATCGGGAAGCGATCAAAGGCTGGAAGATTGATTTCGCCGCGTGGACGGCCGAGAAGCGAAAGATCGAGGGCAATGGCAGCCTCGATCTTACGGCGCGGAAAATGAAACTCACGGCCATCGGGCCAGAACCCGAAAAGCCGCTCGAACCGATGCTTTTGAGCGGCAATCCAACGTTAGAGGGCCTCATCAAGGCTTGGCCAGGCCTTCCGCCGGTGCATGGCATTTTCACTACCGAAGGCGGGATGTTCACGGGCGGGCACGCCATGAACCAAGACAACCTGCTTAGCAGTGCTGCGATGCTTTCTGAGTTATGGGATGGCAAGCCGGTGCGGCGAGTCCGAGCGATTGACGGGATTTCAATCCTTCACGGACGGCGGCTCGCGATTCACTTGCTCATTCAACCTGACGCGGCAGGCTCATTCTTGTTGAACCCGCTGTTGAGAGATCAAGGCTTATTATCGCGCGTTCTTGTGGCAGCGCCCGCCAGCAAGGCCGGGTCGAGGCTATGGCGCGAGCCGGACGTGGCCGACAACGCAGCGATCAAACGCTACGGCGCGCGATTGCTCTCCATCCTCGAAACAGCGCCGCCGCTGGAGCCCGGAACACGCAACGAGCTTACGCCGCGCGAACTGCCGCTATCTGCGGCCGCAAAGGACGCTTGGATTGAATTTCACAATCATATCGAGAAGCTAAGCGGCGAGGGAGGCGCGCTGGCCGAAGTGCGCGACTTCGCTTCCAAGGCGGCGGAGCATGCGGCGAGGCTCAGTGGAATCTTGACGCTCGTTGCAGACTTGCATGCGGCCGAAATCGGCAGCGCGGCGATGGAGGGCGCATTGTTGCTTACCGATTGGTACGTTGCCGAGACTTCGCGATTGAGCAAATCCGGCCGGGTTGATGTTCGATTGCTGCGTGCTCAAGCGCTTTTAAATTGGCTGAAATCTCAACCGTCCGGGCAAGCGCGGTTCCGGGAACTCTTACAATTCGGCCCGAACGCCACGCGGACCAAGGAATCGGCCGAGGAAGCTATCAAGATACTGCTCGATCACGGGCTGATAACCGAACCCTTGGCCCGGCCGAGGCTGATTCAGGCCGTTGGAACTTAACCGATGGAATATCCCCGCTTTAAGCTGCCCGCGACGCCTAAGGGGCCTGCTACAGTCGCTACGGTTGCTACGGTTCCCCGAACAAAGCCCGAAAACGTAGCAAACGTAGCAACCGTAGCAGGGGGGAAGAGCCTTCCGGCGGGCAGAAATCCGCAAAACGTAGCAAGTGTAGCGAGTGTAGCAGGGGGGGAGAGCCTTCCGGCAGGCCCGGCAACCGCGAAACCGGCGGCTGCTACACTTCCTCCCGGCGCCTCACTCCAACAACCGTCAAAACCGTCAAAAGGGGCTTTTGGCAGTTTTGTCAGTGACCAGAGTGAGCATGTTTTCCCGGAGCGCTCCGGCGGCGAAAAGGCTAGCGAGCAACCGAAGGTTGCGGCGCAGAGCCCGGCAGCCACCCGCTTCAGCGACCTTTATGAGACGGACGCCGATTACGCCCGGGCGCTAATCCGCTACGCCAAGCAGGACGGCCTCGGCCTTCACATTTCATCCGGGCGGCTCATCATCACGGCCGGGCAGCGGAACGATACCGATCTTCTTGGCGAGCTGCGGGCGCACGAATCCGCCGTGCTCGAATGCCTGCAAGCTGAACTCTGGGGGAATTGGAGATGATTGCCGCTCTCATCACCAGCCCGCTCCCGCGCCGAACGCTGCGCTGGCGTCTGGGCCGGGCAAGACGATGGCCCGAATGATGACTTTCCGTTCTGACGAGACCACCATAATCGCTTGCTTGCGGGCGGGCGCTGAAAGCGAGCCCAATTCGAGCATTCCGCCTCGACCGGCCGAGCCTGCCAGCAGCGAAAGCCTGCGGGGGCCCGGCCACGACCCTAATGAGGGATGAACGGCGATGGCTGAAAATCCAGCGGTGAAACAACGCGGCAGGCCCTTTCAAAAGGGCCAATCCGGCAATCCGGCGGGCAAACCCAAGGGCGCCAAGCACAAGGCGACCCTAGCAGTAGAAGCCTTGCTGGAGGGCGAGGCGGATAAGCTAACCCGCAAGGCAATCGACAAGGCGCTGGAAGGCGACGGCGTTGCCTTGCGCTTGTGTCTGGATCGACTGTGCCCGCCCCGGCGGGACCGGCACGTGAGCTTCCAAATGCCGCCGGTTACAACCGCCGCAGATGCCGCCAAGGCCAGCGCGGCAATCCTCGCTGGCGTCGCGGACGGCCTTATCACGCCAGCCGAAGCCGCGGAGGTCGGCAAGCTCATCGAGAGCCACATCAAAATCATCGAGGCAAGCGAGTTCGAAGCGCGCCTCGCTGCGGTGGAAGAAAGGACGAAGAACGATGGCCCGCGATCGCCAGAGGAGAATTAAGAGACTTGAGACCAAATTCGGGCTCTCTCGGGATGCGGGCCGAGGCGCTTATGAGATTGGGCCCGGCGATCATCCGGTTACCGAGTTCAGCCCGGTGGCTCGCACGATTGCAAAATTCGAGGCGCTTTTCACTCCGAAAGAAAAGTGGCAATAAGCCCGGCAAGCGCCCGCCGCTTGTAAGACTAATCGTAAGACCGGCCTTGCCGTAGTTCCCGGAAGCGGTTTGATTTCAATGGGGTAGCAAATTCGTACTGCGGACTCCCTCTCCGCCATTAGCTGCGCCCTAGTGCTAATCGCTGCCGCCGGTTATCGAGGTGCGGCCACACCGGAAAAGAGCGCTGGAAAGAAGCACCCGCCCCGCGGCAAGTTCTGCAACGCGCGTGATCGGATTTGCATCGCAAACATGGCGCCATTGGAGCGGCATGAGCAAGAGAAACGGCTTGCACACAACAGGCCGGCAGGCCAGCAAAGCAGCGGCTTTGCTAGTCTCGTGCGCAGCTGTTTCGTCCATTTTACTGACAGCGATGGCTAACCCGGCTCCGCCAGCCAATCGGCCTTCCGCAGTGCCTCTTCCTCCGCCGCGCCCTGCGTTTCCAGGAGAATTGCAGGCGCCGCCGCCAGCCAATCCGGAAACTCGCGAGCCTGCCTCGGCAGCTCCTGGCGAGCCGATTGCTCCCTCGGAAAAAAGGCAGCCGCGGAATCTGCCGCAAGCCTCACGCGCACGGATGCATGCCTGCGGACTCGAATGGCAGAAAATGAAACAATCAGGCGCCTCTGCGGACAAGACTTGGTTCGAGTTCGCCCAATCCTGCCTTGCTAGATAAGGCGCTTGCCCCGGCCCATTGAGCGCTTGGAAGATCCAAGTTTCGCGCGGCGCGGGATAGAATCCCGCGCGCCCGATCTCCTTTAGAGGGCGAGATGCTCATAAGAACGGAGAGGATAACCGGCAGCGGGCGGCATCGCCTCCAATAACCCGCAGGCCGCAGCCGGCCTCTCGTTCCGCTGAACTCCTCAAGCAGGCTCCGGTTCGCCCGGAGGAGGAGGCGGGGGAGCTTTGCGTGGAGCTGCTTTGCGCGGAGCTGCTTTGCGCGTGGCCTTTCGTGCTCCAGCCTTTCTTGCCGCAGTCTTCCTGACCGGCTTCTTGGCCGCCATCCTCTTGCCTGCCGCTCTCTTGGCCGTTGCTCTTTTGAGCGTCCGCTTCTTGGCCGCCGCTTTGCGTGCAGTCTTCTTCACGGCTCCTCTGCGCGCGCCCTTTTTGGCAGCGCCTCTTCTCGCCGTTCCTTTCCTCGCTGACTTCTTGGTGGTTGCTCTCACCATGTTCAATGTTCCCTCTGCTAATTTAGTCAGCGCTTTCGATTTGCTGACTAAAGGCATGCATAGGGTATCGTTGTTAATCAAGCATGCAAGAGGGTGTGCTTCGTACGCAGCATAAGCAAGCATTCAAAGCGGCGCATTGTAGCGCTAATTCGTGCTCGATGCCGCGTTCGATACGATCGGGACGACGCCGATTTCGGTGTTTTGATCACTGCGCGGGCAAAGCTCGCAAGCAGGCTGCAGCGCGTTACGCAAAGCGCAATCAAACCTCAAATGACAACCGCCGGAGGCATGCGCCATGCATTCGCTGAATTAAAAAATGCGAGATATTTAAATGTCCTACGCCACTTATTTGCGGGCCGCGCTTGCCTGGCTTCCGCGGGTCAATGCAAAAACAGCTCGCAGCTTCGCAGCCCGCAATGGGGGATCTTAACGAGACTATTTAGCGGATGGAGCGCTTCGTCCGGACGGCTCGCGCAGCGCTGATTGAAACGCCAGGCGAGTCAAAAAAAAATTTCGTTGAAGGTCAAAAAAACACGCCCTTTAACGGCGCCGCCAACGCCTTCGCCGAAGCGCATCGCGCGAATCACCCGAATCATGGGTGATTCGTAAGCCCATTTTCAGAGCCCCAATTTCGCTTTTAGAAGCTCGTTGACGGTGCGCGGATTGGCTTTGCCGCCGGTCTCTTTCATGACCTGGCCGACAAACCAGCCAATCATCGAAGGCTTCGCTTTCGCCTGGGCCGCTTTGCCAGGATTGGCGGCGACCACCGCATCGACGCAAGCGGCGATCAACGATTCATCGCTCACCTGGGTCATGCCGCGCGAGACGACGATCGCGCGCGGATCGCCGTCCTTTTCCTCCGAAATGAGGATCGCAAGCACGTCCTTTGCGAGCTTGCCCGAGATCGTGCCCTCTTGGATGAGATCGATGATCGCCGCGATCTGACCAGGCTTGATATGTGTTTGCGGGACAGTTAGCCCTTGGGAGTTGGCATAGGCGGCAACGTCGCCGAGAATCCAATTGGCGACGAGCTTGGGATCGCGGACAGTGCTGCCATGCTTTACGGCAGCCTCGTAAAAGTCCGCCGTGTCCTTATCGGCGATGAGTATGCCTGCATCATAGGCAGGGAGGGCGTACTCTCTAGTAAAGCGCTCCTTCTTGGCATCCGGAAGCTCGGGCAAGTAACCGGCGAGCGCGTCGACATAGGCCTGATCGAGCTCCACTGGCAAAAGATCGGGGTCGGGAAAATAGCGGTAGTCATGCGCCTCCTCCTTGTTGCGCATCGGGCGGGTCTCGCCGCGGGAGGGGTCAAAAAGGCGGGTCTCCTGTTCGATCTTGCCGCCATCTTCGATGACCGCGATCTGGCGCCGCGCCTCGGCTTCGATGGCCTGGCCAATGAAGCGGATCGAATTCACGTTCTTGATTTCGCAGCGCGTGCCGAGGGGCTCGCCCGGGCGGCGGACAGACACGTTGATGTCCGCCCGGAGTGAACCCTGCTCCATATTGCCGTCGCAGGTACCAAGGTAGCGCAGGATCGTGCGGAGCTTCGAAACATAGGCCTTGGCCTCCTCGGCGGAGCGCAGATCGGGCTTTGAGACGATCTCCATAAGGGCTACGCCCGAGCGGTTGAGGTCAACGAAGGACTCGGTTGCCGACTGGTCGTGGAGGGATTTGCCGGCGTCCTGCTCGAGATGAAGGCGCTCGATGCCGACCTCGATCTGCTCGGCTGGCGAAAGGTCGACTGTTATCGAGCCCTCGCCGACGATCGGACTCTTGTATTGGGAAATTTGATACCCCTGGGGCAGATCCGGATAGAAATAGTTCTTGCGGTCGAAGATCGAGCGCAGATTGATCTTGGCTTTAAGGCCAAGGCCGGTGCGCACCGCCTGGGCAATGCACTCTTCGTTAATAACGGGAAGCATTCCCGGCATAGCGGCATCGACAAGGGAGACGTTGCTGTTTGGCTCTTTCCCGAATTCCGTCGAGGCGCCAGAGAAGAGCTTCGATTTCGAGATCACCTGGGCATGGACCTCCATCCCGATCACAACCTCGAATTCGCCAGTCGCGCCCTTAATAAGCTTTCTTGGCTTTGCATGAACGTTCATCGTACGCCCCTGACCTCTGGCTGCCCTTCTTGGGCACCATAGCGCCCCGCCGAAAGAAAACGAAGGCCCGGCGACGCAGAACCCCTGCAGATGCCCTGGAGGCGGCATACCTTAGAGTATGAAATGCATTGCAGCGCTGCAGAGCAGCTGCGGCCCTCGTTGCCCGAATAAGCTTGGGAAGCCCGCCCAAAATAAAAAAAGCCGCCAGGGGATCCCTGGCGGCGGCGGGGGAATGAATCTCGCCAGAAGTGTCAGTATTTGGCGACCACCGGAGCGCTGTAGGGCCAGCCAAATTTATAGGTCAGCCCAAGCCGGCCCGTGTGCAAAGTCTCTCGCGACGTGTGGAAGGGGATGGCGATGGGATTGAAAGGGAAGCCTGCATCGACGAAGCCCTTCGAAGGCCAGCTGTAATAGCGGTATTCGGCGCGCGCCGTCCAATTGCCGTAGAAATTGTATTCGATGCCGCCGCCAGCGTTCCAGCCATAGCGGTTGGCGGCGAAATCACGCGTAACCGGGAGGCCTCCGAGGGCTAGATTTGGAAATGGCAGCACCGCTGTCGGCGCGAGCAAGATCTGATTGCGGATGTCCCCATAAGCAAAGCCGCCGATCCCGTAAATAAGCACCCGGTCGAACGCGAGGCCGATGCGGCCATCTGCCGAGCCAAATTCGCGGATCGAGGTGGTCACGAAATCAAGCGGAGGTGCCGAGGCACGCCCTGTGATGCCGGCGAAATTGTATTCCGCCTGCAGGCCTACGACGAGAGGACCCGTGAATTGATAGTTGAAGCCAACGTGAATGCCGCCGAAGGGCCCTGAGGTGTCATAAGCAGTCGCAAAGGGCGGAAGGGCGAGGGTCGTCCGGCCGACGCCGCCGCCGACCTGCGCGCCAAGCTCGAAGCCAGTCCATGTGAAAGCCGGCACGGGGGGCGGTACTGGGGCCGGCGGGGGGGCCGTAAGATCAGCTGCGAAGAGCGATGTGCCGGTCAAAAGCAGTGCGGCCGTTGTCCCGGCGAGCCGCGAAATGTGTCGTTGCATGGAATCATTCCCTCCGTGGGTTGGCTCTTGTGTCTCCTGCGCGCTATCGATCTTATTCATAATGATAAGGGCTGCTGGAACAAGCTGGAATGGCGCTTTAGCGGGCGTTAGCGGCGATTATTCCAGATTATGTTGCATTTTTGCCGAGACTTCCGCACCGGCAGGCGGGCCGAGCGGGTTGGCCGCCCGCCAGTGCGCCCGCAAATGTGTCCCGAGACTTGCTGCATGCCGCTGCGCCCCTGGCTCACCTCCGCTTCAAGTCCTCTCTGCTGCTCGCTCACGCCAAAATGGCCGCTTGTCTTATAGGCAATTTGACCCGGAAGGCTTGACTATGACGCGCCGCGGTGCCACTCGCACGCCAACAAAACACAGGGATGAAATGTCCAGGGCATTTGTTTTTCCGGGCCAGGGATCGCAGGCTGTTGGCATGGGCAAGGAATTGGCCAATGCCTTTGCACGGGCTCGCGCCGTGTTTTCAGAAGTCGACGCCGCGATTGGGCAGAAGCTCTCGACTCTCATGTTCGAAGGCCCGCATGATGAACTCACCCTGACCGCTAATGCGCAGCCCGCAATTTTTGCAATGAGCCTTGCCGTCGTCCGCGTGCTCGAGGCCGAGGCAGGGCTTAATTTTGCGAGCGATGCGCACTTTGCCGCCGGCCATTCGCTCGGAGAATACTCTGCGCTCGCCGCAGCAGGCTCCGTTAGCATCGCGGAAGCGGCGAGGCTTTTGCGGATTCGCGGCGAGGCCATGCAACGAGCTGTGCCGATTGGCGAGGGCGCGATGGCAGCGCTCCTCGGGGTTGACTATAACTCTGCGGCCGCGATTGCGAACCAGGCCTCTTCTGAAATCGGAGAAGGAGCCGTTTGCTCGGTCGCCAATGACAATGGCGGGGGGCAGGTTGTCATCTCCGGAATGGCCGCGGCGGTCCACCGCGCAATCGAAATCGCCAAGGCGCAAGGTGTGCGCCGCCCTGTCCTGCTGCCGGTCTCCGCACCCTTCCATTGCGCCTTGATGCAGCCTGCTGCCGATGCAATGGCCGAAGCGCTCGCAGCGGCCACCATCAAGCCGCCCTGTATCCCGATCGTCTCAAATGTGCTGGCGAAGCCGGTGAGTGATCCCGAAGAGATTCGCAGGCTCTTGGTGTTGCAAGTCACAGCTCCGGTGCGCTGGCGCGAAAGCGTCGAATATATGGTCGGCCAGGGCGTGGACACCTTTTTCGAGTGCGGCGCGGGCAAAGTGCTCTCCGGGCTCACCAAGAGAATCGCGAGCACAGCGAGAACCTTGAACGCCGGGACCCCCGCTGAGATTGGGCTTTACCGTTCTGCCGCTTAGCGCTGCGCTTTGGAGTTTTTGCTAGATGTTCGATTTGACCGGCAGGACGGCCCTTATTACAGGCGCAAGCGGAGGATTAGGGCGCGCAATCGCCCGGGCGCTTCACGCCAAAGGCGCTGCCGTTGGCCTCTCGGGCACGCGGCGCGACGCGCTTGAAGAGCTCGCGGCAGAGCTTGGAACCAATTCCCATATCTTTCCCTGCGATCTTGGCCACAAATCGGCGGCCGAGGCACTCATCCCGGCGGCCGAAGCCGCGATGGGCAGTGTCGACATTCTCATCAATAACGCCGGCGTGACGAGAGATAATCTTTTCATGCGCATGAAGGATGAGGAGTGGGAGACCGTTCTGACGATTAATCTGACCGCTGCCTTCCGCCTCTCGAGGGCCTGCCTTAAGGGCATGCTGAGGCGCCGCCACGGCCGGATCATCGGCATCACCTCCATCGTCGGCGTGACCGGCAATCCCGGCCAGGGCAATTACGCCGCGGCGAAAGCCGGTATGATCGGCATGTACAAGAGCCTTGCGGCCGAGGTCGCAAGCCGGAACGTGACCGTCAATTGCATTGCGCCCGGGTTCATCGAAAGTCCGATGACCGAAGCTCTGAGCGAAAACCAGAAGCAGGCAATCTTGCCGCGCGTTCCGATGGGCCGGCTCGGCACCGGCGCGGATGTCGCAGCAGCGGTCGTTTATCTGGCGAGCCCGGAGGCTTCCTACGTCACCGGCCAGACGCTCCATGTAAATGGCGGAATGGCAATGATCTGAACGGGGTAGAAGATGGTCCGGGGGCGCCTTGCTGGCTCTCGCCAATCGCGATGAAGTGTGTTACGAACCCGCTTAAGCGATCAGGGAGGCAGCCTGCGCGCACCCGCATCGCGCACTTGATGCCCGCCACTGGCGGAGCATTGTAAGCAAATTTGGAAGGACGAGGAAAAAATCACCATGAGCGATGTCGCCGAGCGCGTAAAGAAGATTGTGGTGGAGCATCTCGGCGTCGATGCCGACAAAGTGGTCGAGGGGGCGAACTTTATGGAGGACCTTGGCGCAGATTCGCTCGACACCGTCGAGCTTGTCATGGCGTTCGAGGAGGAGTTTGGCGTCGAGATTCCGGACGATGCCGCCGAGACCATCGTCACCGTCGGCGATGCCATCAAATTCCTTGAAAAGGCTTCGGCCGCTTGAACCGGTTTTGCTGCCGCCTCCCTCCTGCGGGCGTCCGCCAGCCGGCGGCGGATTAAGCGGCCGCCCCCTTTGCAGTTCGCGGCGCCGCGTGCCGCGATGTTCAGTTCAATCGTCATTCGAGCGAAGTTGCTGCTGCCGGGCTTTTGCCTGGGCTGGTAAGGTTATATGCAAGGTCGCCCATAATGCGCAGGGTAGTTGTCACAGGGCTCGGCTTGGTCTCGCCGCTTGCCTGCGGCGTCGAGCCAAGCTGGCGCCGCCTTTTGGACGGCCAGAGCGGCGCCCGCCAAATCGATACGTTCGACGTATCGGATTTGCCCTGCAAGATCGCGATGCCAATCCCGCGCCGCGGCGAGGATAGTTTCGATCCAGATTACTGGATGGAGCCGAAAGAGCAGCGCAAGATCGACGACTACATCCTCTATGCCGTGGCCGCGGCCACGCAGGCCCTCGCCAACGCGGGCTGGCGGCCCTCATCATACGAGGAGCAGATCAGGACAGGCGTCCTTATCGGGTCGGGAATTGGCGGCCTCGGCGGAATTGCGGAGACGGCCATTGTCTTGAAGGAAAAAGGTCCGCGCCGCGTCTCCCCTTTCTTCATTCCCGGGCGTCTCATTAACTTGGCCGGCGGCTATGTCTCAATTCAGCATGGCCTCAAAGGCCCGAACCATGCCGTGGTGACGGCCTGCTCGACCGGAACGCACGCCATCGGCGATGCCGCCCGCCTAATTGCGCTCGATGATGCCGACGTGATGGTTGCGGGGGGGACGGAATCGGCCATCACACGGATCGGAATCGCCGGTTTTTCCGCCTGCCGGGCATTGTCCACCAATTTCAACGACCGGCCGGTGCAGGCCTCGCGGCCTTATGACAGAGACCGCGACGGCTTCGTGATGGGCGAGGGCGCGGGCTGTGTCGTCCTCGAAGCCTATGAGCACGCCAGGGCGCGCGGGGCAAAAATTTACGCCGAGATTGCAGGCTACGGAATGTCCGGAGATGCCTTCCACATCACGGCACCCGACGAAAGCGGCGATGGCGCGTTCCGGGCGATGGCTGCGGCAATCAAGCGCGCAGGGATTTCGCCCAGTGATATCGACTATGTGAACGCACACGGGACCTCGACGCCTCTTGGCGACGAAATCGAGGTCAGAGCGGTCGAAAGAATCCTCGGCAATGCTCCCCGCCAAAAACTATCGATGTCCTCCACAAAATCGGCGGTCGGGCATCTTTTAGGCGCAGCAGGAGCCGTCGAGGCGATCTTTTCGATCCTGGCGATCAGAGATCAAATCGTTCCGCCAACGCTTAACCTCGACAATCCCTCGGTCGAAACAGAGATCGATCTCGTGCCGCACAAGGCAAAGAGGCGAAAGGTTGAGTTTGTGCTTTCGAATTCCTTCGGATTTGGCGGCACCAATGCTTGCTTAGTCTTCCGGCGGGCCGCTTAAGGCATAAAGATCTCCTATTTCGGGAGCAGTAGCGAGCAGAACCCGCTTTCGCCACATTTTCGCTGCGCTATAGCGGTGAGTCTGGGACCGGGGCAGTGCACCATGGGCGCACAATGCGCCCCGGAAAAATGGGGCAGGCCCCGGCTGCCCTAATCTGAGCTTTCTTTCACGCTCAAAGCGCAGAAAGTTAGTGCCGAGGTGAGAGGCCATGTCTTCAGAACTCGACGCAGCCGGAATCCCCGCTCAAAATCACGTGCTTGAACCAGCGCAAAAAGAAAACGTTTTGTATGCCTCGAGATTCGGCGGCCTCAGAGTTGCGCCGCGAAGCCCGAAAGAGGCGCTCCAGCCGGATGCCGCCCCACCCCCGCCCGCGCCGCCGCACCGGCGGCGGCCAGGGCTCTCCGCGTTCAGCGGGTTTCTCTCCTTTCTGCTGATTGCCGCAATCGGCTCGATGGCCGCCATCATCTGGGGCGAACACCGCGTTCACGAGCCCGGCCCGCTCGAGAGCAGCAAAGTCATCTATATTGCGCCAGGCACGGAGGTTCCTGACATCATCGCCGAGCTTGAGCGCCAAGGAGTGGTCGACAGCCCCTTCTTGCTCAACATGGCCCTCTTAGCCGAGGGGCGCCGTTCGAAGGTCAAATCGGGAGAGTATCTTTTCAAAGAAAACGTCAGCGTGCAGGAAGTCATCGATACGCTAGTCAGCGGCCGGCAGGTCCTGCACGCCGTCACCATCCCCGAAGGGCTGACGAGCGAGCAGATCGTCGAGCGGCTGCGCGAGAGCGACATCCTCGTTGGCGAGATTGCAGAAATCCCGAAAGAGGGGAGCCTGCTGCCAGAGACCTATAAGGTCACGCGCGGCGCGGTTAGAGCCGATCTCATCAAAAAAATGCAAGACGGCCAGCGCCGCGTTGTCGACCAGATCTGGATGCATCGCGCGAGCGGCCTGCCCTTGCGCTCGCCCTATGAGCTCATCACGCTCGCCTCGATCGTGGAAAAAGAGACGGGCAAGGCGGACGAGAGGCCCCGTGTTGCGAGCGTGTTCTTAAACCGCCTCAAGAAGGGCATGCGGCTCCAATCCGACCCGACGATTGTATACGGTTTAACTCAAGGCAAAGGGCCGCTTGGCCGGGGGATCACCCGCTCCGAGCTTGAGAAGCCAACGCCCTACAACACTTATCTCGTCGACGGCCTGCCGCCCTCCCCGATCGCCAATCCCGGCCGCGCGGCGCTGGAGGCCGTCGCAAACCCGTCACGCACGCAGGATCTCTATTTCGTTGCCGACGGCAACGGCGGCCATGTCTTCTCCGAAACGCTCGACCAGCACAGCCGCAATGTGCAGCGCTGGCGGCAAATCGAACAGGATGCCAAGGACAAGCAGGAGTCCGTGGCGCCGGATGCGGCCAAAGCTCCGCAGGAGACGCAACCAGCTTCGCCAGCAGCGAGCCCCGCGAATGGCAAGAAAAGCGAAATGCCGGGCCACCCAGTCTATGGGGCCCTTCCCCATTCGTTCAGCGGATCTGAAAACGCCATCCGTCCCCCCCTTGCTCCGGTGAAGGCTTCCGATGCCATCGCCAAGGCGATGCCTCAAAATAGCCGCAAGGCCGCTCCCCACACCGCTGGCACAAGGGCGAGCGCCTATATGCTCGGCCCTGGACTTGAGGAGCTTGGCATTTCGATGGGCGGCCTAAAGCCGAGCAAACCCGTGCTCGACGGTCCCGGCGGCGAAGAGGACCAGCCTGCCGTACCGGCAAGGGATTCGCCAGGGCTCCCGGATACGCCCGCGCGAATCGAGCGAGCTACGGCGCCAGCCGGGATGGACCAGCCGGACCCGCCCGAAGGCGCAGCGGATAAACGGCCCAAGGCATTCGATGCCTCGCAAGGGACAGCTTTCGATCCGCTGCAAAATAAGACCTATGATCTGAACTACGCCAAAACAGTGCCTGCAGTTAAGTGAACTCCGGCAACGGTCAGCTGCATTCGGCGGCCCTCAGGCTGCAAGCGCCACATCCGGCGCCGTCAGCGCAAGCCCGAGACTCTTTGCAATGGCCGGATGGGTCAATTGACCACGGTGAATGTTAAGGCCGCTCCTGAGACCAGGGTGGCTCGCGATCGCCTCGAGCCCGCCTGCGGCAAGCGCCAGAGCGTAAGGGAGGATGGCGTGGCTGAGCGCTTGAGTTGCCGTAAGCGGCACCGCTCCGGGCATATTGGCGACGCAGTAGTGCACGATGCCTTGCTTGACGAAAACCGGTGCGGCGTGGATCGTCGGGCGCGAGGTTTCGAAACAGCCGCCTTGGTCGATGGCAACATCGACGAGGACGGCCCCTTTCTTCATAGTGCCGAGCATGCTCGCGGTCACGAGTTTGGGGGTGGCAGCGCCGGGCACCAGTACTGCCCCGATCACCGCATCCGCAGCTGCGGCAGCTTCCTCGACCGCCGCAGCCGAGGCAAAGTTCGTTTTCACCCGGCCCTGGAACAGCTCATCAAGCGCGCGCAGCCGCTCGATCGAATTATCGAGAATCGTAACGTCGGCGCCAAGGCCCGCCGCCATCCGCGCTGCTTGAGTTCCCGCCGTGCCGCCGCCAAGGACGGCGACTTTGCCCGGCAGAACCCCGGGGACGCCGCCGAGCAGAACACCGCGTCCTCCATTCTGGCGCTGCAAAGCGGCGCCCGCGGCCTCAATCGCGAGCCGCCCAGCGATCTCGCTCATCGGAGCAAGGAGGGGCAGACCCTTCCCGCCGGGCCCCGTGACCGTCTCATAAGCGACAGCGGTGCAGCCTGAGGCAAGCAGGCCCCTCGTTTGCGCAATATCGGCGGCGAGATGCAAAAATGCGAACAGGATCTGACCTTCCCGCAGCTTCGTCCATTCATTCTCCTGCGGCTCCTTCACCTTAATGATCATATCTGATCGGCTGAAGATCTCGGCCGCCGCAGGGACAATTCTGGCGCCCGCGGCCGCATAGGCCTGATCGGAGGCATTGATGCCGCTTCCCGCTCCGGTTTCGACGCTAACATCGTGCCCAGCGGCGGTGAATTCGCGGACCGCCTCAGGCGTCAGGCCAACGCGGTATTCTTGCTCCTTGATCTCCTTTGGCACGCCAATCCGCATTCGCAACCTCGCGGGCAAGAGCCCTTGTGCCCTCTTGCTGTCAATGTGGTAAGCTCCTGCCAGAATGCAACAAAAGCCAGCTGAACAGGCCTGCGGCAAAGATCCCAAGCCTTTCTCGAAGCCATGCCACCGCCTGGTGAGCACTACCGATTGCCACGATGCCAGATTTGCATAGCAGGATCGACGAACTCTTTCAGGCCTAGGGCAGGGAGGCAGACTTGAACTCACAAACCGAAGGGTCCCGCCTCTTTGGTCACGGCGGAACGCTAAAGCCGCGCCGCGCACCAAAAGGAGTGGCCTTGCCTGCATTAGACGCTGTTAAACCCGCTCAGGAGCGTGGCTCAAATGATGAGCTCACGAGCGGCGGCTTAGAGATCCCCGTTGAAGCCACCCCGGCGGCAGCGATCCCGATTATGGATAGAGAAGAGGAGATCGCCGCGGGGCCAAGCGAGCTTGCGCATTCGCCGCACCGTTTCATCAATCGCGAGCTTTCCTGGCTTGAATTCAACCGCAGGGTTTTGCAGGAAGCCTCCAATCGCAATCATCCCTTGCTCGATCAGCTCCGGTTTCTCTCCATTTCGGCCGACAATCTCGATGAATTTTTCATGGTGCGGGTCGCGGGTCTTGCGGGCCAGGTGCGTGAGGGCATCACAACACCCTCGGCCGATGGCCTCACGCCTGCCGAGCAGCTAGCAAAAATCCGCGAGCGCGTGAGCCTTCTTGCTGCGGAGCAGCAGCGGCGCTGGCGCGAATTGCGCAAAGAGCTCGCAAGCGCCGGGATCGTGATCGTCGAACCTCCCGGCCTTAGCAAAGCCGAGGCCGAGTGGCTGCGTCAGCATTTCCTCACGCATGTTTTTCCGGTCCTCACTCCACTCGCCGTCGATCCGGCCCATCCCTTCCCCTTCATCCCCAATCTTGGCTTTACGATCGCTCTCGAGCTCGTGGGGCAGAACGGCCAGCACAATTGGAAGGCATTGATCCGGCTGCCCGGCAAGATACAGCGCTTCATCCGGCTCCCCGAGGAGCTTGCCGAGGCTGGCCAGCGCTTTGTCACGCTTGAGACCGCAATCGGCATGTTCACGCAAACGCTCTTCCCCGGCTATCACGTCCGCGGCCAGGGCGCGTTCAGGATTGTCCGCGACAGCGATCTCGAAGTCGAGGAAGAAGCCGAAGATCTCGTTTTGCTATTTGAGACGGCATTAAAACGGCGCCGCCGCGGATCGGTGATCCGGCTCGAATTCGACAGCCTCATGCCGGAGGAACTGCGCGCCTTTGTTGCCGAAGAGCTAGGCGTGGCCGCGGATGAGATTTTCGTGCTCGATGGGATGCTCGCCTTGAACGACCTCTCAGAGCTCGTCGCTCTCGACCGGCCGGATCTCAAGTTCAAACCTTATAATCCGCGCTTTCCGGAACGGATAAGAGAGAATGGCGGCGATTGCTTTCTTGCCATCCGGCAGAAGGACCTCGTCGTTCACCACCCTTATGAATCCTTTGACGTCGTTGTTCAGTTTTTGAACCAGGCGGCGGCCGACCCTAACGTCATTGCCATCAAGCAGACGCTTTACCGCACCTCGCCGGACAGCCCCATTGCGCGCGCTCTCATCGAGGCGGCGGAAGCCGGCAAGTCGGTGACGGCCATTGTCGAGCTCAAAGCAAGATTTGACGAGGCTGCAAACATTCGCTGGGCACGCCATCTCGAACGGGCCGGCGCGCAAGTCGTCTTTGGCTTCATGGAGCTTAAGACGCACGCCAAATTGTCGCTGGTTGTGCGCCGGGAGGGCGGCTCGCTCGTGACCTATTGCCACACCGGCACAGGCAATTATCACCCCGTCACGGCGAAGATTTACACCGACCTCTCCTTCTTTACGACCGATCCCGTGATCGGGCGCGATGTGGCGCGCATCTTCAATTACATCACCGGCTATGCCGAGCCCGCGGGGCTTGAGCGGCTTGCGGTCTCGCCGATCTCGCTCAAGCAGCGCCTCCTCGACCACATCGCGCAAGAAATCGCCTATGTTAAGGCTGGCAAGCCTGGCGCGATCTGGGCGAAGTGCAACGCCCTTGTCGATCCTGAGATCATCGATGCCCTTTACGACGCGAGCAAGGCGGGGGTCGACATTGACCTCGTTGTGCGCGGAATCTGCTGCCTGCGGCCGGGAATCGAGGGGCTTTCCGAAAACATTAGCGTGAAGTCGATTGTCGGCCGGTTTCTGGAGCACGCGCGAATTTATTGCTTCGGCGGCGGCCATGCCCTGCCCCATCCCAAGGCGCATGTCTATATTTCGTCCGCTGACCTCATGCCGCGCAATCTCGACCGCCGGGTCGAGGTCCTGCTGCCGATCCTGAACCCCACCGTGCATGAGCAGATCCTCAATCAGATCATGGTTGCCAATTTCCTCGATAACCAGCAGAGCTATCTCGTTCTGCCCGACGGATCGAGCGTGCGCCTGAAGCCTGCGGAAAACGAAGAGCCCTTCAACGCGCAATCCTATTTCATGACCAACCCAAGTCTCTCTGGCCGTGGAAAATCCCTCAAAACCTCGAGCCCCAAAACCCTTCTCCAGCACCTGGGATCGCGCTGAAGGTCTCGCGAGCCCGGCAAGCGGGAAGGCCGCTCTTCCGGCTCAGGCAAGAGAGCCGATGGCCATCATCGACGTCGGCTCGAACTCGGTCCGCCTTGTCGTTTATGAATGTCTGTGCCGCGCCCCGCGGCCTCTTTTCAACGAGAAGGCGCTGTGCGGGCTCGGCAAGGGCGTTGCAACCACTGGCCGCCTGCCGAAGGCAGGCGTAGGCAAGGCTCTCGCCGCTTTGCGCCGCTTCCGCGTGCTGAGCAGGATCATGGGGGTAACTTCGCTCCACGTCATTGCGACGGCCGCCGCGCGCGACGCCAGGAATGGCCGCGATTTTCTCGCCGCGGCGGAGGAAGCGATTGGCGCGCCCGTGCAGCTATTGCCGGGCAGCCGCGAGGCAAAGCTCTCCGCCTATGGCATCATCTCCGGTTTTGCAAAACCCGACGGTGTCGTGGGCGACCTTGGCGGCGGCTCGCTCGAACTGATCGATGTCAAGGGCACCCATGCGGGCACCGGCGCAAGCCTGCCGGTCGGCGGCCTTGCGCTGATGGACGCGTCCGGGCGGTCGCCGCGCGCCGCCGCAAAGATCGTCCGCGAGGCCTTGGCCGCCTCGCCCGCCGCCGCAAGGCTCCAAGGACGCAGCTTTTACGCCGTCGGCGGCACGTGGCGGGCGCTCGCGAAACTCCATATGGCGCAGCGCAACTATCCGCTCGCCGTAACGCACGGCTATGCCATCCCCGCTTCGGATGCCGCCGATTTCGGCCGCCTGGTCGAGCGCGCAACCGCCGAGACGCTAATTGCCGTCGAGGCGGTGAGCCAAGCCCGGCGCCCATTCCTCGCCTATGGTGCCGTCGTTCTCGACGAGATCATCCGCCGCGCGAAGCCCAAGGAAATCGTATTCTCCGCGACAGGCGTGCGGGAGGGCCTGCTCTATGAGATGCTCGACGCTGAGCAGCGCCGCCAAGATCCGCTCCTTATTGCTGCCGGGCAATTGGATGCCCTCTTCTCGCGGGCGCCGGGCCATGCCGCAGAGCTGTGCGCCTGGACAGATCAGCTCATCAAATCCATGCACATTGAGGAGACGCCGGACGAACGCAGGCTTCGCCATGCCGCTTGCCTCCTCTCCGATGTCAACTGGCGGGCCCACCCCGGCCATCGCCACGAGGAAAGCATGAATATCGCCGAGAACGCCGCGTTTCTCGGCATCGACCATCCGGGCCGCGCCTTCCTCGCCCTCACCGCCTCCTTCCGCTACCTCGGCATCGATGCGGATGTTAATCCCCAACTGCGGGCTCTCGTGTCCGCGCGCATGCTTGAGCGGGCGCGCTTTCTCGCGGCGGCGATGCGGGCCGCCTTTGTTATTTCGGGGGCTATGCCGGGCGTCTTGCCGCTCGCGGCGCTGACCTGCACCAAAGCCAAATTGATCTTACAACTGCCGCGCAAGCTCGCGGATCTCGCAACCGAGCGGCCGCAGACCCGGCTGAAACAGCTTGGGAAGCTCGTCCGGCGGGAGCCGGTGATTGCCATTGCCGAGTGAGCCTCGCCAAGGCCGCGGCTGGTTCGCATCGAGGGATACTGGCAGCGGTATTCCCCAAGATAAAATCGAGGCCATATTCGGCAAATTCCGCCAGCTCGACCCGGGGCTATGGACCCTAAATAGCGGGAGGCAAATCGCGGCGGAAAATCTATGCCACCGGCCTTCCCGCAGACATGGCTTCGGGCACCTCGACCAGACGGCCGGTCTTCACGTCATAGTAGAAGCCGTAAATCGGGATCCGGCCAGGCACAAGCGGATGCGAGCGGATGCGCCGTACGTCCTCAACGACGCTTGCCGCGAGATCCTTGAATGTGAGCCATTTCACGTAGTGGCCATCGACGCTGCCGGGGCCCCGGCCATGGTCATGCCAGCCCTTGTCGTCAATGGTTGCGGTTTCCAAGCTTTGCTCGAGGAGACCGCTCATGGTCTCGTCATTGAAGAGCTGCATACCGCAATCGGAGTGATGTACCACGAACCATTCCTGCGTGCCGAGGAGTTTGTACGAGATGACAAGCGAGCGGATGGCATCATCGCTCGCCCGGCCGCCGGCGTTACGGATGACATGGGCGTCGCCCTCCGAAAGACCCGCATATTTGGCGGGATCAAGCCGCGCATCCATGCAGGTCAGAATGGCGAAGCGGCGCGCGGGCGGCAAAGCGAGCTGTGATTTGGCGCCAAAGCTTGCCGCATAAGCCTCATTGGCCCTTAAGACTTCCTGCAGAACTGACATAGCGATCCTCCCTGCCTATGAGCCTCTTGGCCCGGTTGGCGCTGGGTTTTGCCCCAGCTTCGAGTGCGGGCGAAAGCCGCCGCGCGATCTTCGAGGAGCGGCGGCAGGGGATTCAATGTGAAAAAGTCTCAAGTTGATCCGCCGGACATTGCCGGGCTTCCAGTCATCTCGCGGCTGCCATTATCGGCGAGCCCGGCTTGGCCCTATCAAGGACGGGAGCGAAGCTCGCGCCACCGGTGCTGCGCATCCTTAACAGGGCCAAGCCGCTCGCCAAACTCACACCCGGGACCTGAACGGCAAGCTGCGATTCTGCACAGCAGTATCCGCAATCTCAAGTCCAGACTTTTGCATTTAATGCTGTTTCGCGAGATGGCCAAATGCCTCGATGACCTTTTCATAAACCGGCCGCTTGAATGGGATGATTAGCTTCGGGAGTTGAGCGAGGGCCTCCCAGCGCCAGGCGTCGAATTCCGGCTTGTGCCCGCCGGCAGGGCGGTGAATGTCAATCTCGCTTTCCTCCCCCTCGAACCGGAGCGCAAACCATTTTTGCCGCTGGCCGCGAAATTTGCCTCTGAGAGAGCTTTTGCCCAATCCGCCAGGCAGATCGTAGCTGTACCATTCGGGCGATTCCGCCAAAAACGAGGCCGAGGAAATATTTGTTTCTTCGCGCAGCTCCCGCAGGGCGGCCTCATAAGGGTCTTCGCCCGGATCGATCCCGCCCTGCGGCATTTGCCATTCATAGCCTTGGCGAAGGTGCTCCGGGATGTTCTCCTGACGTCTGCGGCCTACGAACACAAGGCCCTCGGGGTTGAGGAGCATGATGCCGACGCAGGGCCGGTAACTTAAGGAATTCATCTGTAGAAGGCTGGATTTGATTTGACTGACACCGGCCGGTGAAATCGCGGCTAGCAATTCATCTCTCGGCGGCGAGTTTGGCGGGCCGATTGCTGTTGTCAAGGACTCGAGCTTCGCTCGCGCCGGCGCAGCCGGTGCTGGCCTCCTCGACAAGAGCGGTCCCGTAGCCCCAATAGTGTCCGCCACAGGATGAATAGTGAAATCTGACATTCTCCGATGGATCAAATTGCAGGCTCTCAACATTCATCTTGCGTCACCTCACGGCCAAAGCAGTCTGCCCCTTGGCTATCGCGGCACTGAGCGGGACAAGCAAAAGCGCGCGCGACTCAAGGCTCCTTGTAAAGCTGGCAATGGCGGCAATGGATGCGGGGGACGCGCCCATAACGCCGATTGCTGCGCCCCTGCCGCGGGCGATTGCCTCAAGCCGCTGGAGCGAGCGCCCCATCGATTGCCCAGGGCTGCGCCGCTGCATCAACAACCACAAGGGCAGGCGCCGCCGCAAGCCCCGCTTCGCGAGCGGCCATCAGCATCAGTCCTTGCAAGAGCCCTCCCTCATCAAGGAAATAGAGGCCGCGCGCGGCAATTGCGCGCAAGTAAGATCTCAGGGCGCGCCGATCCACCTCACCGCCGGGCCGGTCGAATCCGGACACTCCGGAAATCTCGCTGAGCCAGGCCGGGCCGCCCGCACCGGCGGCACCGGCGGCCACGCCGATGGCGCAGCAGGCCGGGGATGCTGCGATACCTTCGGCTCGAAGCCGAATCAGGGGAAATCGCCGGGATTTGCAAGACCAATTCGTGGCCCAGTGCCCGGGGGCGGGGCGCCTCACGTTCAAGGCTCCCCGTCAGGGGCAAGCCCCAAAATCACAGCGGAAGGTAATTCCGCGACCGCCATTGCGGTCAGGCCTAGCCCGCGCCAAAGCCCGTTGACAGTAAGCGCGATACGGGGCGCCCCAACGGCGGCGGGTGTTTCGGAGCGCGTGCCCGCCCCGGCCGCGATTGCTGACCTGCATCCAGCTGGCCAGCAAGGCCTGACTGCGGCGCTTCAGAGAACTGGCCGGCATTCCGCGCCCGTTCGGCGAGGGCCTTCGCAACATCAATGACAAGCACCTCGGGCGCACCCGCCCCGCCCGCCCGGATGACTTTGACCCCTGCGCGCTCCTCGATGTCGCGCGCTTCCAACGTTGGTTTGGGCACAGGCGCTTGAGCCGCCGCATCGCGAGGCTTGCTGTCGCGGCTGGCATGCGCCGCCGGAAGATCGCCCGGCCGCGGCTTCAAGGCAATGACTTCCTCTTCCGCAGGCGTTGGAGCGGAAATTGCGGCTTGCGGGAAACTCTTGGGCAGCCTGCCCGCCCATTGACCGGCAAAGGCGCCGAGACCGCAAAGCAGCGCAGCGAAGGGCCACAGCGCCGCCGCTCCGCGGCACGTCAGGAGCGATGTGCGTTCTCTACTTCGCCGCCCCAAGGGCGCGTTCAAATCGTCATCGTCTGCAGATAGCCCCATCGGCGCGCCGTGCTCGCCTCTTGTCCGGCGTAGATCGCGCGATTGCGGGGTAGAAGCGGCAAATGCCTGCGGCCAAACGTCTCCCATGGAGAAAAGCTTGGCAGAGGATGCTTGCGCCAAGCAGACGGCCGGGACATGCCCGGCCGCAAACGGATCATCACCGGAGCCAGTTCCGCCCGCCGCCCGTCAGTTCGGGACCTTGGCGCTCTCGCCGCCTGCGGGAACGGAGGTGACCTTAGCGCCGCTTTCGACGCCAACCGGCGGCGTAATTTTGGCTCCTTTATAGCCGCCGCGCAGGATCTCCTCGGCTGCGATGAGCTGCTTATCGTTCTTAGGATCAGGCGGGACATAGGCTTGGGAGCCGCCTTTTTCATCCTCCCCGTTTTTGAGATGCCCCTTGAGCGCGGCTTCGCCCTTGGTATCGTCCTTTCCCTTAATATCGTCCGGCACCTCCTGGAGCACGGTTATGTCGGGTTCGATCCCTTTCGCCTGAATCGAGCGCCCGGACGGGGTATAGTACCGCGCCGTGGTGAGGCGGACCGCGCCATTGCTTTGGCCGAGCGGAATGATGGTCTGCACGGAACCTTTGCCAAATGACCGGGTGCCAACAATGATCGCGCGCTTGTGGTCCTGCAAGGCGCCGGCAACGATCTCTGAGGCCGAGGCCGAACCGCCATTGATCAGAACGACGACGGGCTTGCCCTTCGAGAAATCGCCCGGGCGCGCATTATACCGCATGGTCTCGTCCGGATTGCGGCCGCGGGTTGAGACGATCTCGCCGCGGTCGAGAAAACAGTTGGCGACGGCAATCGATTGATCGAGCAGCCCGCCCGGATTGTTCCTCAGATCGAGGACATAGCCCTTGAACTTAGCGGCCGGGAATTCGCTCTGGAACTTCTGCATGGCGGCGCGCACGCCTTCGGCGGTCTGCTCGTTGAACTGAGTGATGCGGATATAGCCGATGTCGTCTCCCTCCTGACGGGTGCGCACCGACTTGATCTGAATAATGGCCCGCGTGAGCTTAATGTCCTGCGGCTCCTTGCTGGCACCCCGCATGATCTTAAGCGTCACGGTCGTGTCGGGAGCGCCGCGCATCTTGTCGACCGCCTGGTTGAGGGTCAGGCCCTGGACGCTCTCGCCGTCGATGCCAGCGATGATGTCGCCAGCTAACAGGCCCGCCCGCGATGCCGGCGTGTCGTCGATCGGCGTAACAACCTTGATGAGGCCGTCCTCCTGCGTGACCTCGATGCCAAGGCCGCCAAATTCTCCGCGCGTCTGAACCTGCATATCCCGGAAGCTCTTGGCGTCCATATAGCTCGAGTGCGGATCGAGTGAGCTAAGCATGCCATTGATAGCGGCCTCGATGAGCTTTTGCTCGTCCGGCTTTTCGACGTAATCCGAGCGAATCTTCTCGAAGACGTCGCCAAAGAGGTTGAGGCTGCGGTACGTATCGGAAGCGGCAGCACGCGCCGTCCCCTCCGGAAGCACCGGCGCCTTCGTGGCAAATGTGAGGAGCCCCGCGCCGAGCATGGCGCCAATTGCGAGGGTCAAGACTTTGCGCATCATCCGCGAACCTTCTCCAATGCCGGCTTTGCCCACCACGGGCCGGGATCGATCGCCGCCCCATCCTTGCGAAATTCGACGTAGAGGATGGGCTCGGCCGCCCCGATGGCAATCGCTGCCGCCGTCCTTACCGCGCCGTCGCCCATGACGGCGACCGGCTCACCGGCAAGAATGAATTGCCCAACATTTACGTTGATCTTATCCATCCCGGCAAGAATAATGTAATAGCCTTGACCGGCGTTGATGATCAAAAGCTGGCCATAGCTGCGGTAAGGCCCGGCGAAGGAGACCCAGCCGTCGCAGGGGGAAGAGACGATTGCGCCGCTCCGGGCCGCAATGAGAATTCCTTTCTCGGCTGCGCCAAACCGGTCCTGATTTCCAAAACCCCGTAACAGCGTGCCGTTGACAGGGAGGGGCAGGAGGCCCTTTGCGTCCGCAAAGCTCAGCGCCGGCGCGAGCCTTGCCGGATCTTTGAAAGGCGAAACGGCGGCCTTCGTGCCGGGCGGGGCGGCTTCGGCCGCTTGTTTGCGGCTCTCGTCGGCCTTGCGGGCAGCCTCGGCGGCGCGTTTTGCCGCCGCAATCTCCGTCTCCATTCTGGCGATGAGCTCTTTTAGGCTCGCTGCTTGCTTGGCGAGGGCCGAGGCACGCTCACGCTCCGCATCGAGCGCTTGCTCGGCTGCGGAAAGGGCCGCCTGCCGCGCATCGACCAGAGCTGCCACGCGCTCCCGGTCGGCATTTAGCTTGGCCACGCTTGCGGCAAGGCTCTCGCGTTCCGCCGCGACGGACTGCCGTAGCCGGACAAGGTCTGAGAGGTCAGCCGCAAGGGCCTCCATCTCGCCACGCATGTCGGGCAGCACCGAGCCGAGAAGCATCGAAGCTCTGAAAGCCGAAAGCATGTCTTCGGGCGAGGCAAGGAGCGCGGGCGGCGGGCGGCGCCCCATCCGTTGCAAGGCTGCGAGGATCTCGGCGATGACCGCCCGCCTGGCCTCGAGGGAGCGCTTGATCGCGTTCGCAGAGCTCGTCAGCGTATCAAGCCGCGCTTCCGTCTCGCTAATCTGGGACTCGGTCTCGCTGACGGTCTTTGTCGCGTCGAGCAATGCGGCGACGAGCTTGGCACGGTCGGCCCGGATCGTTGCGATCTCGGCCTGAATCTTGCGGCGCTGCTCCTCCGAGAGCTCGAGCGTGTTCTCCATGCCGCGCAGCTCGAGTCTTTTCGAGCTGAGCTCCGCCCCTTTTTCCTCCAGCCCTGGCGATGGCTGCTCACTTTGATTGGCGGCGCGCAAAGACAAAGCGGGCGCAAGCAGAAGCACGAGCGCGGCAGATCCTGCCGTTCCCTTAAACAGCTGCCGATTCTGGTTTCCCCCAGCCGCCACGAAGCCCTGCGCCAGCGGCCACCCGAGGGAGCCGCGGTTTCTTTCGCTCGCATTAGGGATCATGCAAAAGTGGCGGACTGACGGCAAGGCAATCAGCTACAGACTAATCCCGGTGATAGGGATGGCCCCTTGCGATCGTCATCGCGCGGTAGATCTGCTCGGCGGCCATGATGCGCACGAGCTGATGCGGCCAGGTCATCGGACCAAGCGAGAGTTTGAGAGAAGCTTCTGCAAGAAAGTCCGGATCAAGCCCGTCAGGGCCGCCGATGACGAGCGCGAGCGCCTCGGCCCCTTCGTCCCGCGCGCGAAAGAGCATGGCGGCGAATGCGCGGGTCGAAAGCGCTTCGCCCGCCTCGTCGAGCGCGATCACGCGGCAGCGCGCCGGAACCAGGCCGCGCAAGGCTTTCGCCTCTTCGCGCTTGCGGTCCTCGGCGCGAGCGGCGCGGCTTTCACTTATCTCGCGCAACTCGAGAGGCGAAAGCCCGGCCCGGCCGCCAACTGCCGCGGCGCGCTCAAGGTAACGCGCGGCCAAATCGCGCTCTGGCCCGGCCTTGGCCCGCCCCACGCACAAGAGCAAAAGGCGCACGGCCGGGATGCGATCTAGCTCGCCCGAAGCTCGCTCGGCCTATCGACGCCCCAAATTTTCTCGAGGTTGTAAAACTGACGGACCTCGGGCCGGAAGATGTGGACAATGATGTCCGAGCCATCGACGAGCACCCAGTCGCAATTCGACAATCCTTCGACGCGCGGCGTGCGCAGGCGGCGGCCCTTGAAGGCGCGGATCACGCGCTCCGCGATCGCGCCCACATGGATGTGGGAGCGGCCCGTGGCGATGATCATGATGTCGGCGAGGGTGGTTTTGCCCTGAAGGTCGATGGCGGCGATGTCTTCGGCTTTGGCATCGTCGAGGCAGCTCAGGACGGTCTGCGCAAATTGGCCGGTTTCAAGATCGGTTTCGCCCGAAACCGGGTGGCGCGGCACCTTGGCCGCTGCCGCGATTTGTGCGGTTGACAGTGGCTTGATCCTCCTTACCGCCCTGCCGTGCTGGCGGGCGCAGCTTAAAGATGGCGCAGAATCAGGAAGATTTCAATTGGGGATCGGACGGGCGGCCGCCGGATAAGGCGCGCCCTTAGCCCTTCGTTCATTGAGCGAAGGCAGACTTCTCCATTCATCATGCGGCTGCGAGCGTGACGAGCGGCCCGCCGCTGTCAAGGATGCTGAGCACCAGCGAAGCTGGCGCAAGCCTCACCCTAAGGAGGCGCCGAAAGGCCGTCTCGAATGGGCTCGCCTCTTTGACAGCCCCATGGCCGCCTCACCGGCAATTGCAGCCGTGCGTTGGGTGGCTTGCCAACCGGAAGCACCGTTATTTCATCCGGAATTTGTTGCGAATGCCAAGGCCGAAGAGGAACAGGAGTATCGCGCCGAGGATGGTTTGGAGGGCGGAGAATATTTTCATGGGCGCCGCCAGGCCTTCGATGATGTGTGGATAAAAAAAATCCTTGCGGAAGCCGAAGACGCTGAGGGTGTTGGCCACGCTCAGGCCGAGCGATTGCGACGGCGTGAGCGCATCCGAAGGCAAGAAGAACAGTGTGCCAATCAGAGCCAAATAGAAGAGCGCGATGAGAGGCCGCCCATAACTGCGGCCGTAATCCGAGAAAAGCCCATATAGCCAGACCGGCAGGCCCCAACTCCATCGGCCGAGCAGCACGCGGCGCGATTGCAATTCGAGGGCAAAAAAATCAAGCTCGTCCTCATGTTTTTTCAGCCGGTCCATTTCGAGCTTCAGGCGCTCGTAAGCACGGACAAAGTCTCCAGCCTCGTCTTTCCCTTTCGGAAGCGGCCAAGCCTCGCGGCCCGGCCAAACCGTGCCCTCGTGAAGCTCAGTTCCAAAAAATAGGGGAGGCGTTGTTTTGAAATCCTTAACCTTAAACAATGTATCATATTTCATCTTCGCATTCACAAAGGTGCTCTGCCCGGCAAATATCGCATTAGTGAAGTTCGCCTCTCCTTTGAAAGTAACGTCATCGAAGGACACATCCTTCTCGAATTTTGCTCGGCCAAGAAATTCAACGCAGTGAAACGTCGCGCCGTTGAAATAGGTCTTTCCCAAGAAAGTCGCGTCCGTGAAATCAGCTCGATAGAAAGTTGCTGCCCTGAAGAGGGCCTCATTCGAGAACATGGTTTTGTTGAAATAAACCATACCGGCAAAGGCAGCATTATCGAAATAAGCCTCATAGAAGAACTTCGCGCCAGAAAAATATGTTTGCCCTTTATCGGAGGTGGTGTCGCAGAACCTTGCGCCATTGAAGTTGGCTTGACGATGGAAAACCGCTTCTTCGAAGCTGGTATACTTACAAAAAACGGCATTGGTAAACCGTACCGGAGGACCGCCGCTGTCGAAAATCGCGCCTTCGAAAGAGCAGTCTGGAAAAATAAATCCTTCAAAATTAGCGCGACCGTCGAACCGAACGTTCTTGAAATGGATGGACCAATCATGCTTTGGGCACGGTAGATTGCTGATTGAGGCTGCGCTTTGTTCCGCAAAGGCGCGCTTAATTTCAGCCAACTGTTCTGGCAAAAAGGGCGTCAGCTCTTCCTCTTCGTATCTTCCATTTGCGATAAGATCAGCCTTAAGCTGGGGATCAAGACGAGCTGCAAAGTAGCGGTTCCATGCGATGCGATTCTTCTCCTGTTGTCCCGAGCCATAAAGCGTGGCCAGCAAATACCAGGGATTGTCCTCGGCCTTGATTTTCGGAGCCTCCGCCTCGCCTGCTCCGCTCTCTGGCCTAGATCCATCCGCCATCGCTCGCCTGTTCCCTGTGTCTTCGCCCGCAAGCCAGTCTAGCTAAGCCCGGCAAGAAGTCTAGCCAAGGCGTGTCATTGCGAGAGAAGCGAAGCAATCCAATCGCCAAACTCTCGATTGCTTCGGAACTGACGCTCCTCGCAACGACGGGACGCGCCAACGCGGCCAGAGAATTTGCCGCGCGAAAGACCGGCGCCTCCGCAATTGCTATAAAGGCTTTCCAAAAAATGTTCGAACGAGTTGCCCAAACCGCGCCCGAACGATTGGAAACCGCGTGAATTGAAAGCACGCCCATGGGGAGGCCCGGCACCGGAACTCCTAAGGCCCGCCTCAAATCCCTCTGCGTCCTAGCGCCTCTTCTGTCCGAAGGACGAAGCAGGCGTCATCGCTCCAGATAAGTCCCCGCGGGGCAACATCTGCAAAAACAGTCCGGGCGAAACGCCTTCGAACGATCGGCAACAGGCAAGAAAATACCCGGATCTTGTACTGATCTGCAGAAGCAGGGGTAGAGCGAGGCGGAAAGCACGCCCGCGCTTTTTTCCGATTCGCGCTTAAGTTTTCCTTAAACGTTTTGCGAAATTGTTTCCAAATCGTCCCTCGAACGATTGGAAATGCCATGTATCTTACCCTCGGACAGGCGGCCAGGGAGGCAGGAGTCGCCAAGTCCACCATTTCAAAAGCCTTGGCGTCCGGCAAATTATCGTACCGCGAGAAGAATCCGGATGGCTATAAGATCGATCCGGCCGAGCTTTTCCGCGTGTTCCCGAAAACCTCCAAACCCCGTTCGGACGAAACTTTCTCGAACGATCGGCAACGGGGGGACGCGGGAGGCGAGCCCCTGCCCTATTCGGCAAAATTCGAGATCGAGCTTGCAAGGCTCAAGAGTCTCGTCGAGGAGAAGGACCGCCGCATCAGCGACCTTGAAGCTGACCGCGCGCAGCTGCGCGAGGATCGCCACAGGCTCACCGAAAATTGGCAAGAAGAGCGGGTGCGGCTCCTTAAATTGCTGGAAGACCAGACCTGCACCGTGAAGCTCCTGACTGATGAGCGCAATAAACTCGCTGCCGAGGTAAAGCGCGGTTTTTGGCAGAGGGTCTTTGGCCGCAAGGCCGCCGCGGCTTAGCTGCGGCCTCGCGGAGCCGGTTACGATCAAAGCCCCGCGCGGCTCGGTTGCGCGCGGGCGCCAGGACAAGGTAGATCCAAGTCCCGCTCTTGGGGCTTGTCATGCCTTCGGGCTATACTGTCGATATTGCGCGCTCGATGGCCGAAATCGAGGCGGTCCAATGGGACGCTTGCGCCAATCCTGCCGCGGAGGGCGTAGCAGGTGCGGGCGATGGCGAGCGCTTCAACCCCTTCCTCAGCCACGCCTTCCTCTCGGCTCTCGAGGAGTCGAAATCCGTAGGCCGGCGCGCGGGCTGGATTCCCATGCATGTCCTCGTCAAGGACGCAACGGGGCGGCTTGCCGCGGCGGCTCCGGCTTATCTCAAGACCCATTCGCTTGGCGAATATGTCTTTGACCATCTGTGGGCCGAGGCTTACGCGCGGGCGGGACTCGCCTATTATCCGAAGCTCCAGGTGGCGGTGCCCTTTACGCCGGTAACCGGCCGAAGGCTCCTCATCGCACATGGGCAGGGTGAAGAGGCGCGCAAAACCCTCATTGAAGGCCTGCTTACCCTGCGTGAAGAGGCAAAGGCCTCCTCGCTCCACATTACATTTCCGGTGCGCGAAGAGTGGGATTGGCTTGGCGCGAACGGCTTTTTGCAGCGCACCGGCCAGCAATTTCATTTTATCAACAGAAGCTACGGAGACTTCGAGGCCTTTCTTTCCGTTCTTGCCTCGCGCAAGCGCAAGATGATCCGCCGGGAGCGCGAAGCGGCTCTCAAAGGCGGCATCGAAATCGAGCTTTTGACGGGCACGCAAATCAACGAGCGCCATTGGGATGCGTTCTTTACCTTCTACATGGACACCGGCGCCCGCAACTGGGGCACGCCCTATTTGACCCGCGGCTTCTTCTCGCGCGCCGGCGCATCGATGAGCGCGCATGTTCTCCTCATCATGGCAAAGCATGGCGGCCGCTATATCGCGGGCGCGCTCAATTTCATCGGCAAGGATGCGCTCTACGGGCGTTATTGGGGCGCGATCGAGGAGCGTCCCTTTCTGCACTTTGAGGTCTGCTATTACCGGGCAATCGAGTTTGCGATCGCGCGCGGGCTTGCGCGCGTCGAGGCCGGAGCGCAGGGCGAGCACAAGCTTGCCCGCGGATATCTCGCCACGAAGACCTACTCGGCGCATGAGATTGGCGATAGCCGCTTCGCGCGGGCAATTGCCGATTATCTCAAGAAAGAACGTGCTTTTGTTGAGGCGGAGCTCGCCGGCTATGCGGCGCTATCTCCCTTCAAGGAGGCCTGTGAGCGAAGTATTTGAGCCCTATGGCCCTCTTGATACTTTAAAGCCCATTGACCAAGACGTGTGGATCGTCGATGGGCCGGAGATCCGATTCAATTATTTTGGCCTCAGTCTGCCATTTCCAACCCGCATGACGGTGATTCGCTTGCCTGATCGCGGCCTTTGGATTCACTCGCCAATCGCGCTTAGTGAGGCTCTTGCGCACAGGATCGTTGAAGCCGGAGAGGTCAGCTCTCTCGTTGCGCCAAACACGCTTCATTATTGGTGGGTTGCGGATTGGAAATCGAAATTCCCAGATGCAAAGGTCTTTGCTGTGCCAGGGCTAGAGGAGCGTGCGAAACGGTATGTGCCAGTGGACGAGGCGCTGCGTGATTCTCCTCCCCAAAACTGGGCAGGATTGATCGACCAGATCCTCGTGCGCGGGGATGTATTGACCGAGGCAGTCTTTTTTCACCGGAATTCACGCTCTCTGGTGCTGACCGATCTCATTGAAAATTTCGAGCCCCGCCGGATCCGCAAGCCCGCTTACCGCCTCTTTCTGAGACTTTTTGGCGTAACGGATCCTGACGGAAAGGCGCCATTCGATATGCAGCTGACATTTTGGCGCCATCGCAAGGCACTGCGGGCCGCCGTCGAACAGATGCTTGCCTGGAATCCGGAGAGAATTATCATAGCGCACGGCCGCATTTATGAGAGAGATGGCACGCCGGAGCTGCGGCGCGCCTTTCGATGGGTTTTGTAGGGCAATGCAATCTTTGCGTGAAAGGCAAGGCGAAACATGGTGACACGCCCAGCCTATGATGAGACGAATCTTTTTGCGAGGATCCTGCGCGGCGAGGTGCCGTGCCACAAGGTCTATGAAGATGATGTCGCCTTCGCCTTCATGGACATCATGCCGCGCGCGGACGGCCATGTGCTCGTGCTGCCCAAAGCCCCGGCGCGCAATCTACTCGAAATCGATCCCGAGGTGCTGGCCAAACTCATTACCAGAGTGCAAAAGATTGCCCGCGCGGCGAAATCGGCCCTTAAGGCGGACGGAATCACCATCTCGCAGTATAATGAGCCCGCGGGCGGCCAGCTGATCTTTCACCTCCATTTTCATATTCTTCCGCGCTGGGAGGGCGTCGATCTCCGCCCGCCCGCCGCGATCCGCGAAAAGCCGGAGGTGCTTGAGAAATTTGCGAAGAAAATCGCCGCGGAGATTGAGGGTGAGCAGCCCTGAGTCTAACTGTAATCACGTCAGCAGACGTTCGCGCCCCCACCTCGTCTAAGCTGCTATTGGGCTCTTGAAAATTGACCCGCCCAGGGCGAAAGTTAACATCATCATGCAGAGTTTTCGCAAAAATTTCAATTTCCCTCTTCCCCCGGTCAACCAGGCGCTCGTAATTCGGCATAAGCCAGAATGACGGATCCTTTGCTGATGGCAAGAGCGGGTTTGCAGCAGCATCGGTTATTTCATGGCCGCGCTCGAAGCGTTTAGCCGGCGCTATTGACGACTGGCGCGCAGACCTTTGCGATTGCGCTGGTAACCCGGCACTTGCAACGCACCAGGTTGCCTCACCCCCGCGGAAGTGGCAGAACGGGGCCGCTTTCGCAGCGCCCCTCAGGTATGTTCTTTACCCTCTCAAAAGTGTTTTGGGCCGCCGCCGAACCGGCGAACCTCGCAACACTTGCCGCACTCCTTGGGCTCGCTCTCTTGCCCACACGATTTTCGCGAGCGGGGAGATCCTTCCTGGCCATCGGCGTTTTGGCCCTCGCCGCGGGACTGTTCACCCCCACCGGTGCGCTTCTCCTGCAGCCTCTCGAGGGCCGGTTCCCTAAGCCGCCTGCCACTCTGCCGGAGCCGGCCGGGATCATCGTGCTCGGCGGCGGCCTCAATACGGACTTGCTTGCGGCCCGTGGCAGCGCCAATCTTGGCGCAGACGGGGCAAGATTGATTGCGGGCGCTGAGCTCGCGCATCGCTATCCTGCGGCGCGGCTCATTTTTACAGGCGGTTCCGGCCGCCTGCGGCACGGTGTTGAGACGGAGGCGGAAGGAGCTAAAGCGATCTGGCTTTCGCTGGGTGTGCCGGCCGGGCAGATGATTTTTGAAAGAAGATCGCGCAACACTTGGGAGAATGCCGTCTTTACGCGCGATCTCCTCGGCCCCAAGACAGGCGAAAGGTGGCTCCTTGTCACATCCGCTTGGCACATGCCGCGCTCGATTGGAGTTTTCCGCCGGATTGGCTTTGATGTGATTGCGTTCCCGGTCGACTACCGCACCTTTGGCGATAGGCGCGACTTACGGCAAATCGTGCGCGGGCCAGAGGGCCTAGTAATGCTTGGCGATGCGGTCCACGAATGGATCGGGCTCTTGGCCTACCGCCTGAGCGGCAAGACGGACGCGCTCCTTCCGGAGCCTTAAAGGCGCACAGGACCTGCGGGGTCGGTCCCGCGTCTGCGGTTACTTTGCTTTGACCCAAAGCGTCCGCTAAGCACGCGGCAAAACCTCCTCTGCCAGCCAGCCGCCCATGAGCCTGACACTTGTCGTTGCCAACAAAGCCTACTCGTCATGGTCTTTCCGGCCCTGGATCTTGATGCGCCATTTCGGCATACCCTTCGCCGAGATCACCGTTCCGCTGGCCCAAGAGAATACAAGGGCCGAGATCCTGCGTTATTCGCCCGCCGCGAAGTGTCCCGTTCTGCTCGATGGAAATGAGCCGGTTTGGGATTCCCTTTCCATCATCGAATACATCGCCGAGCTCTATCCTGAGCTGCCGGTTTGGCCCAAGGCGCAGCGGGCGCGCGCGGTAGCCCGCTCCTTGGCCGCCGAGATGCACTCTGGGTTTACCGGCCTGCGCACCTGCCTGCCGATGAACCTGAGGCGCGTGGTCAGCAAGCGCGAACTAAGCCCCGAGGCGGCGGCCGACGTGAGCCGGATCGAGGACGCATTCCGGGAGGCGCGCGGCCAGTTTGGCCGCAGAGGCATGTTTTTGTTCGGCGATTTTTCAGCCGCCGACGCGATGTTCGCGCCCGTGGTCAACCGCCTTCATGTGTATGATGTGCCCGTATCTGCGGCAACGCGGGCGTACATGGACGCGGTGATGGCGCTGCCTGCTTGGCAAGAATGGGCCGCCGCGGCTCGGGCCGAGCCGTGGATGATCGCCAAATACGAAATCTCGTGAGCCATCGCCGTCCCGCCCCTTGGGAGCAAAGTGGCCATCCCTGATGTCCGGCGGCCGGGTGCTTGCCGTTGCGGGAGGACGCGACGATTTATAAGATCTCTATCCGTGACGTCCGCAAAGGAGCGAAAGTGGGCGAGCCCAAAGCAGGAGGCGGCGCGATTGCGCCCCAGAGGAGTGCAAGGAGCGACATAGACGCTTTCCTCGACGCCGCAGCAAAAGTGCCCGCCGAGCAGCAATCGGGCCGGGGGAGGCTTATTTTTGCGCTCGATGCGACGATGTCCCGTCAAGCGACCTGGGATATGGCTCAGAGCGTCCAGGGCCGGATGTTCGCGGCCGCCGCCGCGCACGGCGGGCTCGATGTCCAGCTTGTTTATTACCGCGGCTTTTCGGAGTGCAAGGCGTCCCGGTTCGTGAACGGCGGCCAGAGCCTGGCCTCGCTCATGACGAAAATTGGCGTTGGCGCGGGCCAGACGCAGATCGAGAAAGTTCTGCGGCATGCGCTCGACGAGACGCGGCGCGCGCCCGTGAGGGCCTTAGTCTTTGTCGGCGATGCGATGGAGGAAAGCCTCGATCTACTCGAGGGGTTAGCGGCGCAGATGGGCCTTTTGGGCGTGAAGGCGTTCTTGTTCCAAGAGGGCCGCGACCGGATTGCCGAGCATGCCTTCCGCAAGATTGCCATGCTGACTGGGGGCGCGTATGCGGCCTTCGATCTCTCCGCCCCGGAACGGCTCATGGCTTTGCTCTCGGCCGCGGCGGCCTATGCGGCCGGAGGCCGCGAGGCCCTCGAATATGAGGCAAACTCCCGCGGCGCCGAGGCGGCCGGCTATCTCTTGTCCCAGATGCGGTAACCGGACCTGACATGATTTACCTTCTCGCGGGGCTTTTGCTGCTCTGGCTAGCCTTATCGGCGCTCAGATCGCTCGCGGCGGCCGATCCGGCGGCGCTCGCGCGCATGATCCGGCGCGGCGGCGGCGCGGCGGCCGTTATCGGTGCATTGGGCATGTTGCTGAGGGGAAGGCTAGACATGGCGCTTGGCCTTGGCGGATTGGGAGCTTGGCTGCTCGGCCTGCGCGGCTCCTCGCTCACGCGGCTCTTTCAGGGCGGCATTGGATCGAGGCCTGGCAATGCCTCATGCGTCCGGTCGGCGATGGTCGAGATGGAACTCGATCACAGGACAGGCCGGATGCGCGGGACGGTGCTTGCCGGGCCCGATGAGGGCAAATCACTGGATTCGATGACGCGGCCGCAGTGCGAGGCTCTTTACCGCCTCTGCCTCACCGACGATCCTGACGGAGCACGGCTTCTCGAAGCTTATCTTGACCGCCGGTTCGCCGGATGGCGTGCGGCAGCGCAAGGTGAGCGTGACTCCCGGCGCAGGGCGGGCAGGCGCGCGAGCACGATGACCGAAGAGGAGGCGTATGAGATCCTGGGGCTTCAAAAGGGCGCAACGGAAGAAGAGGTGATTCGATCGCACCGTGAGTTGATGAAGAAGCTGCATCCGGATCACGGAGGCTCGACGGCTCTTGCCGCGCGGGTCAATGAGGCCAAAGATGTCCTGATGCGCCGTCATCTTTAGGCTCCGGCTCGAGGCCGCTCGGGCGGGGAGTGAGGCGGCCCTTTTCAGTTCTTGGTGGCAAAGCAAGAAAACCCAGAGCGTTTCAGCGCCTTACAGGCGAGTTCGGCACTCTCTTCCTGAAGGCCAGCAAACCGCGCGCGGTAGAGTGTTTCCGGGCCTTTCTGGATCTTTTCGGTGAAAGCCCGCGCCCGCAGCAATGATCTCGGACCCTCGGACTTGGCCCGGGCGAGGAGTTCGCTTGCCTTCTCAAGGTCGGGAGTGGCGCCGATTTGGATCATCCAGCCGGTGCGCGCAGCGGCGGGCCTTAGATCTTCGTCGGCCTTAATCGTGCTGTTCTCTATCGGCAGACCGGCTGGAGGTAACAGCTTGCCAGGGCGCGGCGTACTGGTCTCAATTGCCGGCGGGGTGGTGGCCGCGGGCTCGGGCCGGGCGCGGGCGGTCGATCCGTCAAGGCTCGCCTGTTTCCACCCGAAATCATCTTGAGAGGTATCAAATCCTGCGGGCAGCGGCCGCGGGGCTCCGGAGACAAAGGCTGGGTTTGGCCGTTCGGCCAAAAGGGCGCCATTGAAGGATCCAGAGCTTGCGCTTTGACCAGATGATTGCGCGGACGGCGGCGGAAGCGCTCTTAGAGTGATTTTGGCAGAGGCCGGATCTGGCGGCGCCTTGCGTGGAGCTGCCGGGGGCTGTTTGGGAAGCTCCATGACGGCAGGCGATTGCATCTGCGCAAAGGCGGGCGCTTCTGTGACAGGCCGCGCCGTGCGTATCGTTGCAGTATCCTCGATGTGATCCTCAATGAGATCAGCCATGATCCTGTCGCGCGACCGCGCTGTCGCGCCGCCAAGGACCACGGCAACGATGTGGTGGCCGCCGCGCCGGACCGAAGCCAGAAGATTAAAGCCCGAGGCATTGGTGAAACCCGTCTTGATTCCGTCCATGCCCTCGACGCGGTCAAGAAGATGATTATGGTTGGCGATCGCCGCTCCGCGGAAATAAAACGCGCGAGTTGCGAAATAATGGTAATAGCGCGGGAACCGGTCTTGGATCGCGCGGCCGAGAATGGCAAGGTCGCGAGCCGTTGTCACTTGATCGGGATCGGGAAGGCCCGACGAATTGGCAAAATGGGTGCTCGCCATTCCAAGCGCATGCGCTTTAGCCGTCATGAGACCAGCAAAATTTTCCTCATCTCCGGCGATAGCCTCGGCGATGGCGACCGCAATATCGTTGGCCGAGCGGGTTACGACGGCCCTGATCGCATCCTCTACCCTAATCGCCTCGCCAGCCCGCAAGCCAAGTTTGGTTGGTTTCTGAGAGGCCGCCTTGGAGGAAATCCGGATCGTGCTGTCGAGTCTGAGAGTGCCGCGCTCGAGCTGCTCGAAAAGCAGATAAAGGGTCATCACTTTGGTGATCGAGGCCGGGTAGCGCAGCTCGTTCTCGCCGCGGGCGTAGAGGCTCCTGCCGGAATTGGCATCAACCACGATCGCCGAAAAGCTGGCAGGCCTGGCACTCTCATGGTGATAGCGAATCGATTCGCCGTGGTGGTAGCGCATCGAATGGGCATGCCGGTGGTGGCGCCAGTGCCTCGACTCGGCGGGAGGAGCTGCGAGGCTTGTGAACACAAGGGCGAGACAAAGCGCCGGGACGGCCTTGTGCCTGCGGCAAATCGCCGCTCTCGAGCTCAGCATGTTCATGTTCCGGTCGCCCGCGATCCGCTAGTGCCGTGTCGCACTTCCGGGCGGGAACGCTAACCCCACACGGTTACTGCGCGGTTAAAACCGCGCCGATCCAGCTCAGCCTTATATTGCACTGCAACAACAACTTGACGCCGTTTGTGCGTTGCACTAATTTTTCCCGGCGAACGATCGCAAGGTTGAGGCTGGCTCGGCGCGCGAACCGGCCGGAATTTAACGAGGAAGATCTCTCATGGCATACGAGTTCGAAGACCTCCAAAAGTACGGCAAAGAGCAGTTCGATGCCGCGGCAGCCGCAACGACGTCTTTTACAAAGACGCTGCAGGCGATTGCGACCGAGACCGCCGACTACTCGAAGAAATCTTTCGAGGAAGGTTCCGCATTTCTGGAGAAGCTCCTCGGCGCCAAGTCTTACGACAGCGCTATCCAGATTCAGTCCGATTATTGGAAGACTTTTTACGCCGGCTTCATCGCTCAGGCGACGAAAATGGGCGAGCTTTATTCCGCCTTGGCCAAAGAGGCGTTTAAGCCTCTTGAGAACGCGTTTGTTAAGGCTCAAGGCAGCAAAGCCTAATCATCAAGACGCGCCGCCTGCCGCTTGATGCGGGCGATTGCACCGCAGCGCGCGTAGATCACGGGCGCGGCTTGTGCCGTGCCTCTTCGCGCAGGAAGGCGGTGTACCGTCTGGTGTGGCGCTTACCCGGCTAAAACGTCTTTTGCAAACGGCCTCCGGTCCGCGCCGCCTGCGAAGCAGACATATGACCCGAGAAAGGAGGCTTTGATGGGGAAGGACGAGCAGAATAGCAGCCCGAAGCGCAAAGAACGGCAAAGCTCGAAAGCGAAACCCAGGGCCGCCGGAGGAGCTTTGGCGGCCGGCCCCAGCGAAGGCGAGGCCGCGGCGAAGCCTGAACCGGCTTCGGCTCGGGATGAGGCACTCGCGGCCGGCGAGGTTCTGGACCCCGTGCCGGACGAGGTCTTCGAGCCGGCCGCAGACGAGCCCAACGTCGATGCCGTGATCGTCGAAGCTGCTGTTACCGCCGAATTCGAACTTCTCGAGGAATTTGGCAAGGGAAGCGCCGATGCCATCGAGGAACTTGGCAGGGAAGAGCTCGGCGTCACCGAGTCGGCCGCATGTTCCTTTGCCAAAATCCTGTGGGAGGCTGCGGCTGATACCGCGAGCTATTCCAGAGACTCCCTCGACAGCAGTTCAGAATTCGTCGGCAATCTGCTGCAAGCGAAAAGCCCTGCGGCCCTTGCGCGGCTTCAGGCAGGCTATGCTCACGGCGCCTATACCCGTTTTGTTAACCATTTCTTCAAGCTCAATCAGCGCTATTGGGAACTCGCTGAGGAGATCTTGAAGCGCGCCGGCGCCAATTTCGCAAACGCTTAGGCGAGCCTTTATCTCCGGCTTTGAAGACCGCGGATGGCGGCCGCAGGAGAAAAGCTTAGCTTTTTAGCTCAAGCCCGGCCCAAGCCGGGCTTTTTTATGGATTCGAGCCCCCAGCCGCGCCGTCGTCTTAATGGCGGCTCAGCGGACTTAATCTGTCCAGAAATTCGCCTTCCCTGCACAAAAACTCGTATGGCCCCAAAGGCGAACCGGCGCTAAGATTAAAGCGTTAGAGAGGCGGTGCCCTCCGGTGCATTCCCGGCCGCGCTGAAATTGAAGCGGTCCGGTGTGAGGGCAACGAAGTAGCAGCGCCTGCGCAGAGCGGACGCAAAAGTTCGAGGACGAGGTTCGGCTGCCATGAACGAAGCTTCTTGGCAATGTCAGCGGAGGGCCGTTAAATATGTGCGCTTGTATGTGCGCTTGGCTGGAGCGGCCACGCAGGCATTAAGGGCTAAAGTCATCCCGGCGATGGCCGCCAAGGGGCCGCGCCGTGAAGGTGACGAAGGCACCGGGTCAGGCACAGAGGTCATCACTCGCCCCAAGACTCAGACCCGGCACCCCAACATGTATCGCGTTTTGCTCCTGAACGACGATTACACCCCGATGGACTTCGTTGTCGCCGTTTTAAAAAAATACTTCAACAAGGATACCCAGGAGGCGACGCGCATCATGCTTCATGTCCATCAGCACGGGGTCGGGGAATGCGGCGTCTATACTTACGAAGTCGCCGAGACGAAAGTGACCCAGGTCATGGATCACGCGCGCAAGCATCAGCATCCGCTGCAGTGCATCATGGAAAAAAAGTGAGAGGTTGGAGCCCATGCCGTCCTTCTCCCGCAATCTAGAGCAAACTCTGCACCGGGCCTTGGCAATCGCCAACGAGCGTCATCACGAATATGCGACGCTCGAGCATCTGCTCTTTAGCTTGACTGAAGATAGTGACGCGGCGGCCGTCATGCGTGCTTGCTCGGTCGATCTCGATCTGCTCCGCCGCAGCCTCCTCGAATACATCGATCAGGAGCTGGATAACCTCGTGACCGAGGATCGTGAGGATGCCAAGCCGACCGCCGGCTTCCAGCGCGTCATTCAGCGGGCGGTTATTCACGTGCAATCTTCGGGGCGGGAGGAAGTGACCGGCGCCAATGTGCTTGTCGCCATCTTCGCCGAGCGGGAGAGTCATGCCGCCTATTTCCTGCAAGAGCAGGATATGACGCGCTATGATGCGGTGAATTACATCAGCCACGGCATCGCCAAACGCCCTGGACATTCGGACACGCGCCGCGTGCCGCGAGGAGTCGAGGAGGAATCAGACGCGCGCGAAGCGCGAGAATCGAGAGACTCGAGCGATTCGAAAAAGAAAGAAGGCGCGCTTGAAGCTTATTGTATCAACCTCAACCGGAAGGCGCGCGATGGGCGCATCGATCCTCTGATTGGCCGCGAGGCGGAGGTGCAGCGCACTATCCAGGTTCTCTGCCGCCGCCACAAGAACAACCCGCTGCTCGTTGGCGACCCCGGAGTCGGCAAAACCGCCATAGCCGAAGGTTTGGCGCGCAAGATCGTGATGGGCGATGTTCCTGAAGTCCTCTCGGATGCCACTGTGTTTGCGCTTGATATGGGAACGCTCCTTGCCGGGACGCGTTACCGCGGCGACTTCGAGGAGCGCCTGAAGCAAGTCATGAAGGAGATCGAGAATCACAGAAAGGCGATTCTCTTCATCGATGAGATTCACACGGTCATCGGCGCTGGCGCCACCTCGGGCGGCGCCATGGATGCCTCGAACCTCTTGAAGCCAGCCCTCGCGCAAGGGACGCTGCGCTGCATCGGCTCCACCACTTATAAGGAATACCGCCAGTATTTCGAAAAAGACCGGGCGCTCGTGCGCCGGTTCCAGAAGATCGACATCAACGAGCCCTCGGTCGCCGATGCGATCGAGATCATGAAAGGCCTCAAGCCCTATTTCGAGGAGTTTCACAAGCTTCGCTACACGAACGAGGCGATCAAGGCGGCCGTTGAACTCTCCGCGCGCTACATCCACGACCGCAAATTGCCAGATAAGGCAATTGACGTGATCGACGAGACCGGTGCGAGCCAAATGCTTCTTCCCGAAGGAAAGCGCAAGAAGACGATCGGCATTAAGGAGGTCGAATCCACCATTGCGACCATGGCCCGCATTCCGCCGAAGACCGTTTCAAAAGACGATGCGGAGGTTTTGGAGCATTTGAGCGAAACGCTTGAGCGCGTCGTCTACGGCCAGAACGAGGCGATTGGCGCGCTCACCGCGGCGATCAAGCTCGCACGCGCCGGTTTGCGCGACACCGAAAAGCCGATTGGCTGTTATCTCTTCTCTGGGCCGACCGGCGTCGGCAAGACCGAGGTCGCCCGCCAGCTTGCGACCTGCCTCGGAGTCGAGCTCGTGCGCTTCGACATGTCGGAGTATATGGAGCGCCACACCGTCTCACGGCTGATTGGCGCGCCTCCCGGCTATGTCGGATTCGATCAGGGCGGGCTCTTGACCGATGCCATCGACCAGCATCCTTACTCCGTCCTGCTGCTCGATGAAATCGAGAAGGCCCACCCCGATCTTTACAACATCCTGCTGCAGGTGATGGACCACGGCAAGCTCACGGACCATAGCGGCAAGTCGGTCGATTTCCGCAACGTCATCTTAATTATGACTACGAATGCAGGCGCCTCAGACATGGCGCGGGCGGCCTACGGCTTTACGCGCTCGCGGCGTGAGGGCGACGATGCGGAGGCGATTAACCGCCTGTTCGCGCCGGAATTCCGCAACCGCCTCGATGCAATCGTGACCTTCAAGCATCTGCCGCCCGAGGTCATCGTCAAGGTCGTCGACAAGTTCATCATGCAGCTCGAGGCGCAGCTCGCTGACCGCAATGTGACAATCGAGCTCACCGACGAGGCGCGCAACTGGCTTGTGGAGCATGGCTATGACGAGCAGATGGGCGCACGGCCGATGGCCCGCGTCATCCAGCAGACGATTAAGACTCCGCTTGCCGACGAGGTGCTCTTCGGGCGGCTTAAGAATGGCGGAACGGTGCGGGTTGTCCTTACCGCCGACGAGAGCGGCGCGAAAAAGCTGGGCTTTGTCTTCCCCGAAGGTCCGGTGCTGCCGCGCCCGGAGCGGGACATTGTCGAGGCGAGCAAGAAACGCGTCCGGCCCGAGCCGGAAGTCGAGCGCGCGCGCTCGCTCCGCAACCGGGAAGGCGGCGAGGACGATGACGATCTGCCGGGCGATGAGGCCGAGACCATCGGCCCTGGCGGCGAGCCGGATGTGAAACACTGACGCGCAAGGGAGCAGAGAATTGCCACCCGGCGAAAGCTCTCTCTGATCGCCATGCCCGTTCCCGGATCTAGGGTCCAGACTCATTAAATCCGCCATACCAGAGCAGCGGCGAGACAGACAGAGGCCAGGCAGTTGCGCGCCAGTTTCCCCGCCACGAAAACCGCCGTTAAGAGCCAGTGCGGCGGGAAACCTTCTTGCGGAACCATTCCCTGCGGCGGCACACTTTGCGACTATAAGTGCACCGGGAAAAGTAGCCGATAATGTCAGCCGCGATGAATGGCGGAGCCGGCAATGTCCGGCGGATCAAATCCGGACTTAATACATTCGTGGACGATTTGATCGGGCCGCGCCCCCGACTCTACGCAGGCGCGCACTGTTCAAAAAACCGGCGTCCACGGCCTGACGCTCGCCTGCTTAAGGCATCATGCCGCGCGCTTCGGCAAGATGATCGAAGCGCCGGGTAAAGTGACCGAGGCCCATGGTCTCGGAGCGCAGCTGAATGATGAGGTCGTGCAGCTCGGCGGCTGGAACGAGCGCTTCGACATTGTCCCATCCCGGCCAGCCGGGCCGCTCGCCATAGCCCAAAATTTGTCCGCGCCGCCCGCTGAGCAGGCGCTGGGCCGCCGCCGTGGAGGTGTTTGGCACGCTGACCGTCACATGCTCGATCGGTTCGAGCAAAACCGGCTCGGCCTTGGCGAGTCCCTCGGCAATCCCCTGGCGTGTCGCAATCTTGAAGGCCATGTCGGAGCTATCGACCGTGTGGAAAGTGCCATCTGTCAGGGTGACCGCAACGTCCACAACGGGATAGCCAAAAGGCCCCTTTTGCAGTGCTTCTTCCGCGGCCTCCGCGACCGCCGGAATATATTGCTTCGGCACCGCGCCGCCGACGATCTTATCGGTGAACAAAAAACCCTCGCCGCGATGGCGAGGCTCGATCTCTAGCTTGACATCGGCGAATTGCCCATGCCCGCCCGTTTGCCGTTTGTAGCGCGAATGCTGCACGACCTTGCGCTTGATCGTCTCTTTGAAGGCGACCTTTGGCACAGCGGTCGTGACATGGATGTTATAGTTGGCGGCAAGCCGCTCGATCGCGGTGTTAAGATGAATGTCGCCCTGTCCTGTGAGCAGCGTCTCGCCCGTATCCTGCAGATGCACGATGGCAAGCGAGGGATCCTCGGCGGTAATCTTCTGCAAGGCCGCCGGGAGTTTCACATCATCTTTGCGGTCCTTGGCCTTGATGGCGAGCGCAAAGACGGGCGGCGGCGGCTCGGGGAAAGGCAACGATTCTCCTGGAGCCAAATTTCCAAGAACCGCGCCTGTCGCCACGCCCTCAAGACGTCCAATGGCCACAAGCTCGCCTGCCTCGGCTTCGGCAATCCGCACCGCCTCGCTACCAGCAAAGCGCTGGATTCCTCCGATTCGCACGCCATCGAAAGTAGCGCTGTCGCGCAGCACGCCGCGCCAGACACGCCCATAGGAAAGCTTGCCTGCCTGCACGGTCTTAAAAATCTGGACGAGCGGCTCACCTGATGGCTTGAGGCTCCGCCGCGCGGCCGCCACCGACGGGTCCGGCACATCGTGGCGCAGTGCTTTCCAAAGCGGGAGGATGCCGCGGCCAAACGCTGCCGCGCCAAGCAGCACCTCGACGATGGTGCCGCTCGCCTGGTCCTTGCGCAAATGCTGGTAGATTTCGGCCGGCGGGGGCGCAATCTCGTCGATGAGCTTTTCGAGCAAAGTGTCGTCCTGATCGGCGAGCACCTCGGTCAGCTCGTCATGTGCATGCTTCTCGGGCTCGCGCAGATTGGCAGGAAGCTCGATTGGCTGAATATCTTGGCTCGTTCCATAACGGTAGGCCTGCTCCCGCACGAGATCGACGTAGCCGGTGACCGCGCCGCCTTCGGCAAGAGGGAGCTGGCGTGGGGCTAGCGGGAATTTGGAGCAGGCCTGCAGCGCTTCGAGCGTCTCTTCGAACGGGCCAGCAAGCGTGTCGATCTTATTGATAAAGACGAGATGCGGAAGCCCGAAATCTTCAACAGCCCGGAAGAGGAGCCGGAGATTTGAGGCACGTGCGGCCGCGGGATCGCAAACGACAATGGCGAGATCGGCCGCGGCAAGCGCCGATAACATCTCATAAATGAATTCGACAGACCCGGGGCAATCGATGATCGACCAGCGGTCGCCCAAAAAGGTGCAGTGGCCGAGCCGCACTTCGGTTGTCGCGATATGCTTGCGCATATCGCCGCGCTTCACCGGCACGCCGGAAGCGGCCATCAAGGCCTCGAATAATGCTGATTTGCCGCTTCCATAAGGCCCGATCAGAGCGACCGACCGGGGCCCGGCAATGGCGCCTTTTATTAAGGAATCTCCCATATGCTTCCCCCCTGCCGTTCCGGCTATCGTTGGCGGCAATGGTAGGCCAAATGTGGCAGCCGCGCAAAGGCCAGATAACGCGGCACGGCTTCAGCGCCGCGGGGACCCGCCGTTAACGCTGGGCCTTCAGTGCAGGGCCTAAGCGTTTAAGAAGCCCGCCGGGATTTGATTTAAGAGTTTGTGCCCGGCAGATGCACCGATAAATCCAGCCTCGGTCAGAGGTCCCGACGATGCCGCCTCGAAATATTGGGAACCGTCAGGCGAGAGCACAATTGCGTGAAAGGAGACCATGTCTCCCTGAAGCCGGGCATTGGCGCCGATGGGCGTCTTGCAGGAGCCGTCGATCACCCGCAAAAACGCCCGCTCCGCGGCAAGCTCGATCGCTGTGGCATGGTCGAGCACGGGCGCGAGGAATTCCTTGGCTGCCTCATCGCCCGATCTCACCGTCACCGCGATCGCGCCCTGCCCTGCGGCGGGAACGAATTCCCTCGCATCGAGCACGCACGAGGCCTTGGCCTCAAGCCCCAAGCGCTTGAGCCCGGCGAGCGCCAGAAGGGTTCCGGCCGCCTCCCCTTTTTCGATTTTCGCAAGCCGCGTCTCGACGTTGCCCCGCAGAAGCGCAATCTTGACATCCGGGCGCAGGCGCTTGACCATCGCGGCGCGGCGGAGCGAGGCCGTGCCGATGGTGCTGCCCGCGGCCAGCGCGCTCGGATGCGGCGCAAGAGGCGAGATCCACGCGTCGCGCACGTCCTCGCGCGGAAGATAGCCTGCGATCGCTATTCCATCCGGGAGAACGGCAGGAAGATCCTTGGCCGAATGCACCCCGGCCCCGATCGCGCCGGCAAG
>Ga0209810_1001036_pt1 | contig 47358 bp, 48 predicted proteins | sample Coa_R1_7_FD_187159 | JGI IMG/M metagenome (GOLD analysis project Ga0209810, IMG submission 187159) | Surface soil microbial communities from Centralia Pennsylvania, which are recovering from an underground coalmine fire - Coalmine... | ecosystem: Environmental > Terrestrial > Soil > Unclassified... | reverse complement strand
ACCCGGTTCCTAGGGGTGGCCTAGGGCAATGAAGAGGGGTTTCCATTGCGCCGACACGTTCTTGTCATATCCGCAGTCGCGGTTGCCTCGTTCCTCGCGCCGGCCGCGTCTTTCGCTGCCGAACGCCACGCGATGTCTCCTCAGATCGCCGACGTGAAAGGATGCACCGGTGTGACGATCTGTACCGACGTACCAATTTGCGTCCCTATCATGGTTACCCCGGTAGTCTATAGTTGCTTCACGGTCGAAAGTTGCACGACGACAACCGTTTGCCCGGTGCTTCCGGCAGGAGGCGACGTCTCGCTCATGGGTGCTAGAGTACGGCACACTTACTCTTCGCTTGAGACCGAGGGCTTCGTGGCATGATGATCATACGCTTCGGCCGGCCGCTATTTGCGGCCGTCGTCACGGCGGTTATTCTCGCCGCGTATCCAGCGGCGGCGTTTGCCGCTTGCCAAGAGATCACGGTTGACCACGAAATCAACCTCTGCAGTCTCGATGGTAGCGCGTGCATCGGCATACACTGGAGCACCACGACTACGGTGTGCACATAAGCGTGGATCCGGTTGGCCCCGAGAGGCTGCGCCGCAGCGCAAGTTCGGTCATGAGAGTACGGGCGACGATGGCCGTCGCCGTAGTCGTCGCTACAGCGTGCGCCGGCGTAGGAACCTTCTTTGCAGTCGCGCCTTGGTATGCACGGCATGAATTGAGTTCGCCACAAGTCTCAGTCGCCTTGCGGTGCATCGACCTTCAACATTACGGTCGGCGCTCAAGCGTGGACATCGCACGATGTGTCCGTCATCATGTCAAGTCCGGAGTGGTGCGAGTCTCGACGGAACGCATCAACCTTCAGTAGACCGAACAAACGTGCGCGAGATTGTCCATAGCGAGATTGTCCATAGCGAAAGAGAGAACGGAGCTGGCGGAATGCCCATGGCGCCAAGGCAGATGAGACTGGCTGCGGCGGCTAGCTGCGTGATGGCCGCGGCGACGTGCACGCTACCTAGCGCCTCCGCCGCCTTCAATTGGCCGGTAACGAGCAACGGCGCTCGCTACTCGGAGCATCTCACCGTCCGTGTCTACTCTGGAGCCCGGTTGGTCGCCGCTAACATCACCGGCGACCTGACGTCGGTCGTCGAACGAATCGGCCCCGACGAAATCACGGTCAGCAGAAGCGGTACGATTTTCGGAAACAAGCTGCCTCAGCGGGAGTTTCACGTCCGGCGTGGCGGCATTGGCGTGGCGGCGGGAAGTGGGGATGAAGACATCTTTGGGCTCTTCATCGACGAATCCGTATGGGGAGATTTACCGGAATCGCCTAAGCAAGGCGCGCGTTGGAGCGTCTCGCGAAAGGCGCCGTGGCAATACGGGCCGCCGGGTTTGGAGCAGGTGTCGGTCGTGTCGTTCGATGAGCAGTCGGCCGAATTGACGCTCGAAGCACACGGGTCGGGCACCGGCGCGAACATGCAAGAGATCGCACGAGCGTCGGCTCTCGATATCACGGTACAAGGCGTGCCGCACCACGTTCAGGTCCGGTATGGTCGTTCGACATGGACTCAGCGGGCGACGTATAGAGGAGGCGTGCTCGTGTCGAACTATCTCGACGTCACGCAATCGTACGAACAGCCGGCAATTGACCTTCTCCCGCCGCAAACGGTATCAACGAGAACCGTTTACGACGTGTCCGTCTCATCCGATACGCGAGATAAGTAGCGGCGCCTCTCAACGGCTGTAACAGACCATCGAAGGTGTACGGTTACCCGTGACTCGCGGCTTCGCCATACGTGTTTCGTGCTTATCGCTGCTCTTCGTCGCGCTGACCTTCTGTGGCGGAATGTGCGGCGAGGCGCTCGGGACGGTGACCGTAGCCGTGGACGACGCCGGCACCGCGGCTCCAATTCGTGCGGCTCGCGTAACGATTCTCGGCTCGGCCAGTTTGTCGAGCCGGTTTGCAGTCGCGGGCGCCGATGGTGCAGCCGCGTTCATCGGCCTTGCCGAAGGGTCCTATGAGTTGGTGGTGCAGGCTCCGAACTATGAAGCATACCGATATCGCTTCGAGGTACGTGCGGGCGAACACATTCGTATAGCGGTTAAGCTCCTCGCCATTCACACGATCGGTCGCACAACGTCGAAAGCAGTCGCCGGCGCATCGCGTACCATCGACGCGACCTCACCGCAAGCGCGGATCTCGCCTTCGCTGATCGACGCGCTGAGCGAGCTTTCCGGAGTCGACGTGCGTTATGCGAACGGCCGCGCGACCGGGATCTCGCTCGATGGGCGCGATCCGAGCCTGACGGACTACGCTTTCAATGGAGTCAGTACGGGTAACCCGCTTGCGTCTCGCGCGTTCGACCCGAATTTGGTCGACGGGATTCAGGTCGATCAGAGCACAGAACAGGTCAATTTTCTCAGCCTGAACCCAACCCTCACACCAACATTCTCTACGCGCAATTCGGTGGGTGGTTACGGCTTCTACAGCGCCCGTGCAACGGCTCAAGGCACTGCGGGCTCTGTCGGCTATGCCGCGATCGTTAGCGCCCGGGGTACGAGAGCCCAGCTCGACGGGTCAACATATGGGGATACGACCGGAACGTCATACATTCATCACGGAGGCTCTCACGGAGGCGGTTTCTACTTCGCCACAGCCGCCCAGGTCGGCGCTTCGACGACCGTTTCGTTGCGCGGAAGTGATAGCGTGCAGCGCGGTATCCCGCTTCCTGATGTGCTCGAAGGTACCGTGCCACTGGGTTATGGACCCGGCGCGTCGAGCCTTGGTCGTGCAGAGAACTACAGTGCGACCGTCAGCGCAGCCCTGCCAAACGGCTTGTTGCAGCTTACGATCAGTCATGCTCGGGAACGCTCCTATACGAACGAGCCGTCGCAGCAAGTGTTCGGCGTGCCGGAACGAGAAGCGAGCGCTTATATCTATGGCGGTACACTTTTCAACTTGGACGGGACGGTGATGGCCGGGCATGCCCCCGCGCACTTTGACCTTGTGTACGATCGCGACGGGGCAATTTCGACCCAGTCCGTTCTCGGTACGTCAATGGTGTCGTCATACATGCTCACAATTGGTCGCGCTGAAGTGGATCGGGTCATGGCGAAAATCGGCGCGACTCCTATCCCGGCATACGCATCTTTCGCCTTCGCCGGGCCTAACGGCGGCCTCGGTCTCCGTATCGTCCCGGTGTTTTCGGACGACGCGAGGCACCTGACCGGGCACGTTGGGGTCGGGACTAGCGTAGATGCGCAAGTTAGAAGTGCCGGCGGATATTTCGGCACTCCGAGCGATGCCGTGTATGATTGCGCCGCTCACACGATCGTGGTGCAAGGGCCGAGCGACCCTCCGGAAGTCGTCAGGAACACCGGCCTGGACGCCGCGCTGAACAAGTCCTTCTCAAAGGGATCGATCAGTGTATCAGCGTTTGAAAAGAAGTATGACAACATCTCGCTCACCGATGCGCTGACGCCAGCGTCTGCGTTTGCTTCCAGCTCGCTTCCGCCGAATTATATCGCATCCTTTCAGGCGGATTACTCTCGTCTTGCGCAATGCGTGGGGCTCCCGCCGTCGGCCGACGCAATTTTCGTAAGGCACACGGTAAGCGGACTTAGCGTCCGCTACGGCGCGGTCGACCTGACCGCACAATTCGTCATGTCCCCGGCATTTCGCGTAGCGGGCTTTTACGATGCGAATAGTGCCGACTTGATTAGAGCACCTAAAATCCTGACCGCGGGCGATAGCCCGTACATCGTCGGAACGCAGCTGCCTAACGCTCCGCTTCATCGCGCAGGAGCTACGGTGGAGTGGATGGCGCCTCACGCGAAGCTACAGATGCTCGCAAACTGGACGTATGTCGCAGTCAACAATCAGAATAACCTTCCAGGCTTTTCCATCGTGTCATTGGCCCTTGAACGCGAATTGTCGCGAACCGCACGCATCGACGTCGTTGCTAGCAACGTTGGCCGCTCATACCAGGCACTCTTCGAGTCGATGCGGTTTGCCGTGCCTCTAAGAGCAAATGGCGGTCCCCTCCTCCTCGATGCTACACCGCTCGCCCCGCCGCAGATCTTCGTGACGATCAACGCGCGATCCGGGCCGGAATAAATCTGCCTCTCTCTAGGTCTGATTCTCCTCGCGCTTCGCGATGCGGTCGAGCGCGGTGAGCGCGCTGGGCGCGGCGGGCGAGTGGCTTTCGCTTCCCTCGCGCCGCGTGTTCTGATCGTACGCGGGCGGCGGCAGCAGCCGCGCGGCCAGCGCGAGCAGCCGCGTCGTCGTGTTCGGCGCGAGCGCGTTCGCGAGCATCGCCAGCCGCGCGATCGGGGTGATCGCCACGAACGGGTCGCGGTGCGCGATCGCGCGGACGATGCGCCGCGCCGCCGAACGCGCCGACGCCGAGAGCAGCGGGTTCGCGTCGGAGATCGCGAACCAGGCGTACTCGGCGCGCGAGCGGCCTTTGAAGAACGCATGGTCCGGCGAGCCGGTCCGCATCAGCCCGGGACAGACCGTCGTCACCGTGATCCCGTCGTGCGCGACCTCCGCCGAATACGCTTGCGACAAGCCCACGAGGCCGAACTTCCCGGCGCAGTACGGCGCGAGATGCGGGACGCCGACGAGCCCGCCGATCGACGAGACGTTGACGATCTGGCCCGAGCGCCGGGCGCGCATCGACGGGAGCACGGCGCGCATCATCTGCAGCGGCCCGTAGATATGCGTGTCGATCGATTCGCGAAAGTCGTCGAGCGACTGATCCCAGACGGAGCCGACCTCGATGACGCCCGCGTCGTTGACCACGACGTCGACGCGGCCGCTGCGCGCGTCGACGTGCGCGATCAGCGCTTCGGCGTCGCGCGCGTCGCGGACGTCGCACGTCACCGCGTCCACCGTCAGCCCCTCGTCGGCGAGACGGCGCTGCGCGCGCAGCAGCGTCCGCTCGTCGCGTGCCGAGATCGTCACCGTCGCGCCGCCGCGCGCGAGCTCGCGCGCGAGCGCGAAACCCAATCCGCGCGATCCGCCGCTGACCACGACGACGCGGCCGGCGATCGCCCGCAGCGTGCGCCGATACGCGACGCGCCGCACGAGCGCCGCGCCCAGCGCACCCGCTCCCGCGCCGAGCGCCATCACCCCGAGTCGACGAAGCCGTGCCATCGGCGCATCCGTACCCAGCGAAGCGAGGATTTCGGCGAGCGGGCTCGCAGAGGGTTCGCCGTGCAGGCGATTCGCATCGAGCAGACGGGCGGCCCGGAGGTGCTCCGGCTCGCGGAGCTCGACGAGCCGCGCCCCGGCCCCGGCGAAGTCCTCGTCCGTCAGACCGTGGCGGGGATCAATTACATCGACACCGCGGTACGGCGCGGCGGGCTCAAGCGCGAGCTGCCCGTCGTGCCGGGGCGCGAAGGCGCGGGAACCGTCGTCGCGCTCGGCGAGGGCGTGCGCGATCTCGCGTTGGGCCAGCGCGTCGGCTATTCCGAGACGCCGCAGCTCGGCGGCTACGCCGAGGTCAACCGCGTCCCCGTCGCCGAGGCCGTGCCGCTGCCCGACGACGTCGACGACGCGACCGGCTGCGCGCTGATGCTGCAGGGACTCACCGCGCAGTATCTCTGCACGTCGACGTACGCGGTGCGCTCGGGCGACGCGGTGCTCGTCCACGCCGCCGCCGGCGGCGTCGGCTCGCTGCTCGTGCAGATGGCGAAGCGGCGCGGCGCGCGGGTGATCGCGACGGCGGGCGGCCCCGAGAAGGCGGCGCTCGCGCGCGCCGACGGCGCGGACGAGGTGATCGACTACCGCGAGACCGACTTCGCGCCGGAAGTCATGCGGCTCACCGGCGGCGCCGGCGTCGCGGCCGCCTACGACGCCGTGGGACGCGAGACGTGGGAGCGCAGCATGGCGGTGCTGCGCCGGCGCGGGATGCTGGTGCTCTACGGCACCTCGAGCGGGCCGATCCCGCCGCTCGACGTGCAGCGGCTCGGCACCGCCGGCTCGATCTACGTCACGCGGCCGACGCTCACCGATTACAAGCGCGAGCGCGAGGAGCTTCTCGCGCGGGCCGGCGATCTGTTCGCCGCGTTCCGAGCGGGTGCGCTCCGGGTGCGGATCGGCGCCCGCTACCCGCTGCGCGAGGCTGCCGAGGCGCACCGCGCCCTCGAAGCGCGCGAGACGACCGGGAAGCTGCTCTTGGATCTCTAGGGTCCGACGGCGGCCCGCCTCCCGCCCGCGGGCAGGGTTCGACGGCGCGTACCTCGCACGTCCCATCAAACCGTGAGCTCGCCCTCCACCCGGTCCACGAGCAGGTCGTCGGACAAGACCGAAAAGCGGCTCGGACTGCTCGTACGCGCGGGCGAGCTATTTCACCAATCCCTCGACCTCGAGCAAACGCTGGGGAACGTCGCGCGGATGGCGGTCGAGTCGTTCGCCGAGCTGTGCCTCTTCGATCTCATCGACGAAGCGTCGGCCCGCCTCTACGTCAGCGTCGGCGCGCACCGCGACCCGGAGATCGAGACGACCCTGAAGGCGTCGGTCACGCCGCTGCTGCACAGCGAATCGCGCGGCATCCATCCGGCGCGCCGCGTCGCGCAATCGGGCCGCTCGTTCTACGTCCGCGTCTTCGACGAGCCGACGATCCTCGAGCACGCGTCGTCCGACGAGCACGAGCGGTTCATGCGGCGGATGGGCTACCATTCGAAGATCGTCGTTCCGGTCGCCGCGCAGAGCGAGGTGTTCGGCGCCCTCACGTTCGTGCGCACGACCGGCGCCGAGCCGTTCGAGCCGGAAGACGTGCAGGCCGCGGAGGAGCTCGGCCGGCGCGCCGGCCTCGCCGTGGCGAACGCGAAGCAGTATCTGCGCGAGCAGCACGTCGCCGACACGCTGCAGCGGGCGTTTCTCAACGACGATCCGCCGCAGCGGCCGTTCCTGCGCTTCCATGCGCTGTACCGCGGCGCGCAGGACGGCAGCGCGCTCGGCGGCGACTGGTACGACGCGTTCGAAGCCGGCGACCGCATCGTCATGACCGTCGGCGACGTGACGGGCAAAGGGCTGGACGCCGCGCGGCTGATGGTGCAGATCCGCCAGTGGGTCCGGCTCGCGGCCGTCGTCTCCGCGGATCCCGGCGAGATGATGCGGCTGCTGAACCGCGCGATGCTGCTGGAGAGGAAAGAAGCGCTGGCGACCGCGTTCATCGGCGTCCTCGAGCGCGACGCGAAGACGCTCGCCTTCTGCTCCGCCGGCCATCCGCCGCCGCTGCTCAAGGAGGCTTCCGGCAAGACGACGGCGCTCGAAGCGCCGGACGTACGCTCGGGGCGGTCGTCGACCCCGACTACCGCTCGTCCCACGTCGCGCTCCACAACCCGCAGCTGCTGCTGCTGTACACGGACGGCCTCACCGAAGTCGACCGCGATCCGCTCTCCGGCGAACGCAACGTGTGCGAGATGCTCGACGACGAGACGATCATGCACGCGGCGAATCCCGCGCGCTACCTCGAGCGCCTGCTCGCCGGGAAGCACGTGCGCGACGATCTCGCGATGCTCACGCTGCGGTTCGGCGAGACGTCCGGCCAATGGCGGTTCGACGTGAGCGACTCGGCCGCGGCGTATGCGATCAAGCGTGACCTGCTGCGCGCGATCGCCGAGATCGGCGAAGAGGTCGACGTCAGCGCGTCCGAGCTCATCTTCGGCGAGCTGGTCGGCAACGCGGTGCGCTATGCGCCCGGCCCGCTCAGCATCACGCTTTCGTCCGACGACGACGGCCTCATCCTGCACGTGATGGACGAAGGGCCCGGCTTCGACGGCCCGCCTTCGCTTCCGGCCGATCTGTGGTCCGAGTCGGGCCGGGGACTCTTCCTCGTCGCGGCGCTGTCCGACGAGGTCGACATCCGGCGTCTTCCCGGCTACGGCACGTACGTCAAGGTGCGCCTTCCGAAGCAGCGCCGTCCGGCGCCGCCGGCGCCGCCGCGGCGCGGCGTCGCGCGCGCGCGCGTCCCGCAGCGCGCCTAGCGGGGCAGAACGAGGGCCAGGACGCCGAGGGCGATCGCCAGCGCGGTCAGCTCGAACGCGACCTTCTGGCGATGGATCTTGAGGTCGCGAATGTAGGCGAGGCTGAGCACCTCGAACGCCAAGTGGAGGTTCACGTCCTCCGCCGTGCTCGGGATGTCGGCGGCGTACTGCTCGATCGTTCCGCGCGAGACGGGCGCGTCGCGGGTGAGCAGCGCGTCGAACCAGCCGAAACGAAAGTGCCCGCCCGCGTAGAACACGTCGGCCGGGCGGCGCTCGGCGCGCACGTGCTTCGACGCGTCGCCGACCGCGGTCAGCGTGCGGATCGCGACGAACGCCGCGGCGACCCAGACGAGGAACGCCAGCGCGCCGGCGAGGGTCGCGGGCGAGGCGCTCAAGCCGCCCGCATGCGCCGCGGCGAACGCGGACTGCACGGCCGAGAGCGGGATCGCCTGGACCGCGAGCAGGATCCCGACCTTCGTGTCGATCGCGCGGATCGTCCCCTGGATGTCCTTCACCGCCTCGATCGCGAAGGCGAAGGCGCGGCCTTCCGCCGCGCTCGACTCCAGCGCGGCGAGGACGCGATCGACGTCGGCGGAGCTGATCGCCATGCGCGGGCTTTTCGCGCGCCGCGAGCGGCCTTCCGTCCGCGCGCTTCCGCGCCGGCCGCCGACGGGCGAGCAGGTGAGCGGCCGATGCAGCGGGGAAATTCGCCGCACGTCTCGACCGCCGCACCGTACGAAAGCGAGCCGTCATCGACCAGGCCGGGGTATCCGTCACGGCCGCGCAGCCGTGGAATCCGCAGCGCACCGAGCGTCTCACGCTTCGTGACCGGCTCATCGTCGCCGTCCTTCCGCTCATCGAGGCCCTGAACCGGCGTTTCTCCGCGGTGCCGAACGCGCCGTTCCCCGACCGCGCGCTCTTCCCGTGGATCGACGAGCTGGAACGCGAGTGGCGCACGATCCGTTCGGAGCTCGATCGCGTCCTCGAACGGCGCGCCGATCTGCCGGGCTTCCACGACATCGTCCCGGAGGTCGGAACGATCAGCGACGACCGCGGCTGGAAGTCGTTCATGCTCGCCGGCGTCGGAATTCCGTGCGGGCGAAACGTCGAGCGCTGCCCCGAGACGTGGCGCATCGTGCGGCGCATCCCGGGGCTGTCGACCGCGATGTTCTCGATCTTCGAGCCGCGCAAGCGGCTGCCGGCGCACCGCGGGCCGTACAACGGCGTGCTGCGGCTGCACCTCGGGCTGGTCGTCCCGCAGGCGAACGAACGCGTCGCGATCCGGGTCGGCGGCGAGACCCGGCACTGGAACGAAGGGCGCGCGCTCGTGCTCGACGACACCTTCGAGCACGAGGCGTGGAACGACAGCGACGAGCTGCGCGTGGTCCTCTTCGTCGACTTCGTGCGGCCGCTGCGCTTCCCGGCGAATCTCGTGAACCGCCTGCTCCTCGCGCTTGCGGCGCGCTCGCCGTTCGTGCGCGACGGGCACGCCAACCAGCGGCGCTGGGAGCGCGGGTTCTACGGCTCCTGAGCGGCGCCGCCGCCCTTGCGCAGCACGAAGCTCCAGTACGGAACCTCGCCGGAGGCGAAGAACGCGTAGAGCCGGGTCCCGCGGACGCCGGCGAACTCGCGCGCGAAGGCGCGGAGCGGCGGCGGGCAGACGCGCGCGATCGCCGCTTCGCGGCGGTCGCTGTCGGCGTCGAGCGCGCGGACGACGTCGGCGGTGATGTCCTCGCGGCGCTCGCAGACGAACGGCGCGCCGCGCAGCGCGTCTTCGAGCAGCGCGGGCTCGGCGCGCCGCGGGAAGCACGCGAGCAGCAGCGTCCCGCCGGGGCGCAGCACGCGGTGCACCTCGGCGAAGAAGCGCGGCAGATCGGCGTAGTGATGGCACGACTCGACGTTGAGCACCGCGTCGAACGAGCCGTCGGGGAACGGGAGTGCGTGCGCGTCGCCGCGGACGAACGCCAGGTTTTCGGCGCGGTGGTAGGCGCGATCGAACGCGACTTCCGCCGCGTTCACGTCGAGTCCGACGTAGCGGCGCGGGCGCATCGCGGCCGCGAGATAGGCGGCGCCTCCGCCGCGCCCGCAGCCGACCTCCAGCACGTCGCGTCCGGCGAGCGGGACCGGCGATGCGACGTGGTGGTAGAGCTGGATCGCGTAGCGGTCGCGCTCGCGCTCCGGCGGGAGCGCGAGGGCCTCGCCGTCCCGTGCGAAGCCGTAGTTCAGGAACGTCGCCTCGGAGCGGCGGTCGAGCCGGGTGACGAGCGAGTACCACGCGTTCGTCAGCAGCGCGCCGGCGAGCCGCGAATGGAAAAGCCGCGCGCGGACGCCGGCGCGCGGCGCAGCCTGCCTCACGCCGAAAGCGCGCGCTGTTCGCCGAGCGCCTGCGCGACCGCGTAGTCTTCGCTCCACGCCGCGCCTTCGGTGCGCGCGCGCGCGAAGAGCGCGTCGCCGAGCTCCGCCCGCAGCGCCGCGACGATGCGGTCGTACTCCTGACGCTCGGCGTACTCGCGCAGCGCCTCGAGCTGCGCGGTGCGCGCGTCGACGTAGCCGAGCAGCCGCGCCGCGCGGAGCATGTCCTCGCGCCGCGACGCGGCGGCGGTGCTCGGACGCAGCGCGGCGATCGCGGCGAGGTGCTGCAGCGCGAAGGTGAATGCGACCTCGCGCTGCGCGTCGCGCAGCGGCTCGAGCGCGTCGCACGCGTGCGGAAACGCCTCGTCGTAGCGGCCCAGCGCGATCAGGTACGTCGCGATGTCGGAGCGGGTGAGCGCGACGTTCGCGGCGTCGTTCCAGGCGCTGTAGGCGCCGAACGCCTCGCCGGCGAGCCGCAGCGCGGCCGCCGCGTCGCCGGCGCGGAACTCCGCTTCGGCGAGTCCGAGCGAGACCGTCGCGGCGAGCTGCCAGTGGCCCGTCGCGGTCGAGATCGCGAGCGCCTCGGCGAAGTTGGCGCGCGCCCCGTCCAGATCGTCGGCGAGGTAGCGCGCGGCGCCGAGCGCCTCGAGCACCCATCCGGAGAGCTTCTGCGCGCCGATGCGCCGCGAGATCTCGAGCGCCTCCTGCAGCATCGCCTCGCCTTCCTCGCCGCGGCCGAGGATGACGGCGGCGTTGCCGCCGATCCGCAGCGTCCACGCCGTGAGGTACGGATCGTCGAAGCGCCGGTACCGTTCGAGCGCGCGCCGCGCCGCCGCGAAGCTGGCCTTGTGCAACGCGAGGCGCCAGTCGATGAACGCTTCGGTGATGTCGAGCCGCGCGACGACGACGTCCGGCGTCGACTCGTCGATCGTCTGCTGGGCCGCGCGGACCCAACGCCGCCCTTCGGCGGGCGACGAGACGAACGTCACGACCGAGAAGCTCGCGAGGAGCCGGCCGAGCGCGACGTCGCCGCGCGCCTCGAGCGCCCACTCGAGCGCGGCGCGGAAGTTCTCGCGCTCGGGATCGACGCGCGCCAGCCACTCCGGCGAGGGGGTCGTGTGCCACACCCGCTCGAGCGCTTCGGCGAGCGCGCAGTACGTCTTGGCGTGGGCGTAGGCGAGCGCCGCGTACTCGCCCGACGCGACGAGCTTCTCGCGCGCGTACTCGCGCGTCGACTCCAGCAGCCGGTAGCGCGTGCCGACGCGTACGATGTCCGCCTGCACGAGCGACTTGTCGACCAGCGACGTCAGGAGGTCGAAGACCGCGACGGCATCGACGCGCTGGTCGGTGCAGACCGCGGTCGCCTCGTCGAGCGTGAAGCCGCCGGCGAAGATCGAGAGCCGCCGGAAAAGCGTGCGCTCCGCCTCGGTGAGCAGGTCGAAGCTCCAGTCGATCAGCGCGCGCATCGTCTGCTGGCGCGGCAGCGCGGAGCGGTCGCCGCCGGTGAGCACGGTGAAACGCTCGTCGAGCCGGCGCGCGAGCTGCTGCGGCGCGAGCGTCTTCACGCGCGCGGCCGCGAGCTCGATCGCGAGCGGGATGCCGTCGAGACGCCGGCAGATCTCGACGACGGCCGGCACGTTGTCGTTCGTCAGCTCGAAGCGCTTTTCGACCGACCGCGCGCGATCGCGGAACAGCGCGACCGCGCCGTAGCGCATCGCGTCGATCGCGGCGACGCCGTTCGTCGCGGGAACCGCGAGCGAGGGCATCCGGTAGACCTCCTCGCCGGCGATGTTGAGGCCTTCGCGGCTCGTGACCAGCAGCCGCACCTCGGGACAGCTGGCGAGGATGGCGCTCGCCAGCGCGCGCGCCTCGTCGATGACGTGCTCGCAGTTGTCCACGATCAGCAGCAGGCGCTTGCGCTTCAGGAACGCGATCAGCGACTGGAGCGCGGTGCGCGTCGCCGTTTCGCGGAGCCCGACCGCTTCGGCAACGACGGTCGCGACGAGCGCGGGATCCGAGATCGGCGCGAGCTCGACGAACCAGACGCCGTCGCCCGAGCCGTCGAGCAGCTCCGCGCCGACCTGCACGGCGCAGCGCGTCTTCCCCGCGCCGCCCGGCCCCACGAGCGTCACGAGCGGCGAGCTCTCGATGAGGTCGCGGACCTCCGCGATCACGGCCTCGCGCCCGACGAACGACGTCAGCCGTCGCGGCAAGTTGTTCGGCAGCGCGTCGAGCGAGCGAAGCGCCGAGAACGCATCGGGCAGGTCCGGCGCGACGACTTGATAGACTTGCTCGGGCCGCGCGAGGTCCTTCAGACGGTGGCTCCCGAGATCGCGCAGCGTCGTCCGCGGCGGCATGGCGCCCTGAACGAGATCGGCCGTCGCGCCGGAGACGAGGATCTGGCCGCCGTGGCCGATCGAGAGCAGCCGCGCGACGCGGTTCACGGTCGGCCCGAAGTAGTCGCCGTCGCGTTCCTCGCACGTTCCGGTGTGCAGCGCGGCGCGGATGCGAATCCCGCGAACCGCGGAGAAGTCTTCGGCGGCGAGCGCGCGCTGCGCTTCGATCATCGCCGCGATCCCGTCCTCCGGCCGCGTGAAGCACGCGCAGAACGCGTCGCCGACCGTCTTGAACACGTAGCCGCCGCGCGCTTCGATCGCCGCGCGCATCAGCGCGTCGTGCCGCTGCACCGCGGCCGGCATCTCGGCCGGGTGCTCTTCCCAGCGCCGCGTGCTGCCTTCGATGTCGGTGAACGCGAACGTGACGGTACCGCTTGGACGCTGTCCAAGACGAGGCGCAGGCGCGTTTGCGTCGGCGTTCATCGGCAGCGTTCTCCCTTTGCCCCGGCGGCCGAAACGGCCTTGCTTCGGCGCCCGGACAGTGCACGCTAGGGGACGGGCGTCCCTCCGGTGACGGCGAGCCGGGCGCCGTTCACGTAGCTCGACTCCTGCGAGGCGAGGAACACGTACGCGGGCGCGAGCTCCGCGGGCTGCGCCGGGCGGCCCAGCGGCGACTGCTTCCCGAACTCGTGCACCTCGCCGGCCTGCATCGTCGACGGGATGAGCGGGGTCCACACGGGCCCCGGCGCGACCGAGTTCACGCGCACGCCTCGGCCGATCGCCTCCTGCGCGAGCGCCTGCGTGAACGCGACGATCGCGGCCTTCGTCGACGCGTAGTCGACCAGCGAGGGCTCGGGCTTCGACGCCTCGACCGAGGCCGTGTTGATGATCGCCGCGCCGGGCGGCATCGCTGCGAGCGCGGCTTTCGAGAGCCAGAACATCGCGTAGAGATTGGTCTTCATCACGCGGTCGAACTGGTCGGTCGTGATCGACGCGATCGACTGCTGCTCCATCTGAAACGCGGCGTTGTTCACCAGAATGTCGAGCCCGCCCAGCTCGGCGATCGTCCGCGCGATCAGGTCGTTGCACGCCGCTTCGTCGCGAATGTCGGTCTTGACGGCGAGCGCCTTGCGCTGCGCGCTTTCGATCAGCCGCACGGTCTCGCGCGCGTCGGCGTCCTCCTCGAGGTAGGCGAAGGCGACGTCGGCGCCTTCGCGGGCGAACGCCAGCGCCACCGCGCGGCCGATCCCCGAGTCGCCGCCGGTGATCAGCGCCTTCCGTCCGGGCAGCCGGTTCGCGCCGCGATACGTCGCTTCGCCGTAGTCCGGCTGCGGGCGCATCTGCGCGCTCGTGCCGGGGTGCGCTTGCGGCTGATCGGGGAACGGCGGGCGGGCGTACTGGTCGCGGGGGTCGCGCATCACGTACTGATCGAGGGGCATGGCGCGTACGGGTCTGCCCGCGCCGCGGGCCTGCGAAACCCGCTCAGCGCACGGGGTTGCGCAGCGTCCCGATCCCCTCGATCTCGATGCGCACGTCGTCGCCGGGCTGCAGGTATTTCGGCGGCGTGAACCCGATCCCGACGCCCGCCGGCGTTCCCGTCGCGATGACGTCTCCCGGATAGAGCGTGATTCCGGGCGAGATCGTCGCGATCAGCGCCGGAACGTCGAAGATGAGGTCGCGCGTGCGCGCGTCTTGACGCAGCTCGCCGTTGACCCAGCAGCGGACGCCGAGATCGGCGACGTCGAGCGCGTCGGCGGTGACGATCCACGGTCCCATCGGACAGAACGTGTCGAACGACTTGCCGAGGAACCACTGCTTGTGCCGCGCCTGCCAGTCGCGCGCGGTGACGTCGTTGACGATCGTGTATCCGAAGACGTGCTCGTACGCGAGCTCGGGCGAGATCCCGCGGCCGCCCGTTCCGATGACGACCGCGAGCTCCGCTTCGTAGTCGAGGCTGTCGCTCGTGCCTTCCGGATACCGGATCGGCTCGCCGTGCGCGATCACGCAGTCCGGTACCTTGGTGAAGATGATCGGCACCTCGGGCGGCGCGGCGGCGTCGCTCCCCGCGCTGCTGTCGAAGCCGCTCCGCCCGAACTCCGCGGCGTGGTCCCGGTAGTTCTTGCCGACGCACATGAGGTTTCGCCGCGGCCGCGGGATCGGCGCTTCGAGCCGGACCGCTCCCAAGTCGACGCGCGGTCGGACGGCGTCCGCAAGCACGCCGCGCAGCGTATCCCACCGCTCGATCAGCGTCTGCATGTCGAGCGGCGTGCCGTCGTCGCCGTTGAGCGAGAGCGGCCGCACCGCCGCGGCGTCGGGGTCGACGAGAGCGACCGTCCGCCGGCGGCCGTCGAAGATCGTGGCGAGTCTCATCTCGGCGCCGTCGTACCCACGCCGCGCCGCCCGACTGCGGCAGGCCGCCTTCGTGTCAAGCGCAACGCGGCGAGCGGGGTCGAACGTCATGGCCGCGACGACGGGAATGCGGTGACGCCGTGCGAAGCGTACGTCGTCGCGCTCGGCCGGCGTCGTCTCGCCGTGTACGCGGCGCGCACGTCAACAAGGGTGTGATGATGAAACGTCGTTTTCTAACGCAGGGCGTCGTCGTTGCCGCTTCGCTGCTCCTCGCCGCATGCGGCACCGGGCCTTCTCCCGGATCGTCGACGCTTCCGCCGACGACCGCGCAGTCGCTGTTGCGCGCGCCGGCCTCCGTCGGGACCGCCGCGACGCCGACGCCGACCCCGAATCCTTGCTACTGTCCGCCGATCCCGCACCACATGTGCCCGGACATCGCGTGCATGTCGGCCGATGCGACGTCGCATGCGCCGGCCGTGACGCCGTCGCCGACGCCGGTCCCGCCGTGCTACTGTCCCCCCGGCCGGCACGCCTGTCCGCAGTGCGTCGTCAGCGAGGCGCGTACGCCGCGCCTGTTCGACGTCGCTGAGACCCGTGAGGTGAAGGCCAGGTCGCCGGGCCGCACGTCGGCGGCGTAAGGTCGGCACGCGGCGGCGATGCGCATGCGCTCGCCGCCGCGGCACGCGAGGCGACGCCACACCGGCCTGCCCAACGGGGCGCCGTGATACGATACGGGCGAGTCGTCGACCGAGAGGTGCTCCATGGCAGCCGCTACGCCCGCGCGCATCATCCTCATCCGGCACGCCGAGAAGCCCGGCGAGACGAAGACGCAGGCGGTCAGCGACGACGCGGTCGCGGACACCGGGCTCGCGCCGCGCGGCGCGTACCGGGCCGGAGCCTACGCCGCTTACTTCGATCCGAAGCGAAGCGGCGGGCTCTACCCCGCGATCGAGCACATCTTCGCGACGAAAGCGACCGCGCACAGCAACCGCCCGGTGCTTACCGTCACGCCGCTCGCCGCCGCGCTCGGCAAGAAGATCCACGATCAATTCGACGACAAGCCGGCCGGCATCTCGGGACTCGCGGCGGAGCTGCTGGGCGGGAACTACGCGGGCGAAGTGATCCTCGTCTGCTGGCATCACGGCACGCTGCCCGACGTCGTGAAGGCGCTCGGCTATCCGAACCCGCCGAAGATCGCCGAGACGGCATTCGACCTCGTGTGGACGCTTGCGTATGAGGGCGGGGCGCCCTCGCCCAGCTTCACCCAGGTCCAGCAGAATTTGATGTACGGGGACTAACCGCGGTTCGCGAAATACCGCGCGATGAAGTCCGCGTAGGGCGTTCCTTCGATCGGGAATCCCGCGTCCACCGCGGCTTTCACCGCACCGTGCGCGCCGGTCCCCTCACGTTTCGCCTGGATGATGGCGGCCGCGACCGCGGCGCGCGTTCCGCCCGCTCAATGGACGAGCACGCCGTTGCCGGCGCCCGCCTCCTCGACGGCCGCCTCGATCCGGTCGACGTCTTCCGGCGTAACGGTATCGATCGTCCACGGCACGTGCGCGTAGCGCGTGTCGCTGCCGGCGAGCGACGACGCGGTGTCGTTCCCTTGTTCGGAGGCGCCGCGAATGTTGACGACCGTGCCGAACCGGCCCGACCGGAGCTCTTCGCGCGACGGCTGGCCGCCGATGGTGATCCCGCCGATCGTCGCTTCGTTCTTCATGCTCTACCTCTTCCGGCCGTTGGCCCGTGGACGTTCTGGAGCACGGCGCGGGCTCACCTCTCGCCGTCGCCGCTCGGCCGCCGCTGATGAATCGTGAACCGGTTGCCTTCCGGATCGCGCGCGAAGCACGCGCGGCAGGGCGGAAACTCGTACACCTCGCTCACCGCGACCCCCGCCGCGGCGAGCCGTTCGCGCATCGCGTGCACGTCGTCCACCTCGAAGGCGGCGCCGGACGACGACCCCGGCGCGATCCCGAGCTCTTCGCCCGTCCCGTCGAGCGCGAACGTCGCGTTCCCGAGGTCGAACTCGATCCAGCCCTCGTTGAACCACGCACCCGGCCGGAGTCCGACGACCTCCGCGTAAAACCGTCGCGCCGCCGCGACGTCGCGCACGTAATAGGCCATGAACGCGAGCTCGGTGACCATCGTGCGTGCCGGATGCTCGCAGGGGAACGCACGGACCTGCTCGCCGAACGATCCGCCCATGACGATCCGGCGAGTCGTCCCGTCGCGCGGCCGCGCGCGTGAAATGAGATGAAGAAGGATGCGAAGCCGGACGCCGGCGCGGCGTCGCGACTGATCGACGCGCGGATCGAGGAGCTTAACGACTGGCGCGGGACGACGCTGGCGAAGGTCCGCGCGTTGATCGCCGGGGCCGATCCGGACGTCGTCGAGGAGTGGAAGTGGCGGGGCGTCCCGGTGTGGTCGCACGACGGGATCATCTGCACCGGCGAAACCTACAAGAGCGTCGTCAAGCTCACGTTCGCCAAAGGCGCGTCGCTCGACGATCCGTCGCGTCTGTTCAACTCGAGCCTCGAGGGCAACGTGCGGCGCGCGATCGACATCCGCGAAGGCGAGACGCTCGACGAGCGCGCGTTCACCGCGCTCGTGCGCGCGGCCGTCGCGCTGAACGAATCGGCGTCGCGCAGCCGCAAGCGTCGCGCGAAGCCGTAGCCGCCGTCCGGGCGCGCCGGCCGCGGTCGCCGCCGTCCGGCCGCGCAGCGCCGCGGCGGCGATTACTCCGGCGGCCGCATCCCGACCGTCGCCGGTCCGACGGTGAGCGTCGCGGCGATTCCGAGTTCGTGATCGCCGAGGCCGTCGAGCCAATCCGCGGCGCGAACGCACCGCAGCGCCCAGGAGATTGCGTCCTCGAGCGTCTCCTCGCCCCAGAACAGCTCTTCGCCGACGACGCAGTTCGGCGCGCCGAAAATGCCCAGCGCGATCGCGCGGTCGGTATTCCTCCGCAGGGCCGTTCGCGCATCGGTGTTCACTGCCGTGGAGAAGCAGCGATCGGCGTCCTCGCCGAGACCGCGCAGGATGGCGCGCAGGACCGCTTCGTCGAGATCGAGGTCGCGTGCGAAGTTCGCGAGATAGACCGCGTGCACGTACTCCTCGATCCACGGCTCGCCGGCGTGCGCCGCCGCGATGCGCGCCGCGAGCACCGTGTCGCGCGGAAACGTGCGCGGGCGCTTCCACGGCAGGCCGAACTTTTCGCACAGCCGTTCCATGTCACGCCACATGTACGCGCCGCGCCGCGGGATCACGTTGAAAGGCGACGTCGCCCAGCCTTGCAGCTGAAAGATCGGCCCGAGGAGGAACGGGCGCCATCGCAGGGCGACGCCCGAGGCCGCGCATAGCCCGGGGAGCCGGCTTGCCGCGATGTACGAGTACGGGCTCGCGAATTCGAACCAGAAGTCCAGGGAGGCGCGCTGCTCGCTCATGGGTCTCGCATTGGAGGCGCCCGGTATACCGGCCCGTGGCGCAACGCCGGCGCGGAGCGTGAGACTGCGGCGCGCGGGGCGTGCTCGCGAAACAGCGGCCGAGAACGCCGGTACGCTGGCGGTGATGGGACGGAAGAAGCGCGACCGCGACGAGCGCGACGAGCGTTGCGGGCGCCGGCGGATGCCGCCGGCGGCGATGGCGGTCCTGGCGGCGAGCGCGGCCGTCGCGGCGGGCGTGAGCACGCGCGTCGCCGCGAAGGCCGGGTATCCGGCGGCGCTCGGCCTCCTCATGCTGATCTCCCCGCTGAATCTGGTCCTCGGCATCGCGTTCGCGGTCTCGGAATGGCCGATCGAACGGGAGCTGCGCGAGGCGCGCGTCCGCGCGGCGGAGTCCGGACCGCACACGCAGCCGCAGCCGTAAGATCCCGTCGTCCGTCGCGAACCGTACGAGCGCGATGTGGAGGCTGTAAAGATCGCGTCAGAGCGGTTATGCCGGGCGGCGCGCGATGATAGAAAGAAATCACCGGCTGCAAGGATGCGCCGCATCACAGTTGCGAGGGATCGTGATCGAAATACGGACGGAGCCGAGCCGGGGGTCGCGCGGCGAGCGATCTCTGCAATCGCGCATGGGCACGGCGAAGCGCGCGGAGCAGTTCTACGCGAACCAAGTGCTCGATCACGTCAACGAGCAGATGCGCGACTTCATCGCGCAGCGCGATCTCATGTTCGTCTCAACCGCCGACGCGGACGGCAACTGCGATGCGACGCTGCGCGCGGGACGCGTCGGTTTCGTGCGCGTGCTCGACGAGAAGACGCTGCTCTATCCGGAGTACCGCGGCAACGGCGTCATGGCGAGTCTCGGCAACATGACGGAGAACGCGCACATCGGGCTGCTGTTCGTCGACTTCACGGGAACGCGCGTGGGCCTGCACGTCAACGGCGCCGTTCGTCTGCTGCACGATCCGTCGGCGTACGACGACGACGAACCGCTCGCGCACGCCAACTTGAAAGGACAATCGCCGCTCGAGCACTGTGTCGAAGTGACGGTGCACGAGGCGTACATCCATTGCTCGAAGCACATACCGCGGTACGGCGTCCTCGCCGCCGAGCGGCGAGCCGAGCTGCGCGGCACCGAGATTCAGGACGGCGACTTTTTCCACGTCCGGCGCAACAACCTCGGACGGCAAGACACGTAGCAGAGACCCGGGCTCGTCCGGCGCCTGCTTCTCGACGCAGCGGCGGCGCTCGCCTCGGCGCTGGTGCCGTGCTCCGGCTATGCGCCGGTAGGCAAAATCGCATCGTCGGGCGCCGGCGCGACGATCGGCGCGTGCACGGGCGCAGTGCCGTAAGTTGCGCCGGGTCCTACACCGACGAGCGCGGCGATCCAGAGCAGCACCAGCATGATTCGACGACCCCTTCCGGCGTGACGCCTCGACGCGCATCAGGGAAATCTCGCATCGTGGCGCGCGATTCGGCGCCGGATCGAGAACGCCCCGTAGCGCAGAGGTCGGGATGGCCGGGTCGATGGCGGAGGACGGGAGGAATTCACCCGGAGCCGGATCAAGCGCCTCCGAGACCGCCCACGGGGTGAAGGAGGTCCCGATGTTCAGCCGCGTCCTGGCGGCCGTTCTTCCCGCCGCGCTGATCATTGCGCCGGCGACGGCTCAGCGGCTCACAGAATTGCGACGGCTGCGTCGGTGACAAGCCGCTCGCTACGCGCAGCCTGTGGGCGCTGCCCCTCCCGTGGTTTCCGTTGTCGCTTCCGCCGTACTCGTTGGCGTGGGGGCGTGGGCGATTTCACGACCGCTCGGACGTCACGGCGCATGAGACGGCTCGCCTACGGGCTCATCATAGCCGCTATCGGTCTTGGATCGTGTTCCGGCGGAGGCTCAACGGCAAGCGTTCCGCCAACCAGCACCGCGGCAACGCCCGCACCGTCTCTCTCGTACACGTGGACAGCATCGTTCGCGCCAGGAATGCAGACCGGCCAGATCAGCTTCCCACCATGGATCGGAGATTGGCCCGACGTGAACCTCGCGTCCGCGACGGTCACCTTGACGTCCGTGCCGGCGTCGTCGGTAAGCCTGAAGGCAACCGCTGGATGCGCGACGGTGAAGCCGGCTTCGGCGACGTCCTTTGTTGTGACGCAAGGGAACAGCGGTGTGTGCTTCCTCGTCGCGGAGTCGACCGGCGCAGCCATCGCGATTCCTGTGTCAGCCGGCTTTCCGCCATATGATGTGCTGTTTCTCGAGGTCGACGGACAGCCGGCTACTTCGACTGCGGTCGTTCTTCCACGTGCGGCTCAGGCGGCGGCCGTATCTGCATATGACTATCGGGAGCCGCTCGGTCCGGAACGCGGTACGTTGTTCACCGCAACAAGCTACGGCCGCTGCGCTTCGGTCTCGCCGGCGTCGAGCAGCACAGTCCCGTCCACGTTTCAGATAACTCGTACGGCCGCTGCAGCGTGTTTCGTAATAATCTCCGATACCGTGTACGAAAGTCAGATCATCACACTGCAATAACGCCAAGCGACTTGGGGACCGCCTTCCGACGCTAGGCCTGCGACGGTCGATTTGAAGGAGGCGAAAATGGACGACGGTTGCTATCGTTCTGGACCCTGAGTATGGTAGCCGCGTAGCGGAGATTCAAACCGAAATGCCGGTTTGGATCGTGAGGTCCGCTACGAATGACGCTGCCTATGACGGTCGACACTCGGTGGACGCGAACAGCGCGATCTTTAGCGTTCACGATGAGGATGCTCGCGAGGACAATCTCATTGGCGTTCTCCCGGACATCGAGAACCATTTCGGGTCGGAGACAAACCACACTCAACCATACCGGCGCATCCGGGTAATCGGTTTGCCCCTGAGCGCGGGCATTGCCGCGCGACTCCGCGCGGCGGGGTTTTCCCGCTTCACACCAACGGCCGATGGCTTCATGGCGAGCGCGTGCGACTAAGCCTGTTAGACGGCTGTTAGACGCGGCGGCTCAAACGCCGTCGAGTGAACGAAAAACCGCGCCGTAGCGCGGTTCTCTTGGTAGCCCCAACGGGATTCGAACCCGTGTTACCGCCGTGAGAGGGCGGCGTCCTAGGCCTCTAGACGATAGGGCCATGGCTCCCGGGCAGAGATTCGAACTCCGATAACGACGTCCAGAGCGTCGCGTCTTGCCGTTAGACGACCCGGGAATGCTTAGGTCTTGTGCTTTGAAAAGAGCTGTCTTCTGTTTCGAGCTCCAAAGGTCGCGGTCTGGCTATGGCAGTTCGGGCAGAGCATGCGCAGGTTCTCCACGCGATGATCGGTCCCGACGCCGTTGATGTGGTCGATTTGGATGGAGAGGGGCTTGCCCCTCCATTCACTGAGCCCACACTCGTCGCACCGGTTGCGGAGCACCCCCGCCGCCAGCAAACGACGCTTTATGGTACTGCGAAAGCAGCTGCTTTGCAAGATTTCGTGCAGGGGCTTCGCAAGCGGCCTGGTCACGATTGCACCGCGCCGGACGGCCTTCGTCCAGGAGAGCGAGGTGAACCCGAATTGCTCCTGGCATCGGCGCGCTGAGTTTCCCGCGTCGTAATGCCGCTGGACGGCAGGCCAGTCGACCGTCTTCCGGTTCGAGCGCGCCGACAGCCGGCCGCGCCGGATGGCCTTGTACCAAGCGCCGATCGTGAAGCCGAATCGTTCCGCACACTGGTCACGGCCGTGCCCCGCGCGGAAGAACGCATCGACGTCGTTCCAATCGTATCGTGCTCGCTTGTTCCCCGGCATGGCTCGATGGTCGCATCGGACTGTGCCAAACGCTTGGCGCTCTGCTCATCGCGCCTACTCGGCAGGCCTCGCGCCCGTCGAGGCCGATACACGCTTTCTCGTGCAGGCTGTCGTTCTCGTCGGCGGTGAGGGGACGCGGCTTCGGCCGTTGACTCTGGAGACGCCGAAGCCCATGGTCCCCGTCATGAACGTGCCCTTTCTCGAGCGGACGCTGCGGCGTCTGAAGGACGCGGGGATCGACGACGTCATCCTGCCCGCCGGGTACCTGCCCGAGGCGATCACCTCGTATTTCGGCGACGGCTCGCCGCTCGGGCTGCGGCTCCGCTACGTGATCGAAGAGACCCCGCTCGGCACGGCCGGCGCGCTGAAGAACGTGGAGCAGTACATCGACGGCCCGTTCTTCGTCCTCAACGGCGACGTGCTGACCTCGCTCGACCTCCGCGCGATGATGGAGTATCACCGCGCCAAGGGCGGGATCGGGACGATCCACCTCATCCGGGTCGAGGATCCGAGCGCTTTCGGCTGCGTCGTGCACGATGTGGACGGGCGCGTCCGCGGGTTCGTCGAGAAGCCGCCGCGCGGCGAGGCGCCGACGGACGAAGTGAACGCCGGCACCTACCTGCTGGAGCGCGAGGTGCTCGATCGCATCCCGGCCGGCCGGCCGGTCTCCATCGAGCGCGAGACGTTCCCCCTGCTGATCGCCGGCGGGCGCCCGCTCTACAGCCTGACGACCGACGACTACTGGATCGACCTCGGCAAGCCGGAAGCCTACCTCGCCGCCCACCGCAGCGTCTTCGACGGCGTGATGCCGCTTGGACCGATGCCCGAGGTCGACGGGCCAGGCCGCGAGTCGGTCCCCGCCTCGGCGATCCGCCCGCCCGTCTTCGTCGGAAGAGGCTGCCGGATCGATCCGGGCGCCGTCGTCGGTCCGTACACCGTGCTCGGCGACCGCTGCCGGATCGGCGCTGGGGCCGTCGTCGCCGATTCGATCCTCTGGGACGACGTCACCGTCGAGCCGGGCGCGCAGCTCGACTGGTCGATCGTCGCGAGCCGCGCCCGCATCGGCCGGGGCGCTCGCGTCGCGCACGGCGCGGTGATCGGCCACGCCGCCGAGATCGCCTCGGGCGAAAACGTCGAGGAGAACGCGCGCATCGCGGTCCAGCGCTGAGCGCGCGTCGCGCACGCGCCGCGCGATCGCACGCTCGCGCGCGCGTTGCGCTCGCACGCGCCTCGCGCGGTCGCACGCGCGATGCGCGACGAAGCGGTTCGGTTGAACGCCGGGCACGCGTGCGCGGAGTTATCCGCGCCCGTTGTCGGGGTACGAAACCGTCGGCACAAGCGAGCGTGTCCCTAGAGAGGTGGGTCCTTCTTTGAAGGCCTCTCGCGGGTCCGTCGCTCGGCGCATCCGCGCCCGCCGCGACAAGGGGAAGACGTTGACCAGCCAAGCGCCTCGGATGCTGTTTCTGGGTTCGTTTCCGCCACGGGAGTGCGGGATCGCGACGTTCATGAAGGACGTCGTCGACCGCTACGACGCCGCGTTCGGCTCGTACAGCTCCGTGGTGGCGATCGACGAGCCGGGCGGCGAGGCGCGCGTGTATCCGAGCCGCGTCGTCGCGCGGCTCGTGCAGAACGATCACGGCTCGTACCGCCGCGTCGCCGACTTCGTGAACGCCTGGCCGTGCGACGTGTTCAACATCCAGCACGAATACGGGCTCTTCGGCGGCGACGACGGCGAATGGATCGTCGATCTGATCGCGGGCGTGCGCAAGCCGGTCGTCACGTCGCTGCACACCGTCCTTCCCGACCCCTCGCCGCAGCATCTGCGCGTCGCGCGCGCCCTCTGCGCGACGTCGAGCGCCGTCGTCGTGCTCTCCGAGACCGGGCGCGAGATCCTGATCAACCGTTACGGTGTCGAGCCGCACAAGATCCACGTCATCCATCACGGCGTTCCGGACGTCCCGTTCCGCGACACGCTGGAGGCGAAGCGCCGTCTCGGCGTCGGCGATCGGATGACGATCTCGACGTTCGGGCTGATCAGCCGCGGCAAAGGCCTCGAGTACGCGATCGAGGCGATGCAGGCGGTCGTCGCCTCGCATCCCGAGGCGCTCTACATGATCCTCGGCCAGACGCATCCGGTCGTGCGCCGCAACGAGGGCGAGTCGTACCGCCGCGCGCTCGAGGCCGAGATCGCCGCGAACGGTCTCTCCGACAACGTCGTCCTCGTCGACAAGTACCTTTCGTTCGACGAAGTCATCTCGTATCTCGCAGCGACCGACGTGTACCTCACGCCGTACTTGAACCCGCGGCAGATCGTGAGCGGGACGCTGGCGTACGCGGTCGGCTGCGGGAAGGCGATCGTCTCGACCGCCTACTTGTACGCCGAAGAGCTGCTCGCGAACGGACGGGGCTTCATCGTTCCGTTCCGCGACGCGTCGGCGATCGCGACGACGCTCGTCGCGCTGCTCGACGATCCGGCGCTGCGCGAAGCGACGGAGCGGCGGGCGTACAAGTTCGGGCGCCGCATGACCTGGCCGCACGTCGCGCAGGCGTACGGCGCCCTGTTCGCCGAGATGCTTCCGGCGCGCGCGCTCCAGCCGCTCGCGACGCCGGCCTAGCGACGCGCCCGGCGCGCCGATGCGATCGCAGCGCTGGTCGGGACTCGACCATCTCCTCGCGCTCACCGACGACGTCGGCGTGCTGCAGCATGCCACGCTCGACGTTCCGAACCGGGCCTGCGGGTACTGCACCGACGACGTCGGGCGGGCGCTGATCGTCGCCTGCGACGCGGCCGCCGAGCCCGTGACCGAGGGCGAGGCCGCGAAGCTCGTCACGACCTACCTCGCGTTCCTCCACGACGCGCAGCTCGCGGACGGATGGTTCCACGGGTTCATGGGCTACGACCGCCGCTGGCAGGACGACCGCGGGTCGCCCGACGCGGTCGGCCGCGCGATCTGGGGGCTCGGCTACGCCGAGCGCCACGCATGCCGCTCGTCCTGGCGGGTCGTCGCCTCACGGCTCCGCCGCGCCGCGCTGCCCGCCGTCCCGAAGCTCGGCCACCTCCGTTCCGGCGCGTACGCGGCGCTCGGTCTCGCGCACGCCGCCTCCGCGCAGCCGAACGACCTGCAAGCGGTGCGCGAGGCGCTCGACGCCGCGGCGCGCAGCATCGCGGCCGCGTACGACGCGCACGCCGCCGGCGACTGGCGCTGGTGCGAAGACGTGATGACCTACGACAACGGCCGGCTGCCCGAGGCCCTGCTGCGGGCCGCACAGGTGCTCGCGAACGAAGGCTACGCCGAGCGGGGGCTCGCGATGCTGGAGTTCCTCACCGCGGCGACGATCGAGAACGGGATGTTCGCGCCCGTCGGAAACGCCGGCTGGTATCCGCGCGGCGGGACGAAGGCGCGCTTCGCGCAGCAGCCGCTCGAAGCGGCGGCGCTCGTGGACGCGGCGCTCGCCGCGTACGCGCTCACCCGCAACGGCCGCTGGCGCGGCATCGCCGAGATCGCGCACGCGTGGTTTCTCGGGCACAACGTGCTCGGCGCCGAGCTGGCGCGCGAGGGCGGCTGCTGCGACGGCCTCGACGCGCACGGCATGAACGCGAACATGGGCGCCGAGTCGACCATCGCCTATCTCATGAGCACCAACGCGCTCGCTTCGCTCGCCGGGCTCGCGCCTTCGCTGCGCCTCGTGCGCTGAATCGACGCGGTTCGGACGACGACGCCGGACTTTGGTCGCAGGCGTTTCGTCCGACGGCGCGCGGGCTTCCGGGCGCAGCAACCGAGCCCGATCGCCCGTGCTAGGCCGAAGCGGCCTGCGCGGCGAACCTTGTCATGATGCTGGCGCAGAGCGAACTCCTCAACGACGTCCAGCGCGAGGCGGTCGAACATACCGACGGCCCCGTGCTGATCTTCGCGGGGGCCGGGTCGGGAAAGACCCGGGTCCTCACGCACCGGATCGCATACCTGCTCGAGAAGAAGAACGTCTTCCCCGACCGCATCCTCGCGGTGACGTTCACCAACAAGGCGGCGGGCGAGATGAAGGCCCGTCTCGAGCGGATGGTCGGTGCGCCGGCGCGCGACCTCTGGGTCGGAACCTTTCACGCGATGTGCGTCCGCATGCTCCGCCGCGACGGCCGGAAGATCGGGATCGCGCCGAACTTCGCGATCATGGACGACGCCGACCAGCGCGCGATCGTCCGCGAGGTGATCGCCGACCTCGACTTCGACGAGCGGCAGATCTCCCCGGGCTCGGCGCTCGCCGAGATCTCCAAGGCCAAGAACAACCTCTGGAGCCCCGACCGCTACGAGGAGAAGAACCCGTCCTTCGCCGGCGAGCGCTTCGCGCAGGTCTACCGTGAGTACGACCGCCGGCTCGCCGAGTCCAACGGGCTGGACTTCGACGACCTGATCGGCAACGCGATCAAGCTGCTCGAGCAGGACGAGGAAGCGCGCGCGCGCTACCAGACGAAGTTCAAGTACATCCTGGTCGACGAGTATCAGGACGTGAACTTCGCGCAGTACAAGCTCGTCGCGACGCTCGCGAAGGAGCACGGGAACATCACCGTCGTCGGCGACGACGACCAGTCGATCTACTCGTGGCGCGGCAGCGACTACCGCATGATCCTGCGCTTCGAAGAGGACTTCCCCGGCGCGAAGGTCTTCAAGCTCGAAGAGAACTACCGCTCGACGCAGACGATCCTCACCGCGGCGAACGAGCTGGTCGCGCACAACGACGGGCGCCATCCGAAGCAGCTCTTCACGAAGCGCGCCGCGGGCGACGCGATCACCGCGTTCCAGGCCGAGTCGGAGCGCGCCGAGGTGCGCTACGTGATGGAGAAGATCAAGGAGCACGTGCGCGAAGGCGCCGCGTACCGCGACTTCCTCGTCCTCTACCGCACCAACGCGCAGTCGCGTTATTTCGAGGAAGGCTTCCTCGCCGAAGGGATCCCCTACCGGGTCGTCGGCGGCGTCGGGTTCTACGCGCGCACCGAGGTCAAGGACATGCTGTCCTACCTGCGCTACATCGTGAACCCGTCGGACGCCGTCGCGTTCCGCCGCATCGTCAACGTGCCGCGCCGCTCGATCGGACAGCAGACGCTGGCGTCGCTGCTCGAGGCCGCGAACCAGTCCGGCGTCTCGGTCGGCCAGGCCGTGTTCGACTCCAATCTGCTCAAGCGCGCGGTGCCGAAGAAGCAGCGCGAGCTCGAGCGGTTCGCCGAGCTCATCAACGATCTGCGCGAGAAGGCGCAGACGATGGGCGTGAGCGACCTGCTCGTCGCGGTGATGGAAGAGTCCGGCTACCTGCGTGAGCTCCAGGCCGACGAAACCGCCGAAGGCCGCGCGCGCATCGAGAACCTGCAGGAGCTGATCGGCGTCGCGCGCGAGTTCGAGCAGAACCCGGAGCAGGGCGGCACGATCGACGACTTCCTCGCCAACATCGCGCTGATCAGCGACGTCGACACGCTCGATCCCGAGTCGTCGTTCGTCACGCTGATGACGATGCACGCCGCGAAGGGCCTCGAGTTCCCGATCGTCTTCCTGACCGGCTTGGAAGAGGGTGTCTTCCCGCACAACCGCGCGCTCACCGACATGACCGAGCTGGAAGAAGAGCGCCGTCTCGCCTACGTCGGCGTGACGCGGGCGATGGACCGCCTCTATCTGAGCTTCGCCGCGCGGCGCACGCTGTTCGGCAACACGTTCTCGCATCCGAAGTCGCGCTTCATCGAAGAAATGCCGTCGGTCGAAGTCATCGCGCCGGTCGGCGGCGCGGGGCCGCGCCCCGGCGGCGGGCGCTGGCGCGAGGTCTCGATCCACGAGAACGCGGGCGCGGGCGTCGGGATGGCGCTGCATCCGGGCGACAAAGTTCGTCATCCGAAGTGGGGCGAGGGGACCGTCGTCGACATGGTCGGCGCCGGCGGCGACGGGCTGCTCACGATCAACTTCCCGAACGTCGGGCAGAAGATGGTGATGCTCAAGTACGCACCGCTCGAGAAAGTTTAGACTCCGACGTGACGGAGCTGCGCGTCGGGGTCGCCGGCGCGCTCGGCAGGCTCGGGCGCGTCGCGTGCTCCGCGATCGAAAACGCCGCCGGCATGCGGCTGGCCGCGGCGTTCGCGCGCCGCGCCGGCGTCCCGGCCGGCGATCGAGTCGCCACGGACGACGACGTCCCCGCGTTCCTGACGCGCGGACTCGACGTCGTCGTCGACTGCACCCTGTATCCGACGACGGTCGAGATCACGCGCGCCGCGGTGGAGGCGGGGATCCCGGTCGTCGTCGGCGCGACGGGGTGGCGTGACGGCGAGGGCGTCGCGCTCGACGATCTGTGCCGCGAGCGCGGCGTGCCGGCCATGCTGATTCCGAACTTTTCGATCGGCGCGATGCTGATGATGCGCTTCGCCGAGCAGGCGGCGCGCGTGCTACCGCACAGCGAGATCATCGAGCTGCACCACGACACGAAGCGCGACGCGCCGAGCGGCACGGCGCGGCTGACCGCGGAGCGGATCCGCGACACCGGCGTGCCGCTTCCGCCGATCCACAGCATCCGGCTCCCCGGCTTCGTCGCGCATCAGGAAGTGATCTTCGGCGGCAGCGGCGAGCGGCTCACGATTCGCCACGACACGGTCTCGCGCGAAGCGTACGGGCCCGGGATCATCGCCGCGGTGCGGCGCGTCTCGTCGTTCGCGCCCGGCGTCACCGTCGGGCTCGACGCCGTCTTCGACGGGCACCCCATCGGCGAGGTCCAGGCGCGGCCGTGAACGTCGCGCTCGTCGGAGCGACCGGCGTCGTGGGCGGCGCGATCCTCCGGGTTCTCGAAGAACGAAGCGTGCCGGTCGGGCGCCTCTCCGCGTACGCCTCGCGCGACCGCGCGGACGGCGTGCTGTTTCGCGGCCGCAGCGTTCCGGTGGCGGCGGCGACGCGCGAGCGGCTCGTCGCGGAGCGGCCCGACGTCGCGCTCTTCGCGTCCGGCGACGACGCCAGCGCCGAGCTCGCCGGCGCGCTCGTCGACGCCGGCGCCGTCGTGATCGACAACTCCGCGACGTTCCGGCTGGCGGACGGCGTGCCGCTCGTCGTGCCCGAAGTCAACGGCGACGCCGTGCGCGAGGGCGACCGCATCTTCCCGGTCGCGAACTGCACGGCGATCGTGCTGTGCGTCGCGCTCGCGCCGCTCGAGCGCGCCGTCGGCTTGCGCAGCGTTCGCGTGGCGACGTATCAAGCGGTGAGCGGCGCCGGCCGCGCCGGACTCGAGGCGCTCGAGCGCGAGGAGCAAGGCGCCCCGCCCGACGGGACGTTCGCCGCGCCGATCGTTCGCAACGTCGTCCCGCAGGTCGGCAGCTTCGACGGCGACGGCGATACCGGCGAGGAGAAGAAGGTCGCCGCCGAGACGCGCAAGATCCTGGGCCGTCCCGACCTGCACGTCGCCGCGACGACCGTGCGCGTCCCGGTGCGCCGCGCGCACAGCGAGGCGGCGTTCGTCGAGACGAGCCGCCGCACGAGCGTCGAGGAGCTGCGCGCCGCCTTGCGCGACGCACCCGGCGTCGTGCTGCACGAGCGCGGCATCGTGACGCCGCGCGACGTCGAGGACACCGACCTCGTGCACGTCGCGCGCGTCCGCGCCGAAGAGGGCGATCCCACCGGGACGCGCTTCCAGATGTGGATCGTCGGCGATCAGCTCCGCAAGGGCGCGGCGACGAACGCCGTGCAGATCCTCGAGCTGCTGATCGCGCGCGGCCGCTTCGCCGGAGCGCTCGCGCGGTGAGCGTCATCGTCCAGAAATTCGGCGGCTCGTCGCTCGCGACGCCGGAGCTCCGCGAGATCGCGGCCTCGCGCGTGATCGAGGCGGTGCGCCGCGGCGACGACGTCGTCGTCGTCTGCTCGGCGCTGGGCCGCGCGCCCGACCCGTACGCGACGGACTCGCTCCTGCAGCTCGCCGGCCCCTCGCGCGGCGGGCCGAACCGCGACCTGCTCCTCGCCTGCGGCGAGATGATCGGCAGCGCCGTGTTCGCCGAGCTCCTCGTCTCGCTCGGCGTCCCCGCGCAGGCCATGACCGGGATGCAGGCCGGCGTACGGACCGACGACGAGTTCGGGGACGCCGAGATCGTCGAGGTCGACCCGCGCAACGTCCGCGCGCTCCTCGAGCGCGGCGTGGTTCCGGTGGTGACCGGTTTCCAGGGCGGCACGCGCGACGGCGCGATCACGACGCTCGGACGCGGCGGAAGCGACCTCACCGCCGTCGCGCTCGGCGATGCGCTCGGCGCCGCGTCGGTCGAGATCTACACCGACGTCTCCGGCGTGATGACGGCCGATCCGCGCCGCATCGCCGGCGCCCACCCGCTCGATCGCGTGACGCAGGCCGAGATGGTCGAGCTCGCCGGCAACGGCGCGAAGGTGATGCAGAGCAAGGCCGCGGAGCTGGCGCACGCCACCAAGACCCCGTACGTCGTCAAAGGCTTGCGCAGCAACGTCGGGACCACCGTCGACGACGACGCGCCCATCGATCCGTCGCGCCCGGTCAGCGGGATCACGATCATCCCGAACGTCACGTTCTGCCGGATCATCCAGGGGCTCACCGAGGAGACGGAACGCTCGGACGTCGATCGCGACGTTCTGGCGCGCGTCGCCGAGCGCGGGATCTCGATCGACATGGTGAACGTCAACGACGCGGGCGTGTTCTTCATCGTCGACGACGAGCACGCCGACGCGATCCGGCCCGCGCTCGCCGACCTCAACCTCGCGCTGCGGATGCGTCCGCACTGTGCGAAGATCTCGGTCGTCGGCGCAGGGATGCGCGGGACGTCCGGCGTCATGTATCGCGTCGTGAGCACGATCGCGCAGGCCGGCGTCGACATCATCCATTCGACCGACTCGAACATCACGATCTCGATCCTCGTCCCGGCCGATCAGGCGACGGCCGCCGAGCAGTCGCTGCACGACGCCTTCGGCCTCGGGCGCGCGACGGTCGCGCGATGAAGCAGCTCGGCCGCATCCTGACCGCGATGATCACGCCGTTCGACGAGCGCGGCGAGCTCGACGTCGCCGAAGCGGTGCGCGTCGCGGAGTTCCTCGTCGAGCGCGGAAACGACGGCGTCGTCGTCGCGGGCTCGACCGGCGAAGGGAACGCGCTCGAGACCGGCGAGAAGCTCGCGCTCTTCGCCGAGACCAAGCGCGCGCTCGGGGCGCGCGGGACCGTCGTCGCGGGGACGGGCGGGAACAACACGCGCCACTCGGTCGACCTGACGAAGCGCGCGGAGCAGTGCGGCGTCGACGGGATCCTCGCGACCGTTCCGGCGTACGTGAAGCCGACGCCGGACGGAATGCTGACCCACTTCGGCGCGATCGCCGAGTGCACCACGCTGCCGATCATCGTCTACAACATCCCGGGGCGCACCGGCGTCAACATGCCGCCCGCGACGTTTCACGAGCTGACCCGCCGTCACGCGAACATCGCGGGGATCAAAGAGTCGACCGGCGACGTCAACCAGTTCACCGCCATCGTGCGCGACCGCACGCGCGAGGACGTGACGTTCTGGTGCGGCGACGACTACATCTTCCTTCCGTCGCTGGCGATCGGCGGGTACGGGCTCATCTCGGTGGCAGGACACGTCGCCGGACGCGAGCTGCGCGCGATGGCCGAAGCGTTCGACGCGGGCGACGTCGACACGGCCGCGCGCATCCATCACGACCTCTCGCCGGTCGTCGCCGCCCTCTTCCAGACGACGAATCCGATCCCGGTGAAGTGGGCGATGAACCGCCTGGGATTCAAGGCCGGGGTGTGCCGCTCTCCGCTGGGCGCGATGCCGCCGGCGCTGCAGCAGATGCTCGAGCCGCTCCTCGCCCCGTACCTGCCGTGACGCGGCGGCGCGCGCCGTGACCGCGCCGTCTCCGGCGTCGTTCACCGTCCTCGGCTGCCGGGTCGACGCGGTCGGGCGCGACGAGGCCGTCTCGCGGATCGCCGCGCTCGCGAACGGCGCGGCGCCCTCGCTCGTCGTGACGCTCGGCGTCGAGATGGTGATGGCGGCGCGCCGCCATCCCGCGTTCGCGCGGATCGTGAACGACGCCGCGCTCGTCACGTGCGACACCGTCGGACTGCTGCTCGCCTCGAAGCTGCGCGGCGGGCCGCTGCGCGAGCGGGTAACCGGCGTCGACCTCGTCGGCGCGCTGGCGCGGCGCTCCGCCGCGCGCGGCGACGTGCGGCTCTACCTCCTGGGCGGCGCCGGCGAAACCGCGGCACGCGCGGCCGACGAACTGCGCCGGCTCGCTCCGGGCGTCGCCGTCGCCGGCACGCGCGACGGGTACTTCGCCGACGCCGACTCCGCGGAGGTCGCCGCGGCGATCCGCGCGAGCGGCGCGAACGTGCTCTGCGCCGGCCTCGGCTCGCCGAAGCAGGAGCTGTGGCTCGCGCGCTGGCTCGCGGCGACGGGCTGCGGTGCGGGGATCGGGATCGGCGGCTCGCTCGACGTCTACGCCGGGAACGTCGCGCGCGCGCCGTTCGCGGTGCGCAAAGCGGGCCTCGAGTGGGCGTACCGGCTCGCGAAGGAGCCGCGCCGCTGGCGCCGGCAGCTCGCGCTCCCGCGCTTCGCCCTCGCCGCGCTGGGCGAAGCGCTCGCCGAGCGAAAAGTTGGGAAGACCAAGGCCTGAATGCGTGCGATGATCCTCGCCGGCGGCATGAGCACCCGGCTCTACCCGCTGACGAAAGACGTTCCGAAGCCGCTCGTCCCGGTCGCCGGCGAACCGATCAGCGGTCACGTGATGCGCTGGCTCGCCTCCCACGGCTACGACGAGATCGCGATCAACGTCTTCTATCTCGCGGAGAAGGTGGAGCGCGCGTTCGGCGACGGCGGCCGCTACGGCGCGCGGCTGCACTACCTGCGCGAGAAGGAGCTGACCGGGAGCGCGGGCGCGCTCAAGCAGATGGAGGGCTGGTTCGACGGCACGTTCGTGGTCGTCGGCTGCGACGACCTCACCGATGCGGATCTCGGCGCGCTGGTGCGCTTCCACAAAGAGCGCAAGGCGCTCGCGACGATCGGGCTGCTCGAAGTCGACGAGGTCGATCAGTACGGCGTCGTGATCGTCGACGAGCACGGACGCGTCACGGGCTTTCAGGAGAAGCCGGCGCGCGGCACCGAGCGCTCGAAGCTCGCGAACACCGGGATCTACGTGTTCGAGCCGGCGATCTTCGATCGCATCCCGGCGAACACGTTCTACGACTTCGGGAAGCAGGTCTTTCCGGAGCTGCTGCGCGACGCGCTGCCGTTCTACGCGATGAACCTGCGCGGGGCGTACTGGCGCGACATCGGGACGCCGGGCGAGTATCGCGCCGCGACGGCCGACGTGCTGAGCGGGCGCGTCACGATCGCGGGCGCACGCGCGACCGGCGTACCGCCGGACGTCGACGTCCCCCCCGACGCACGGATCGGCCGCGACGTGCGCGTCGGCGAGCGCGTACGCATCGGGCGCGGCGCACGGCTCGCCGACCTCACGGTCGTCGGCGACGACGTCGAGATCGGCGAGGGAGCGACGCTCGAGCGCACGATCGTGTGGGACGGCGCGCGCATCGGCGCGCACGCGACGCTGCGCGAGGCGATCGTCGGCGAACGCTATCGCGTCGACGACGGCCTCACGCTCGACGGTGCGATCGTCGCGAACGAACCGGACGCCACCGCGAAGACGTAGCCTCCGCGCGCTAGACGCCGCGGCGCGCCGGCGTGATGAAGAGGCGTGCTGGATTTTCTGCGCGCCTGGCTCTTCCCGCCGGCCTGCGTCGCCTGCGACGCGCCCGGGCTGGCGCTGTGCGCGGGCTGCGAGCCGCATCCGACCGAATCCGTCGAGTTCGCCGTCGATCGCACGCCGGGTTTCGCCCTCGGCTTCTACGAGGGTGCGCTGCGCGAGGCGATCGTCGCGATGAAGCGCGGCGAGCGCGATCCGCTCGATGCGTTCGCCGCGCTGCTCGCGGCGCGCGCGCCGCTGCACGACGGGGTCGTCGTGCCGGTGCCCACGAGCCGCGGGCGCGCGGCGCAGCGCGGCTTCGATCAGAGCGTCGAGCTCGCGCGGCGGCTCGCCGCCCGCGGCGCCGCGCGCTGCGCCGAACCGCTGCTGAAGCGCGGCGGCCCGCAGGCCGGCCGGGGGCGTGCGGGGCGGCTCGCGGCGCGCGGCCGCTTCCGGCTGCGGCACGGCGCCGGCGTCCCGCTCGACGTCATCCTGCTCGACGACGTGTGCACGACGGGCGCGACGCTTCGCGACGCGGCCGCGTGCCTGCGGGCCGCCGGCGCGCGCGTTCGCCGCTTCGTCGTGCTCGCCCGCACGGAGGAATGAGCGTGCCGCCCGGGCGCTGGAACCAATCGTTGCGGGCGGCGGGTCGAGAACGGGGGATGCAAGCAATCTGGAAGGGCGCCGTGCTGGCGCGCAGCGATCGCACCGAAGTCGTCGAGGGCAACCACTACTTTCCGCCCGACGCGATCGATCGCCGGTATTTCGTGCCGTCGCAGACGCACACCGTGTGCCCGTGGAAGGGAACGGCCAGCTATTACACCGTGCAGGTGAACGGCGAGAGCAATCCCGACGCGGCGTGGTACTATCCGCGGACGTCCGAGGCGGCGAAGAACATCGAAGGATACGTCGCCTTCTGGAAGGGCGTCGAGGTGAAGCCGTAAGCACCGACCGCACCTACCTCGTGCGCGCCGTGGAGCTCGGCGCGCGCGGGATCGGCGACACCGCGCCGAACCCGCCCGTCGGCTGCGTGCTCGTGCGCGACGGCGCCACGATCGGCGAAGGCTGGCACCGTCGCCGCGGCGAGCCGCATGCCGAGGTCGAAGCGCTGCGCGACGCGCGTGCGCGCGGCAACGACCCGCGCGGCGCGACGGCGTACGTCTCGCTCGAGCCGTGCAACCATCACGGCCGGACGCCGCCCTGCAGCGAGGCGCTGATCGACGCGGGCGTCGCCCGCGTCGTCGCCGGCGTGCTCGATCCGAACCCGACCACGGCGGCGGGCGGAGCGCGGCGGCTGCACGAAGCCGGGATCGCGGTCGACGTGCTGGACGATGCCGGCGCGCGCGCGCTCATCGAACCGTTTCGCTGGACGGTCGCGCACGAGCGCCCGTACGTGACGCTGAAGATGGCGATGTCGCTCGACGGCTTCGTCTCCTCGCGGCGCGGGGCGCAGCGTTGGCTCACCGGGCCGCTCGCGCGCGAGCGCGTGCGCGAGCTGCGCGCGCAGCACGACGCGGTCATGGTCGGCGCAGGAACCGTGCGCGTCGACGATCCGCTGCTGACGGTACGCCCGCACCGTTCGCGCCGCACGCGCTACGTGCGGATCGTCGCGTGCGAGCGCGAACCGATCGCGCCGGAGAGCGCCGTGCTGGCGCCGCCGGCCGACGCGCCCGACGGTGCGTACGCGCCGACGATCGTGCTCGCGCCCGCCGGCGCGCGCGAGCGGTTTGCGCCGCTCGCCTCGCGCGCCGACCTCGTGTTCGTCGGCGATCCCACGGCCCGCGAGCTCGATCTCGAAGCCGCGCTCCTCGCGCTGCGCGCGCGCGGCGTCGCGACGATCCTGTGCGAAGGCGGGCCGACGCTCGCCGGGCGGCTCGTCGCAGGCCGGCTGGTGCAGCGCGCCGTGTGGTTCGTCGCGCCGGCGTTCCTGCACACCGACCACGCCGTTCCGGTGCTCGCCGGCGCCGACGTCACCGCGACCGACGGGTGGCGCTTCGACCGCGCCGAACGCGTCGGCGACGACATGCTGCTCTCCGCCGACCTGACGACGTGTTCTCCGGGCTGATCGTGCACGCGGGCCGCGTCGCGTCGGCCGACGGCGACGGCACGCGCGGGATGACGCTCGTCGTCGAGGCGCCGGGGGCGATCGCCGACGGCGTCGCGCTCGGCGATTCGGTCGCGGTCAACGGCGTGTGCCTCACGGTCGTCGCGTTCGACGCGCGCACGATGCGCTTCGACGTCGTCCCGGAAACGGTCGCGCGCACCGGCTTCGACGCGCTTCGTGCCGGCGACCGGCTCAACGTCGAGCTGTCGCTGCGCATGGGCGACCGGCTCGGCGGCCATCTCGTCTACGGCCACGTCGACGCGAACGCGGCGATCCTCGGCAAAGAGCCGGAAGGCCAGGGCTTCCGACTGCACGTCGAGCTGCCGCCCGCGCTCGCCCCGTTCATCGTCGAGAAGGGTTACGTCGCGGTCGACGGCGTGAGCCTCACCGTCGCCTCGGTGCGCGACGGCTCGTTCACGATCGCGCTCATTCCGGAGACCGCACGCCGCACGACGCTCGGCACGAAGGCTGCCGCCGACCGCGTCAACCTCGAGGTCGATCCGGTCGCGCGCTACGCGCAGGCGGCGATCGCCGCGTACGCGCGCCGGGCGGACGGCGTCCGCGCGACGGCGGCAACCGGAGGCGCGCCCCGGCGGTGAAGGACCGTCTTCGCGCCGGTCCGGGCGCGGCGCCGCTGCGCATCGGACCGGCGGTGCGCGAGCGCGTCCGATGGCGCGACCTCGACATGATGGGGATCGTCTATCAGGCGAACTACTCGCGCTTCATCGAAGCCGCGGAGACCGAGCTGTTTCGCGAGGCCGGCTGGACGTACGATGCGATCGCCGATCGGCTCGGCGTGTGGATCGCGCGCGTGCGGTTCGAGATCGACTACCGGGCGCCGGCGAAGCTCGACGACATCCTCGTGTCGACCGCGGTCCTCGAGACGCTCGGCGGAGCGACGATGACGCTCTCGTTTCGCGTCGAGCGCGAGGACGGGACGCCCGTCGTGACGGCACGGCTCGTTCTGGCGGCGGTCGACCGGACCACGCTGCGTCCGGCGCGGCTTCCCGCGGCGCTGCGGGCCGCGCTGCGCGGCGACTAGCGCTCAAGCGTCGTCACTGGCCAGGATCGCGTAGATCTCCTTGCGCGCGCGGTCGAGGACCGCCCGGATCTTCCCGAGCGTCGCATCGTCGCTGCCGCGCGCGTTCATCACCGCCGCCGCGAGCTTCACCGCCGACTGCCGCAGCAGCTGGCGCGCGTCGGGGATCTCGTCTTCGTCGTCCTCTCGCTCGTCCGCCTCGACGGCCCGCTCCGCGAGCAGCGCGCGGCCGCTCTCGGTGATCGTGTAGACCCGCTTGCCGTCGACCTGCTCGGCGGTCACGAAGCCGCCGTCCTCGAGCATCTGCAGCGTCGGATACACCGACCCCGCGCTCGGTCGGACGCCGCGGCGCTCCTCGATCGCGCGGATGATCTCGTATCCGTGCTTCGGTCCTTCGGCGAGCAGCTCGAGGACGACGAACTTGACGTCGCCGCGCCGTGCCCGCCGCCCCGGACCGCGCCCGGCGCCGCCCCAGAACGGGTGCTCGAACGCGCGCAACAGGTCGTGCGGGCCGCCGTGGCGCCCGAGGTGCCGGAACCGCTCGTGGAGCGGCTCGTCGTGCCGGCCGTGAAAACCGTGGCGGAAGAAGCATCCCCGCCGAGTGGCCTGATTCATCATGTCGCGATACTAATCGATATATCGTGAACTGTCTAGAGTGCGCCGCGGCGGCGCGCCGACGACCGGCAGCCTACCGCGCGACGCCGCCCGGGTGGGCCGCGAGCCAGGCCGTCGACTCCGAGCCCACGAGGCTGACCAGGTTGCCGAGCGCGAGGTTGACGTCGAAGACGTGCAAGCCGGCCTGCGGCCGGCGCGCCTCGACCGCCTCGAGCGCCGCGGCCAGCAACGGCGCGCCGGCGCTCACGGTGACCGCCAGGAAGCTGCGTCCGTCCCGTCGCTCGCACGCCGCGGTGAGCTGCCCCGGATTCTCGACCAGCGTCGTCCCGAGCGCCTCCGCGACGCGGCCCAGCGCGGGCAGCTCGGCGTCGAGCGCGCCGCCGCCCGTGAGCTGCGCCGGGTCGACGCACGCGTCGACGTCGCCCGCGGTGCGCGCCGCGCCGAAGTACGCGTCGGCTCCGGGGGGCGCGCTCGCCAGATACGTCGAGTACGCGATGACGCAGCCGAACTGCGCCGCGGAGCGGCAGAGCGGGACGTGCTGGAACGTCCCGCCGGCATCGCGCCCGGCCGGCACGTCGACCTCAGTTCCCGGCACGATCGCCGAGACCAGACGCCGCTGCAACGGCTTGCCGTCGATCTGATCGGCGATCAGCCGGACGAGGATGTTGGATCCCTGGCTGTGCCCGATGAGCACGACGCCGCGCCCGCGGTTGTCGTGGGCGAGATAGTAGGCCCACGCGTCCGCGACGTCGTCGAACGCCTCGGCTTCGTCGGTTGCGGCGCCGTTGAGACCGGCGATCGTGACCTGCCGGTAGAGCGGCGCGTATAGCCGGCACTTCTCGCCGAAGCGCGCGAGCTGCTGGAGCGCGGCGCGGCGCTCTTCCGGCCCTTCGGTCATGTCGGCGTTGCCGGCCGGCTCGCGCGAGACCGTCGGGTACACGTAGAAGCAGTCCACCGGGGCGTTCGCGTCGGCGCGATACGTGCGCTTCGTCGCACCGCCGGCGCCGATCACCGACGAGGTCAGCCGCTGCGCGCAGGCGTCGTCGCGTCCCGGCAGGCACAGCCAGCTCTTCGGGTCGGCATAATCGACGTGCGACCGCGCTTGCGCCGACGCCGGCGACGGCGCGGCCGCGAGCAGCATGGCGACGAAGAGCACGGCGAGGCGCATGACGAGCGGTCCTGCGTGGCGTCGCGCCGAGCGTCCTGCCCGGAGCCGGCGGAGCGGCAGAGCGACCGGGCGCTCGGCGTTTGCGTTGACATAGCGTATCCCGCTACGGTACGAGCATGCGAACCCTCGTGACCGGCGTGCTCGCGGCCGCCGCATTCGCCGTTCCGCTCGTGGCCGCGGCTGATTCGAAGACGTTCACCGCGCCGTCCGGGTGGGTGCACCAGCCGTCCGCGACGTCCAGCCCGGGCGCCGTGGCGCGTTCGCTCGACACCTGGAAGAAGGGCAACCAGAGCCTGACGGTCCTGTTCGACGCCGGCCTCGCGTACGCCGACGAGCTCGCGCTGGTGCGGAAGAACATCTCCGAGAACGGCCTGCACCCGACGACCGACCGCGACTTCACCTGCGCCGGGAGACCCGCCCACGAGGTCCTGATGAGCCTGAACGGGTCGATGTTCCGCCAGGTGCTGATCGATGACGGCGCCGGCCAGGGCTCGACCCGCATCACGTATTCGCACCCCGACAGCGTCCCCGCCGCGCCCGACGTCGATAGCGCGATCACCGCATACTGCGGACCGTGACCTCGACGCCTTGACAACCGTCAAGGCGTCGGGCGAGTTGTAGGCGGTATGGAACGGTTCGCGGACGAGCTGCAGGCGGCGATGGCCGGCGCTGGGCTGACGGCATCGCAGCTGGCGCAGCGCTCGGGGCTCACGGAGTCGGCGATCTCGCTGCTCCGCAGCGGCCGGCGCGAGCCGACGTACCGGACGGTGCGGGCGCTGGCCGCCGTCCTGCCGGCGCTGGCGGGACGGGACGCCGAGCGCGTCCTGATGGACTCGATCGAGTCCGCGGTTGCCGCGATCCGCGACGGACAGATGGTGATCGTGCTCGACGACGAGGACCGCGAGAACGAAGGCGACCTCGTCATGGCGGCCGAGAAGGTCACGCCCGAGGCGATCAACTTCATGCGCAAGGAGGCCGGCGGGCTGATCTGCGTGCCGATGACGTCGGAGCGGCTCGACGCGCTCCAGATCCCGAACATGGTGAACGACAACACCGCGCCGCTGGGCACCGCGTTCTCCGTGTCGGTCGAAGCGCGCGGCCGCGTCACCACCGGCATCTCGGCGCACGATCGCGCGAACACGATCAAGGCGCTCGTCGACCCGAATTGCGGGCCCGCCGACTTCCTGCGCCCGGGGCATACCTTTCCGCTGCGCGCGCGGGAGGGCGGCGTGCTCGTGCGGGCGGGGCAGACCGAAGCGGCGGTCGATCTCGCGAAGCTTGCGGGGCTCTATCCCGCCGGCGTCATCTGCGAGATCATGGACGACGACGGGACGATGATGCGGCGCGACCGGCTCAAGGAGTTCGCCGAGAAGCACGAGCTGCGGATGATCACGGTCAAGGATCTGATCGCGTACCGCATGCGGCACGAGAAGCTCGTCGACCGGATCGCCGAGTTTTCGCTGCCGACGGGCTACGGCGTGTTTCGCGGCGTCGCGTACGAGACCCGCGCCGACAAGGAGAAGATCGCGCACGTCGCACTCGTGATGGGCGAGATCGGCGACGGAAAGAACGTGCTCGTGCGCGTCCACAGCGAGTGCCTCACCGGCGATGCGCTGCATTCGCTGCGCTGCGATTGCGGGCCGCAGCGCGACGCCGCGCTCGCGGCGATCGCCCGCGAAGGACGCGGCGTCTTTCTCTACCTGCACCAGGAAGGCCGCGGGATCGGCCTCGCCAACAAGCTCAAAGCGTACGCGCTGCAGGATGCCGGTGCGGACACGGTCGAGGCGAACGTGCTGCTCGGTCTCCCGGCGGACAAGCGCGACTACGGAATCGGTTCGCAGATTCTTCACGACCTCGGCGTGCGCGAGATGCGGCTCCTCACGAACAACCCGAAGAAGATCGCCGGCCTCGAAGGGTACGGGCTGACGATCAAGGAGCGCGTCCCGATCCAGGTCGCGCCGACGGTGTACAACGCGCACTACATGGAGACGAAGCGCGAGAAGATGGGCCACATGTTCGGCGCGCCCAACCCGACCGAATGAAGACCGAGAAGCGCCACGCGCTCCCCGACGCCGCCGGGAAGCGCTTCGCGATCGTCGTCGCCGACTTCTACGCCGACCTCGCGGCGTGGCTCGAGGACGGCGCGCGGCGCGGCCTCGTCGACTGCGGCATCGATGCCGACGCGATCGAGATCTTCCGCGTCCCGGGCTGCTTCGAGCTGCCGCTCGCCGCGCGCCGCCTCATCGCGACGGGCAAGCTCGACGGGATCGTCGCGCTCGGCGTCGTCATCCGGGGCGAGACGCCGCACTTCGATTTCGTCGCGGGCGAGTGCGCGCGCGGGCTCATGGACGTGCAGCTCGCCAGCGGGATCCCGATCGGCTTCGGCGTGCTGACGACCGACAACCGCGCGCAAGCGGAAGAACGCGCCGATCCCGCTCGCGGCGACAAAGGCTACGACGCCGCGGTCGCCGCCGCCACCGTCGCCATGATCGAGCCGCGTCGCGAAGCCGCCGCGCGGATGGGGTTTCGTTAGCGAGGCGTCGTCTCAGCCGGCGAACGTCGCGACGTAGACGAAGCCGTCGGGGACCGCGACGCAGCGGAAAATCTCGGGCGTGAACGTCGACGCCCGCACGGCGCTCAGCGCGCGGCCGCCGAGCACCATCGACGGCGAAGAAAGCACCTGAGTCGCGACGACCTCGCCTGCGGCGTCGAGGGCGACCGCGACACGGACGGCGCCGGTCATCCCGAACCCGGTCGGCGGCTGCTGCGGGGTCCCGCCGTGCACGAGCTGCGCGGCAGCGTACGGCGTCGCGCACGACGGCGGCTCGACCGGCACGGGATCGCTCGCGACGACGACGGGGCGGGACACCTCGACGCCGTCGCTCGGAGCGGGCGGCCGCAGACCCGCGTGCAGCGTGCACGAACCGCCGCGCGGGTCGAACTCCGCGCCTTCGATCGCTCCCGGCGCATGGAGCTCGACGGATGTTTCGAGCGTGCCCCGCGTGGCGTTCGGCACGACCGCCGTCGCACCGCCGCGGATCGTCGCGCGCCACATCACGTCGTGCCCGTACACGCGCACGTCGCCGGCGAAGGGGATCGCCCAGTCGGTGACGCGCAGCACCGCTTCGTCCGGATGCGCGTCCACCGCGGTGAGCGACATCTGACGCATGCACGGCGCCATCGTTCCGGGCGGCCGCGGCGCGATCTGCGCGGCCGCGGGCTGCACGAGGAGCGCGCACGACGCCGCGAGCAGCGCTGAAAAGCCGCCGGCTCTCATCGCGGGCGCCGTTCGGCCGGGGCGCGTCTGCTCCTCCGGCGGGTACGAAAACGACGGAGCCGCGGCACGCGTCGGGTTTCGTCAGATCGAGTAGAGCGTTCCGTCCGCGACGCGAGCACATCGCCAAACGGCCGGCGAGTACGAGGATTTCCGTACGGCATCGTAGCCTTCCGATCGCTGGAACACGTTCGGCAGACGCACGACCGTGATGGCCGACGGGTTGCCCCGCGCGTCGAGCGCGACTCCGAGGACGAATTGCCCGAGGGGTGCGTGCGAGGGGCGGTCCTCGACGCTCGATCCCTCTTGGGGAGGCATGGCGGTATAGGTGATCGCCGCCGTCGCGTACGGCCTCTTACACGGTGGAAGAGCGAGCGTTGTGCCGGCGCCGACGGTAACGGACGGCACCCGGGCGACAACGTTGCCGGGAGGGCCGATCGCCGCGTGCATTGTGCAGTCGCCCCCGACGGGGGCGAACGCCGCGCCACGTATCGGCCCGGGCGCTTCAAACAGCACCGAGCTTTCCTTCACGGACGCCTTGTAGAAGACCGGGTCGGCGTTGAGCGCATAAGTGAACCCTTGCGGGTAGCGGATCACCGTGGTCGTGGACCCGTGCTCGATGTGACCGTGCCAGGTCATTCCGTCGCCGTCGACCGTGACGTCGCCGGCGAACGGCGTCTGTTGCCCTTGGACACGGAGCACGGCCCTGTTCGGGCGTCCGGCGACGGGCGTCAGCGAGATCGCCGCCATGCAGGGAAGCTCCGTGCTCGGAATATTGAAGATCTTCTGCGCCGACACGGCGTCGGGCAGCGCGAAGGCCGCGGCGAGCAGCACGCACCACGGGACGGCGTGACCACGATGACCGGCACCCACCCCCTCATTGTAGCCGCGTAGCTGAGCGCAGGGTGGGAACGCGTGCACGCCGCGCCGCCGAACGCTCTTGCTGCCCCGTTGCCAAGAGCCCGGCTCTCCCGTATACTCGCGGATACGGCGCCTGCCATCGGTAGGCGGCGTGTTTCACGTCCAAGTCCCATGGGGGCCGGGCGGGTATGTCGTCCGGTCGAGGTCGGTGTACGAAAACAAAGTATTGATCTGCAAAGACTGCGGCGGGTCGTTCGACTTCACGGTGCGCGACCAGACGTTCTACGCCGAAAAGGGGTTCGAGAACGAGCCGCAACGCTGCCGCGAGTGCCGCAACGCGCGCAAGACGCAGCGCGCTTCGGGACTCGGGATGGCACCGACGTCGACCGCCGGGCTGCGCGAGATGTTCGACGCGGTCTGCGCGCAGTGCGAGACGGCGACCACCGTTCCGTTCCGGCCGCGCGGGGATCGGCCGGTCTACTGCAGGAGCTGCTACTCGGCGATGCAGGCGGTGCGGGCCTAGCAGCGTCCTCCGCCGAATCCCGCGGGTCGTGGATTCGGTCTGGTTCGACGGCGATGCCGTCGGTTATCTCGACCAGCGGGCGCTGCCGCGGTCGGTCGTGCGTTCGCGTGCCTCGACGGTCGACCAGATCGTCGAGGCGATCGCGACGCTCGCCGTGCGCGGCGCGCCCGCGATCGGGATCTTCGGCGCGTACGGCGTCGCGCTGATGGCGCCGCGCCTGCGCGGCGATCGCGCCGCGTACGAGCGCGCCGCCGCGCGGATTCGAGCCGCGCGTCCGACGGCGGTCAACCTCGCATGGGCGGTCGATCGCGTCGTCGCCGCGGTCGGGGACGAGCTGGGCGAGGCGCAGCGGATCCACGACGAGCAGCGCGACGTCGATCGCCGGATCGGCGAAGCGTCGGTCGCGCTCTTTCCGTCGAGCGGCAACGTGCTCACGCACTGCAACACCGGGCCGATCGCCACCGGCGGGGACGGCACCGCGCTCGGATGCTTCGTCACCGCCCACCGCGCCGGCAAGAACCTCCACGTCTTCGTCGACGAGACCCGCCCGCTGCTGCAGGGCGCGCGTCTCACGATGTTCGAGCTGCGCGAAGCGGGCGTTCCGTGCACGCTCATCGTCGACAGCGCCGCCGCGATCACGATGCATCGCCGGCAGGTGCGCGCCGTCGTCGTCGGGGCCGACCGCATCGCGCGCAACGGCGACACCGCGAACAAGATCGGAACCTACGGCGTCGCGATCATTGCGGCGCACCTCGGGATCCCGTTCTACGTCGCGGCGCCGCGGTCGACGTTCGACTTCGCCCTCGCCTCCGGCGACGAGATCCCGATCGAAGAACGCAACCCGGACGAGGTCCGCATCGCCGCCGACGATCCCGTCTACAACCCCGCCTTCGACGTCACCCCGGGCCGCCTGATCACCGGCTTCATCACCGAATACGGCGTCCTCAAGCCGCCCTACTCCGACACCATCGACGACCTCGCCCAACGCCCCCGCATATTGAGCAGTACGGTGATGGACCGAGCGCAGCAGCACGATGCCTTGTCGTAAGGTAGATTGCGAGGTCGGCCCCGGGGGGCCCACGCCGGCGTGGGGGGCGCGCAGCCCGGGGCGGAGCGTCGATACGGTGATGGACCGAGCGCAGCAGCATGATGCGTTGTCGTCACGTTCGTTGCGAGGTCGGACTCGGGGGCCCCACGCTGTGCGTGGGGGGCGCGCAGCCTGGGGCGGAGCGTCGATACGGTGATGGACCGAGTGCAGCAGCATGATGCCTTGTCGTAAGGTACATTGCGAGGTCGGACTCGGGGGCCCCACGCCGCGCGTGGGGGGCGCGCAGCCCGGGGCGGAGCGCCGTTAGAATGAAATTTTACGAGTTTCTCGACAGGGGGCCGAAGATCGACGGGCTCGTCATCGTTGAGGGGGACGATGCGATCTTGGCGCAGCGGGCGCTGGACGTCGTGCTCGACCGGCTGCTGCCGCAGGACATGCGCGCGCTGAATTGCGACGTCATCGAAGGGCCGGAAGCCGAGAACGTCGGGCGTGCCGTCGGCGACGCGGTGAACGCGATGCCGTTTCTCGCGGAACGGCGGGTCGTCGTCGTGCGGAACTGTCAGCGCATGCGCGCGCAGCCGCGACGCGACCTCTGGGCGGTCGCGGAGAACGTCCCGGCCGGGAACACGCTCGTCCTCGAAGACTTGTTTCCGCCGGCGAAAAAGACGAAGCCGGAACCGTTCGGGCAGCTCGCCGGACGCAAAGCGCTACGCATCGACACGACGCCGAACGCGGACGTGCGCGAGCGCTTCGTGCGCGAGACGCTCGAACGGCTCGGCGCGAAAGCCCAGCCGCGCGTCGTGGCGATGCTCGCCGACAGCGAGAGCGATCTGGGTGCGATCCGGAACGACCTCGAAAAGCTCGCCCTCGCCGGGCGCACGATCACGGCGGCCGATCTCGAGCGTGAGAGCCTCAGCGTCGAGGACCCGAAAGCGTGGCAGTACGCCGCCGCGGTCGTCGAAGGACGGCCCGCCGACGCGCTGGCGATCGCGTTCGATCTGTTCGCGAACGATCCGCGCGGCGCGGCGGTCCCGCTCGCCAGCGCGCTCGCCAACGAGTTCGCGCTGCTGTGGGAGCTGGCGCGTCCCGGCGGCGGCGATTTGCCGCCGCGCCACCGCTGGCGCGAGCGCATCTTGCGTCCGATCGCACGACGCGTCGGGGAGCGGCGCGCGCGGTACGGCTACGAGTCGGCCGTGCGCGGTTTCGAGGCGGTGGTAACCGGGCGCATCGACGACCCGCGGACGATGATCGAGCTCCTCACGGCGGACCTGGGACACCGGCTCGCCTCGGGGCGCTGACGAAGCACAGGAGTCGTTCGACCGCGAATCCAAACCGACCACGATGCGGTGTCGCGTGGTCCCTTGGATCAACTGCGCGCTCTTGGCGGTGACGCTCGCGGGGTGTACGGCCGGCGGGTCGTCGTTGCCGTATGCCGGCCCGCCGAACAACGCGGGCGGCGGGTCGGGGACGAACGTTCCGTCGGGGACGGGCTCCGCGGTGATCCGCTTCGTGCAGGGTTCCCCCGCCTACGGTACGGTGGTCGTCTGCGTCGACCAGCTTCCGCTCGCGTACACGCAGTCCGGCGTCCCGTACGGAACGGCGAGCGGGCTCTTCGCGGTGAGCGGCGGGAGCGGTAGTGCGCACGTGGTGAGCGTGTACGCTCCGACGCCTGGCGTTCCGATGGGCAGCCAGTGCGCGACCGCGCCGGGGCCGTACTTCGGGCAACCGGCGATCGCTTCGACCGTCGTGTCGCCGCCGGCCTCGACCGCCGGATCCCGTCTCACCGTCGTCCTCGGCGGAACGACGGCCGGCGCCGTGGCGCTCTATGTCTTCGCCGAGCCGGACTTCGCGGTCGTGCCGTCCGGAATCCAGGCCGTCGCGCACAATACGGCGGTCGGCGGTCCGGTGATCTTCTCGTACATGACGGCCTCGGGACCGACGGTCATCCCGGGCGAAGACGCGGTTCCGCTCGCGAAGAAGTCCGGAACGACGGCCGTCGTCAACCAACCGGCCGGCCCGTCCCTGCTGCCGGTGCAGCCGTCCTCGCCGCTGACGTTCGAAGCAGGCATGTACGTTGACCCGACGCACACGGCGGTCACGGTCGGCCCGCCCTCGTCCCCCGCAACGTACGAGCTGTACGCGATCGCCTCGACGAACATGAACGGGATCGGGCTGGTCGTGGTGCAGGAGACCACCACCGGGCTCGGCTTCTAAGCCGCCCGGGCGCTCTCCGACCTTTCCCGTCGAGGCCGATTCGGGGCGTGGCGCGAAGCCGACGCGCCGGACCGTGAACGACACCTCGTATGCCTCGCCGTTTTCGTGGCGCTACGGGCGCCCGGCGCTGCGGGAGCTCTTCTCCGAACGCGGCCGGCGGAAGCTCTGGCGCGCGGTCTGGGTCGCGCTCGCCGAGGCGCAGCAGCGCGCCGGCCTGGTCAGCGACGACGAGGTCGCCGATTTGCGCGCGCACGCCGACGCCATCGATCTGGACGCGGCGCTGGCGATCGAACGCGAGATCGGCCACGACCTCATGGCCGAGATCCGCGTCTACGCCGGGCAGGCCACGCGCGGCGGCGGGAAGCTCCACCTCGGCGCGACCTCGATGGACGTCGAGGACACGGTCGAGACGTTCCGCATGCGCCTCGCGCTCGAGCAGATCGTCGCCGCCGTCGACGATCTGCTCCTGGCGTTCGCCGGCCGCATCGAGCGGCACGCCGACCTGGTCTGCATGGGCTACACGCACCTTCAGCCGGCCGAGCCGACGACGCTCGGCTACCGGCTGGCCGTCTACGCCCAGGATCTC
>Ga0209810_1001035_pt1 | contig 47374 bp, 42 predicted proteins | sample Coa_R1_7_FD_187159 | JGI IMG/M metagenome (GOLD analysis project Ga0209810, IMG submission 187159) | Surface soil microbial communities from Centralia Pennsylvania, which are recovering from an underground coalmine fire - Coalmine... | ecosystem: Environmental > Terrestrial > Soil > Unclassified... | reverse complement strand
GTATGCGCCTCTCCTGGGATGACCGGCAAAATCTGCGAGAGGCGCAACAGGCGCTCTCCTTTCGCTTTCACGACTTTGCCAGCAGCGCCTATGCGCTCAATGAGAAGAAGTTTCTGGAAGACCTCGGGCTTGACCCCACACATGCCGCCGATTTCGCCCGACGCCTTGATGATTTACAGGAAGCCAGTTTGCGCTACTTCCGGGAACACCAGCGACAGCACGTTGTGCGTACCTTCCTTTATGAGCAGTTTATTACGAGGGGAAACCCGACCCTCAGACAGTATGACGGCTCCCGACCATACGCGGGCGCGATCAAACAACTGCTCGATCTGGCCTATAACAGCAACCTGGCCGACGCTCTCGATTGTCACCTGCTCACCCCGCTTGATTCGCCAACTCGCCTGGTGTTGCAGGAATGGAACAGGGTGAGTCGGCGCGCGGAAAAGATAGAGGCCAGTACGCTTGTCGATATGGTGCGCAAGGATATCTTCCAGATTGTGCGTTCCGCCCTTGACCGGGAAAGTTTGAAGTCAGTTGGCCTGCTGAACTTGCAGGATGTCCAGGCCCTGCGGGCAATGGATGAATGGCAGGCGTATATTACCACGTTACGCCAGCTGTTGAAGGAGCCTCTCCGTTTTGAAGAATTCGCCGGTACCATCGCCATGCAATACGCTCTGCTTACTGATCGCATGACCGATCTCATCCGGGAGCGCAATCTAAGACAGGGAGGCGCGCTGACGGCGCTCTGGAGCCCGGGCGTCGAAGTGACTCTGACAGTAGGCGGCGTCGATACTTCGATTCTCTGGAACAGGGAGGGCATCATCAGCAATGCTCCTGTCAGCAGAGACGAGATAGCAGGGACGAAGAAAAGGATACAGGTCGACCCTTCCACCCGTGACGCTGCCTGTAGCCTGCGCTTCACCATCACCGATGGCACACACGCCTCTTCCCATGCCCGGCTGGCTTCCCGCGTTGATTTTTTCAATGGCCGCATGGAAGATGCGCGCGAGCAGTGGGAAGAGGTTGTGCGCAAGCTGGGAGAACTTCTTAAGCCGCAAGAGTTTGCTACTGAAGCTGAACAGGCTCCTACCATGAACTGGCAGGAAGTTGGGAAATAGTACTTACAGGAGGGTCTCAGGAAAGAGCATGAGCGCATTACAGGACTATTTCACCTTCGCGCAGCTGCACCCAGAACTTTTTGTGAATCCGTCGGCAGGAGGATTTACGATCATTCTGGATGAAGCTGAGATGCGGGATATAGAAACTTTCATGGCGCAAAAGCTGAGCGCGCACGGGCTGCCGCCATCATTTGCGCAGGTGGGTATCGTCTATGAAGATCAGTACGGGCGCATCCTGCGCGATGCCGTACGTTTCCCGGATGGCTCTCCCGGAACATACATCCGTTTTGTCAGTCGGGAAGTGGGAGTGCCGGGCGTTGTCATTTTGCCGCTGTATCAGGGCAATATCCTGCTGCTGCGCCGTTTTCATCATGCAACGCGCCGCTGGCACCTGGAAATTCCGGCAGGTACAGGCAGCATGCAACTAAGCAGCGAAGAGGCAGCGCGACAACTGCTGCTCAGGGACGTAGAAGCAACTGCTGACAGCCTGGTCCCTCTGGGGCAGCTCGACGTGGGTCCGGGCATGGCTGCTGACGGGGCGAAGCTTTTTTACGCGCAACTGGCCAGCTACGGTCAGGGAAACCGACACGAGGGCATCACTGACGTGCTGTGCCTCGATCTGCCCACTTTCGAGCGCATGATACGCGAAAATGAGATTAACGATGGCTTCACCATCTCAGCCTACCTGCATGCGAAGCTACAGGGGCTGTTTGAGCAGGCGCAACAGTAGGCGTCGGGTAACAGTGGGGAAAGAGCATGAGCATGTTAGAAGAATATCTGGCCTTCGCCCGGCAATATCCTGCCCTCTTTGAGAATCCGCCGGAGGCTGGTTTGACAATTATCCTGGACGTAGATGAGATTCGGCGGGTGGAAGATGAGGTGAGCCAGCGACTGGCCGCGCAGGGCTTTCCGGCAGCCTGGGCGCAGGTAGGCATTGTGTATCAAGATCAGTATGTGATGCTTGTACGTGATGCGGTGCGTCTGCTTGATGGAACGGTTGATACCTGCGTGCGTTCTGTCAGTGCTGCTGTTCAGGTTCCCGGCATCTTTATTTTACCTGTCTATCAGGGCAATGTGTTGCTGATTCGCCATTTCCGGCACGAGGCACGCGCCTGGCGCTGGGAAATCCCCGGCGGCTTTGGGATGCCAGGAATGTCGAGTGAAGAAAACGCGCGTAGAGAACTGGCAGAGGAGATAGGCGCAGCTATTATCCGCCTCATCCCTCTGGGCTGCGTCTATCCCGATGCATTTTCCGGTGCGGACTCTATCGACCTTTTCTTTGCCGAGATTGGAACTCCCGGCGCAATAGAATCGCAGGAAGGCATTACTGAGGCTGTCACACTCCCGGTACAGACCATCGAGCAGAAGATTCGCTCCCACGAAATTACCGATATGATTGTCCTGGTAGCCTATACCCGCGCAAAGCTGCAAGGGTTGCTGTAAGAGCCTTGCGCTTCCCTTCCATCTCCGTTAGAATGGGAGAAGACAATATAATGAGAGAGGGGAAGCTGCAATATGTTAGAGAGGGAGCCTGTGCCGCGCATTCCGCCGGTGGAGCAGGTACAGATAGATGTGCGGGATATCCCCGGCGCCTCGACGATGGAGTTGCTGTTTCGCGTGATGGAGCATCGCCCGCAGCTGGCTCGCCACAGCCTCGCGCTGCTACAGGCGGCGATGCGCGAGGGGACGGTTGAGCCGGAGTTGAAGGAACTGCTGGCGATCCGCGTCTCGCAGGTCAACAACTGCTTCTACTGAATGGCCGCGCATACTGCCCTGGCGCGGCAGATGGGGGTTAGCGAGGAGCTGCTGGACGCGCTCTACCATATAGACACACACCGCCACCTGTTCAGCGCGCGTGAACTGGTTGCGCTGCGCTACGCTGAGATCGTGACGACGAGCGGCGGCGATGTGGATGAGAACCTGTGGGACGAATTGCAACTGCATTTCGACGATGATCAGCTGGTTGAAATCACTACCGTCATCGGCCTGTTCAACTTTTTCAACCGCTTCGCCGATGCGCTGCACATTCTCCCGCCGCCCACAGGCACACAAAACATACCTCACGAGGGGAAGAAAGGGGGAAGAGAGCGGAATGCCGAGTTATGAAGAGAAGTTCAATGCCCTGCTGCAAGATTTATACCAGTTCGCCGCCGACCTGCACACGCAGGGCAATAAGAAGCGGCTCATGGCACAGCAATTCGAGGCAAACGCGAAGCGCGACCCGGAGAACCGCGAATTCGACCTGACGCAGGCCCGTTTGCTGGACTACGAACACCAGCTCCTGCACGATATCGGCAACATGGTCGAGCGGCTCATCAAAGAGTACGAGGGTAAGTGACGCACAGGTGCAGGCCACCCGCGCGTAGGTCATCGCCGGAAGCAGGCCACCCGCGCGTAGGTCATCGCCGGGAGCAGGCCACCCGCGCGTAGGTCATCGCCGGGAGCAGGCCACCATGGGCAGGCCATCGCCGGGAACAGGCCACCATGGGCAGGCCACCCGCAAGGGGTGGCCCTACTATATACGTGCCGCTTCTCGATCGGCACCAGTGGCTTCGTATATAGTAGGGCCACCCCTTGCGGGTGGCCTGCCCATGGTGGCCTGCGGACGCCGGGAAACAGGCAAGCCTTAGAACTGGCCCTTTGTCTGGTTGTAACGCTGGGTCAGCTCGTCTCTGGTGCGATCGTAGAGCTGGCGACCGGCTGTTACCGCTTCGGCGGCGCGTGTCTTCAGCTCTTCACCGAGCGAACCGCTGCGGTTGCGCAGCATAGCGCCCTGCTCGCTTAACTGGGCCAGTGTCGCCTCGCCCGATTGTGGCGCGAGCAGCAAACCGGCAATTGCACCCAGAGCAAAGCCCACCAGCAACCCGAAGAAGAATTTCATCCCTTGACACCATCCTTTCTTTCTGTTTCATCTTTTGTATGTTCTGTACTTTTCACAGCATTCTACCTGTGCAATGGTCAACCGCCTGTACTGATGGACAGGCAAGTAACGCGCAGCAAAAAACCGGCGCACCATCCCTGGGTTAGCTCCGATTCAATTGCTGATATTACTATTATAGCACAGAATGCTACCGTACCGGTTCATTCAGCACTTGCTGAACCAGTTCTAGCAGGCTTTCCAGTTCAAATGGTTTCTGGACGACATACACGCCCCGATAGTGGCCGGGATGGCTGTTGATGAGCCGCGCCACTTCTTCGGCTTCGAGTACAGCGGCGGTATATACGATGACAGGGATGTCGCAGGTCACAAGATCATCCTTCACCTGCTTCAGGATGTCCTGACCGGAAATATCTCCCAGTCGCAAATCGAGAATCAACAGATCCGGCAGCTGGCTTTTCACCTGTGCGAATGCCTCTTTCCCCTCTTGCAGGATCGCGACATGATATTGTTCATCTTCCAGCACCCTGCGCATCAGATGCAGCAATTCGCTTTTATCGTCAACGACTAATATTTGTTTGGCCACTCGTTCTCGGTGCCTCCTTCTCTACTCCAGATGATATGTATGATATTCATCGCAATGTGAAGGAAGCGCCGCCTCCTGTCATCGAACTTCAAGGGTACAGGGGAACGAAGAACGCGACGAATCGCAAGCGTTATATTCTCCGCGCCCACTTCTACAAAATCTGTCACCATACATCACGCGGATGCAGTAATGCCTCTCCAGAGATGGACATGGATCGATGTATGTTTCTTTGTTCCCTTGCTTTGTAGTAGTATACGCGGCAAAGGAAGAAAGGTTCTTTGCGGTTCAGCACTGATAGTAGTGTATCATGACTCTGCTGAACAGGCAAGGCTAAACATGGGATAATCTGAAACAATCTCGAACTTCTCAGATAATATTAATGTCCCCCCTCCATTGTCGGCCGGGGCCCCTGTAGGCGCGCACGTGATGGCGCGCCTACGAAACATGGCGGCGCCGTTCGTCGCGCCAGCGTTTGATGTCGAGCAGGCGGCGATAGGCGTTGTAGACGAGGGGCTGGTAGGCGAGATCGTGGGTGGCGAGCGAGCGCATGGCGTAGCCGCCGAAGCCGCGTTTGAAGACGTAGACGCCCCACAGTTCCTGTCCCTCTTCCAGCACATCGGGGATGCCGCGAAAGTTGTAGTACCAGCAACCATGCGCCTTTGCCCACTGCATGCCGTTCCACTGCAAAAGGTGGTTGGGCATCAGGTTGCGCTGCTCATTGGCTGAGGCGCCGTACATATACCAGCTCCACCGTCCAAAACGCAACACGATGATACCGGCGATAGCCTGCCCCTCGTGTTCCGCCAGCAGCAGCGCCGCGCGGTCGCCCTTGCTGTAGAGACGCATGACATCCTCGTAATGAGATTTGTTGTGGATGAAGAACTGGTCGCGCTCGCTGGTCGTCTCATAGAGTCGATAGAAGGTATCCAGGTCAGCCTGTCCCTCGCCGCGCCGGATGGTCACGCCCTTGCGCGCGGCCAGTCGCACATTGTAGCGCCACTTCTCCTTCATGTTGGCCAGCAGTTCCTTCTCGTCCGGGCGGATATCCAGCACCCATTCGTGGCGCACGTGGCTGGCGTAGGGATTGACGCGGAAGCCGCGCCGCTTGAGCGCGGCCAGCCATTGCTCGTCACCATCCGGCACGCTCGGCTCGACTTTGAGCATGAACGCGCCGCGTTTGTGTGCCTCGGCGCGCACGTAGTTGAGCAGCACGCTCAGCGCCGGGGAGTCGGGATTGTCGATGACGGGTCCGCGCGGCGCATAGAGATAGGGGCGGCGCAGCACAGGAACGGGCGAGATAAGGACGAGCATAGCGGCGCATAGCCTGCCCGCGTCGTCTACCACGCCCACGCGCAACGCTTCCGCGCCCAGATGCGGCGCCAGTTCGCCCCACTCATATGACTGGGTGATATTGCAGCACACGGACTGCTCTACAAAATCGTTCCACTGCTGGCAGTCCGTAATGATACGCGCCTCCATATACGTTCCCCTATTTCTCCTGTTTCCCTTTCGCGGCCCGTTCCAGTTCGACTTTTTTGCGTTCTTCGTGGCGGCGGGCGCGACGAATTTCGACGGTTTTGCGCCAGGCACTGTAGATCAGCGGGCGATAGACGTAATCCTGTGTGGGGATGTTCAGGCGGGAGAAGCCGCCGAAGCCCTTTTTGTATTCGTAGACGCCCCACATCTCTTCGCCCGGCTCCAGCACTTCCGGGATAGTGCGGAAATCGAAGTAGCTGCACCCCTTCGACTGCGCCCACTGAAAGCAGCGAAATTGCAGCAGGTAGGTGGCCTTCAGGTTGCGCTTGTTGTTGGACGAGGCCCCGAACATGTCCCAGCACCAGTCGCCGAAGCGGATCAGCATTTTCGCCGCCAGCGGCTCCCCCTCATGTTCGGCCAGGTAGAGGACGGCATCGCCTTTAGCGGCAAAGGTGCGCAGGATTTCTCTGTGGTAGTCCTTGCTGTGAATGAAGAAGGCATCGCGCTCGCTGGTGACTTCCAGCAGTTGGTAGTAGGCGTCGAAATCGGCCTCGGACTCGGCCTCGCGCACGGTGACGCCTTTGCGTTCGGAGACGCGCACGTTTTGCCGCCACGTCATCTTGAAGTTGGCGAGCAGTTGTTCGGCGTTGGGCCGGATATCCAGCACCCAGCTGCGCCGTCCGTGAATGGCGATGGGATTGGTCTGGAAGCCCAGGCCGCGATAGGCGGCGAGCCAGGCATCCATCTGCGGGTCATCGTCGGCGATGTTGGGTTCCAGACGCAGCACGACCGCTCGTTCGCGGCGGGCAAGGGCGTGCGCGCTTTCAACCAGGGCGGGCAGCGCGGGCGAGTCCGGCGACTCGACGGTGGGGCCGCGCGAGCTGTAGAGCCATGTCGGGTGCAGGCCGGGAATGGAGAGCGGGATGGGAACGGGGGCAACCGTCAACTGCATGACTCCCACCACGCGCCCGTTTTCCAGCGCGGCCAGTCGGTGGGTGCGCCCGCCCAGATACTTATTCAATTCGCCCCACTCATAGGATTGCAGCAGGTGGCCGCGCGGCTGGCTCCTCAGAAAATCATCCCACTGCTCGCGGTCGAGCGTTTCAGAGATAGCGATGGTCATGCTTGCTGGCTCTCTAAATATTCGCTGCGCAGCAAACTGTAGACGCGCACGTTATGATATTTGCCGAAGCGCAGGATGACCTCACGCAGCGTCCCCTCATATTTGAAGCCGGCCTTCTCGTCTGCGCGCCAGCCGCCGATATTCTCTTCCATATCCTGCGTCTGGATGCGGTTCAGGTTCAGTTCCATGAAGCCATAGCGCACCATCAGCTTTGTGGCCTCGGTGCCATAGCCCTTGCCCCACGCCGCGCGGTCGCCGATAATCACATAAAACTCGGCTGTCTGATTCACGTTATTGATATCCTTCAGCCCGACCATGCCGATCAAGCGGTTATCGCTTTTGAGCGCGACTCCGAAGATGATATGCTTGCCGTCGCGGTACAACTGCTCGATGCGTTCCCTGCCGCGAAAGTCGCTGGTGGGATAGATCGAGAAATAACGGCGAATCTCCTCGTCGTTCATCCATGTCGAATAGAGGTGATTATCCTGCGTCGGCTCCAGTGGCCGCAGGTAGATACGTTCGCCGATAATAAACGGATTCTGCATATGTGACGTATCCTGCTGTGTCATGCTCTCTCTCCCTTCTACGTTTCCAGGCCAGTATAGCACAGCATGGCATGAGAGACAATTGTATTGCCCCTTTTTGGGCAGAAAGGAGCGGCGCAGGCGCTCTATAGCAACTCATAAGCTCGCTCTTATGGAAGTTTCGCCGCCGTCACAATCTCAAGCAGGTCCGTCATTTCGTCTTTTCCGGCCACGATGGGAACGACGTCGCACTGGCTGATCTGCATGCAGAAGTCGGTGTCGGCGCTAAGACCGGCCTCGATGACGCTGCGGGCGGAGTTGCAGTGGTCGAGGATGGCGGGCGGTTCGTAGGCTCTGTAGAGCGTGAGGGCGGCGTCGGCGCTTTCAAGCAGAGGGATATCCGGCTGCAGGCGTTGCAGTTCGAGGACGAGGCGACCGGCGCAGACGGCATCATCCAGCGCGAAGTAGCCCAGTTCGCCGGAGCAGACGAGGTGGATATTTCCTCCGCGCTCGCGCACGCTAGCCAGGGCATAGGCGGTGACGGCCTGCGCGTTGTAGAGGCTGGCCGCCAGCCGCGTGGCGTCGGCAGGGCAGGCGTAGAAAGCGCGCGTGCCGTTGGTGGTGGTAAGAATCAATGTTTTCCCGTGCAGGTCGAGCCGGGCAAACTGGCTGGGCGAGTTGCCATAATCAAAACCCGCCACCGGACGCACGTTGCGCTCCCCGCATAGCAAGCTACCGGGAATTTTCTCAGCAGCGGCCCGCGCCTCTGCGATATCAGGCGCGACCAGCACGCGCGCGGCTCCTCGCCCAAGCACGGTCGCAATAGTAGTAGTGGCTCGAATGACATCAATGACCATGAACATATCGCGCGCGCTCAGTTCGTCCGCGACCGGCGCGATTTCAGCAGGCGTAAAGAAGACGTTGAGATACAAGTTGGTGTCCTTTGTTGTGTGATAAGACAGTCTCTCTTAATTATATCTTGTCTGGCGTGTGGCTACTGGCATTGTGCAATGCAGGTTATTATGAGATGGGTAAAAACACTTGACAAACCCCACACAGCATGGTATAACCATTGTAGCTTACAATTTCATAGTGAAAAGCGATGATGGGACGAGTAACGGCTGGCGGGACATGCAGAGAGCGGGCGGTTGGTGCAAGCCCGTATGTTCCCCGCCGTGAAAAAGACCCCATAGCTGCCAGCAGAAATCGCCTTTGTGGCGAGAGTAGATCTGAGCCGGTTGCCCCCGTAATCGGGCATTGGGTCACGAACAATCATGACCCGCCGAGGCCGTTTGCTGTGAAGCGATGGCGAATGAAGGTGGTACCACGAGTAGCCCGAAACGTCGATATTTCGCGCTCTTCGTCCTGATGAGGATGAAGGGCGTTTTTATTTGCCCGCGCCCTTGAGAGACAAAACACCATTGCATAGCGCAAAAGCGATGATGGGACGAGTAACGGCTGGCGGGACATGCAGAGAGCGGGCGGCTGCTGCGAAGCCCGTATGTTCCCCGCCGCGAAAAAAGACCCGTAGGCCGCCAGCAGAAATCACCTGAATGGTGAGAGTAGACCTGAGCCGGTTCGCCCCCGTTAGCGGGCGCGTAAGGACTATTCCGATAATCCTTACGCCGAGGCTGTCCATCGTGAGGTGGCAGCGAATGTGGGTGGTACCACGAGAGCAAGTGACGCTCTTCGTCCCGACGAGGACGAAGAGCGTTTTTGTTTGCGAAAGTCGAAGAGTAAGCTCTGTCAAAGCAGAAGGAGGAACAAGATCATGGCGCTGTGTCCTGAGTGTGAGGCCGAAATTGTATTGAACGATGTGCTGGTGGGCGAGATCGTGTATTGCCCCGATTGTAACGCGGAACTGGAAGTCTTGAACGTTGAAACGCCACAGCTTGCGCTCGCGCCGCAGGTTGAGGAAGACTGGGGAGAGTGAGACGATGCATCTGGCGATTCTGACCTCGCGCATTCGCGTGGAAGAGAAGTTGCTTTTCGCGGCCATGCAGCAGCGCGGCATCACCTACGAGGTGATCGACGATGGCGAACTGCTGCTCGATCTGGCGCGGCCCGATGAACGCTGGCGGGCATTCGACGCCGTGCTGTGTCGCAGCGTCAGCCAGTCGCGGGGCCTGGCGATGCTCTACGTGCTGGAAAGCTGGAGCGTGCCGGTTTTCAATGCTCCCGCCGTCACTGCCACCTGCAACGATAAGCTGCTGACCACCCTGGCGTTGCGGCGCGCCGGGGTGCCGGTGCCGCGCACGTTGCTGGCCTTCGCGCCCGAAGCGGCCTTGCGCGGCATCGAAACGCTGGGCTATCCGGCAGTGCTTAAGCCCGTTACCGGCTCGTGGGGGCGTTTGCTGGCGCGCGTCAACGACCGCGACGCGGCGGAGGCTGTGCTGGAACATCAGGAGACGCTTGGCTCTTACCAGCACCACATCCATTATATTCAGGAGTATGTCGATAAGCCCCTGCGCGACATCCGCGCCTTCGTCGTCGGCGAGCGCACCATCTGCGCCATCTATCGCAACAGCGCGCACTGGATCACCAACACGGCGCGCGGCGCGACCGCCAGCAACTGCCCCGTCACAGCCGAACTCAACGAACTGTGTGTGCGAGCGGCGCAGGCGGTTGGCGGCGGTATCCTGGCCATTGATGTGCTGGAAGACCGCGAGCGCGGCCTGCTCGTCAACGAGATCAATGCCACCATGGAGTTTCGCAACAGCATCGCTCCTACCGGCGTCGATATCCCCGGCGCGATGCTGGATTATGTGTGTGAAAGCGTAGAGACAGGCCGTGTTCTGACAGTGAGCGGGGAGGGAAGGCGATGAGTGCGACGAGGATACGCGCTGCCATTGTGGGCGGCTCCGGCTATACCGGCGGCGAACTGGCGCGCCTGCTGCTCTTTCACCCCAATGTGGAACTGGCTCAGATCGCATCGAGCAGCCACGTCGGTCACTACCTGCATAGCGTCCATCCCAATTTGCGCAAGCTTTCGTCCCTGCGCTTCTGTCATCCCGATGACCTGTCATCATGTGATATACTCTTTCTCTGCCTGCCGCACGGGGCCTCATCCGAGGTCATTGAACGCTATCGGCAGCTTGCGCCGCGCATCATCGACCTCGCTGCCGATTTTCGCCTGCGCTCGCCCGCGCTCTACGCGCAGTGGTACGGCGAAGAACACCGCGCCCCGGCTTTGCTGGCGGAGGCCGTTTATGGATTGCCTGAACTGCACCGCGAGGAACTGGCAGAGGCGGCGCTGATCAGCGGCGCGGGCTGCATGGCGACGGCGGCTATCCTGGGGCTGGCCCCGCTCTATCGCTCCGGGCTGGTCAACGGCGATCTGCCGCTGGTCGTCGAGGCCAAAGTTGGTTCCTCGGCGGCGGGCGCGACGCCCGGCGCGGGCAGTCATCATCCTGACCGCAGCGGCGCGCTCCGTTCCTTCCAGCCGACCGGCCATCGCCATACCGCCGAACTGCTGCAAGAGCTTGGGCGGCTTTCCCCGGACGGCGTGGGCGGCGAACTGCGGCAGACGGTGGCTTTCTCGGCGACAGCGGTGGAACTGGTGCGCGGCGTTCTCATCACCGCCCACGTCTTCACCTGCGAGCCGCTGGACGAGCGCGTCCTCTGGCGACTCTACCGCGAGTCGTATCGGCGTGAGCCGTTCATCCGGCTGGTCAAAGAGCGCGGCGGCGTCTATCGCTATCCCGAACCCAAAATTCTGGCGGGCAGCAATTACTGCGATATCGGCTTTGAACTCGATACCAGCCAGCAGCGCGTCGTTGTCATGGCTGCCCTGGATAATCTGATGAAGGGAGCGGCAGGCAACGCTGTGCAGGCCCTCAACGCGGCCTTCGGCTGGGACGAGACTCTTGGCCTCACCTTCCCCGGCCTGCACCCGGTATAGACATTTGATTATGCGGAAAGGAGCAACAAAAATGACGCTGGTCGTAAAAATTGGCGGCGCGGCGGGAATGGATACCCATACAAACACTATTGCCCGCGACGTGGCGCAACTCATCGCGGAGGGAGAGCGCGTGGTGCTGCTGCATGGCGGCTCAGGCCTCACGAACGCGCTGTGCGAGCGGCTGGGCCTGCCCGTGCGCACGATCACCTCGCCGGAGGGCATGACCAGTCGCTACACCGACGAGCAGACCCTGCAGGTCTACGCGATGGCCGTTGCCGGGCAGATCAATACGGAACTGGTTGCGCTGCTGCAAAGCCAGGGCGTCAATGCGCTCGGTCTGAGCGGCGTCGATGGCCGCGTGCTGGTGGCACGGCGCAAACCTGTCGTGCGCTCCGTCCTGCCCGGTGGCCGTGTCCAGATCATCCGCGACGACTACACGGGGCGCATCGTTGAGGTGAATGCTACCCTGCTGAACCTGCTCCTTGATCGGGGCTACACACCGGTGCTGGCCCCGCTTGCCCTCGGCACAGCCGGAGAACGCCTCAACGTCGATGGCGACCGCGCGGCGGCAGCCGTTGCCGCCGCCCTGCACGCCGACTCGCTGGCCATCCTGACCAACGTTCCCGGCCTGCTCGCCTGCGTCGATGATCCCGCAACCCTCCTGCGCGACATACCCGCCGCCGGGCTCGACGAGGCCTTCCGGTACGCGCAGGGTCGCATGCGCAAGAAACTGCTGGGCGCGCAGGAAGCCCTTTCCGGCGGCGTCGCCCGCGTCTGCATCGGCAACGCCCCCCTGCGCGCCCTCCTCAACGGCGCCGGAACCACCATTTACAGGTAGCCAGTGATGATCTGGTAGAGATGAACACGATACACACACAAAAGGAACGAGAGACATGATAACAACCGGCGAAATTCACACGATTACAGGAACTATCGAACAGGAGAGCAGGTATACGAGCGGCGTCTATGGCAAGCGGCAGGTGGCGATGGTGCGCGGCAGCGGCGCGTTGCTGTGGGACGAGGAGGGGCGCGAATATATCGATTGCGCCGCCGGGCATGGCGTCGCCAACATCGGGCACGGGCGAGCGGAGATTGCCGCCGCGCTGGCCGCGCAGGCGCAGCGGCTGATTACCTGCCCGGAGATCGTCTACAACGACGTGCGCGCCCGCTTGCTGGCCCGCCTCGCCGCTATCACGCCAGCAGGGCTGTCGCATTTCTTTCTCTGTAACAGCGGCACTGAAGCGATTGAGGGCGCGTTAAAATTCGCCCGGCTCGCGAGCGGGCGTACAGAGATCGTGGCTGCCTTGCGCGGCTTTCACGGGCGCACGATGGGCGCGCTCTCCGCCACCTGGGAGCCTCATTACCGCGAACCCTTCGCGCCCTTGCTGCCCGGCGTCCAGCACGTGCGCTACAACGATCTTGCCGCACTGGAAGTTGCCGTCGGCGAGCGCACCGCCGCCGTGCTGCTCGAACTGGTGCAGGGTGAGGGTGGCGTCCACGTCGCCTCGCAGGAATACATTCGCGGCGCGGCGGAACTCTGCCGGGAACGCGGCGCGCTGCTCATCATCGACGAGGTGCAAACCGGCTTCGGGCGCACGGGGCGTCTCTTCGCCTGCGAACACTACGGCCTCTCGCCCGACATTCTCTGCCTTGCCAAGTCGCTGGCGGGCGGCCTGCCAATGGGTGCGATCTGCCTGGGAGAGCGTGTGATGCAGAGCGGGCGCATCGCGCGTGGGGTGCATGGCAGCACTTTCGGCGGCAACCCCCTGGCCTGTGCCGCCGCCCTTGCCACTCTTGACATCCTCGAAAGCGAGCGTTTGCCCGAACGGGCCGCCACGCTGGGCGCGTGGGCCTTAGAGCGTCTGCGCTCCCTGCGCAGTCCCCTGATCCGCCAGGTACGGGGCCTTGGCCTCATGCTCGGCATCGAACTGCGTCAGAAGGCGCAACCCTGTCTCGAAGCCCTGCTCGCTCGCGGCATCCTCGCCCTGCCCGCCGGGCCAAACGTCATCCGTCTCCTGCCCCCTCTGGTCATCAGCCAGGCCCGGTTAGCGCATGTCATCGAGACCATCGAAGAGGTACTGGAACACAACGGCGCGAACGGGGTTGGTAGGGGTACGAGCTTGCCTCCGCCCTTCTCTTATCCCACAATCGAAGCTGTCCTCACAACCGCATCCCAAGAATCCCTTGCCAACCCCGAAATCGCCTTGCTGCACAACATGCTGACCATTCCCAGCTATTCCGGGCAGGAAGCAACGCTGGCGCGCTTTCTGGTCGAACAGGCGCGGGCAATGGGACTGGACGCGCATGTTGATGAGGCCGGAAACTTCGTGGCCTGTATATCGTCTGACGGAAACACGGAGGCAGAGCCGGTCATTTTGCTCGGACATATGGACACGGTACGCGGCAACATCCCCGTGCGTGTCGAAGAGGGACGCCTCTACGGGCGCGGCGCGGTGGACGCGAAGGGGCCGCTGGCCGCCTTCCTGTGCGCCGCCGCGCGCCTTGCCCGTAAAGCTCAGCCATTGCAGCGCCCCCTGCTTGTGATCGGCGCGGTCGAAGAGGAGGCGGCGACTTCGCGTGGGGCGCGCGCTGTGGTCGGTCGCTATACACCCGCCGCCTGCATTATCGGCGAGCCGAGCGGCAGCAACGCCGTCACGCTCGGCTACAAGGGACGACTGCTGGTAGAATATTGCGTGCGGCGCCCGCTCAGCCACAGCGCAGGGCCGCAGGCAAGCAGCGGCGAACTTGCCACAGCCTTCTGGCAGCGCGTGCGCGCCCATGCCGACGAGTGGAACCGCCAGCATGCCGGTGATTCCGCCTTCGCCTCGCTCCAGCCCTCGCTGCGCAGCATCAACAACGAGCAGGACGGCCTGGAAGAGAGCGCGCGCCTGCTGATTGGCTATCGCCTGCCGCCCGGCTCCCGCAGGCCACTCCAACCCACCCCAGGCCAGCCGCAGTCCACCCCAGGCCAGCCGCAGTCCACCCCAGGCCACCCGCAAGGGGATGGCCCTACTATAGACGACGCCTCTGCAAGCCCCACGGATGTATCGTCTATAGTAGGGCCACCCCTTGCGGGTGGCCTGGGGTGGGGTGGCCAGGGTGGTGTGGGTGGTCTGGGGGCTGCGGGTGGCCTGGGGCGGCCAATTGACCTGCCGCCCGCTTTCGATATCGCCGCCCTGCGCTCGCAATTGCAGGCGTGGGTGAGAGAACAGCAAGAGGCGGAGGGCGATGATGTATCCTGCACGCTTACTTTCAGCGGCGAAGAGCAGGCTTTCCAGTCAACGCGCACAACGCCGCTGGCCCGTATCATGAGCCGCGCCATTCGCGCCGGTGGAGGGCAGCCGATCTTCAAACTCAAGACGGGAACCTCGGATATGAACGTCGTGGGGCCGAGCTGGGGCGACAACATCGTCGCCTATGGCCCCGGCGACTCGCGCCTCGACCATACGCCGCAGGAACACATTGTGCTGAGCGAATACCTGCAGGCCATTGATGTACTGGAACGGGCGTTGCGAGAACTGGCAGTCGCGCCGACGCCGCCAGCAGAAAGGGGAAGCGTGTTATGAGCTTTGCCAGACCTCTGACCATTCTCGATTCGACGCTGCGCGAGGGCGAGCAGTTCCGGGGGGCGTTCTTCAGCCTGGAGCAGCGGCTGGAGATCGCGCGTTTGCTGGATGCCTTTGGCGTGGGCGCCATCGAGGTGCCTTCGCCCATCGTCTCTCCGGCCACGACCTCGTTTGTGAGCGCGCTGTGCGAGCTGGGCCTGCGCGCCTCTCTTGTGGCGCACGTGCGCTGCGTCGAGGCCGATGTGCAGGCGGCGCTGGCCCTGCCCGTCTCCGGCCTCAACCTGTTCTACGGCACCTCGCCCGAACTGCGCGCCTACAGTCACGGGCGCAGGGTCGAGCAGATTCGCGCCGCCGCCGTCCCGCTTATTCGCCGTGTGCGCGCCGCCGGACGCTACGTGCGTTTCTCCGCCGAAGACGCCTTTCGTAGCGACCTCGTTGACTTGCTGACCGTCTTCGACGCGGCTGTGGAGGCGGGCGCGCAGCGTATTGGCCTGCCGGACACGGTGGGCATTGCCACGCCGCGTCAGGTGGAACGGCTGGTGCGCCTGTGCGCCGAACGCTATCCAGGCGTGGGCATTGAATTTCACGGCCACAACGATACCGGCTGCGCCATTGCCAACACCGTCGCGGCCCTGGAGGCGGGCGCGGACTGCCTGGATGTCACCGTGCTGGGGATTGGCGAGCGCAACGGCATCGCCTCGCTGAGCGGTATCGTCGCGCAACTCTACATCCACCATCCTGACCTGCTGGCCGGTTATGATCTTAGCTACCTGGCCCGGCTCGACCGGTACGTTGCCGATTGCCTGCGCCTGCCTATCCCGTTTAACGCGCCGATCACGGCGAGCAGCGCGTTTACCCACCGCGCAGGCATTCACACGCGGGCCGTTCTCAACAACCCCCGCGCCTACGAAATCCTCAACCCGGCTGATTTCGGCCTCGAACGCCAGGTTGATCTCGGCTCGCGCCTCACCGGTCGCCACGCCGTTGGTCAGCGCGCCGCCGCCCTCGGCCTGCATCTCAGCGCCGCCGAAGTGAGCCGCGCCACCGCCGCCCTCAAAGAGCGCGCCGAAGATGGCCCCTTGAGCGCGGCAGAAGTCGATGCCTTCCTGTATGAATGGTGCCGACGCGAGTGCAACAGCGCCGTATCGCGCTGAAATTGAGCAAGGAGCATATCTCATGGGAACGTTAACGGAAGAAATTTTCAGCTATAAGCTTGGACGCCCGGTGGAGCAGGGAGAGACCGTAATCGTCGAGGTCGATCAGGTGATGAGCCATGATACGACGACGCCGCTGGCCATTCAGGCGTTTCGGCGGCTGGCCCCCCTGAACGGTGGGCGCGTCTTCAATGCGCAGCGGTCGCATATCGTCTTCGATCACATTGTGCCTGCCGCGACGGTTGCCGCCGCCACGCTGCACCGCGACATTCGCGCTTTTGCGCGCGAGCAGGATATTCCCATTTTACAGGAGGGTATCTGCCATCAGGTCATGCCGGAGCGCGGTTTTGTCATTCCCGGCGACATCATCGTGGGGGCCGATAGCCACACCTGCACCTATGGCGCGCTAGGGGCCTTCGCCACCGGCATGGGTTCCACCGACATCGCCGTCGCCTACGCCACCGGTCGCACGTGGATGCGCGTGCCGGAGACCATCAACGTGCGCCTGACGGGCGAACTGCCGCGCGGGGTCTATGCCAAAGATGTCTCACTCGAAATCGTGCGCCACCTCGGCGTCGATGGGGCCAACTACCGCGCCATCGAATACAGCGGCGATACGGTAGAACGTTTCTCAGTGAGCGAACGTTTCACGCTGTGCAACATGGCGATTGAGATGGGCGGCAAGGCCGGGCTGGTCGCGCCCGATGATACTACCGTCGCCTGGCTGCGCGGGCGCACGGAGCGCAGCTATCCCCTGCTGGCGGCGCGCCACCCCCGCTACGAGCGCGTCATCGAGATCGATGTCTCGACGCTGCAACCGCTCATCGCCTGCCCGCCGGATGTGAACAACCTCGCCTCGGTTGAGGAGGTGGAGCATGTCCAGATCGATCAGGTCTTTCTCGGCACCTGCACCAACGGACGGCTCGATGATCTGGCGATTGCCGCCGACATCCTGCGCGGGCGCGCCATCTCTCCTCGCACGCGCATGGTCGTCATTCCCGCCTCACGCGAGGTCTACCTTGAGGCCATGCGCCTGGGCTACCTGGAGATTTTCGCGCGGGCCGGGGCGTCCGTCGGCGTTCCCGGCTGCGGCCCCTGCATCGGACGGCATTTCGGCGTCCTTGCCCCCGGAGAACGCGCTCTCACCACCATGAACCGCAACTTCACCGGTCGTATGGGCGACCCCGGCGCCGAAATTTACCTCGGCAGCCCCGCCACCGTCGCTGCCAGCGCCGTTGAGGGGCATATCACGGACCCCAGAAATTATCTGTAAAGGGAAAGGAAGCGTACGCTATCATGGGCCGTTTATGGATGCTGGGCGATAACGTCAATACCGATGTTATCATCCCTGGACGCTACAATGTCACCACCGACCGGGCGCAACTGGCGCACCACTGTCTCTGTGAGGTGCTGCCCGAATTTGCTGAGCAAGTGCAGCGGGGCGATATCGTCATGGCCGGCCATAACTTCGGCTGCGGCTCCTCGCGCGAGGGCGCGCCCGTCGCTTTGCTGGCAAGTGGGATCCGCGCCGTCGTCGCTCGCAGCTTCGCGCGCATTTTCTATCGCAATGCCATCAACATTGGCCTGCCTGTGCTGGTCTGTGGCGAGGCGGTCAGCGCCTGCGCGCCTGGCCAGCAGGTCGAGGTTGAACTGGAAAGCGGCCTCATCACCAATCTCAGTACCGATCAGATCTTCCGGGCGGAGCCGCTGCCGCCTTTCGCGGCGCGTATCGTCGCCGCCGGCGGTATCATCGAGTACATCCTGCGTGAAGGGACGCTGCGCTGACTGCCCCGTAACTCCTCTTTTGTTCTCCTGTATGATAAAAGCAGAAAAGACGAGTCTTGAAACACACCCGGCGGGTGCCTGCCGGGTGTATATATCTTACCGGAGAATATCTTATGGTCATGCCTATGCCTGACAGCCCACCGTCATTGCTTGCCCAGCAGTCAGAGCAGGTGCAGGCGGCTATCGAGCGGGAGCGGGAGCGGATTGCGCGCGATATTCATGACGGCGCGGCTCAGCAGGTTGCCGCCGCGCTGCACCGACTTGAACTGGTGGCGCGTTTACTTGCGCGCGAAAGCGGCACGGACCAGCCCGGAACGGCGCATCGCGAGCTTATCCTGCGTGAGCTTGAGCGGGCCTGTGAGACGCTGGAAGTGGGGTTGAACGAACTGCGCGCCAGTATCTCCTCGCTGCTGCCCCCACAACTGGAAGAACAGAACCTGGATGCCGCGTTGCGCGCCCTGCTGGACGAGTTCGCTCTGCACAACCCGGATGCCGTTGTCTCCTATGACAACGTGCGGCCCGAACTCCTGTCGCCTGCGCTCTCTGCTCCACTCTTCCGCTTTGTGCAGGAGGCGCTGCACAACGTGCGCAAACATGCCCATGCCAGCCGCGTCACCGTGCGCATTCGCCCTCTCTCTGGCCTGCTCGTCGCTGAAGTGCGCGACAACGGCGTCGGCTTTGACCCCCGGCACATGGCCGACGCGCAGCAGCATTTCGGCCTGCGCGATATGCGCGAGCGCATCACCGCCGCCGGGGGACGCTGGCACATCAGCAGCAAGCCCGGCGCGGGTACAACCGTCAAAGCTATTTTCCCCATCGCGAAGTCCGCTTTCATGCTGACCGCACGCGAACGTGAGGTGCTGCGCCTGCTCGCCATCGGCCTGACCAACCGCGCCATCGCCGAAAAGCTCTCTGTCAGCGTCGAGACGGTCAAGTCGCATGTGCATCACATCATGCAGAAATTGCAGGTCGGCGACCGAACGCAGGCAGCCGTTGTCGCCATGCGCCTGGGCCTCTTATAGTGACGCCTGGGCATGGTATGATTAGAGTGGTCAGCTCGCTTGATGGAGGGCAGAACATCAGCGCCTGACACACTCACGCAGGGGTTCGGGAAAGCGAGGGAAGCGACCTGAAGTCAGGAAGGGCCGGTTTCACATCTCTTCGGGAATCAAACCCTGTCGCAATGCATAAATGGCGGCCTGCGTGCGGTCGCGGATGTTGAGCTTCTGGAAAATGATGGAGAGATAGTTTTTCACCGTCTTTTCGGAATAGGCGAGGCGTTCAGCGATCTCTTTGTTGCTCATGCCTGCCGCAAGATAGCGGATGATCTCCACCTCTTTCTCCGTCAGGGCGGTGATGTCGCGGCCCTGTGAGCCGGTGGAGGCGGCTTCGGCCAGGCGGCGGAACTCGCTGACCAGCGTGCCGGTCAGGCCCGACTCGATGCAGGTGCCGCCCTGGTGAACGGTGCGGATGGCCTGCGCGACCTCACGCGCCGAGACGCTTTTCGGCAGGTAGCCGCGCGCGCCGTTCTTTATGGCCTGCAATAACTGCTGCTCCTGCCGGTGCATGGTGAGCATGATGACCGCTATGGCGGGAAACTCGCGCGTCACCTGGCGCGTCAGGGCGACACCATCCACGCCGGGCATGCTAATATCCATCAGCACCACGTCCGGGCGCAGTTGCCGTATCTTTGCCAGCGCCTCGAAGCCATCGACCGCCTCGCCGATGACCTGCACGTCTTCTTCCAGCGCCAGCAACTGGCGCAGACCCTCGCGCATCAACGCATGGTCGTCTACCAGCAGTACCTCGATCAGCCCCGTTTTCTGTCCATCTTCCGGTTTCTGCCGCTCCAACGTATCCGTTTGTGTGGCAACGGACGTTTTACCCTGATGAGATATGTTCATGGCTACAGATGAGGGCATGAAAGATGTAGTATACTTATTATCGGAATGATACGTAGATTGCATAGTAACGACTCCTTTCGCGATATCCTGGGCCGAATAGTTGCTTGATCCTGTTCGTCGCGAAGTTCCGCTCAACGATATCACCAACCGCACAGGCATGTTCTGTCTGATAGTAGTATAGCCACCGGGCGGAGGAATACATCACTCACCTGGGGGATTTTTGAGTCGAAAGCAGGGGTATGGAGACAATTTTGCAGGAAACGCAGATATTGACGACGACCTATGAAGAGGTGCGGCGGCGCTTTAGCGGCCTGGACGATCTGGCGCACGGCTGGGAACACGTGCAGCGCGTCTACCATCTCGCCCTCTGGCTGGCTGAAGAGGAGAGGGCCGACCGCTTTGTCGTTGGCATGGCCGCGCTCATGCACGATCTGGGGCGCGCGACCCCGCACGACCCCACTCATCACATGCCGCGACACCATGCAGACCTCTCAGTTGAACTGGCGCGCGAAATGCTCGTCGCCCACAGGGTTCCCGGCGAGAAGCAGCAGGCCATTTTACACGCCATCGCCGCCCACAGCTTCAGCCGCAATATTGAGCCGCAGACGCTCGAAGCCTGTATTGTGCGCGACGCCGACCGGCTCGACGCGCTGGGGGCCATTGGCATCCTGCGCCTGGCCATCACCGGCACTATGCGCCGCAACGAGCAGACGCGCACCTATCACCCCGACGACCCCTTCGCGCAGCAGCATCCCCTCGACGACAAACGCTACCTGATTGACCACTTCTACACCAAACTGCTCAAACTCGGCGATACCATCATCACTCCCAGCGGGCGCGCCCTTGCCCGCCAGCGTACCGCCTTTGTGCATGCATACCTGGAACAACTGAGGAGGGAACTGAACATGTAAGGGATGGGAAGGGCATAGAACGCCAGTTTGCCTGCGCCCGATGCCCTTTGTGTTCCTAATACCCTTCGTCCAGAAAGGCCCAGCTGATGATGCCGCGTGGGTAGAAGTGGCCGCCCCAGTCGCTGCCGTTATCGTGCAGGCCATCGCCGAAATTGCTGGAGAAACTCTGGTTGTAGTTGTACACTTCCTGCGCCAGATTCAGGCGCGCGCAGCCGTTACAGCCATAGCTGGTATAGACCAGATCGGCGACGATGCCTGAGAGCATGACCTTGCTGAACCACTCGTAGCGCAGGCAGTGGCCGGTGGAACACTGAGGGCCGCTGGCCCGACTGGATTGTAATGTCACAATTGAGGTAGACGGCGCGGCTGGCAGCGAGAGCGTATCGGCCTGCAGGTCCGCGAGATACTGCCGCGCCAGATCGTGCAGCAGTTGCTGGCTCATCAGCTTATCCAGGCCGATCAGGTGAGCGTAGAACAGCCCCTCGCCGAGCGTGACCGAGCGTCCCGCGCAGTTGCTGAAGGCCGTGCTGCCGGCTATCGGCAGGTAGCCGTGAGCGTTGTAGCTGGCGATCATGGCGTTTTCAATCTTGCCGGCGGCGGCGTTCCAGGTCGCGCCGTTGCTGTCGCCCGGCACCAGACCGTCGAGAAAGGCGGCGGCGCGGTAGCCGGTGGCCTCTTTCAGCCCCTGATAGTAGAGATTGCCCGCGCCCGCGCCATCGTTGTGCAGGCAATCGCTGGCCGCGTCAAACGTCGTCGCTGTATCCTGCCCGTTGTAGGCAATGCCGGTGGCCGGGTCGCCAACGTGCATATTGTGCAGCATGGCGCGGTCGATCAGCGAGATGTTCTGCGCCACCATCGCCGTATCGCCCGTCACGCTGGCGTAGTAGGCCAGCAGCAAGGCAACGTTATCGTTCTCTTCCACCGGCATGGGGACGGCGGTGGCGATCTGCGGCGGCGCGTAGCAGGTCGAGCGGATCGTCGGCAGACCCTTGCCCGGCGTCATGCACTGCCCGTTGCTCACGTCGCCGCCCTGATCGTGCTGGAAATAGAGGCCAGAGGCGTCGCCGGTGGCGTTCTTGAGGACGATGGCGAGCGCGCTCTTGAAAAACCAGGGGACGCGGTTGATCTCGAAGTAGCCATACTCATGCATCACATCAACCGTTGTCAGGAAGCCATAGGAGCCTTCATAGACTGCCGCGTCATAGCCAGCGGCCCCGGAGCTTGCCGGGCAGGTGCGCCCCAACAGCCAGCTGCTCGCCCTGTAGCTGCGCAGCGTGTCGGCAATTACCCAGCGTTGCGCGGGCGTCAGCACATCGTTCTCGATCAGCAGGTTCTCCATGGCCTGCGCGCGCGCCAGCAGGTTGTCTCCCGCATTCAGGTTATCGATGGCGAAGTTCACCACCGCCTGCTGTGATGACCACTCGTGCGCCGCGTATAACCCCTCAAGCTGGCAGGAGGCGGGAAGCTGCGTATTCAGGAAGAGGTTCTGCCGACTGTTCCAGCCGCCGAGAAGCAGGTAGGCGGTGCTGGTCTGCGACGGGCCGACGCTGTAATGCCAGGCCAGCCCGGCGCGGTCGGCCACGCTCGTATTGCAACTCCACGCGCTCGACGCTCCGGCCAGGAAGAGCGTGCCGCCCGCGACATCGGCGCCGGGAGCGTAAGAGAGGACGCGCACATCGTTGCCATCCGGCGTCGTTTGCTGAGCGCAGGCGTTGCTTTCATTCAAGGACCGATTGCTGCCAAAGAGAAAATTGCCTGACTGCACGCTATTGCCCCCGTTCTGCAGGCTGATGCCCACAATGAAGACGGGAACTGTATCGTCACGCACCTGTTCAGCGCAGGCCGCGATGGCGGTGCAGCCCGGCTCGCCCAGAAAGGGATCGATCAGGTCAACGATGATGTGCAGGCCGGAGCCATTGGCAACATCGTCGGCGTCTCCCGCCCAGCGCGTGGTATCCAGCCCCTGAATCCAGTGTTCGTTCTGCACGTACACGTCGCCCTGCGCGGCATCCAGCGCGCCCATATGGAAGATAAACGTCTTTTGCTCCCCCGTCGGCGCGACGCCCACCACGTAGCTGGCGGTATTGTCGTGAAAAACGCCTTCCGTCCCGCTATACACCTGCGCTTTGCCTGGCTGCACCGTGAAATCGAAGCGCGAGCCAAATTTCGCGTTCACATTCGTAAATGCCGTGTTCTCGCTCACTGTCTGTGACGGCAAACGGTTGTCCAGCCTGATGTCCGGCGGAGCGGGCGGCCCCTTGCGCACCTGAACACTCTGCTCGCTTGCGCTCACTCCTGGGTCGGAGCGGGGGCCGCTCATATGCGCGCTGGCATACGGCGATAGCTGAATATAGAGCAATGGGATGAGTGCAAGCAGCAACAGGCCCGGCCCTACTCGCAGGCCAGAGGGGCGGCTGGTCTGTGCCGTGCGATTGGCCCGCCGGGTATGGGGCAGCAAACGCGAATTACGCAATTCTCAAACCTCTTCCATGAATATCTACACTTCTATTAACGTATCAACCTCACTCGCTTTCCTGCGTAAGGGACTTTCTGGTGCCTGCCGAAATATGACATATGCCCCATGTATTCATGCCCGATTTCCGGTACCCTTGTTCGTACAAAGAATAGAGAGATAGGAGGGAAACGCATGGTATCACAGTGTATCACAACCGGCGCCAGCGCGGTCGCCGGTGTATATGATCTATTCATGCGTGGAGATAGTACGTTGCCTATGAACAATATTTATGCAACCGTCCCGATGATCGCTGTTGAAGCGCAGTTCGCGTTTTCCCGGCCTGTCTGCCCCGATACGGGCGAGGAGGAGCTGCACACCTCGTTTGAGCAGGCCATCAGCGACCGCCTGCTCGCCCTCAACAGCCGCCTGCAGCGTATTACCCGTTCTACTGACCCGGCGTTTGCGCCGCCTTCTCTCTGGCTGCAGACGCAGGCTGAACCGACCCGACACGGGCGCACGCGACGGCTACACTGGCAGCAGAGGATGCTGCTCGCCAGCCTCGCCCTCATGTTCCTGCTGCTCGGCTTCGACCTGATGGGTTTGCTGGTTCTCTACCTGCATTGAACCGGTTTGCCGACTACCTGCGCCTGTCACTCTTGACCATCGTGTATAATTAAGAGAGCGCGATACAAACAACCGGTCAAAGGAAACTCCTGAATATTGCGGAAAGAGGAGGGAATCGTCTTATGCAGAATCAGCCGGAGAGCAGGCCATTTCCACTGCGGCCTGCAGCGAGCGGGGCCAGCGTGACCAGCGCGGTGGGCATGCAGGAGAGCGCGGGCCGGATGCGCGCGCGTCGCCAGTCCATCTTCACGCAGACGGTGATCTGGGTCACAGGCCTCATCTGCCTCTCCTTCCTGCTGGCCACGCTGGCGCAGGCATGGTCGAACAGCCAGTTGATGCAGCGCGTGCAGGCGGCGCAGCAGCAGGAGCAGCAGCTCCAGCAGCACCATAATGCGCTGGCGCAGGCCGCGAAATATTACAACAACCCCTTTGTGCTGGAAAGCGAGGCGCGCCAGCAGCTTGGCTACATCCGCCCCGGCGAACACGCCGTCATCGTCGTCAGCCCGGCCAGCCCCCCGGCACAGAGCGCGCCCAGGCACAGCGTCCCCGCGCACACCCAGGGCTTCTGGCAAGACTGGTGGAATATCTTCTTCGGCCTCGGCAGCTAAAAATAACCCCTACAAAAGTCCCGTTGCGCTTGACAGGCGTATTACGATAGATATATAACAGTTGTGACGACTTTGTGAGGTGATTGAGGAAGCAATGAACGGACACCTGTATGCGGCACCATTTCTCGTGATTACCTGGCTCCAGTATCCTGTACTGGAGCTTATGGGCTTTGGGGACGCGGAGGTGTGTTTCGTTTTCTGATTTCTCAGTTTTCTTTTTCCAGGCGGAACGCATCGCAAGCAAAAAACGATGCGTTCCGCCTTTTATATTCTGCGGTTATGTACCGTCATACATAACAAAAACATACGTAGAGGAGTAACTGTATGCGTCCACTGATTGGCATTCCGTGTTACGCGGGCATTCACGAGGGAACTCACCGACCTGTCTATTGCAATAATCGCACCTATACGCACGCGGTGGAGGCGGCTGGTGGTGTGGCTGTCCTCATTCCATTACTACATGATCTCTCTATGCTTGAAGTGCTGGTAGAGCGTCTCGACGGGCTGCTCTTTCCCGGCGGCAAGGATATCGCCCCGGCCTGCTATGGCGAGCAACCCCATCCACTGCTGGGCGCGGTCGACCCGCGCCAGGACGAGGTTGAACTCACGCTGGCGCGGCTGGCTTTCGAGCGGGATATTCCCACGCTGGGTATCTGTCGCGGCATGCAGTTGCTCAACGTCGCGCTCGGCGGCAGCCTCTACCAGGATATCGGCGCGCAGGTATATGATAGCCTCAAGCACTGCCATGACGACCTGCCGCGCACTCATATTGTCCACAATGTCCAGATCGAGCCGGGCAGCCAGATGGAGCGCATCCTGGGTAGCAATGAGGTCTGGACGAACAGCCTGCACCACCAGTCCGTCAAGCAGCCGGGCAAGGGCGTCATCATCAGCGGTCGCGCCGAAGACGGCATTGCTGAATTGCTGGAAGTTCCCGACCGCTGCTTCATGGTAGCTGTGCAGGGCCACCCGGAAGAGATTTACCGGCAGGAAACGGTCTGGTTCCGCGTCTTCAGCGCCTTCGTCGCCGCCTGCGAGGCCAACGCGGCCAGCACAACGCAAAAGGCCAGATCCGTCATCATTGGCTCGCAGATGATCGACTAGAGAGCAGCATGCACTGAACATGTGGCGAGCTGTTCCGCCCGCGCCAGGCCAGCCGCCAGAGATGGCCCCAGAAGCGTTACCGGGAGCCGGTGCGAGCGCCAGGCCAGCCGCAAGGGGTGGCCCTACTATAGACGCCCCCATTCCCCAATATCCGCGTTCGTTGGGCGCGTCGTGTATAGTAGGGCCACCCCTTGCGGCTGGCCTGAGGCGAGCGAGCCATTTCGCCCGCGCCAGGCCGACCGCCGTCCGCAGGCCAGTCGCGTCGCAGGCCAGCCGCGTCGCAGGCCAGTCGCCGTCCGCAGGTCAGCCGCGTCGTAGGCCAGCCGCCGTCCGCAGGCCACCCGCAAGGGGTGGCCCTACTATATACGATGCGGTCGTGCCCCTTGTAGAGCGGTCGTATATAGTAGGGCCACCCCTTGCGGGTGGCCTGGCGCAGTCACACGCCCGATGCCCTGCGCCCCGGCACCATTACGCAACCTGCCAGAGGTCCACAATGGCATTTTTGTTGGCGGTCGCGATGCGGGTGCTATCGGGCGACCAGGCCACGCCAAAGACGATGCTGACGACCTGGAAGGAGACGTGAAGCTGGCCGCTGGCGGCGTCCCAGACCTGAGCGGTGCTATCGGCCCCGGCTGAGGCGATGGATTTGCCGTCGGGCGACCAGGCGACCGCGTAGACTTCGGCGTTGTGGCCGTGATAGGTGAGCAGCGTTTTGCCGGTGGTAGCGTCCCAGACCTGCACGCTGTCGTCGGGATAGCCCGCCCCGGAAGCGATGGATTTGCCATCGGGCGACCATGCCAGCGCGTAAACGTTGCCGGAATGGCCGTGATAGGTGAGCAGCGTCCTGGCGGTGGAGGCATCCCAGACCTGCACGGTGGAGTCGCTGCTGCCGGAAGCAATCTCTTTGCCATCGGGCGACCAGGCGACCGCGTTGACCGCCGCCGAATGGCCGCGATAGGTAAGCAGCGTCCTGGCGGTGGAGGTATCCCAGACCTGTACCGTGTTGTCACCAGCCGCCGAAGCAATCTGCCTGCCGTCGGGCGACCACGCCACGCTGAGGACGGGGGCGTTGTGGCCGCGATAGGTGAGCGGGTGAGCGCCGGTGAAGGCATCCCAGACCTGTACGGTGTTGTCCGCGCAGGCGGCGGCCAGGCGCGTCCCGTCGGGCGACCACGCGACTGCGTTGAAGCCGAACTGATCTGGCGAACTATGCGTATAGAGCAGCTTGCCGCTAGCGGCGTCCCAGACCTGCACCGTGCCATCGCCGCTGGCCGAGGCAATTGACTTGCCATCAGGGGACCACGCCACTCCCTGCACGGAAAGCGTGTGACCGTGATAGGCGAGCAGCAGGCCAGTCGGCGTGGCGGTGGGCGTGACGCTCACAGAAGTGGCAGCCGCCGGGAGCGTAGAAGGAGCGCAGGCCGCCAGCAACCCCGGCAGCCAGAACAGGACGCAGCAACAACATAAGATAAGCAGCGAACGACGCCAGGAGAATGCTTTCATGGCTCGACCTCCGTGATATCGAGAATGCATGCACTACCGGGAAGTGTGCCAGGGCAAGCAGGCCAGCCACCACCGAGCAGGCCAGCCGCCGTGCGCAGGCCAGCCGCCGTGCGCAGGCCAGCCGCCGTGCGCAGGCCACCCGCAAGGGGTGGCCCTACTATATACGGACTCTTAAATGCGGCCTGGGAAAGCCGCGTCGTGTATAGTAGGGCCACCCCTTGCGGGTGGCCTGCGCGGTGGCTGGCCCACGCGCCCTGGGATTGGCCTGCGCGGTGGCTGGCCCACGCGGCGGCTGGCCCACGCGCCCTGGGATTGGCCCACGCGCCCTGGGATTGGCCCACGCGGCGGCTGGCCCACGCGGTGGCTGGCCCACGCGCCCTGGGATTGGCCCACGCGCCCTGGGATTGGCCTGGCCGTCCTGGGATTGCCCTGACGACCGACTCATATCATTATACACAATAAACGTGAGGCCGGTGCGCTTTGCTCCCTGCTTGCTGTGTCGCGGCTCAATGGCCCGTCCACTGCGGCTTGCGCTTCTCAAGGTAGGCGGCGACGCCCTCGCGAAAATCCTGGCTGCCGTAGACGCGGCGCACCACATCGTCAAAGGCAAATGCTGTTCCGGCTCCGGCTTCTGACAGGCGGCGGTCGGCCTCCTTCGCCGCCCAGAGGGTGAGGGGCGCGTTGGCGCTGATCTGGCGCGCGACCTCAAAAACCTTCTCGAAAAGCTGCTCTTCCTCATAGATGGCGGTGAGGAAACCGCTCTGCAAGGCTTCGCTGGCGGAGAGCAGCTGCCCGGTGAACAGCATCTCCTTCGCGCGCATGTCTCCAAAGGCGTGAGCCACGCGCCGATAGTTCTGGATGCTCAGGCAGTTGCCCAGCGTGCGGGCGATGGGCGCGCCGAAACGAGCGGATGGTGAGGCGTAGCGCAGGTCGCAGGCGGTGGCGATGACCAGACCCGCGCCCACCGCGTAGCCATGCACGGCGGCGATGGTTGGCCTGGGGAAGTTATACAATTCTCCCAGAATCTCCTCCATGTGCCGCTCATAGGCGATGCCATCCTCGCCATTGAAGCCGCGAAATTGCTGGATGTCGGTTCCGGCTGCAAAGGCTTTGCCCGCGCCGCGCACGATCAGCACGCGCACGCTCTCGTCCGCCGCCAGTTGTCCCAGATGTTCCTGCAATTGCCCGTACATCGCCCAGCTCAACGCATTCAGCGCCGCCGGTCGCGCCAGCGTCAACGTGGCAAGGGGGCCGTTTCGTTCAAGCAGTACCGCTCCTTCATCGCGTCGGCCTTCGTCTTTGTTGTTATCACCGCCTGTCCCATCGGTATGAGTTGACATCGCTGCATCCCTCCTTATATAGTGAAAAAGAGCAACCCTGTAGGGATAATATCACACAATGGGATCACGAAGGAGCATAGTATGCTTACTGCGGCGCTTGAGGGTGTGCGCGTGCTGGATATGACGCAGATTATGGCCGGGCCGTTCTGCGCCATGCTGCTGGCCGATCTGGGGGCCGAGGTCATCAAAATTGAGAATCCGCGCGGGGGCGACGATTCGCGGCGTATGGCCCCGCCCTACTATAACGGGGAGTCGGCGGCCTTTCTGGCGGTCAACCGCAACAAGTACGGGCTGGCGCTGGACATTCGCGCGGAACGCGGCAAAGAACTGCTCTGGAAGCTGATTGATACGGCGGATGTGCTGATTGAGAACTTTCGACCGGGAACAATGGATCGCCTGGGCTTTGGCTACGAGCAGGTGCATGCCCGCAACCCGCGCCTGGTCTACTGCTCCATCTCTGGCTTCGGCCACAGTGGCCCGTACAGCGAGCGCGGCGGCTTCGATCTGGTGGCGCAGGCCATGAGCGGCGTGCTTTCCGTCACCGGCTCGCTGGAGGAGCCTGCGAAGGTCGGCGTTCCCATCAGCGACCTCAACGCGGGCCTCTTCGCCAGCCACGCCATCCTGGCGGCGCTGCTGGCTCGCGCGCGCACGGGCGAGGGCCAGTACATCGACACCTCGCTCTTCGAGGCCGCGCTGGCCTACACTATCTGGGAATCCAACGAATACCGGGCGAGCGGGCAACCGCCGCAGCGACTGGGAACGGCACACCGGCTCTCCGCCCCCTACCAGGTCTTCGCCACCGCCGACGGCTGGCTTGCCATCGGCGCGGCCAATCAGCGCAACTGGGAACGGCTCGCGCGCGCCCTCGACCGCCCCGACCTGCTGGAAGATGCCCGCTTCTCCGACAATGCCCAACGCATGGCGAATCTGCCCGCTCTTGTCGAGACGCTCACCGCAACCCTGAAAACGCGCCCAGCACAGGAATGGCTCGCCTTGCTCGACGAGGCAGAGGTGCCAGCCGGGCCGGTGCTGACGCTCGACCAGGTCTACGCCCACCCGCAAACGCAGGCGCGCAACATGGAAATAGAGATCGATCACCCCGTCGCCGGGCGCGTCCACGCCATCGGCTTCCCCGTCAAATACTCCGCCACGCCTCCGCGTATTTATCGACCGGCCCCCGTCCTCGGCCAGCACACCTTTGAAATATTGCAATCGCTCGGTCTGAGTGCGGAAGAGTGTAAGCAGTTGGAGACAGAGGGTGTGGTGCGGGATGGGCAGGTGGGGTGAAACCCCGGAGGCGTTGATTTAGCGCGAAGCAGGCCACCGGCAAGGGAGTGTCTTCAGGCAGCACGCTGCCGCCCCATTCGGTCACAGTTAATTGAGCGCGAAGCAGGCCACCCGGCAGCCGCCACGGAGCAGGCCACCGTGGCGGCTGCCGGATGGCCTGCTCCGTGGCGGCTGCCGGGTGGCCTGCGCGGTGGCCTGTGTGGGCTGTGTGTGGGCGATGTGGTCGATGTGGTCGGTGTGGCCTGCGGGGGCGGTGTGTGGGCTGGCAAGCGGGGGTGGTGGGGTGACGAGCGTGAAGGGTGAAGGGATGAGGCTTGCCCTTTTCTTGCTTACAGGTTATACTACATCCAGGCTTGAATTGATGCATTGACTCTCATATCGATTGAGAGGAGTAGCAGGGCATGGCGGAGACTTCTGTTGATGAGGCGAGCAGGCTGCCGGGCTGGTTTCCCGGCGTCTGTGATTCGCTGTGGAGAATGCAACGCGCTTTCTGGACGCTGTTTGGTCTGGGCGTGCTGGGCGGCGTTGTGACCATCCTGATGGGGTTGCAATGGCCGTTCACAAACAATAAAGCCTATGATGGGACGTTTCTGGGCTGGTGCTTCCAGAACTGGCTGCTGCTGCTCTTTATCTGCCTGCTCTACCTCGCGCTTTTCCTTGTGGTGTATGTCGGGCATCGCTATTATCGTGACGTAGCAGTTGTCGCGCCTGCTTCCGGGCAAATGCCTCAACCGGCGGCGCAGGCACAACAACAGGAGCGAGATGGGCGAGAACGGGAGCAGGAAGCGCGGCGGCGGTATTTGCAGCGTATGATACGCGATACGGAGAATCTCATTCCGAAAGGCGTGCCGGCGGTGGTAGCGAGCGTGCCTCTGGATGAGGTCTTCATTCCCCTGCGCTTCAAGCCGGGACGACTGCCGGGGGATAAGCCGACGACTGAGGAGGAGCGTCGCTTCTATAGCGACTTCTTGCAGAAATACGGCCATCTGTATCCACAGGAGACCTCTATCGAACTGGAGCGCGTGCTGTTTTCCGCCGAACGAGATTACGAAGGCATCCTGAGGGGGCGGAAAGATATTCCGCTGGCCGATCTCTGGCGGGAACTGACGCGCCAGTACCCGGCCGCCGTCGTTCAGGGCTATCCAGGTATGGGCAAAAGCACGCAGATGCAGCGGCTGACGCTGTTTATGGCGCGGCGCGGCTTGCAACTGCCTGATGCTGAGATGGTTGACGCGCAGCAATTGCAGCCCACGCTGCTGCCTGTCCTGCTCCCGCTCAAAGAGTATGCCGATGCCTGCGAGCAGAAAGGTGAGCAGAAGAGCGAGCTTACGATTGAAGCGTACCTCTCGACCATGCTCTCGCGGCTGGGCATCTCTGGCGCGGCAGATTGCGTGCTGGCGGCGTTGAAGGCCGGGCGTTGTCTCGTGATGCTGGACGGGCTGGACGAGGTGAGCAACCCGGATACGCGCAAGTTTGTGCAGGCGCAGATCAGAAACTTTGTCGCTGGCAACGCCGACGTTTCCGCGACAGACTTCAATCGCTTCCTGATTACTTCGCGCGTGGCCGGCTATGACCAGGCTGCGTTTCCCAATTACGCCCATTACCTGATCGCCGAACTCACGCCTGAGCAGATCAACGACTTTCTGCCCCGCTGGTGCCGCGCCAGCGTGCGTTCTATCCGTTTCCCTTCGGTCGGCGCGGGCGATCGCGCGGAAGCGGACGCGGCCATCGCCGGTGAGGCCGAGACGCTGGCTGCAAAGCTGCGCGAGGCCATAAAACACATTCAGGGTGTGCGCGACATGGCGGAAAACCCCTTGCTGCTCACCCTGCTGGCGGTGATGCAGCAGAGTTACGGCGTGCTGCCCGATCGCCGCGTTGAGCTGTATAGAGAGGTCACGCAGACCCTGCTCGAAAATCGCAACATGGCGAAAGACCTGCTCCCCATTCCCGAAAACCAGGCCATGCAATTGCTTGGCCCCCTGGCCTTCACCATGCAGGAGATGGGCAACAGCTTTGCCCGCAAGCACGATGTCCTCGCCTCTTTGCAGGCCACGTTGCAAGCCAATGGCGCGACAGCCGCACAGGCCGAGACAGAGGCCGGGGAATTCCTGGCGCGCATTCGCGAGCGCGGCGGCCTCTTTGTCCAGCGCACCGGCGACTACTTCGGCTTCATGCACCGCACCTTCCAGGAATATTTTGCCGCCCGCTATATGCTCAACGCCATCAAAACGAACCAGCAGCAGGGCATCGCCGACCTCGTGCAGCGCGGTCGCCTCCTGGAAGATACCTGGCGCGAGCCTTTTTTGCTCGCCGTCGCTTACCAGAGCAGCGAAAACGAGAAGATCGCCGACGAGATCATCAGAACATTGCTGACCTCCCCGGCAGCGACCGACGGGCAACAACAGCTCCACGACCTCTTGCTGGCGGCAACCTGCATCATCGAGGCCAAACCGCTCTCCATCGATAAGACGCTGGAACGCGAAGTAGCCAGCCGCCTGATCGAGATGTACGAACAGGCACAGCGCGCGCAGCGTTTCCAGGACTGCGAGCAGATCGAAAACGTACTGCAACGCTGGCTACTGAGCCTGCCGAAAGAGATAACGCGCCTGCCGGTCTTAGCTGTGCTGGGTGAGGCTATTAGCGGTAGCCACGCTTGCCAACGAGCCACGCTCACCCTGCTGGCGCTGATCGCGCAATCGCTGGCCGACTGCCCGCCCGCCGTCTTCGGGACGCTCATCCCGCTCCTGCTGGCGCTGGCAAACTTGCCCGACGCAGGCCCCTACCAGCAAGCTCCCGGTATTGCCGTCTCGCCGAGCCTGGACATCATCGACCTGTCTCTGATTGTCCTCTCCTTCCTGGGCAGACCCGGCCCGTCCGGCCTCTTCCTGCACGAGGCGCGCCAGTATTTCAAAGACAACCCGCAGCGCCTGCGCCTGCTGGCCCGCTACTCCCTTGAGTGCGGCACGCTGATCACGCCAGCCGTCGTGCCGCTCTCCAAAGAAAACTACCAACGCTATGAAGAGGCGATAGAACAATGGATTACCCTGCGCGGCCAGCAAGCGCGCATGAGCCAGCAGCATATAGAGACCTGCATCGCCATTCAGCAGGCCCTGCTAGACTGCGCCGAAGAAGTGATTTATCCCACCGCGCAACTGCTTCTCAACCTGCTCGACCTGTCGGCTACCCATCCTGAGCAGGCATGGCAAGAGACGTGGAAAAACGCTCTCGAACAGCAGCTTTGCAGCAAGAACTACATTGATTACCAGCAAGCCTGCCTGCTCTGGGCTATGCTCTTCATAGAGCAACCAGACCAGCAGCGCCTGGCATCCCTCCTGTTGCACGATTATCAAACTGGCGCAATGCCCGTCCTACATTATACAGAACGTTTTCTAACCAGTATCGTCGAAGACCTGAGATACCTGAGAGACCTGAGATACCTGAGATACCTGAGATACCTGAGAGACCTGAGAGACCTGAGATACCTGAGAGACCTGAGATACCTGAGATACCTGAGAGACCTGAGAGACCTGAGAGACCTGAGAGACCTGAGAGACCTGAGAGACCTGAGAGACCTGAGAGACCTGAGAGACCTGAGAGACCTGATACTTACACAGGAAATAGCTCGTTCTGCTCAAGGTCGGCTTACTACTACTGCCGAGGCGGAAGAGCGAGTTGACCTGCTGACTATTTTGCTGGGAAGAGTATTGCAAATTGTAGAGGCTGGTGAGAAAGGCACGCCTGTTGAGGAAGAAGTGGAGCGTATCGTGCAGGCTGTTTATCCTGCCTTCACCTCTGAAGGCGATGAGCGGGTGCGCGAGGCGGCGCTGGATATCCTGCGCTACCTGCCCGCCCGTTCCGTTCGCGAAATTCAGCTCGCGCTGGGCGTTGCGGAAGATGCAGGAGATAGGGCGGTACAACTGGCGTGCGCGCTGGCGTTACAATATGCGCGACCGGAGACGCCGGACGCATGGAACGCGCTTGAAGAGGGCAAGGGATCGCGGGTAGATGCGGTGAGAAGGACGGCGGAGGAGAGGATGAAGAACAGGTGAGACCAGCCATCGTTCCTCAGGGCCACCGACCGCCACACCGGGAGCGACCACCACGCCGGGTAGTCGCCCGGCAGGCCACCACAGCAGGCCATGTATACGCAGGCCGCCGACCACCCCGGCAGGCCAGCGGGGTAGCTGCCACGCGCGCTCTGCTTTGCGCTCCAACTCCGCCTGCTCAAGCCGACCACCCCGGCAGGCCAGCGGGGTAGCCGCCACCCCGGCAGGCCAGCGGGGTAGTAACCGGGCAGGCCACGTATAGGTAGAGCAGCGGGGTAGTAGCCGGGCAGGCCACGTATAGGTAGAGCAGCGGGGTAGTAGCCCGGCAGACCGCCCGCCACCCCGGCAGGCCACCCGCAAGGGGTGGCCCTACTATACACGAGGCATCTCGTGGGGGTTGTAGAGACATGTGGGATGGATGTATATAGTAGGGCCACCCCTTGCGGGTGGCCTGCCGGGGTCTGTACATCGGCATGGTCTGTGGTGGGCGTGTGGCCTGTGGTGGAGTGTGGCTTGCCGGGGTCTGTACATCGGCATGGTCTGTGGTGGGCGTATGGCCTGTGGTGGAGTGTGGCCTGCCGGGGTCTGTACATCGGCATGGCCTGCCGGTGCGGCGTCGGTGGCCTGCCGGGGTGGCGTGTGGCCTGCCCGGCTGGTTCCAATCGTATATAGTAGGGCCACCCCTTGCGGGTGGCCTGCCGGGGCCTGCGCGGGTGGCCTATGGTGTGGGCTGGCGGGGTGAAATCGGGTTTCCGTTTTCTATCGTCTCAAAAAGAATAGAGAGCAGGAGAAACACAGAAACATATACCACCGCATCGTTACGAGAAGAATTGCTGGGCTAATGAATGGGGGCCTGATACCATGATTGATATGCAAGACCCGGGGTTGCGGGAACGCCTGCGGAACCGGACGGCGGAGGGGCGGTACGAGGTCGGCGAGATTGAGCTTGTGTTGAATATCCGCGCGCGGAAGGCGGCGGACGACCGCGAGGCTGTGCGCCTGCTGAGCGAGGCGCTGCTGGAACGCTGCATGCCGCTGTTTCAGCGACATACATACGGGCTGCGGCAGCGGCCAGAGCTGCGCGAGGAGGCCATCGCCAGTATGGGCGAACACCTGCTGCGCGAGGCACAGGATAGCGGCGAGATTTTTATGACGCAGAATTTTATTCACTACCTGCGCTGCCTGTGCGTCGATGAGTTCAATCGCGTGCTGCGGCAGGAGGGGCTGAACTACAGGCGCGACGATGAGGGGCGGCCAGCGGGACGCCCGCAGCACGTGCCGCGTTCGCTGATCGAGCCGCTGCGGCCCGTGCAGGCCGACGAGGAGGGCGGCTACGTGGCGGACGTGGCCGACCCCAACGACCAGTACGAGCAGATGCACGCGGCAGACGAGAGCCAGCGCATCCTGACCTATCTGCAAGACCCGCTGGACCGCACTATCCTGGTGCTGCGCGCCATCGAGGGCATGAAGTGGGATGATATCGCTCGCATCTGCAAGCGCACGGAGCGCACGGTACGCCTGCGCTACGAACGCGCGCGCGGCTACCTGCGCGAATGCCTGAGCCGCGAGCGTGTTGCATATCGACAGATTCCGCAACAGAGCAACGGAGAAAGATAGAGTAGGTAGAGGCGGGAAAGAAGAGAGATTACAGGGATGCCTCGTAAGGGAATGAAAAAAATGAATACACGAGAAATGCAACAACTGAAGATGGCATGGCTGGCCGCGAAGGAAGCTGGCGACACGCAGGCGCAGATGAACCTGCTGCTTAACCACCCGGAGGCGCAGGAAATGCTGATAGACTTTATCGCGGGCTACGCGGCCACCGCAATCGAGCCGGGGCAGGCAGAAGAGGATTTGCTGCCCCTGACGCAGCGCGCCTACCAGACGGCCCTTGAGCGCGTCTTCGACCGGCAGGCAGAGGTGGCGGCAACGACGCTGCGCGAACTGCGGGCGCAGCGCGGCCTGACGCTGGTCAATGCGGCCAAAAGCCTGCGTCTGGGCGTCGATGTGTGGAAAAAATTCGAGGATGGCGTCATCGAACTGGCGAGTCTGAGCCAGCGCCAGCTTGAACGCCTTGCCAGCTTCTTCCAGATCGGCACGGAGCAGTTCGCCACCCTGCTCAGCAACAGCCAGCCTGCGCTCACGCTCAACCGCCGCCAGACGGGTGAGGCGGCCCGCCGCCAGGAACAACAGAGCCAGAAGAAACAGAGCTTCGCCGAGGCCATCGAGAAGAGCAGCATGACGAAGCAGGACAAGAAGCTCTGGCTGGAATAGCTTGCCATAAACGTGTACTTCAGACGGCGCGAAGGCGGGCAGGCCAGCGGCAAGAAATGGCTCTCCTCTCGACGATGCATTCGTGCCGCCTGCGGAGCCGCGTCTATAGTAGGGCCACCCCTGGCGGGTGGCCTGCCTGGCCTTCGCACGGGCTTAAGTGAACGCCTATGGGGGTGGCCCTCCTCTAGACGGGCGGCTCGTGCCCCCTGGGGAGCCATCGTCTATAGTAGGGCCACCCCTGGCGGCTGGCCTGCTCGCTTTCGTTTTGCTGTGTCTTTCTGCTTCACTCATCCATTTCTCAATCTCTTACGTACATCAGCAAGAAAAACCGTTACATGGGTGAGAACAGGGGTGCAGCGTTATGAAACGATTTTCTTGCTGGTTTGCTGTATTACTGCTTTTGCCGCTACTGGCGGCCTGCTCGCAGGCGCAGCCGGGCGGGACGACGATGGTGACAAGGTATGACGATCAGGCCAGTCCGGTACAGGGGATTGCGTGGTCGCCGGACGGCAAGCGTATTGCTGCCGCGCTGCTGGATGGGCCGGTAGCAATTGTGGATGCCAGCAATGGCAAGGAACTGGCGCGCTACATGGGTCACAGACAGCAGATGGGAACGGTGGCGTGGTCGCCGGATGGCAAATATATCGCCTCTGGTGGCATGGATAAACAGGTGCAGGTATGGGATGCGGGGAGCGAGAGGCGTCTCTATACCCATCACGAGCAGAATGGCAGCATTGCCGCTCTCGCCTGGTCGCCCGATAGCAGTCGTGTGGCCTCGGCCAGTTATGATGGCACGGTGCAGGTCTTCGATGCCCTCACTGGCGCGCACACGCTCGTCTATCGCGGGCATAGCGGCTCCGTGACGGCGCTGGCGTGGTCGCCGGATGGGGCGCGCATCGCTTCCGGCGGCTATGACGACACGGTGCAGGTCTGGAGCGCGCAGACGGGCCGGACGCTGCTCGTCTATCGCGGCCACACGACGCACATTGCCTCGCTGGCGTGGTCACCGGACGGGACGCGCATTGCTTCTGGCTCCAACTACCCCGATACGCGCACCATGCAGGTCTGGACGGTTGGTGACACTGGCAATCCGGGAAACGCGCCAAAGTTGCTCTTCAGCTATCAGGGCGTCTCCATCAGTATCGCCAGCATCGCGTGGTCGCCGGACGGCAAGCGCCTGCTTTACGCCGACGGGGCCAACCTCGACATGGCCGAAGCCAGCAACGGCAATCTCATCTTCAAGTATACCTACAGCCAGCCTGATGATGGCCAGCAACTACCCCTCGACATGGTTCTCTGGTCGCCCACCGGCAAAAGCATCGCCTTCTCCGCTGTCGGTCTCATCATCTGGCAGGTGACGTAGCACACGGAATCTCTAGTTGCCGATTGATCGCGCGCGCGATCAATCGGCAACTACGGGCGGCAAGTCCGCCGCGTATGCGCGTACGGTCTGGCCGTAGGCGGTTTCCTCGAAGAGGGTGAGCAACTCGTCGAAATGGGTGTCGACCTGCGTGGTGAGGGTGGCGATGCGGTCGAGCAGGGCGAAGTCGTCGTTGGTCAGATCGGCCTCCGGCTTTGTGAGCAGTTCGCCCCGGTCGTCGTTGCCGAGCAGTTCGAGTTTGTTGAGCGCGGCGAAGTCGTGGAGCAGGGCGTAGCGGATGGGCGGCATGCCAATATCGGTGTCGCTATCGCCGAAGCTGTCGGGGTTGAGTTCGCCGGAGCGGCAGCGCAGCCAGGCGTCTCCGGCCAGCCGATAAGGGTCGTCGGGGCCGATATCGAGCGTGTCAAAGGTGATATTTCTGAGCTGCCTCTGCATGTCATCGATCCAGGGGTCGGCCAGAATCCAGCGTTGTTGTCCCTCGTGCCAGTATTCGGCGATACGATGGTCGTAGAAGCGCGGGCTGGAGAAGTAGCCGCCAAAGCCGACGCGCAGCCGGGCCGGAATGCCCTGATGGCGCAGCATGGAGACGAGCAAGACGGCAAAGTTGCGACAGATAGCCCCGATGCGCAGCGCAGGCGGACGCGCAACGGTCAGCGGGGCCGCCTGCCGCTGTTGAATGCGTTGTAGCAGCGCCTCGACCCGGTGCAGGCCGAAGCGCGTGTTATCGATCTCATCCGGTTCGACATGATACTGTTGCAGGAGAAAAACGTAAGGCGCGATCAGCGTTCCCTGCACCACCCGCGCCAGGCCTGCGATATCGTGAGGCAGGTCATCGTACAATACGGCGCATGTTCCAGGGTCGGTGAACATACTTTGCCGACGATAGTAGTCCAGCACTCGCGTTTCAACCATCATAGACTCCTTTCGGCCTTCTGTATACGCTCCAATCCGTCTCAAATTGACCTGAGCGAGCTATCTCAAGTGTACATCTTTCTACCTGACATCCTGTGTCAGGTATTCATGATATGGCAATGATATGTTTGCCTCGGCCTGCTTCATTGAGCATAAAGCAATGAATCTGCTGTATAAAATGTGAAGTAAACACTTTCACTTTCCAGATAAGTATGTTATAGTTCCTTTGTGGAACGACTTTCCTCGCGTACTTAAATCCCGGTGCAGGAGGTAAGGAAAGATGGCGCTTGAGGGCTTGCAGCTTGACCATTACCGGCTGGTGCAGTTGATTGGCAGTGGAGGCATGGGCGAGGTGTATCTGGCCGAGGATACACACATTCCGCGACAGGTTGCCGTGAAGGTTGTGCGCAGCGAACTCTCGCCTTACCCCAACACGGAGGCGGTGCAGGAATCGGAGCGGCTGTTCAAACGGGAGGCGAAGGCCATTGCCATGCTGGATCATCCCAACATTCTGCCGCTCTACGATTATGGCGAGGCGAAGGCGCAGGGGCTGGTTTTCACCTACCTGGTGATGCCGTACCGCCCGGAGGGGTCGCTGCCCAACTGGCTGCGCCAGCGCGGCGGCACGTTGCTTGCCTGGGTGGATGTCGTGCATATCATCGGGCAGGCGGCGGGCGCGCTGCAACACGCGCACGACCATCAGATTATCCACCAGGATGTGAAGCCATCTAACTTTCTGATTCGCAACCGGCAGGATAACGAGGGACGGCCCGATCTGCTGCTGGCCGATTTCGGCATCGCGAAATTTGCCAGCGCCACTTCCAGCGTGAGCCATACTTCGCGCGGCACCCCGACCTATATGGCCCCCGAACAATGGGCTGGCAATCCGCAGGCGGCCAGCGACCAGTACGGGCTGGCGATTATGACCTATGAGCTGCTGACAGGGCGCGCGCCCTTCAAGGGCGGCAGCGAGCAGATGATGTACCAGCATTTCCATGTCGCCCCCACGCCGCCCTCTCAACTCAACGCGGCGCTACCGCCGGATGTGGATGAGGTGTTGTTGCGCGCGCTGGCGAAAAATCCCGACGATCGTTTCGCCGCCATCCTCGGCTTCGCGCGAGCGGTGCAGGCGGCGCTGCTTGAGCCGACGGCCAGCGCGGCGTCGCTTGCCGGGGCGAGCGGCAGTATCACGCCTACCATACCTGCCGCCACGCCGGTCTCTCTGCCCACCCCGGTCCTGGACTCGACGGAGATTCCGCCCCCTCCGCCGCCGCCATCGTTTACCCCGGCCCCATCAATGCAGGAGTCCGGCTACCTTCCCACTGTGCAGGCGACTCCATCCCGCCCGGCTGTGGCGCCGGGAGCGTACACGCCGCCGGTCGCCCCTCAGGTTCCAGCGCGCGGGCGCAGCTTCTCCTTCGCCATTATTGGCCTGCTGGTGGTGCTGGTATTGCTCGTGGGTCTCGTCGGCGGCTACGTCATCACGAATGGTTCCCGCGCCAATCCGACGCCGACGCCGGGGGCCATAACCGCGAACGGTTCGACCGCCGCGCCGGGGCAGGCGACGGCCACGACTGCCGGCGGCCCCACGACTCCAACAACGCAGACGGGCAACGGGCAAAACGTCAATCCCTACACCAACAGTAGCGGCACGCTCGTACTGAACGACCCACTGACGGATAACAGCCAGGGCTACAACTGGCAGACGGGAACCAATAGCAACAACGCTTCCTGCGCCTTTACCGGCAGCGGCTACGAGGTCACGCAGCCCCGGCAGGGCTTCTTTCACTCCTGCACGGCCAACAACACCAACTTCAGCAATTTCGTCTTCGAGGTGCAGGCGACGGTGGTTTCCGGCGATTATATGGGCCTCATCTTCTGCAAGGAGGCGACGAACTCCTACTACATCTTTATTGTCCACATGAACGGCTCCTACAGCCTGCAGCGCAATGTCGATACCTCACTGGATGATGCGGTAACGCTGGCGAGCGGACAGACCAGCGTAAGCAATACCGATACGCTGGCCGTTGCGGATCAGAACGGCACTATTGCCCTCTACCTGAATCACCAGTTGCTCAGTACCGTCACCGATAGCGCCTACACGTTCGGCCAGATCGCCGTCCTGGCGGGCAATGATACGAACGCGGCTGACGTAATTTTCAGCAACGCGAAGGTCTGGCAGTTGTAGCCTGTTATGGGACGCTGATGCCGCCGGGGATGGTGTACATGGCTTCGTTGAGGTAGCCGATGCCGGGTTGCGTCGCGCTGGCAAAGACGGGAACGGTCTTGCCCTGCACAAATGACATGGCGGTGTAATCGCCGACTTTATTGTTGCCGGAGGCGATCCAGGCGGCGGGGAACGGCCCGGCCAGTGTCTTGCGCGCGCTCCACGTGCTGCCGCCATCAGTTGAGAAGGAGAAGCCGACCGAGAGCGTGCAGTTGTTGTGGCAGTTCGCATCATAGTAATAGTACAGCAGGGCGAGGTGGGCTGTGGTGCCGGACGTGCCGCTATCGATAGCCAGCCAGGAGACGTAGTAATCGATGCCGCTGCCGACGGGGGCAAGCGGGATGCGGCGGAGAGGCGACCAGTTGGCGCCGTCGGTCGAGGCGGTCATGACGAGATCGTTGCTCTGGCAGCCCGGCTCGAAGCGGCAATCGACCCAGACCAGATAGACTTTGCCGGAGCCGTCGGTGGCGGGCGTGAGCAGGATGTTGTCGCGGAAATAGGCGCTGGCAGGAAACGAGGTCACGGGGGTAATCACGACAGGGCTGCTCCAGCTATTGCCGCCATCATGTGAGCTAAAGACGGTCAGGTCGCGTTCGTTGCTGCTGCTGATGGGGACGATGACCGTGCCGTCGGGCTGCACAAGGGGATAGCCGCTGGTGCCTGCCGCCTGGTTGATCGTCGTTTTTGCCGCGCCCCATGTGTGGCCGCCATCCTTCGAGGTACTCATCTGGATCAGGTCGCTGCGGCTGTAATCGTCCCATTCCATGTAGCAGGTGCCATAGAAGGCGCTGGTGGACGTGTTATCGCACACGAGCCAGTCCTTATCCAGTCCCCCCTGATTGCCCACGTTCGCCACCGTCACCGGTCGTTCCCAGCTCAGGCCGCCGTTGACGGAGAGACTGACCAGCACGGCAGGGGCGGCAATGCCGCTGGCGGTATAGACGAAGACCACCGTGCCGATCATCCAGGTATCGTGCGCGGCATCGTAGGCCACAACGGGATCGGTGATGCGATCAAACGGGCCGCCGACCACCCTGGTCGTATCGGGCAGGACGCCATGCTGCCAGTCTACTCCGCCGTCGGGCGAGGTGGCCCAGCCGATATTCGTGCTGCCCACATCGCGGAAGCGGCCCTCCTGAAAAGCGGCCACGATGGTCGCGCCATAGGAGAAGGTTGATGGCTCAACCTCCGTCCTGTGCTGTCCCCCGCCGCCGCTATAGATGTCGCTGCTGATCTGCACCGGCGCGCTCACAACGGGCGTCGGCGTGGGCGTACTCGTCGGCTGCGTCTGCACCACCACTGTTGAAGCCGGGGTGCGTCCTGGCGCAGCCGTAGCATCGGGATGAGCAGGCGCTGGCAGCAGGCCGTGTAGCGTAAAGAAGAGAATCAGCCCCACTGCCAGCACGCCCGCGATCAGCGCGCCGATGCGCCAGTTTCGAGTCATTGTGATTCTCTTCACATCTTCACCTTCTCATTTTTCGGGTCATACAATGGCTCCTTTGTCACCGTTGCCCCGTACTTCACACCGAAGAGTTGCACGGCCAGCCGCGTGCCGGGGGTGGCATAGGCGATGGGAAGATAGCCGTAGGCAATGCTCTGGCGGATGGTGTAGCCGTAACCGCCGCTGGTGACGCGACCGAGGATGGCCCCATCCGGGGAAAGCAGAGGTTCGCCGCCGAGGGCGACGGCGCGCGGGTCGTCGAGGAGCAGGCAGCAGAGTTTGCGCGTCAGGCCCTGCGCTTTGATGCGTTCAAGGGCCGCTTTACCGAGAAAATCGCCCTTGTTGAGCTTGACGGCGAAGCCGAGGCCCGCTTCGTAGGGATTGTACTCGCTGTGGATGTCGGCGCTCCAGTAGCGGTAGCCCTTTTCCAGGCGCAGCGACTCGATGGCGCGATAGCCGCCTGCCAGCATGCCAAGGGGCTGCCCGGCCTCCCACAGGGTATCCCAGAGCTTGAGGCCATATTCCATCGGCGCGTAAAGTTCCCAGCCCAGTTCGCCCACGTAGGTGACGCGCAGGGCCAGCACGGGGATGTCGCCGATGGTGACCTGTTGAGCCGTCAGGTAGGGGAAGGCGGCGTTGGAGAAATCGTTCTCGCTCACCTGCTGCATCAGCTCGCGCGCCAGCGGCCCCCAGATTCCTATACAGCAGCGGCTTGAGGTGACATCATTGACGTAAACGGAGCCGTCTGCGGGCATCTGGCTGCGTATCCAGGAGAGGTCGTGCGTGCCAAAGGCGGTGCCGGTGATGATCTGGAAGCGGTCGGGGGCCAGGCGCGTGACCGTCAGATCGCATTCGATGCCGCCGCGCCGGTTCAGCATCTGCGTGTAGGTGACGGCGCCGACGGGCTGCTCCATCTGGTTGTCGGTGATGGATTGCAGGAAAGAGGCCGCGCCGGGGCCAAGCACCTCCAGCTTGCTGAACGAGGTCTCGTCGAAGATGGCGAGCCGCTCGCGCGTGGCCTGGTGTTCGGCGCCGATGGCGGGCGACCAGTAGCGGCTGGCCCAGCCATATGGCTCTGGCCAGTCCTGCCCCGCCGCCAGCGCCTCGTTGCGGGCGAACCAGTTTGGCCGCTCCCAGCCCGCCTTCTCGCCGAAGACGGCCCCCAGTTCCTCAAGCCGGTTATAGACAGGGCTGAGGCGCAGTTTGCGCGCGCTGCTGCGCTCCTGCATGGGATAGCTGATATCGTAATAGGTGCTGTAGACCTCGTTGACGCGGGTGGAGATGTAGCGGCGGCTGGCGGTATAGGCTCCGAAGCGGCGGATATCCATGTGCCAGAGATCCAGCCCTGGCTCGCCCTCGACAATCCATTCGGCGATCATCTTGCCGACGCCGCCGGAGCCGGAGACGCCGTGCGCGCAGAAGCCGCAGGCGGCCCAGAAGCCGCGCACGTCCGGCGACTCGCCCAGAATGAACTCCCCGTCCGGCGTGAACGATTCCAGCCCGTTGACGCGCTTCACCAGTTCCGCCTCGCGCAAGCCCGGCACGCGCTCGACGGCGCCCGCCAGCAGGCTCTCGAAGCGCGGCGCGTCGAAAGGGTGAACGGTGGGATTCTCGCCATCGGGAATGGCATCGACCGCGAAGGCGGCGGGGTCGCGTTCGTAGCCGCCGAGGACGAGGCAGTCGCCATCCTGGCGGAAATAGACCAGCTTGTCGGGGTCGCGCACATTGGGAAGCGTTGCCCCGCTCAGTTCGGGCAACGGGCCGGTCATGACATACTGGTGCTGCATCGGCACAAGCGGCAGCGAGACGCCCGCCATGCGCCCGATGCGCGGCGACCAGATGCCCGCCGCGACCACCACTATCTCTGTGCGGATACGCCCCTGCGGCGTTACCACTGCCTGCACGCGCCCGTTGGCGACCTCGAGGCCGGTCACGGGCGTGTGGGCGTAGAAGGTCGCGCCGCCTTCGCGGGCCATGTTTGCCAGCGCACCGGCGAGAATGGGGGCGCGAGCTGAGCCGTCGCCGGGCAGGTAGAGCGCGCCCTCCACGCCCTGAATGTCCAGCAGGGGAAACATGCGCTTTGCCTCAGACGCGCTGACCAGTTCCGCCTCCAGCCCTACGCCGCGCGCGAAACCGGCCTGCCGCTTCAATTCCTCCATGCGTTCACGCGACGAGGCCAGGCGCAGGCTACCCACCTCAAAATAGCCCGGCCTGCCGTCCAGCGCCAGCCGCTTATAGAGGTCAACGCTATACATCAGCATCTTTGTCAGGCTGACGGACGAACGCAACTGCCCCACCAGTCCGGGCGCGTGCGATGTCGTGCCGCCGATCAACGGCCCCTGTTCAAGCACCACAATATCGCGCCAGCCCAGCTCCGTCAGATGATACGCAATGCTGGAACCGGCAATCCCGCTACCAATAATTACCACTCTGGCCTGCTCGTGCATGGATATTTCTCCTCAAATCCCGAAATTTAGATACTCATGTATTATAGACTACGCTATCTGGCGTTGGATGGCAACCCCTATATGTCGGACCATGCAGAAACATGTCATGCTGAGCGGTAGCGAAGCATCCGGGGTGACCAATTGGTGAGTCTGGTCTACGCGGATGCTTCGCTGCGCTGATCCTTCGCTTCACTCAGGACGACACGTCAGGAGGCGTTTGTAATGGCATGCTATGAACATGGCTTTCGGCGATGGCCTGCCGCCTGCGCCGAGGTCGGCCAGGGCGCAGGCCAGCTGCGCCCCTACCAACGACGCAGGTGCAGGACTGGTTCGTGGTTGGTAGGGGCGCAGCTGGCCTGCGCCCCGGCTTCAAAGGACCGCCGAAGGTGTTTCTCATAGCATGCCACGCGAGAGGGTCTTTTTCATGGCACAACATGGCCGGGAACGCTTTCAATAGCATGACCATCGCATCTTGCGACAGATGGGGGATTGGTACCGAAAAATGTAACTGAGGCCGGGGGGTTGCTCGTAATGGAATTGTGAATGGAAAGGGATGGTTTCCGGTCAGACATATTTTCTCTGTTTGTAGTACGCATATTCAGGGCAGGTGGAGTGTATGGTCGAAACGTTGTCCTGCAGGTCGGTATTTTATCCGGGGCATGCCGCTTATGCGCGCACGCGGCTGCTCGCGTGGTTGTTGCTGGGCGCGTACCTGACGTGCGCTATCCTTCTTGCCTGGCTGGGCGCTCGCTTTGCCGGAACCTATGCGCATACCTTCACGCTCTATCTCAAATGGCAGGATTTGCTGGTGGCGCTGTGCTGGTCGCTGGCGGCCATCGCGCTGGGCGGCTGCGTGCTGGTGGCGCGTTTCCTCTACGCCCTGCGTGCCGGCGCTCGCCTGGGCATGGTAGAGGTCACAGGGCAGAGGGAATTGACCGTGCGCGACCTCTCGGCGAAGAATCTGGCCAGCGTTTTCTGGATGGTTGGCACGGCGATGGCGTGTATGGGCGCGGCTGTCGTGGGGCTGTTGCCTCTGAGTCTGCCCGGCTGGACACTGCACCTGCCGCATCCCGTGCTGGTCGTTTTCGCCACCCTGGCCGCCCTTGCGCTGGCCATTCCGGGGCTGATCCTGACGGCCATTAGCGGCTCGTTTGTCATTATCGGCTGGGTCGGCGGCATCTCGTTCTGTCGCAATCTCGGCGCGGCCTGCACCTACGACCTTTCCGCGCAGACCACGTTGATGATCGACGATTTCGTTCTCACCGTGATCTCTCCCAACCGACCGGAATCGCTGATCGACCTTGACCTGTTGCAGCCGGGCGATCGGCGTTCCCTGCTTTCCCTGCTGCGCGAGCAGTGGCTCGACGCGCACCGCCCCTGGAACCCGCACCTGGGCGAAGAGATCGACGCCGCACTGGAAGAGGCCGGGGAGGCTGAGAACTATACGCTGGTGGGGTGAGTGTTGCCTTTCTCTCACAGAGCGACTTATAATGAGAGTGATGTATTTTGAATCTCGTAGCGCGGTACTGTACACGGGCATTGACACCTCGGGATAAGGAGAACAGCGTGGAAGAGAGTGTTTACAAGGTGATCTCGCTGGTGGGTACCAGTAACGAGTCCTGGGACAGGGCAGCCGCCGCCGCTATCGAGCGCGCCTCGCAGACCTTGCGCGACCTGCGCGTGGCTCGCGTGGTGGAGCAAGACATCCACATCGAGCCTGGCAAGCCGCTGACCTACCGGGTGAAGGTGGAGCTTTCGTTCAAGTACGAGGGCGGTAGTTAGTCTGAAGCATTCCGCCAACATTTATTGCAGGGGTGGCGTCCGCCACCCCTGCAATAAATGTTGGCGGAATGCTTCATGACGGGAATAATAAAGAGCGCACAGGCGTTGTAGTATGTGAATCAGTGTCTTCAGGATAGGAATATTGTAATATCTCGAAAAAAGTATTGACATCGGCTGGTAAGCGATGTATACTTATACCTTGCCAGAGTGTGTATCAGTAGAGAACCAATGTGACGGCACAACCGACAGGTAGACAGACAGACAGGAAACTGTGGCACAGGTGGCGATTACAGGTAGAGAGAAATCAAAACGCTTAACGATACATCACCCCCCACAAGCAGTACCAGCAAGCAACGCCGCTTGACATGACGTGATAGGACTTTCGGGTCGATTCGCCGCTGCCCGTATGCAGAGCAGAGCGTACCGGGGTATGCTATGCTAGACCGTGCTGTATTGTGGCGTCTTGCGTGTTTATTCTGCTCCCTTTCCGGGTGAGTGGGGTAGGATGCCGACGTGATGTAGCGTATTTTGTCGTTTGGAGAGACCGCAAATTGCGCAAAGGTCTCGTTGAATTTCATGGGGCGGCTGGTAGTGAAGGTGGCTGTGGTGTCTGAAATACTTTGTACGTGTAGGGAAGTAGGAGTAACCGCTGGCGTCGGGCTATGGCGGTTACTTTTCTTGTCACAGAACGTTTCTCAACACAGGCATTATTCACGTATTGTATCTTTTTTCCGTTTCCGTGGAGTCGGGGTATCCCGTCTCCTGGATTCCTCTGTAATTACGGGCGACCTCCGCGCCATGCAGGGGCTGCCCACAGTGAGAGGAGAATACCACACATGGCAGTAAGCACAAGGGCCGTTGCGCTCCCGGAGCGCGTCTCTTTCGCGCGCATCCCCGACATTCGGCCAATGCCTGGCTTGATCCAGATTCAGCTCGATTCTTTTGAATGGTTTAAGAAAGAAGGTTTACGCGAACTCTTTGAAGAAATCTCTCCCATTGAAGACTTCACCGGGAAAA
>Ga0209810_1001031_pt1 | contig 47607 bp, 42 predicted proteins | sample Coa_R1_7_FD_187159 | JGI IMG/M metagenome (GOLD analysis project Ga0209810, IMG submission 187159) | Surface soil microbial communities from Centralia Pennsylvania, which are recovering from an underground coalmine fire - Coalmine... | ecosystem: Environmental > Terrestrial > Soil > Unclassified... | reverse complement strand
CTAATTAAAATCGCCAACTTGGCTCCATTACCCCTGCTTCCCTCACCCGCGATTTTGGCTGCCGCTCCTGCACCATCAATCAAGCGGTCAAAATTCGCCCGCATAAGCTGTGCTGTAAAGCCCTGAGGAACATCTCCGGCAAATGTCATGCTTTGGTCATGTTCGCTAACCGATAAGACAGTACGTACTACACCAGTAGATTCATCATTTGCAGGACGTACCATGAGTGGAAATAGCAGAGCACTTCCGGGGAGATTATCGGCCTCCTCACCCAGATATCTCTTATATAATTCAAGGGCAGGTTCACCATCCAGTTCATATAATATATTTCCTTTAGACCGGGTAATATGTCTTTCCGGCCCAAAGGGGTCCCAGCCACCCACTGAGCCGTGGCCGATAGTGATAGCAGACCCATAAAATCCAATAGCCGCAATACGCCCTGACTCAGGTTTCGAATCACAGCTAACATGAGTGACTCGAAAACGAACGCCATCTCCGGCCAGCCCGCCCGTAACGGGTATGTTATCCCCAACAACGCTGACAATACCGCGAACCAATTCACTGCCGTTTACTCGTATACCCTCTGAAATAGCTATGATTCCACGCAATCCCGAACGATTCAGCTCTTTACCCAGTTGAGCACCGGCCCTGAACGAATCTGCCATTGTGCTAATCGAGATCGAGACTACTGATATAGGGGTATTTTCGAATTCAACGGCACTGACAACAACACTTCCATCATAAACATCCTCACCGATTATTTCACCAGCACTAGTGCAACCAATAATATGAGCGTTGGGATAGCGATTCCTGAGATCCAAATAGCGTTCACCAGACTCCAATACACTTGGCTCACCAAAAAAAAGCACTAATTGCGGACGTATACTCCTGTTACCAGTTTGTAGTATCTTCTGCCATCCGTTTTTTGTATTCCATATTAATTGCTCAATCTGCATAAGGTTATCCCCTTGGTTAAGGATTCGTTTTGCGCTATTGTATTAGAACTTTTTACTCGGTTACGCCCCCCTTGCTTTGCTCCATAAAGGGCCTGATCGGCCTCAGTAATTAGCTCGGTGGATGACGAGTCTCGATTTGGGACAATCGTAGCAACTCCTAGACTGATAGTGACTCGATCTGTAACTTGAGAACGAGCATGCGCGATCCTTAATGCCTCGACCGCCGTGCGCATCTCCTCTGCCAGAGCGGATGCCCCCTCTATGTCTGTCTTCGTCAGGAGAACAACAAATTCTTCACCCCCATAGCGGGCTATCAGATCCGTAGGCCGTTTCAACACGCCCTTTAGCGAATCCGCCACCCGCTTTAGGCACTCGTCGCCCATTTGGTGGCCGTACGTATCGTTATAAGCTTTGAAGAAATCAACATCCATGAGTATCAACGATAGTGGGGTTGCATCTCTTATGGCCCGTCTCCACTCTTGCTTTAGAACGAGATCGAAATGACGACGGTTGGCAACACCGGTCAGCCCGTCTAGAGAGGAGAGACGTTGCAACATCTGATTCAACTCTTCGAGTCGTTGCGTCAATTTCAGCAACTCCTGCTCACGTGCCTTACGGTTATCTATCTCGCGCTTAAGCTTCAAAGCCGAAGACACCCTGGCCAGCAGCTCCACTTTATTCAGTGGCTTTGTAATGTAATCAATAGCCCCGGCGGCAAATGCCATCTGCAACTCCTTCATCTGCATAGTGGCTGTTACCATGATTACAGGAATATCCCTGAGGTACTCAAAGGATTTAATCAGACGGCATGCTTCAATGCCGTCCATCTCAGGCATAACTATGTCCATCAGGATTAAATCTATATCTGTGGAGACGCTCGCAGGGTTATCCATACCCAGATACTTAAATGCTTCAAGGGCTGAGCTGGCAGTTAGCAACTCCGTGTACCCCGCATACTTCAGAATAGATGTAATCAGGAGCTGGCTATCTGGAGAATCGTCAACGACAAGTATTCTCATGTATTAACCTTTTATTCCAGTTTGTTTCTCGATAGTATTCGCAAGATATGTGCCAGGAAAGCAATGGGTTGATATAAGAGCGTAACTCCTTGAAAAAAATTGACAATTTGATTTTCTCCGAGTTACAAACTGACAATTTTATTGTAAAACTACCATTTAAGTAACAAAAATTGGTAATTCAAATAGATACGGCGGCGTTGAGGGGTTAAAGCGTTTTTGCCAATCCGATGATTTAGGGGTAGAGAGTACTACAAGAAATAATAGAATCGAAAGGGTAGGCTAAGGGTTTTCTGTATAAGGAATACGTCGGTCTTCGCCTTCTAGATAAAAAGCCCCTGATAGTTTTGCATCGCGCGCTCTATCTTCATCAACGAAGTACAGAAGAACAAGCCCAAGTATAAAAAATACTATAACTGAGAGGATTGAGTTCCTCGCACTGCCCGTTGTCTGACGGACAATGGCAAATACAAATGGGCCACAAATTGCCGAGAACTTGCTGAAGACCGTGTAAAACCCGTAGAACTCGGCGCTTGCCTCCTCGGGGATCATTGAACCATAAAAAGAGCGGCTCAGAGCCTGAGACCCGCCCAAAACGATTCCAACCATAATGCCTGCGGCAAAAAACTGCACGGCCGTATTTATGAAATACGCATATAGTACAACTAGACACCAGGGTACAAGGGCTATCATAACCGCCCTTTTTGTGCCCACAAGGTTTGCGAGCCGACCGAACATAATGGCTCCAACCGAGGCGACTGCCTGTATTGTAAGGAGCGTTAGGAGAAGCGCCGTTGTAGAGAGCTTAAGCTCCTCTTTCCCGTAAATCGTCGCCATATTAATCACAGTCTGTATGCCGTCGTTATATAAGGTGTAGGCAACGAGAAAAAGAACGAGGTATCTAAACCTCCGTACGCGTTTTGCGGTTCTGATGAGTTGCGAAACGCCCAGAGCAGCGTATGCCGCCGGCAGAAAACGCCAGTTTTTATACCGCTCAGGCAGTGTGTTCGCGCTTGGAGTCTCAAACAGGTTCTTTGCCACAAATAACGTGAATCCAGCCCACCAAAGCCCTGCCCCCAGAATACCTATCCTTACGGCTTGTATTTGCGAAATTCCAATTTTGCTGTGCCCCGCAACAAGCCCCAGAGTGATAGCAAAATTAAGCCCACCGCCCAGATAGCCATAAGAAAATCCCTTTCCTGAGACCGTATCCATTTTGTCGGCTGTTGCAATCTGTGGAAGGAATGCATCATAAAATACGTTTGCCCCTATGAAGCACAACTGGGCTATAAAAAAAAGGATCAGGGTTCTCCAGACATCCTCCGCTTTTGAGAAATAGAGAAGAATGGTAAAAAAGGAACCCGCGTATGCGAAAAGAAGCAAAAACCGCTTTTTTGCTCCTGTAAAATCGGCTATTGCTCCTAAGACAGGGGCAAGGATAAATATAATAAGAGCCGCTCCCCCCACAGCAAATCCCCAAAGCGATGTCGCGCTGTATGTGGTCCCTCGAATGGTTATGCCACCCGACCCCACGACAATAGAGGCAAAATATGCGGGGAGTAGACCCACTGCAACCGTGGTAATGTATGCCGCCCCTGCCCAGTCGTACATGCACCAGCTAAAAATTATTTTAGGGTCATTCTTTGAGGGAGTGACTCTACTCATCTTTTCTTTTGCCCATGTAACTTTCGAGGATTTATATTCTAATAGAAATAGGGCATTATTTCGAGCACAGTCTATGTAGAAACGAATGTATTGTTTTGGCATACTATATTTTGAAAATGACTGAGGGGTATGAGTATGAAGGCTATTTGGCATGGCGCGGTTCTGGCAGAGAGCAATGATACTGTTGTGGTAGAGGGAAACCATTACTTCCCGCCTGAGAGCATTAAAAAAGGGTATTTTCGAGAAAGTAAGACCCATACTACCTGTTCGTGGAAAGGAGTGGCCAGTTATTACGACATTGTAGTTAATGGCGAGGTTAACAGGGATGCGGCCTGGTATTATCCGGAGACCAAGGAGGCGGCAAAGCACATAGAGAATTATATTGGGTTTTGGAGAGGGGTACAGGTAGTTAAATAACGCGAGTTCGACGGAAGAGAGATAGGAGCAAGCTGTCATTCCCATAGGTTTTTAATGGGAATCTATATGTATCGCTCAATGAAGAAATTGGCATAATATCTGGGCCAATCAGCGCCGGGGGCCATGAGCGCCATTTCCTTTTCCGCCATGACCAGCAGATATACCAATTCACTCTTGGTGAACTTGGCATTAAGCAGCTTCCCAAGTTTCTCCATCAGATAGTCCGCATACCATATCGGCCAATCGGGGTCTTCTCCATTTGTTTTAATGAACGCTTGATGATGCGCACTTCCTGCCTTACGAAAAAGGTCCTCAATCTGCTCTGCAATATCGGCCATAACGTTTCTCCCTTTTTGTTTTCATTTAGTGCTGCGCTTGCTTTTGCACCACTCAATCGCATCTTCTAAGCGGTCGTTCCCCCAAAAGATTTCATTGCCTACGACAAATGTCGGCGCTCCGAAGATTCCAATGCCAATAGCCTTCTCAGTCTGATTCCGAAGGAACCCCTTATTCTCAGGCGACTCCACCCGCCTAATCATTTGGTGCCCATCCAGGCCGAGCGATTCAAGGATTCCGGATATAATTGCAGGGTCTGAAATATCTTTATCCTCTGCAAAGTTGGCGCAGAACACGGCCTTGGTAAACCCCGGACACCATACCTCAGATGATGCAATGCACGCGACTCGTGCGGCAAGGACTCCATTTCTCGGAAACTGAGTCGGCCTCTTAAACGGAATTCCGTACTTGACGCAAAGACGCTCAATGTCGCGCCACATATAACGGCCCTTTGCCGGATAAATGTTAAATGGCGATGTGTCCCATCCCTGACTGCGGAATATGGGGCCCAGGAGAAAAGGCTTCCACTCAACCGATACGCCCGCGTCCTTCGCCACGCGCTCAATCCGCATTGCAGAAAGATATGAGTATGTGCTTGCAAACTCAAACCAAAACTGAATAGGTTGCGATGCCATGTTTCTCCTCCATAGAAAATTCAGAAAGATACGCACGATAAGCCATCGGCGCGAATCACGGATTCCTGTCCAAATGCACTCTTATAAGCATCTCTAATTTGCTCGATCCGCTCGCTACTCCCGCTCTCTCCAAAGGGGTAGAGCAGGATAAGCAGCCTTGACTTCTCTTGAATAATCTCTCCCTTTGAGTTTTTAAATTGACCCGTGCCAACTAATAAAGTCAATCCATCAGGGAAACGGGGGGTAATCTCACGCTTGAGGAAATGCTCGAATTCTTCATCAGTCACAATTGATCCGTCTGGTTTTGATGAGCCGAAAAATAGCTCCGTTCTCCTGAAAAGCTCCCCAGAGATCCCTTGGTTCTTGCATACCTGATTCCCGCTGAGAACGTCCTTATTCCGATTTGTATGAACAGCCGATACAGACACGCAACCGAAAACCAATGCCGATAGTAGAATGATTTGGATAACAACTTTGCTCATTTTGGTTTTCGTGCTACTCTCCAGTAAGCTTTGACCTAAAAGTCATCATTTTGAACAGAAAGTCTGGTAATTCGCGTGTTCCCTCTAAGGTTGACTATTTGTGCATAAGATTCGAGTTAGTAAAAGCACTTGGCTTACTTTTCATCTCTTTTTGTGTCATCCTTGCGATTTTAATAGGTGGTAAGCATACTCCTTTTTCTAACGCAGCACCAACCGACATAATGCAATTAAAGTTCTCACTGATTAAAGTTGCATTATTAATTTTGGTAATTAGTTGGAGACGTAACCAAAATAGATATGTAGAAACAACTTAAATAGATTCTCTTTTCTGTGATTAAACCTATATTCCACTTCTTTAAGATACATTGGGAAATGATATTTGGAAACCCCACGATAGTTGTACAGGATATGCTTGGCATAACTCCAAAACCCTCCAGCCTGACTGATGGCTGTCAGGTCAATGCCGTTAATGTGGTTTTTGTCTAGCCAACTAAATCTCTAATTACCTAAAAAATTTCTGTGTAGGACAGACTCGGAATTTCACTCAAATTGTAATCTCTGCCACTTATAACCCTTTTTATAATTTTTTCTCTACCAGCTTTGCTTCGATTTCATTGAGGAACCTGTAATTTTCTGTACTGAGGCTTCTTCTGTATATTCCCACGACCTCTACAATGTCCCCTTCGGCTATAGGCAGGTGGCCAAGGGCAAATACATTGACAAAATTTCCGTCTCTATCGGCGAGCTTAAAATTCGTGTAGGGGCTTCCTTTATCCTTACCGTTGTTTTCCAGTGTGTTAAACACTAAATCCCAAACCTTTCCCTCCACTATTACCCCTGCGCTGTCATAGGCAACGGGATTTATTAGGATGCTCGTTATATCCAATCTCTTGGCCGGAGTGGTAGTATCGGGGTTTTGCCACACACTCGCGCATCCCGGAAAAAGGAGAAATAGTATGAGGTATGCAAAAAATTTGCTTTTCATAAATGCCTCCCACGTATAACTATGTGTAACAAGTGGAAGATTATAACATCTCTAACCGTAAAAAGGAGTCCTTAAAATAAATGAAATCCGCTATAATTAAAATTTCAAAAACCGTAAAACCTTTATATCAAATCTGCTTCACTTAGCACAAGTAGCGTGAATGATGGAAATAGTTCCCGTCAGATGACTTTCGACATAATCTATATTTAGTCCGGCTTTTTTGGCGTTTTCTAATGCATCGCGATTTAGGTGGCATCCTATCCTTCTCACATTAAGCGGTGTAAGCCAGTCCTGAATCTTGCCGAGGAGTGAATTAGGGCTTCGGACATGCTCCAAGAGCAGGATTTTCCCTCCCGATTTACAGACCCTTTTCATTTCAGATAGTGCTCTAATGGGATCTGGAACGGTGCAAAGTGAGAGCGTGCAGAGAACCATATCGAACGTACCTTCTCTGAAACCGAGATTCTCAGCATCCATCACAATTAGGCTTACCGATATGTTGAGATTGAGAGCGAGTTTTCTTGCTTCTTCAATCATCCTTTCGGACAGGTCTACCCCGGTAATTTTACATCCGCCTGGGTAGAATGGGAGATTTCTTCCTGTACCTATACCGACTTCAAGAACCCTGCCTTTAGACCGGCTGACTAATTTTTTGCGATACCGCCGGAAGACAAGAGGCTCCATAATCCACTCTCGCCTATTAAACGAATGGGCGGTCTCATTATATATTCTGCGAATTTCTTGGATTTGCATCGTCCGGGTTTAATCTTTCATTCTTTAAAGGCAGTACCTTTGGGCAGGCAGGGGGAAAATGCTTTTATATGGCGTGTCCGTAGTCCATCTGTTGTCGGATTTTTTCTTTAATCTCATGACCCCCCAATTTCTCACAGAGATAAAGTCCCAAATAAATTGAAGAGGTAACTCCCCTTGCGGTAATGACATCACCTTCATCAACGATTCTCTGGTTCACAACAGATGAGCAAAATCCCTTAAGGTCGTCAAAATGATTAGGGTGTGTAGTTGCCTTTCTTCCTTTTATGAATCCCGCTGCACCCAGAATTAAGGCACCCGTGCACACAGAGACTTTTAACTTACAGGGCCTTGCAGTCTTAAGCCATTCAATGAACCCCGTATCATCAATCAAGTTTCGTATATTGGATATAAATCCGCCGGGTACGATGACTATGTCATAACCTTCTAGTGATTCTCCTACTCTGGTTGGTATAAATTGTAGCCCCGCATTATCGTTTACTTCTTTAGAGTGTGCACAGATTTCCCATTCGAGGTCTTGTGCAAATCCCATCGTTTTAAGCCGGGTTACTGGATCATAGACGCCGATAAAATCCAAGGCCGTCATCCCATTGTAAATGATAAAAGCAACCTTCATGACAGCTCCTTTTTCACTTGAGCTTTGCGGAGAGGACAGTGGCACAAGCGGCGGCAATTAGATAAGACGCACTGCCCGCGAGGGTTGTGAATGTAAAACCGAGACCAAGGCCTATCATGATTGCCGCGATTGAGCCGAATACAGACGTGATGCCGTTTAGCCCCCAATAGAACGGAACGCTGCCTGACTTTAGTGAATTGCCTACGATCCTTATGCCAAGCGGAAATGGCATTCCCATAAAAAGCCCAAGCGGGAAGAGAAAGAAGAAGGTTATAACAATCCTTGCCTGAATTGAAAAGGGCAGGAATATCGGTATTAGATGGGGCAGGGCTAGGGTATAGATTGTTGAAATAAAAAATATTAGGGAGCACACTGCAAAAATCCGTTTCGGAAGAGCCTCTTCTCTAAATCTGCCGCTTAAAAAGCTGCCAATCCCGCCGGATACGAGTAGTGAAAAGAGTATCACAGATAAAGTAAAAATCGGATGGCCCAGAAGCAGAATGAATTTCTGGAGTACTGATATTTCTATAAGTATAAATCCAAGCCCAAGCGCGATGAAATAGAGGATAAAAAGCGTGGTTTCGGTTTTTTTCTTTGCCTCGCTGCTATACGAAAAGGCAAAGAACAAAAAGGTAGCAGAAATCGGTATGAGAAGGAATCTCATCAGGTATGTCGGAATGCCGTAGGGTTTTTCATTCGCAAAGTAAAATGGACTGTCATCTCTAACCGGGTCTACCTTTTCATCAAACTGGGAGTAGAACTCGTCGGGAGAAATCCTTCCGCTAAAAAGCTCGTTGTAAGGGAATGAGGAGGTGACGTATGGAATATGAACGGGATTGTATTTAGAAGAGAGATTTTTTATCTCCAGACCTTCTCCTTTTGTAAAAGGCGTCTTTTTAACCATAAAAATCATCTGAGTCGGCTCATCCTTTTTTGGACTATCCGCTAATAAAATCGCAATGTGATCCCCGGCTTCATCCGGCGGGATTCCGTATTCCTCCATCATAGAGATTGAATTTGAGACGAGTCTTGGAATATCAACCTGCCACCTTATAACAACAAAAATTCCATTGTCCGTTAGGTGATTGAAGTACTCATGAAACGCCTCGGTTGTGTAGAGGTAATTCTCCGAAAGCGCGAGTCCTCCCGATGAAACGGATGCCCAGGAGTCAACAAAGCTGAGCGATATGATGTTGTATTTTTCATTCGACCTGCTTATAAAATTGCGCCCATCGTCTATTATGAGATTTACGTTGGGATTATTGTAGATGTTCCCTGCCTTTTCTCCGTAGTGTCTGACAAAGTCAACTATCAGAGGATTTAGTTCTACGGCAGTTACCTGTTTGCTTCCTGCAACGAGAGACAGCAGTACATCCACTCCTCCACCTGGGCCGATTATAAGGGCTTTTGGCTTCTTCTCAAGACGAAAGGGTATATACCTGAACCACTTTGTGGCCTCCTCCATACTCTCAATCCTGCCGTCCCATTTAACGACATTTGTCCATGCATCGGAGTCAATGTATATCCTCGCGATATGGGGTGGCTCTACGCCCTCTACGCCGTCAATCCTTGAGTAGGAGTTCCACTTCGTAAAAACTATATGGAGATTGGGGTTGGAGTGCATGTGCTGGTAGAGGCCCTTTGCCGGGGCGTTTTTAATGGTGAGTATGTGGAACTCGCTGTTGCAGACTATCAAAAGAGCGACTGTCAATATAGAGGCCAGACCCAGTGGAAATGTCTTCGCCTTCCAGAAATCTGGACGGTGTGTGGAAAAAAGAATGGTAGCCAATGCAGGAAGAATAGCGACGAAGAGTGCCGTTGATTCGCCTCCCAGCAATCCAAGGATTAGGGTAATTCCCAATGCCCCGAATGAGGCTCCTATTAAATCCGCGAAATAGAGTTTCCCTGTAATTTCCCTGAATATATCAAAAGCCTGCGCGAGCGTGATTCCCGCAAGGAAAAATGGGACGACGGATGTAATAAAATACAGGCTGAGATAGTTTGGGGTGGCGGGGAGCTGGATAATTATCCATAAAAATATCGGGATTGATAATGAAAAGAGGAGCGATGATATAGCAAGGGAGCCGTGTGTGGACTTTATAATCCCTTTTTCTTTTAGAATGTGGAGTGAGAATCCGCCCAATCCCCAGCCAAAGAGCGCGACTGAGATTGCGATAAACGCATAGTGATACCATATAGTTGCGGAAAAGATGCGCGTGAGAGTAACCTCAAGCATCAGTCCCGATGCTGAGATTAGAAAGATTCCCAGAAGGAGTAGAGGCGCGGGAATCCCCCTGCCGTTTTCTATATTTGAGACGCTTTTATCTGACATTTATGGTAGGACTCAGCCGATTTTTGTCCAATTAGCCCGTATATCTTAATGGAGGTGAGGAGTTAGTCAAGGACGGATGTTGTAAATAGGAACACACCTCTAACGTCAAAAGTCAGCGGCGCAGTTATGTTGTGTCCACAGGAAAGACTTGTTCGCTATTATCTTTTAGCGTGGCCGCTATGAGAATGTTACGTATCTCGGAAAGCCATCCCTCAGGAGTATTCCAATCTGTTATTGGAACTATATAATAATTGAATTGTTGCAAATCCTTTTCCATTCGCTCCTTCAAGAATTCACAGTGCTCAAAATACACGTTCCTTTTACTAATGTTCTTGGTCCCAATAATATGTATAGCAAGATAGGACGTTCGCTAGGGTACTTGAGACACCATTCCCAATATTTAATCAGGTTGTTAACAGCTCTTTGGGGGTCATCGTCCTCGATGAAAAGCTTGCCAGAAGGCTTCAATTCATAACAAAAATGGCTTTGCATCGACCAATGAGAGGGGACTCTCGAACACCGCTTACTCCCAAAATGTTTCTAACCAGAGTGTCAATTTCTTTCTTATACCGATAGCTCATTTTTGTTTCCTTTCTGCGAACTATTAATTATTTAAGAAAAACATTGTTCAGAAGACTCGCTTCGCACGCTCCGCTGCGACACACACTGACTCATTCCGCGCCAACTTCGACCTTATCGTATATCTCAGCTATTGCTAGGCTACAATTGATTGAGGGTAACTGAATAGTATCTTGCGGATTGCTCGACTCGGATAGCAACCATTGATTGTCCGGCTGACGGACATAATGGTCAACGTGGCGTTTTTCCTGAGAGACCAGTATATATTCAGCCAACGACTGCAGTTTTCTATAGTGCTCAAATTTCTCACCTCGGTCGTATCCCTCGGTGGATTTGGAAAGCACCTCGATAATTAGTGTCGGATTAAGCAGTGTGTCTTTTTGATCATCATCGAATTTGGCTTCGCCGCACAATGCCACTATGTCCGGATATGTGTATAAACCTGTAGAGGCGACCTTTACACGCATATCGCTAGAATAGACCTTGCATGGCTGTCCTTTCATCTGGATGCTTAGCTCTCGAACAATATTGGTCACAATCAAGTTGTGCCGTTCGCTGGCCCCGCCCATCGCAAAGATTTCACCAGCCAAATACTCGCTTCTTTGCCCGGCGTTGCGCCGTTCGATGGCAAGGTATTCTTCCGGAGTGTAACGCGACTCAATATGTGATGACATAATGCTCTTCTCTGTTCTTTAGAATGGGTGAATCTAATACCTCGGCATGTCTGGATCGTATTCCTCTGCCCAGGCGTCTATCCCGCCTTTTAGATTCTTTACCTTTTTGAATCCCATCTGTCTCAAAAACCTCGTTGCACGAAGGCTTCTCATACCGAGGTGGCAGTAGGCTATAATTTCATCGGCGGTATCAAGCTCATTTACCCTCGAGGGCAACTCACCAAGCGGGATTAGTACAGAGCCGTCTATATGGCATATCTCGTATTCGTGGGGTTCTCTGACATCAAGGATTACAACGTTCTTTTTACCGTTAATCAGGTCGTGGAATTCATCCACCGTGATCTCTAGGTCGGAGCCCGGTGGGACTTCCTCTTCACCGCGTCCGAGTCCGCAGAATTCCTCGTAGTCAATTAATTTTGTAATAGTCGGATTCTTGCCGCATATTGGGCAGTTCGGGTCTTTTCGGAGCTTCAATTCCCTGACTTTCATTCCCATTACATCAATGAATAGGAGCTTCCCGATGAGTGGGTCGCCTTTTTCGAGGATGAGTTTTATGGTCTCTGCGGCCTGCATCGTGCCTATAATTCCGGGGAGGATTCCAAGCACCCCCCCTTCGGCACAACTCGGAACCATTCCGGGCGGAGGCGGCTCAGGATATAGGCAGCGATAGCAGGGACCACGCTTCGCATCAAACACGCTTACCTGTCCCTCAAAACGGAATATACTTCCATAGACATTTGGTTTTCCAAGGAGCACGCATGAGTCATTTACAAGGTAACGTGTGGCAAAATTGTCCGTACCATCAACAACGACATCGTACTCCTTCACAATGTCAAGTGCATTTTCGGATGTCAGCCTAAGATTATAGGTTTCTACCTTTACGTCTGAATTGATTTCACGAATCCTTTCTTTTGCGGATTCTACTTTTAGTTTTCCCACCTTGGACTCAGTGTGGATTATCTGCCTCTGCAGATTGCTGAAATCCACTACGTCGAAATCAACAATGCCAAGGCGTCCTACGCCTGCCGCCCCAAGATAAAGGGCAAGGGGTGATCCAAGGCCGCCTGCCCCTATGCATAGAACGCTCGATGCGGCTAATTTCTCCTGCCCCTCTACGCCCACCTCTGGCATAATCAGGTGTCGGCTATATCGGCTTATTTGCTGGTTTGTAAGATTCATAGGTGATTTACCTTCCTTTTGAGAATCTATATAACATCTCCGACGAATAGGAGGAGATGGACGCCACTGGCTTACGGGAAAGGGCGTCTGATTTCTCCTCTTCGTCGAAATTATATAAGTTAATATGAAAATCCCACTTTTTCAAATCCACTGAGCCGTAAGCTACCTTTGATTTATTAAGAGAAAGATATATAATTGAGACACTTATGAATGAAACCAGGCCTGTAATAGGAATAACAGCGGATATAAAAGTAGACGATGTAAATGAAGAGAAATTTGTGGTGGATAGGCCATACGCTGTGGCTATTGCGAGTGCGGGGGGGATTCCTATCTTTCTCCCTACGCTTTCAGAATACAGGGCTTTGCTCAAAGATATAGTGAGAAGAATTGATGGGCTTCTCATCTCAGGCAGTAGGGATATAGACCCAAAATTCTATGACGAGGAGCCGCATCCGAACCTCAGACCCATGAGGCTTGAAAGAACCGAATCGGAGATGGTTATGCTGGAAGAGTCTCTGAAACGGGGTATACCCGTTCTCGGCATCTGCGGCGGGATGCAACTCATAAACGTTTTCTTTAGAGGCTCGCTTTATCAGGACATTCCCTCTCAGATTTATGATGCTCTTATTCATGAAAAGGGTTCCGTTCATGAGGTTTGTGTTGAAGAGAACACGCTTCTTCAGAGGATTACTAAAGAGAACAGATTTTCCATAAAGAGCTATCACCATCAGTCCGTAAAAGCGACTGGAAGGGGGCTGAGGGTTTCCGCTAGATGTCCGGATGGAATTGTAGAGGCAATAGAATGGCCAAATTCTTTTGTTCTCGGTCTTCAATGGCATCCTGAAAGAGAAGAGACCGAGATTTCAAACAGGATTTACAGGGCTTTTGTGGATGCGTGCAGGAGATAAATAACACCGCTTCAAAAATTATTTGTACTTAATTTACCCAACTATAGCATAACAACGTATTCTGCTTTGTCGTGCCCGAACGTATTAATCGGGCATCCATGAATGATAGTGGATTCCCGCTTAAAGCCGTAGGGGCAGGTTTCAAACCTGCCCCTACGGCTGCGTTTATATTGAGAAATGGTATAATCCAATTGTTATGAATACCGTAGAACTGGATCGTGCAGTCGAGATACCGCAAAGAAATAAAAATCGCTGGGCAAATCTGTCTGTTCTAGAGAAAGAGAGGTTAGTGAGCCAACTGATAGAGGGAGTATTGTCTATAGCCGACCGTCAGGTCGCTAAGTCTCTCGAAGCCAAGGGCATTTCGTCCGATTCCCCTCAATCGGCGGAGGAATGGATTGCCGGTCCCTTGATTGTGATACGCAATCTCAGACTGCTCCGCGAGAGTCTCAGACGGATAGCGCGTTATGGAGTCCCTCGGATTCGTCCTGAGATGATTCGTACTCGACCTGATGGGCAGGTAGTGGTTGAGGTCTTTCCTTATGATACTTTTGATAAAATTCTCTATCGGGGATTTCGCGCCGAGGTTTGGATGCAACCCGATGTTCGTCTCAATCGGTTGAGCGAGACAATGGCTTCTTTTTACAAACAGAGTCAGCCCGAAGGCAGGGTCTGTCTCATACTGGGCGCGGGCAACGTCTCCAGCATCGCCCCGCTCGATGTTATATACAAGCTGTTTGTTGAGGGGAAAGTCTGCCTCCTTAAGCTGAGTCCTGTTAATGACTACATTGGAGTTTTTATAGAAGAGGCTTTTGCTCCTCTCATTAAAGATGGTTATCTGCAACTGGTCTATGGCGGTGCTGATGTGGGGGCTTATCTCTGTGAGCACATGGGAGTTGATGAGATTCATATAACGGGAAGCGCCGAAACATATGACGCCATTGTCTTTGGCACGGGCGGAGAGAGGGCTGAGCGCAAGCTCCACAAACGGCCCCGCCTCACAAGGAGAATCACAAGTGAGCTCGGCAATGTCAGCCCGGTGATTGTTGTCCCAGGCGATTGGAGCAGGGGCGACCTGAAATTCCATTCAGAGAATGTGGCCACTCAGATGACAAACAACGCTGGATTCAACTGTAATGCCGCCAAGGTGCTGATTACGCACGCCGACTGGACGCAACGCAACTCCTTTTTAGACACCTTACGCAATACGCTGCGCTCCATTCCGACCCGGCGTGCATACTACCCCGGTGCATTTGACAGATATAGGCGATTTGTTGAACCCCATCCTCAATCTGAGTCCTTTGGCTCTCGGACTGAAGGGAACCTGCCATGGACTCTTATTCCGGGTATCAATCCCCAATGCGGGGACGACGTTTGTTTTACACAAGAGGCCTTCTGCGGCATAATGGCTGAGACTCCCTTGCCTGCTAATGATGCAGCCGAATTCCTACGTCAGGCGGTTCATTTCTGCAATACTACGTTATGGGGCACACTCAATGCCTGCATAATTGTCCATCCCAAGATGGCTGCGGAATTAGGTCCTGTTCTTGACGAGGCTGTATCCGACCTGCATTATGGAAGCGTGGCAATCAACCATTGGCCTGCTCTGAGCTACGGCTTTGGCGTAACTACGTGGGGAGCATATCCGGGGCATACCCTCGATGATATACAGAGCGGCGTCGGTGTGGTTCACAACACACTTATGTTTGACGAACCGCAAAAGAGCGTCATCTATGGCCCCTTTTATATCTGGCCCAAACCCGCATGGTTTGCCACGCACAGGTCGGCACATAAATTGGCCCCAATTCTTACGCGGTTTGAAGCGCATCCCCGCTGGTCGCTAATTCCTCAACTGATGTGGTATGCGCTTCTGGGATAAATCCATTCATTGCCGATTCAAATAACAGGTAAAATAAAGCTACTTTGGAAACGATTAGGATTATTGGAGCGAGAGAGCATAACCTAAAAGACATCTCAGTTGAGATTCCAAGGGGAAAACTCATTGTGATTACCGGCATAAGCGGCTCTGGGAAATCCTCTCTTGCCTTTGATACGATTTTTGCAGAAGGGCAGAGGAGATATATGGAGTCGCTCTCTGCGTATGCGAGGCAATTTGTGGAGAAGATTGACAAGCCGGATGTAGATTCAATAGAGGGGCTTTCGCCATCGGTCTCGGTTGATCAGAGAACGCTTCAAAGGAACCCGCGCTCAACCGTAGGCACGATAACGGAGATATACGATTTTCTGAGGCTCTTCTTCGCCCGCATTGGAAAGCCATACTGCTACAGGTGTGGGGATGAAATAGTTTCGCAGAACCTCGATGAGATGACGGAGCGTGTTCTTGCCCTTGGATCGGGGGAAAAGGTTTCTATATTCTCTCCGATTATACGGGGGAGAAAGGGAGAGTATAAAAAAGAGATCGAGGAACTCAGAAAGCAGGGATTCGTGAGGATCAGGATTGATGGAAAACTCTTTGACCTTGAAGACGAAATACATCTCGAAAAGCAAAAGAAGCACACAATTGAACTTCTCGTGGATGTGATAGCCCTTGGGAAAGAGGGTTCGAGGAACAGGGTTGAGGATTCCCTGAGGCTTGCCCTAAGGCGTTCGGGGGGGAGCGCAAGGGCGGAGACTGAGAGCGAAAGGGCAATTACATTCAGTGAGAAATTCGCCTGTCTCAGGTGCGGGATAAGTTATCCGGAGATCTCTCCGAGGCTATTTTCTTTTAACAGCCCTTACGGAGCCTGTCCTGAGTGTCAAGGGCTTGGAATAAAATCGTTTTTTGACCCTGAGCTTGTTATTGATTCATGGGATAAATCAATTGAAGAGGGGGCAATAGTCCCCTGGAGAAATTCGACCTACTTTGGCCGGGTAATTGAATGCGTTGCAAGGCATTATAATTTCAGTTTAAAAATGCCCCTTAGAAAACTCCCTCCGAAAATAAGAAATATAATTCTCTATGGTGCGGGGGATGAGAAGATTAGGTTCTATAGGGAAAGGGGCAGATGGGCAGAGGAATACTGGGACACATTTCCCGGTGTGATTGGCGTTATTTCACAGTGGTACAGGGAGACTGAATCAGACGAGGTCAGGGAGGCGCTTGAGAAATATATGCGTACAGTCTCATGTCCTGCCTGCGGCGGCTCAAGGCTCAAGAGAGAGAGTCTTACCGTTACCGTTGATAAAAGGTCAATCTACGACATAGTAAAAATGACCGTAAATGAATGTATCGGATTTTTTGATTCCCTTGATCTTAAGGGAAGACAGAGGGAAATAGGCGAGAGAATCCTCAAAGAGATTAAATCGCGTCTTGGTTTTCTGAAAAACGTTGGACTCGGATACCTTACACTTGAGCGCTCTGCCCCCACGCTCTCAGGCGGGGAGGCACAGAGAATAAGGCTTGCGACTCAGGTTGGATCGAAGCTCGTCGGCGTTATATACGTCCTTGATGAGCCGAGCATAGGTCTCCATCCCAGGGATAATCAGAAGCTTATCGGCACCCTCAAGGCCCTGAGGGACGCCGGAAATACAATCATAGTTGTTGAGCATGATGAAGAGACAATGAGAAGCGCGGATTTCATTGTGGATATGGGGCCGGAGGCGGGAGAAAGGGGAGGGGAGGTCGTTGCACAGGGGAAGGTTCATGATTTAATAAGAAATGAAAGGTCGCTTACGGGAAGGTATCTCTCAGGAGAGCTTTCTATTCCTGTTCCGAAAGAGAGGAGAAAGCCAAGGGAGTTTATAACAATAAAAGGGGCGAGCGGAAACAACCTGAAAAATGTGGACGTTTCATTTCCGGTCGGCGTATTTACGTGCGTAACGGGTGTTTCAGGCTCAGGGAAAAGCACTCTCGTCATCGACACCCTGTATAATGCCATTTCTTCAAAGCTCTACGGAAGCAAGGAAAAGCCGGGCAGCCATAGAGAGATATTAGGAGACGGCGCGATTGACAAAATCGCAAATGTTGATCAATCTCCGATTGGAAGGACTCCGAGATCAAATCCCGCAACGTATACTGGGGTTTTTACTCATATAAGGGAGTTGTTCTCCATGCTTCCTGAGTCAAGGATGCGCGGATATAAGCCCGGCAGGTTCAGTTTCAATGTTGAGTCCGGAAGGTGCAGCGGATGCAGGGGCGAGGGAATGGTAAAAATAGAGATGCACTTTCTCCCGGACGTCTATGTGAAGTGCGAGCAATGCGAAGGGAAGAGATACAGCCCTGAGACGCTTGAGGTTAGGTATAAGGGAAAGAGCGTATCCGATGTTCTCGATATGACCGTAAGCGAAGCAGTCGGGTTTTTTGAAAACGTTCCACATATAAAATCCAAACTCGAGGTGCTCCATGCGGTAGGGCTCAATTATATAAGGCTCGGTCAGCCTGCCACAACCCTCTCAGGGGGTGAGGCACAGAGGATAAAGCTCACAAAGGAGTTGTCGCGCCGTGCCACCGGGAAAACCCTTTACATATTGGATGAGCCGACCATCGGGCTGCATTTTGATGATGTAAGGGAGTTGCTGGGTGTTATTCACAGGCTCGTTGATATGGGAAACACCGTAATTATAATCGAGCACAACCTCGATGTGATAAAATCCGCTGATTACATAATTGATCTGGGCCCAGAAGGTGGAGAAGAGGGGGGGCGCATCGTGGCCTACGGCACACCCGAAGAGGTCTCGCAGATTGAAGGGTCGTACACGGGCATGTTCTTGAATAAGGTTCTATAATCAGGATGCGTTTATTCGTGTTCATTCGTGGCTAAAATACTCAAATCCGGCAGATAGGAGAATATCTTGATGAATCTGGTGCAATCCATAATTCTAGGACTCGTTCAGGGTTTGACGGAGTTTCTTCCTGTAAGCAGCACGGCGCACCTTGCTCTTGTGCCCTGGTTTTTTAAGTGGAGCGATCCGGGGCTCGCTTTTGATGTCGCCCTCCATATAGGAACGCTCGCTGCTGTCATATACTATTTCTGGCGCGATTTTGTGGTGATTGTTAAGGAATTTATACAGAGTATTTTTGCAATGAGTTTTGAGAGCTACCCCAATGGGAAATTGGGGCTTTTCATTATAATTGCGACCGTGCCGGGGGCGCTATTCGGATTTTTATTTGAGAAGCAGGCGGAAGAGGCGTTTAGAAATCCCCTTATCATTGCCCTTTCAGTCTTTATTTTCGGAATAGTTCTTTACATGGTGGACAAGCTCTCAAGAAAGAGGAAAGAGATTTCGGATATGAGTCTTCTTGATTGTATTGTAATAGGAATCTCTCAGGCGCTTGCGATAATCCCTGGCGTTTCACGCTCCGGAATTACTATCATAGGTGGTTTGGCCAGAAACCTAAAGAGGGATACGGCGGCGAGGTTTTCTTTTCTCCTCAGCGCTCCTCTTATAGCGGGGGCTGCGGTACTCGAATCGAGGCATCTGGACCATGCGGGTGTTACAGGCCTTCCATTTGCAGCTGGGATTCTCACATCCGCCGTTTTTGGATTTCTAGCTATAAAATACCTCTTGAGATACGTTCAAACGGAGAGCTATACGGTGTTTGTCATATACCGCATACTGCTCGCTGTCCTGATTTTATTTGTGTATATGCATAGGGTCGGTAGTTGAATTTGCATAAGAAGATCAAATTTTATCCCAGATGATGCATTAAAGAAATCCGCAATTTCAGTTGAGTCGGGTTTTGGTGCTTTGATACTTTATCCTAGGCTCTCACATGAGCTGCCGTTTGACGCAATTTTGTGATGTCGCGTAACGGCGGCTCGCCAAACAGACGACGGTACTCGCGGCTGAATTGGGAAGGGCTCTCATAGCCAACCCGAAACGCTGCGATCGCTGCATCCAGATGCTCCGTGAGCATCAATCGCCTCGCTTCGTTCAAACGCAGCCATTTTTGGTACTGAAGCGGGCTCATAGCCGTCAACGCCCGGAAGTGATGATGAAAACTCGATGTGCTCATATGGATTTGAGCTGCGAGGTCATCTATACACAACGGCCGTGTGAAGTTACTCTTCAACCAATTGATTGCCCGTGCTATCCGATAACTCTGACTCCCCGCCGACGCTATCTCGCCCAGACGCGCACCCTGATCGCTCACAAGTAAACGGTACATGATCTCCCGCTGGATGATTGGCGAAAGGATCGGAATGTCATTCGGTTCATCAAGCAACTCAATCAACCGTTGAAATGCGTTGAGTAACGGCAGCGTGACCTCACCGACCGCCATTCCGCGGCTCGATTGCTGCACACGCGGCGAGGGAAGATTGCTCTCCACCATCAGCTGTGAAATCTCAAGCAGATCGAGTTTCAATCGCAGACCCAGGTAAGGCCTCTCTCGGCTCGCTTTGATAACCTCCACAACCGTGGGTAGATCCAGGGACGTGATCAAAAAATGATGCGTGTCATACACATAAGTATCTTCTCCGAGGAGTATGCGTTTGACCCCTTGTGCGATCAAGCAAATGCTCGGCTCTTGCATGTAGCTCGTCGGCTGGGTCGGTTCGCCCTGCCGAAAAAGTGACAAGCCCGGGATTGCGGTCATGAGTTGATCGCCTTTCACAGTCCATCGGGCAATGCTCCTTCCCAAAGCTTCGAGCGCAACTTCCATACCGTTATTCTCAGACGTCCGATTGATGGTCTGTTTACGCATTGATATCTCCTATCTAACATTACCAGACCCTGCTTTGCTGTACAACCCCATTTATCAAAGAGCTCGGACGATTAGGCAAGAAATGAGCAGGATCGGTCTACCTACCCTTGTTCTTTCAGGATACAATGATGATCATCATGCTGGTGTATTTTGCATATCAAGGAGCATAAATCCATGTACAACACAAAAGCTTACTCCGCTGCCAGTGAGACATCGCCGCTTGTCCCCACCGCGATCCCGCGGCGCGATCCAACCGAATGCGACGTTCAGATCGAAATCCAATTCTGTGGCATATGCCACTCCGACCTCCACCAAGTCCGTAACGAGTGGAGCAGCATTCCAACCATCTATCCCTGCGTGCCGGGCCACGAGATCGTCGGCCGTGTGACCAAGGTTGGCTCGGCAGTTACCAAGTACAAGCCCGGCGACCTCGTCGCAGTCGGTTGCATGGTAGACTCTGACGGTACCTGTGCCGAGTGCAAAGCTGGCTTTGAGCAGTACTGCCCGAACGTAACCTTCACCTACAACTCCCCGGACAAGCACCTCGGAGGCGTCACTTATGGTGGCTACTCCGAGAGCATCGTCGTTGATGAACGCTTCGTTCTGCGCGTCCCCTCCAACCTCGATCTCGCCGGGGCTGCGCCGCTCCTCTGCGCCGGGATCACAACATACTCGCCTATGCGCTCCCATGGCATAACAAAAGGCAATAAAGTTGGCGTGGTCGGTCTCGGCGGGCTGGGCCACATGGGCGTGAAGTTTGCTCATGCGTTTGGAGCCCACGTCGTCGTCTTCACCACCTCGCCCGGCAAGAAGGAGGATGCGCTCCGCCTCGGCGCCGACGAAATCGTCGTCTCCCACAACACCGATGAGATGCAGAAGCACACCGGCAGCTTCGACTTCATCCTCGACGCCGTCTCCGCGGATCACGACATCAATGCCTATGTCAACATGCTCCGCCGCGATGGCAACATCACCCTTGTCGGCGCACTAGAGAAGCCCCTTAGCGTCTCGGCCTTGAGCCTCATCATCAGGCGCCGCAGTCTGTCCGGCTCTATGATAGGCGGCATCGAAGAAACCCAGGAGATGCTCGACTTTTGCGGGGCGCATAACATCACGGCCGATGTCGAAGTCATCCCCATCCAGAAGGTCAACGAAGCATACGAAAGACTGTTCAAGTCCGATGTAAAATACCGATTCTCTATTGACATGGCTTCCCTCAGATCTGAATAAAAGGAGGAAACTATGCAAAAGCGTAGACTTGGAAGAAGCAATTTAGAAGTCTCGGCCCTCGGGCTTGGGTTCGTTCCCTTTAGCCCTCTGGGTAAGGGATTCCTCACAGGGAAGATCAACGAAAACACTGTGTTCGACAGTTCCGACTTCCGCAACGTCATCCCTCGTTTTATACCGGAGGCTCGGAAAGCGAACCAGACCTTGGTTGATCTGCTTAGAAGGATTGCGGAACGGAAGAAGGCGACTCCTGCCCGGATAGCGCTCGCGTGGCTGCTTGCCCAGAAGCCGTGGATTGTTCCAATCCCGGGCACCCGGAAACTGGAGCGCCTGGAAGAGAACATCGGAGCAGTTGAAGTCGAACTTACGTCCGGTGACCTCCGCGAGATCGACAGAGCTACCTCAAAGATCACGGTGCAAGGGGCTCGGTACCCCAAAGAGCTGATGCGAATGACCGGTCGCTGAGCAGCCGGTATAGCAAACAGGAAGCAAGATTATAGGCAATAACATTGAAGCAAAGGTCGTCATCACGGGCTAGTCGAATGGTTGCAAAAGGTAACAGACCAAGACTACAAAAATATCCTAACGAAAGGGGGAATTGTAGTCATGAAAGTGCAAAACAACAATCAAGAAAAAAATTATACAAGAAGAGAATTTATCCAGCAATCTGCTGTTTTGGGTACAGGGATAATGCTTGCAGGAGCCAGCGGGCTTTTTGCAGAAGAAAACCAAGAGAAAAATATGTTACAAAATATCGCATCAAAAGGTTATGCTGCCCGAGATAATTCGGGAATATTAAGTCCATGGTCGTTCAAACGTAGGGCTCTCGGAGACAATGATGTCCTGATTGATATTAAGTTTTGCGGCATTTGCCATTCAGACATCCACCAACTTCGCGGTGAATGGGGGCCTCAGCAATATCCACAGGTTCCCGGTCATGAAATAACCGGAGTAGTTGCGGCAGTTGGTAAAAGTGTCACCAAATTCAAGGTGGGTGACCACGCAGGTGTGGGCACTATGGTAGATGGTTGTGGTACTTGTGATAGTTGTAAGCACGAAGGGGAACAGTATTGCAATGATGTACTTTGGACATATGGTTCTCCCGATAAAACTTCTCCAACGGGCATCACCCAGGGAGGTTATTCTAATAATATTGTCGTTAAGGAAAGTTTTGCAATTAAGATACCCAGAACGATAAGGCTACAGGATGCTGCGTCTTTGCTCTGTGCAGGCATTACAACCTATTCGCCTCTCGTAAGGTATTCAATTAAGAAAGGTGATAAAGTTGGTGTTGCCGGTATCGGTGGTCTTGGGCATCTTGCCATCAAGTTAGCAGTCGCTAAAGGTGCGGAAGTCTATGCTTTTACCACAACCGAAAGCAAAGTCAAAGATATCCTTGCATTTGGGGCGAAAGAAGCGATCGTAGTAGATTCCGTAGAAAAGCTCAAGCCATATAATGAGTCTCTCGATTATATGATTTCGACAATCCCTGTCAAATTTGATGTGGGAGCTTACGCATCTCTGGTTAAACCTTATGGGAGCTTCACTCAGGTGGGTATGCCGATAGCCTTCGAATTGTGTCTTAGCAATATTGCATTCGCGCGCAACAGGGTTAATTACAACGGATCACTCGTAGGAAGTGTTGCCCGAACCCAGGAACTTGTTGATTATTGCGCCGCAAATAAAATTTATCCGCAAATCCAGGTGATAAAAGCGAATGAAATCAACGAGGCCTGGAAAAAAGTAGTTAAAAAAGAAGCACGTTACAGGTATGTAATTGATGCAGCAACTATATAAAAAATCTTCCAAAAAATTTGTGGTGAATTTAAACCAAAAAGCGGAGGTGGACGTGAACGAGATCCTGTTCCGACCCACGCGTCAGGAGCTCTAAGGCGAGGGAGCGGAGCATGAGGTGATAGTTTGTTTAGTCTATCGGTATAAACGGCGTTCACGAACACAACGCGAAAAGGAGGAGAAAATGGCAATGAACGAAAATGGAATTTTCACAGGAAAGGTCGCGTTTGTCACCGGTGCTGGCTCGGGCATCGGTCTGGCAACCGCGAAAGCCTTCGCGGAGGCGGGCGCGTCAGTGGTGCTAGCGGACATCCATGAGGAAGCGGTGCGTGCCGCCGCAAAGGAGCTGATCGCCGGCGGCCACAAGGCTATCGCCATCCGTTGCAATGTCGCTGACGAGACTGAGGTCGCAGCAATGGTCGAGCAGACTGTATCCACCTTTGGACGGTTGGATGCAGCGTACAACAACGCCGGCGTGCAGTCTCCTGCAGTGGAAACCGCTGATGCCAGCGGCGAAGAATTCGACCGCGTAAACGCGATTAATCTCCGCGGAGTCTGGAACTGCATGAAATATGAGCTGCGCCAGATGCGCGAGCAAGGAAGCGGCGCCATCGTTAACTGCTCTTCGATTGGCGGCCTGATCGGCCTCCCTGGCCGAGCAATCTACCATGCGTCCAAGCACGGGGTGATCGGGCTGACGAAGAGCGCCGCTCTCGAATATGCTTCCAGAGGAATCCGCATTAATGCAGTGTGTCCGGGCACTATCGAGACACCGATGGTTGCAGAAATGCTGGCCAAGGAGCCGGAAGCTATGAAAGAGATTTTGAGAGACCAGCCGATTGGGCGACTTGGTCGGCCAGAGGAGGTTGCCGCTGCCGTGCTGTGGCTCTGCAGCCCCGGCGCAAGCTTTGTGATCGGCCACGCACTCGTTGTGGATGGCGGATACACGGCACGCTGAAGAAAGGAGGAATAACCATGAGCCCCAACAAGACTCAACGGATCGTGCTCATTACGGGTGCCAACCGCGGCATCGGTCTCGAGATAGCGCGGCAACTCGCACGACGGGGATTCCACGTCGTTATCGCTGCTCGGGACGAACAGAAGGGACGACAGGCTGTCAAAACTATCCAGGCTGAGGGTGGGAAGGCAACTTTCCTCTCCCTGGACGTGAGCAGTTCGGACAGCATCCGGAACGCTGCCAGCCAATTTTCGACGATTGCTGCTCACCTGGACGTCCTCATCAATAACGCCGCCATTTACCCCGACCAGGGACTGACCATCTTGACCCTTCCGCGAGACCGCCTAGCCCAGACGTTCCAGACGAACACCTTCGGGCCACTGGAAGTCACCCAGGCCTTCCTGCCCTACCTGCGCCAAGCCACCGCCGCACGGGTCATCAACGTCTCCAGTAGCGATGGCCAGCTGGAGGGGTTGTCGCCGGACGTGCCCAGCTACTGTCTGTCGAAGCTAGCGCTCAACGGCCTGACGATTATGCTGGCTGAGGCGCTGCAAGCGGATCACATCGCCGTCAACTCAATGTGTCCTGGATGGGTGCGTACGGACATGGGCGGTCCCAACGCCCCTCGTTCCGTGGAAGAAGGGGCCGACACAGCCGTTTGGCTGGCTGACGAGACCCCGCAGGAGTTAACAGGGAAGTTCTTCCGCAACCGTCAGGAAATTCCTTGGTAAGACAGAGGGGGAGTAGAATGCGAGTTGGCATTGTGGGTTCGGGGTTGATGGGGGGTAAACTCAGAACCATCTTTGCGCAAGCTGGACATGAGGTGGTATTCAGCAAAATTACAAAACCATCAATGGAGGGAATACAAAATATGGAAATCAAAAGAATTGGCTCACAGCCTTCTGGCAAAGGACCGACAGAGTATTTTACCGGCACTGTACGCATTGATCCACTGTTCGAGGCACCTGAACCGGCACGTGTTCGTGTCGCAAGTGTCACGTTCGAGCCAGGTGCCCGCACCGCCTGGCATACGCATCCGCTCGGACAGACCTTAATCGTCACGTCCGGTTGCGGCTGGGCACAGCGCTGGGGCGGGCCGGTTGAGGAAATTCGGCCGGGTGACGTGATTTGGTTCCCCTCGGGTGAGAAGCACTGGCACGGCGCTACGGCAACCACAGCCATGACACACATCGCCATTCAGGAACAACTCGACGGCAAGACTGTCGACTGGATGGAAAAGGTCAGCGACGAACAATACCAGGGAATTCCGTGTGAGAAGGAGGTTGATTGATGGCATGGCAGCACTTGACGGATGGGAAAACTTCTACGTGATCGTCGGCTCGTCTGCTGGTGCCCTGATCGGATTGCAGTTCGTCGCTGTGGAGGTATCTCACATTGAATGATAAGGTCGAGGAATTGACCAAAATTATTTGTTAGGCGAAATTAGACATACATAAAAAGCGGATGAACCTGATTATCAATCTTAGATGAACTCCATCCGGTAATAGGTCACGTGTTTCCATTCGAGAAAATACGTGAAATGCTCCACTACATGAAAAGGGGTGCTCATTTTGACAAGATCGGCATTGCGATTTAATCTCTATAGGAGATTATCCTTTGTGAGAGAGTAGGAATAGAAAGTGCATAATATGGGTTTATAAATATCCTTGTGTCTCAACATACTCAAGAGTATTTCAAACTTCTATAAAACCCCTAAGGACTGTTCCGACCTTGAGCCGTCTGAGCTTTTTGAGGGCTTGCTCTTCAATCTGCCTTATCCGTTCTCTTGTAAGCCCATAATGGCTCCCAATCTCCTCAAGGGTGTATGAGTCGTTGTATCCAATACCAAATCTCATTTTTAGTATCTCTTCTTCTCTGTTACTGAGACTCGATAGTGCTTCTTCAATCCTTTCATTCATTGTGACCCTTTCAATGAGCGAATCCGTAGGGGGTTTTCTATCTGGTATAAAATCAAAGCTTAAGGCATCGAGGTAAATCACGCTCGCCGTTGCATTCATTACCTTTTTTACCTTTTGTATACTAAGACCGGATTCGTATACGATTTCCTCAATATCGGGCTTCCTACCGCTCTTATTCTGGAGCATAGCGGTTGCCCTGTTCACTCTATTTGCCTGCTCAACCACATGAGTTGGTACTCTTATAATCCTGGTTTGGTCAAGCAGGGCACGGGTTATGCGCTGTATTATCCACCATGAGGCATAGGTTGAAAATCTGTAGCCCTTTGATGGATCGCATTTCTCCACAGCCTTGATAAGTCCAATATTTCCCTCTTGAATGAGATCGGCAAATGGGAGACCTCGCCCTATGTACTTTTTAGCTATGCTTATGACGAGTCTTAAGTTGGCTTTTACAAACCTTTCTCTCAATACCTCCGCCCTTTTTGAATAGGCTCTTGCGAGAGCATAGAGTCTCTGTATCCTTTTGGGCGAAATACATATACACGCAGTCTTGGCTTCTACAATGGAGTCTTTTCCCCTACTCTTAAAACCGTTTCTGGATTGGCGCATAAATCTATCGAGGAGGGCTTTTATCTTTCTGGCCCTTGCCTCGTATTTTTTTATTTTAATGGATATCTCAATCTCCTCGGCTGGGGTGAGGAGGAATTCTCCTCCTACTTCCCTAAAATATGATTGTAGAAGCCTGTGGTCTTCATCGGAAATCCGCCTACAACCGTTGCTATTTTCGGATTGAGTGCCATACCGGGCGATGATGGTCTCTGCCTCGCTTTCGCTTATTGAATTGTCTTCCATTTCAAGAAAACTCATAAAGATTTCCCCGGATGGCTTTGTGTCTGGATTTAGACGAAAAGTTTTTAGATGTTCCCCTTTTAATTAATGAAATAAGTTATTAAAATCTCTACGGAGGCTTATGAGAAGTTCTCCAAGTGGATTTGAGGGATCCTATATACTCTTCAGGCTCAATATGGATATAAGGACACTAACGGAAGAAGACGCTCTTTTTATTAGAGGTATATGTATAAGGAGTTTTGGTAGGGATGGGGAGTTGGCAAATGACTGCTTCTTATATGTCTGGGAGAAGCTCCATGAGAATGAGTCGCGTAGGATAAGGGCTTTTAAGGGAGAATCGGGCTTTCGGACATTTCTCTACAGCGTTACAAATAAACTCATCATTGATTTTAGACGCACCCGGTTTGGATATAGGGTCTTGCCCAAGTACTTCTGGAAATTTGATGAGATCAACCGCCATATATTTAAACTCTTTTTTTATCAGAACCTAATGCCTGGATGGATAGAGAATGCTATACAGGCGGAGTTTAAGATTTCTCAAGACGAGGCGCGGAGGAGGGTTGATGAGGTTGAAAAGAGAATAAGAGAAAGTAGAGTAAGGATAGAGGCACCCGCCCAAAGGGAGTCTCTTTCCCTGGGTAAGGGGGAGGACGTCCTTAGCCCGGAAGGAAGATCAAACCCGGAGGAGAACGTAATAACGGTGGAGATTAAGCGGAGAAGGGAGGAGGTTTTAGAGACACTAAAAAGAGAGATTCAAAAGCTCGAAGCCGAGGACGTTTTAATCCTCCAGCTCTACTTCGAGCACGGTTTAACTGCAAAAGAAATATCAGGAGCGATTCGGGGAACTAAGGACAAGGGCGTGTATAAAAGAATAGGGAGGGTGTTAAAGAATCTAAAGAAATGTCTGGAGGAAAAGGGCATAACCGAGGCGGATATAGAGGAGATATTTGAACATCTACTCTAGCATAGAATTGGGACTAATTTTCCAATTTTACCTTTAATAAACCATTGCTATAGAGGATTAAAATTATCCTGTCTCCCTCTTTAGCCCCTTTCAGGTTTTTAATATCCTCTATTACTATATCCGATACCTTTGCACCGGGGGGCAAATCCTTAATAAGCTCATTTTTAAATCCTTCCTCGTCTCCTTTTCTGATATTTGTCAGTAAACCCGGCGTTAAATCTACTTGCTTTAAGGCAACCAAATTCCCTCCTCTTTCCCTTTCTTCCATAACCTGTCGGGAACCCAGATAGGTATTTATACTGAGAGCTAAGAGAACAACGACTATTATTGCAACGGGGACTGAAACAAGGGGGCGCCACAAGAGGGTCAGGAATTTTTCCATGGGATCCGGTTCTTTTACAATTTCAAAAGGACGGATTGGAATGGTAAGCCTCTCTCGACAGCCTCGACAGGAGACAAAATGCGAAACAATAGCCTCTCTCCTCTCCTTACCTAGCCCTCCCTCTATATAAAGGGCAAACTCCTCGTCCGTTGGACATATTTCCTCTTTTTCTTCAATGAGTGAGGTTAAAACTGATCCGAGTATTTCCTGGTCTTTTTTGAATTTCATTGATATATAGCCATTAGACGAAAAGTTCAGGAATTTCCGCCTACTTCCATACCCCTATTAATATAAATGGAGCCCAGTAAAAAGGCTCGCCGTATTTGTCCGACCTTTTTAGCATACCGATCTGGGCCTCTCTCAACGCCTCATAATCGAATTTACCCTCTGTCTTTAGATTTCTATAAAAACTCGACATTAACTCGGATGTGGCACGGTCATTTACCTCCCAAAGGGTGGCAATAACCGAGGGCGCACCTGCCATTGTAAAAGCGAATGCTATGCTATCTAGCTCTGTCCCTTTCGTGTCGCCCCCATTATGGTCTATCGCCGCATTGCATGCCGAAAGGACTACTAGGCGAGTATTTCTTGCCGGGGGGAGTCCTGTAATATCCGAGAGTGTAAGACTCCCCGAACCCAGAGGGGCCAACAGGATTGAAGGCTCATCCTGGATCAGTCCATGAGCCGCCAGATGGATTATTTCATCTTCTCCCCATATATTTTTAAAATTGTCTTTAGTGGCATTCTTTTTTATGAAGATGGTTGTATTGGGAAACATCTCTTTTATAACCAAGACCTCCTTTTCGGAATCGGGGAGGGCCAGTTCAGGTTCCCCAAGGTCTGGGTTGCCAAAGGCGGCAACACTACTGATTTTTCCTTTTCGACCATTTCCCAGGACTAGGTTCAGATAGTTGGTAGAGGTGGATACAAGATAAACCAATTTCTTCTTCTCTATAAGGAATTCTATACCGCTATCCGCTCTTTCCTTCCCCAGGGCATGAAATGGGAGATAATCAAGTGAGCCAAATGGAACTATAGCTACTGTGTCCACACCCCGTATTTCACCCTCAATCGGCTCTATGAGGAAATGGTACAGCCGCGTTGATGCTTCCTTTATGGGTTTTATATTACTCCCTTCATCATGCCAATTATTTGTCGGAGTAGATTTGTTCCTCTCTATTAAGGTTCTAAAGAGTGCTACTGATCTGTTCAGTTCCTCTTTCGTCAGAGAAACGTTTTTTACAATTAGATTCCCTCTGCTTATAACGAATATGTATGTCTGTTTGTCCGTGACAAAATACTCCACAAAAGCAGTATTGCCGGGGAGCCTGCCATTCTTTTCTAAATCCAGGAGGGTCTTGGGCTGTATACTGAGAAGGTTGTATATGCTGGAATGCTCAATCCTTAGCTCAGATGCCACCTGACTGAACTCTCTTCTTGTCTTTGCGAGTGTACTTACCAGGTTATTGATCTTCTCTGAACTGGGAGACGGTTTTGATTTCTCTTTTACAATCTCGTAGTTTATTGAGGCCTCCTTTCGGGAGAGTTCATCGTACTGGCTGAGGAGTCCACGTGCCCTTTCATCAGAAGATGTTATACCGCTCTTCAGGAATGTATCACGGAGGGTCTTTGACCTGCTTCTTTCAATATACTCCAGGGCTTCTTCCTTCTTTCCCAATCTCAGTAGAAGCGACACGAGCCTTTCATAGACCTCTACATTCACATCACTAAAGAGCTGCTGCGCCTCTTCTCCTCCTGCAACGTCTTCCCTTATTGACTCAAAAACATCTATTGCCTCTTTGTAATTCTTTTCGGCTGAAATCAGGTCCCCCTTTTGCTCTGAATAAAATCCTCTTCCAAACAGGGAAATGCGAATCCACTCTCGGTCTCCTAAGTCTCTATAGATTGATATGGCCTTATCGAGGTTCTCTATGGCGGAGTCCCATTCCTTCATATCCCCCTTCACGTAGCCGATGTCGTTGAGGCTTCGGGCTATCCTGTCTCTAAAGCCGATTTCCTGAAATATTGCCAGGGATGAATTATAGAGGTTGAGGGCCTCTCCATATTTCTCCTGCTTATATTTCACCTCCCCTATGAGGTTCAGATTCGCCGCCGTTAATAATTTGTCATTCAATGACTCGGATATATCGAGGGACTGATAAAGGTATTTAAGGGCTTCATCATAACGCCCCAGCTCTTTATATAGCTCCCCTATAATGCTCAGGTTCGTGGCGATCTCGGTTTTAAGACCCAAGCCTTTATTTATCTTTAGTGCCCTTTGGTAATTATAAAGAGCCTTCTTATAATTGCCCTGAGACCTGTTAACGACACCTATTAAATTAAGGGCGTAGGCCTTTAGGTTCTCTTCCTTTGCCGTATTGGCAATCTCGAAGGCGCGGTCTAGGTATTCTATGGAGGTTTTATAATTCCTCAGTCGAAAATTAATTGTGCCCAGATTTATCAGGGTTTTTGCTGTTTGGATTGAGTCTCTAATCCCTTCGCTAATCCCAAGGGCTTGGTTTAAAAGCCTTATTGACTCCTGATAATTGCCCAAGTAGCTATAGAGGTTAGCGACATTATTTAGGTTATGGGCTATTCCGCTTTTGTCATTCAACTCCTCCTGTATTTTCAAGGCTTCCTCAAAGTATTTGATTCCCGTTTCGTATTTCCCAATATCCGTATATTCCTTTCCTATATAGCTATAGTTGTTGACTAGCCCTGGTTTATTATCCAAAGCCCTGTTTATTTCCAGTGAGAGGCCATAATATGAAAGTGAGGTTTTGAATAGTTTTTTCTCAAGAAGTCCGAAACCCCCTTTGGATAAAATATCCGCGATCTCTAACTTATCCTCCGGTAATCTGACTTGTCTTTCCGCATCGGAGAGCTTCTCTAATGCCTCCCCATATTTTCCTTTATCGTATAGCTCTGCCGCTTCCTTAACTAACGAGGCTGCTCTTTCATCCCTAATATTGATATTTGCCCGATTTACTCCTGCACATGCCCCTGAGAGCAAAGCTATGAGGAGTACGATTAAATGGTAATTAGTAATCCTTTTTCGACTCGGTAGAGAGTAATCCATTGTTTTTAAACAGAAGGCTTGGGACTAATGGTAATTGTTGTTACCTCGTTAGTTAACACATTTATCACGGATACTGTATTGCTGATGGAATTGGCAACATAGGCCTTGGAGCCATCTGGGGTTATTGATACACCCAGTGGCGCGATCCCTACATTCACCGTAGCGATGACCTGATTTGCCGAGGTGTCTATTATTGAAACGGTATTGCTGAAGTAGTTGGAAACAAAAGCCTCGGTGCTATCCGGGGTTATTGCCAAATCAATGGGTCTGGATTCCACCTGTACCGTGGCAATAAGCGTGTCGGTTTGTACATCAATCACAGATACTGTGGTTCCGGTTTCAGGGAAAGAGGACTTGTCGGCGGGATTGACTATATAGGCTTTGGAGCCATCCGGGGTTATCCCTATGAATCCGGGGCCAGGACCAACACCGGATACTGTGTTAGTAACTGAATTATTTGTTATATCTATTACGGATACTGTATTGCTGAAGAAATTGGACACATAGGCTTTGGAGCCATCAGGGGTTATCGCCAAATCAACGGGTCTGAAATCCACACTCACCCTAGCAATAACTGAATTGGTTGATGTATCTATTACCGATACTGTGCTGCCGGTTTGACTATTATTACCCACGTTAGTTACGTAAGCCTTGGTGCCATCTGGAGTTATCGCTATGGAGTTGGGTCCAGGACCGACACCGGATATGGTAGCAATAACTGAGTTGGTTGATGTGCCAATTACCGAGACGGTGTTGCTTGAGAAATTAGCAATATAAACCTTAGAGCCATCCGGAGTTATTGCTATGCCAAGAGGCGCGGTCCCTACGCTGACCGTGGCAATAATTTCATCGGTTGATGTGTCAATTACCGAGACGGTGTTGCTTGAGAAATTAGCAATATAAACCTTAGAGCCATCCGGAGTTATCAATATACTGTTAGGCCTGGATCCCACATTTAATGTGGAAATAATCTCATTGGTTGATACATTTATTACCGATACTGTATTTGTACCAGGACTGACTACATAAACTTTTAACCCGTCTGGAGTTATTGCTATGCTGGTAGGTCCCGACCCCCTGGCAAAGATTGTGGCAATGACCTTATCGGTTGATGTATCTATTACTGAGATTTTATCCGTATTGGCGGCATACACCCTGGAGCTGTTTGGGGCTATCAATATAGCAATGGGGCTGGGTTCTACTGTTACTGTATTAATAACCCGATTGGTTGATACATCTATTACCGATACCGTGTTGCCGGGTGTGGAGGTAGTGCCTGAATTGGCTACATAGAGCTTAGGGCTTTTTCCCGTTATCGCCATACCTATGGGACTGGGTCCGACATCTACCGTAGCAATGACTCCATTGTTTGATGTCTGTATTACTGATACTGTATTGCTGATGCGGTTAGCCACATAAGCCCTAGAGCCGTCCGGGGCTATTAGAACAACCCCGGGTTTATTTCCCACTACCACCTGAGCAACAACTGCATTTGCCGGATCCGTTACCGATTTTTGTATATCTATAACCGATAGTGTATTCCCAGGTTGGCTTTCGGAACCTGAATTGACCACATAAGCCTTGGAGCCATCTGGGGTTATTGCTATGTTAAGAGGCGTGGGGCCTACTTTTATTACGGCTATAACTTCGTTTTTTACTGTGTCTATTACCGATACCGTGTTGTCAGCAGAATCGGATACATAGACCTTTGAACTATCCGGGGTTATAGCAATGCTGCTCGGTCTGGACCCTATCTTTATTGCGGAAATAACCTGATTATCTGACACATCTATTACCAGTATTTTGCTCTCGTCGGGAGAGACAGCAGTCACATAGGCTTTTGAGCCGTCCGGGGTTATTGCTATACTGCTTGGCCTCAATCCTACATTCACTGTGGAAACAACTCGATTGATTGATATGTCTATTACCGATACTGTATTGCCGGGCTGGTTATCGGAGCCTGAATTAGTAACATAAGCCCTGGTGCCATCCGGGGTTATCGCTATATTTGTAGGTCCGTTCCCAACATCTATGACGGCAATAACCTCATTTATTGATAAATCTATTACCGATACTGTATTGCTGAAACTATCGGTTGCGTAGAGCTTAGAGCCGTCCGGGGTTATCGCCATGGCTCGGAGGGTGGAATTAAAGGGGAGAATGGCAGATGGCACCGACCCCAATACAGTGGGCCTGAGTATAATGAATGGCGTGACAACGGGCAGCAGGGTTGAAGAGACACCGGGTATCAAAAGTAGCGACCCGCCCGCTGCTACGCACGAGGCAATAAGAAAGCATAAGGGGATTAACTTTGGTTTTAAATTTAAAAGGCCTAATTTGAATTTCGGTTTATGCACGTATCACCCACTTCTAATTTTTGGTGGTTAAAAGCCCTTTCCTTAATCAAAGAGCCATTATATAATACATAAAAATCAGAAGAAGGATTTACTGAGTTCTCCCGAGTACTAGAACCCTATAATTAGACGAAAAGTTTATGGGGTTTCCCCGAATCGGATTTGTGTAAAAAGTCTGGGGAATCTTACACCAAAGCTAATAGTCCATCAAACAAATGCCTGCCAAAAACCAGTTATACTCAATTCCACAAAAAGGACAATTAATTGAACATTCGATCTCAAGCCTATGTAGTGCTGTTTATCCTAACTGGGATAAACTTTTTGAATTATATTGACAGGCAGATAATATTCGCCGTCTTTCCATTCATAAAGAGCGACTTGCTCCTATCCGATAAGCAGCTCGGCTTTATCAGCTCGGCTTTTATAATAGTTTATCTCTTGGTATCACCGATCTTTGGAAGACTGGGCGATATGCTGACAAGAAAATGGATAATTGCGCTTGGCGTCGGACTTGGCAGCCTGGCCACGGCGGGGGCGGGCCTTGCACAGGATTATTATCAACTCGTTTTTGCCCGCTCTCTAATCAGTATAGGCGAGGCGTCTTACATAGTAATTGCGCCTGCCCTTATATCGGATTTTTTTGGAAAAAAGCATAGAGGGAAGGCCCTTTCCTTTTTTGTAATGGCACTTCCCGTGGGAAGCGCACTCGGATACATACTTGGGGGCTACTTGGGAGAGGCCTACAGTTGGCGCTCGGCTTTTTTCATTGTGGGGCTTCCAGGGCTTCTAATGGTTCTTCTATGTCTTGGAATCAAAGAACCAGAAAGAGGAGCGGCAGACCACGCTGTTAAGCATAGCCAATCAGGGTCTCTGCAATCCGGGGGCTTAAAGAGAACCTACATTTCGCTACTCCGAAACAGACGATTTATGACCGCAGTTTTAGGGCTTATCGCCTACGGATTTGCCCTTGGCGGACTCGGTGTATGGGTGCCCACTTTCCTCCATCGGATAAAGGGCCTACCTGTCGGTATGGCAAATAAGTTCTTTGGGCTCACGTTAATCCCAGGGGCACTCCTTGGCACGCTTGTTGGAGGATACCTGGGGGATTATTTTCTCAAGTTTACGGATAAGGCCTATTTTTTTACCTCATCGGCGGGGATGGTCTTGAGCGTTCCAATACTGATTACCGCCATTTTATCGGAAAACCCCTTGGTCTACTGGACTGCCATATCCCTTGCAGCCTTTTTTCTGTCCTTTACCGTCGTACTTAATGCCGCCATAATGAACGCCGTTCATCCGCAAGTCCGCTCTACGGCAATGTCCGTGAACATATTTATAGTCCATATATTTGGGGATGCACTCTCTCCCGTGACGATAGGCTGGATTTCAGACCTGTCAAACCTAAAGACCGCGATAATGGTTGCCCCAATAATGATAACTATAAGCGCGATGATACTCATTTTGGGAGCCAAGGTCAGCCCATCTGAGGAGATGTCAACTTGATTGCGATTATTTCTGCAACATGGGACGAGATAAGATGGATTAAAAAGGAGATTTTCAGAACCCAAGAGGGACGCTGGGAAGACGTGGAATTTATCGGCGGGAAACTCTGTGGAAAATCTCTTCTCATTGGGCAAACGGGGGTTGGAATAAAGAGGGCGCGAAAGGGGACCAGCCTCATAATACAGAGATTTAAACCTGACTTGATCATATCCGCCGGATTTGGAGGGGCGCTCAGCTCAGAACTTAAAGTCGGAGACATTATATTGGGGGAGTGGGTTTTGAGTTTGAAGAAAAACGAAAGGATGAAACTCCTAACCGATATGCCGGGTCTTGTGAATGGGTTTAAAAGGGGCGGAATACTCGCAGAAAATAGATTCATACACGACCCAATGGAGAAGAAAAGGCTTTTTGAGACCTCAGGGGTTCTGTCTGTTGATATGGAAACCTGGGGTGTGGTAGAGGCGTCTCTCCAGAGCCGAACCCCCGTTCTTTCAATACGCTCCATATCGGATGAATCATGGGAAACGCTTCCCAATATGGGCTATATTTTCAGAGGGGGGAAATTCAGTAAGAGAAACGCCCTGAGCTATTTCGCATCTTATCCATCGCACATTTTGCCTTTTCTCAGGTTTAGATTCTTCAACTCGAAGAAGTCCTCCCGTTCGCTCTGCCGGTTTCTTAGAGATGTTATGTTCCATATTTAATTACAGCAAAACCCATCACCTGATAGCAATGTGACCTACTTTTTCGCCCTTCTTCTTATCGCCCTAAGACCAATCGCAAATAGGGGTAATAGGGGCATAAGAACATTTGCTATACCTGTTCCAATATCCACAGGCCCGCCAATCGAACAGTTACCAGGACTGCTGATCTTCGTTGGCGATGGCGTTGGCGAAGCTGTTGGTTTCGGGCTGCCTGTAGGCCTAGCTGTTGGCGTGGGTGTTGGCGCTCCGTGGGCAGAGAGGTTCGGATCCAACTCCGCTACAAAGGCTTCTTCAACTCCACCAAACGTCTTATCCGCCGACCCTGAACCTACGCCTGGAAAGTCCGATGAGGTTGTCTCACCAGACACATACACATTATCCGTACTATCAAGGGTGATGGCAAAAGCCAAATCATCGCTGCTTCCTCCCAGGAATGTGGCTGCAAGAACTGGGTCTATCACAAGTTCCTTTTCCTTGTCATAGTCCCCCACTTTAAAACTGTATTCGTCTCCCCTCACGACATAACCAGCTTCAACAAACTCCCTCTTTCCTTCTACCTCCTGATAAGCTAAGGGCTTGCTGAATTTAACTGTCCCGAGCTCTGTCTTTACCTCAAGCTCCCCGTTCTCATTTACGTTTAATTTCCCTCCGCTCAGCTTTACCCTTATGCTTTCTGGGTCTGCTCCGGACTTTACATAAAACAGCTTCTCCACTGTCTTCCCATAAGCTCTGAGCTTTAGTTCTACTCCATTATGTACCTCTCCGAGACTAACGAGATCGTATGTAGAAATGTTGGTCTTCCATTTTGATCTGTCATTTCCTTAAAATAGTTAACATTTGTTATGGACTTCTGCTCCCCTTTTACATCACTCACGTTCGCACCTATGAGTTCTTCTTTTAGAGCCAATCTCCTTATCAATTGCGGATTTTGAATCGCGGATTGCGAGTTGCGTAGAGACACAAAATTTTGTGTCTCTGCATTCTTGCTCTCAACTTTTGAAAGTGAATAAACAACCTCTCCTTTCTTTGTTACAAATACCGTTCCTCCAAATGTGTTAGCATAAAAACTTACCTCTTTATCAGTTTGTCCCTCGTTGATGATTAATGGAATATGAAGTTTTACTATCTTTTGATTTACCTCAGCCTTGTTAATCTGCTCTTGTCCTTGGACTTGAATCGAAACACCCTGCTTACTATCGCGCATTTTGATAAAACATAATCCGGCTCCTATTAAAACAGCACACAGAACCATGAAAAATAATTTCTTTTTCATCGCTCTACCCTCCTCTCCCCTTGTTTTTTGATTGTGATTCTATTATCTTACACCTACGGTATAAATCTAGTTTGATTTTTTTAGGCGAAAATAGTCTAATTTTTTGAAACTCATATTACTTTAGTTTTAATCTCCAATAAGACATGAGTTGGTGAATTCGCTCTTATTCCTTCAAGAGATTATGCGGTTAACCATAATTAGATTCGATAAACGACTAGATTGACATTCATAGCTAAAATAACTAATATTTACACCATTTGAAAAAAGGGGCAAGAAACTATGAAGTTTAAGGTTTTACCTATTTTTTTCTCTATTCTGTTTTTGGCGTTTCCCTCTCTTATCAAATCCCAAGAGGGGAGAAGCGATATGGTAGTCATACAAGCCATGAAGGAAGAGCTAATGCGTTCATGGGAGAAGCTCAGGCTTGATAATTACGAATCTCCCTACTTTATAAGCTATCAGATTAAAGACAACACATACTACAGCATAAAAGGGAAATACGGCGCAATTGTATCGTCCGATAGCGACCGGACAAGGCGTCTATTCGTGGATGTGCGCGTGGGGAATTACGGATTTGATAATTCGGTTGTGGGGAAATCGGGTGGAGGGCTGCCATTCCAGAATGCCTCTTTTGTTCCGATTGATAATAACGTTGACGCGATAAGAACTGTTTTATGGCAGGTGACCGATTACGCATATAAGCAGGCCCTTACCCAATATTTTAATAAAAAGGCAAGCTATGTGGAGAAGGTAAAAGACCAGGCCATACCGAGTTTATCTCGCGAAGACGTTCATGTTTACTACGATCCGGAAGCGGTTCTGGTTTTCGATCCAAAGGAGTGGGAGGGCAAAATAAGAGAGATTTCATCTATATACAAAGACTATAAAGACCTGATTGACGCCGATATTTCCATCTCGGCTCAAAAGGAGACCATATACTTTGTCAATACCGAGGGGACGAACTACATAAAGGATGAGATTCTCTATTCTATAAACGCCAATGCGACGACAAGGGCTGAGGACGGAAGGGCATTTACGAATTATAGAAACCTCTACTATATCTCTCCAAAAGATATACCTTCGACTGAAGAGATAAAGTCGTTGGTAAAAGGAATGGTTGAGGAGACCTTGAAGATAAGAAAGGCAGAGGTTCTTTCCCCCTCAACTGTTCCCGCTATACTCGAACCTGAGGCTGCAGGGGTTATGTTCCATGAGGCTGTGGGACATCGTCTCGAAGGCGAAAGACAGATTGACGACAAAGATGGACAGACGTTTAAAGACAGGATAGGACAAAAGATAATACCGACCTTCCTCTCAGTAATTGATGACCCAACGATAAAGAGGTTCAACGGGGCCTACGTTCTCGGCTACTACCCCTTTGATGATCAGGGGGTTCCCGGACAAAGGGTAGTTCTTGTCAACAATGGAATTCTGGAGAATTTTCTCCTCTCCAGAACCCCGATTAATGGATTCTATAAATCAAACGGGCACGGAAGGGCATCCTACGGAAGAGCACCTATGGCGAGGATGAGCAACTTGATTGTCAAGTCCAATAAAGAATACACGAGGGATCAGTTGAAAAAACTGCTCATAGAAGAGGTGAAGCGCCAGAATAAACCATTTGGGGTCATAATAGAGAAGATGGTCGGGGGCGAGACGAGCACATCGTCATACAACTTCCAGGCATTTAAAGCAACACCTCTTGTCGTCTATAAAGTTGATCCCCAAACCGGAAAGGAAACCCTCGCAAGGGGTGTAGAGGTCGTGGGAACGCCGCTCATATCAATAAACAAAATTATTGCTACCGGAAATGACTATGCCGCGTTCAACGGGTTCTGCGGAGCGGAATCCGGATATGTTCCTGTCTCCACAATCGCGCCGAGCATTCTTATTTCAGAGATAGAGCTTCAGCGCACGTCGGATGAAAAGGAGAAACTCCCCCTCCTTCCGCCGCCGTTCTTTGACGGAAGCGATAGGACGTTGCAATCCAGGGAGAGATAAGGTGTGAGTATCTATTGACCTAGAGAAACATTTTAAGTATGCTCCCAAAAGATGAAAGCGAGGTGTTTCGCATAAGTTCCCGTATAGGCAGTTAGTTCGCCGTCTTGACAAAGGTGATACTATGACTAAAGGGAGCTACAATGAAACTAAGCTTTGAGTGGGATAAAGAGAAAGCCAAAGCGAATTTTCACAAACACAAAGTCAGCTTCGATGAAGCCACAACGGTTTTCAGCGACCTATTTTCAGTCACGATACCTGACCCTGACCATTCAGCGGGTGAGGAACGGTATATGGACTCGGTTGTTCTAACAAAGACCGCGTATTGGTAGTAGTTTACGCCGAACGGGGCATGAGTATTCGGGTAATCAGTTGCCGCAAAGCAACACCAAAAGAAAGGAAACACTATGAAGAGGGTATCTACTAAATCATCATCGGATAACAACGGTATCCGTGCCGAATACGATTTCACAGGCGGAGTGCGTGGTAAGCACTATCGGGCCATGCAGGCTGGATATACAATTACAATTCATAAGGCAGACGGCACTGTAGTTATAAAAGACATAAAACCCAAGGAAAACGCGATTATTTTAGAATCGGATGTGCAGGAGTATTTTCCAGACTCGGAATCTGTCAACGCTGCTCTGCGTTCCCTAATTAAGCTCATTCCCAAAAAGCGCACGAGGGTTGTAAAAAAAGCGCGGACTGCCACCCCAAAACGCCGAGTTACTTCCGGCAGTCGCTCGAAACCGAGAGATAAAAAGATGTATTAACTCGGAGTTATGCTCTCCAAAAATAGTGAAACTATGAAAGTCTATTACGATGTAGAGGTTGATGCGCTCTATATTGAGTTACGTCCGCTTTCACCGGCAACGGTAGAAAACCGTAGACAGAAGACATTATTGTTGATTATGGCCCTGATGGGAAATTAGCGGGGCTAGAAATATTGAATGCATTTCCTTGGTGAGGAAATTCAAAAGGTAATTGTAGAAGTTTCCCTCGCTCTTTACATTAAAGGTTCTTAATGGCATTTTGGGTATATTGTTTATTCTCACTAAAGAGACGCGTTATTCAATTTAAAATTTACAAAAGTGAGAATTATTAAGCGTTTCGATATTGAAAAACATCACCGGGGTGGAGATACTCAATAGCGACTATAAATTCGGCTGCGTCTGGAACAGCATCAGCGACGGTCAATTCAACCGGCATGTGGCTGGAAGGACGCCTGCCGATGCCAAGTCCGTCCGCCTCTGAGCGCCAGCCGGATGCGAGCCAAGCCGCATACGCACAAACGTGGTGCGACCGCGAATTGCCGGCTTACGGCGAGTATTGCCCGTATTGAATGGCGTGAGTGCAACACGGCCACCATGGCGTGATAACAGACGCTCCGTGTCGAGGGTTAGAGCAATCTGAGGACGCTCGCCGCAGGCGCGGTACTGTCGGTTAAACCGCTCTGGATCACACCAGAAGAAGACCTTCTGGTTAATCAGGGCATACCACTGCGCAGGAGTCATACCAATAAGGCATTTCTGTAGGGCGGCGGGGGGTATGGGCCGCTGGTCCCTGATAACGACACTATCAGACAGAACCATCAGCCGGGTGCGCTGAGTAGTGGAAATGCGTTCTCGGATAGCGGACGGAACGCCCGTGAGCTTGAGTAACTCGCACGCGCTCAGCAGTCCGTGGCGTTGCACTGAAGACCAGTTGGAAGCCTCAACCAGATGAAATATGCGAAGTGGAATCATCCGTTTCATGGGGAGTGGCTAGAAATGCATAACGCTTAGCATCAGCGGTGGCGCGCAGCGCCGTCCGCTGCATGCTGTTGTTAGACAGCTTGATCCTCGTGAGTACCCATGCCAGATTCCAATGACATCCCCCGCCGGCGGTACTCATCGAGAATCTTCGCCAAGTGCCTTCTGCGAACCTCTGTCAACCGCGAGAACCCATAGTGCTCAAGCAAGGCGCGAAAAAGTGCCCCGTCACTTTGTCGGCCATCGTCGGATGGACCAAGCAGGCGGTCGAGCACCAAGAACAACTCCGAAGGGGGGATCTCCAATAGGTCTCGCCGTCCGGCAGGCCTTTCCCTGACCCTCGGGGTATCGGCAAGCCGTAGAACTTGCGACTCGAGCGAGCGGTCACCAAGTTCGTCTTCCACGACAATCTCCCCTGCCTTCTGCATGTTGTACAAGGCTCTATTGAGTAGGCTCCGCACAGATTTACTGGCACGATGCAAAGCAGGGCAACCTGCCACATAAAGCTTGATAAGAAAACGCTTGGTAAGAGGCCCTTCGTCGTCTATGATCCGGTGCAGAGCTGCCCGAACATTGGCAGGAGAAGCATCACGTGGATCAGGGAAACCCGGTTCCTCCGAATACGCCGCTAAGGGCGCGACCCCTCGATCCAGTCCGGTCTTTCTAGGAGCTTCCTCCTCGCCCTCGCCGGCTTCGCTCTGTTCCTCCTCTACCTCGTGCTCCTGCGACCGGGATTCGCCTACCGAAGCGCTCGCTGTTGATTCCTCGTCTATCTCGCATTCTTCCTCTCCAATCGGTCGAATACCGAGTTCGTCGCACGCCTCGACAATCCGGCGTACCGTACTCTCTCGGTCTGCGTAGAACTCCGACTCCCGAATGCGTACGAACGTCCATTTGGCTCGCTCAAGTTGGCGCTGCCGAGCCATGTCCTGCTCGAACCTCTCAGGCCCATGCCAGGCTTCGCCATCACACTCCACGGCCAACCGATTGACCAGTCCTTCGACCACAAGATCGAGGCGATAGCCTGCAGCCTCAACCTGTGGGCGGAGTCGGTAGTTTCTCCTCAAGAGTGCCAGTGCCACATCGACCTCGAACCAGCTTTCGTATGGGTCAGGCTGTTCGCCCGGCTGTCGTGAACGGCGTTTTGCTTCGCGCTCCAGGCGGTCTAACTCTTCGTAAAGCGCATCAAGTGATGCCTGAGCCGGACTGCAGACGAAGTTCAGAAGCCGCCATCGCAAATCATCACGATTGAGGTCATGCGCCTGAACACTGTGAAAGAGCCATACCTGATCTCGCGCGCGGCTCATCGCAACGTTGAAGCGCCGCTGGTCGGGAAGCCCAGTCAATGCCCTGAAATGGTGGTTAGGCGCCACAACAAGCGACAAGTAGATCACGTCCCTTTGGTCGCCCTGAAAGGTCGCCGGTACGCCGCAGCGCAGTTTCCTCTCCTCACGAACCCTGGGCTCGAGCGCCTCAGCTAATCTCTTTTCAATCTGCTCCGCTTGGGCGTGACCCTGGAGAACGATGACGCCCATTGTCTTGCCTTCATAAGCCTCGTCGTCAAGACACTCTTGGATTCTCTTGACGATTGCTTCCGCTTCAGCACCGTTGAGGATTCGCTGGCCCTCGCCTTCACAGGCCCCTTGCTCCACAAATTCCGCTTTCAACGGCGGAAGTCTCCTGGGAGGAGGTTGGCGCAACGGAATCAAAGGCGCATCTGTGTAACACAGGTCATTGCTGAAACGAATGATCTCGGGCACGCAGCGGAAGTGCTCGCGAAGCGAGATCACATTTCCGAAGGCGCGTTCGGCATGGTCATAGAGACTCGTGTCTGGCCGAAACTCGTCGCGGAATCGAAACTGCCGGAGATGATCGCGGGCGAGACGCGCGATATCATCTTCGAGAACGCCCACTGTCTCAGGGCTGTTCTGTTTATCGTCGCCCACGACGATGATCCGCTTCGCCAGTAGAAACAGCGCCAGCGCCTCGATTCCGGCCTGTGATGCCTCATCTACGATTACAGTATCGAAGATTCCAGGCGTTGGGTCTGTCGTCTCCCACAGCTTGTGAAGGGGCATGATCCAGGCTGGCATCTTCGGGATGCATGCCATAAGATACTGGCGGGCTGTCTTCCGGTGCCGATAGGCGTACCTGCCCGTTCCTTTTCCGATACGGGCAACGGCTTTCGTCCAAGCTATGAGGCTTTGCTCCGTCTGGTCGTCTAACCGCAGGAAGAACGCCTGCCAAGCCTTGAGGGCTGCTAGTTCTTCGACCTTCTTCTCGATTCTGTCTTGTAGTCGATGCCGCTCCTCAGCGAGCCGCTCGTAGTGTTCCGGGTCGGTAATCTTGCGAAGCCACGCCTTCGTCGCGGCCCAATCCCACGCTTGCCGAAGCTGACGCAACCGATCTGTCCACGCAGGGTCGCCTTGTGTTGATCGGACCAAGGTTGCAAGCTTAGGGCATGCGACTTGAAGCTGACCAAGCAGTTCTTCGTACCGCTGAAGGCGATCTTTATCCCCCCTTAGACTCTCGCGTCTCTCCCATGCGATGCGCCACTGCACCGGGTCCCGCCCCTCAATAGCCTCTGCCAGATCGCCCACGCAAGGGTGACAGTTTTCATGAACGACCTCACCAATCGCACGGTACCACTCCTCAAGCGATGACCAGGCCTGAACCACGCGACGAAGGGCTATCTCGGCTTCGATCAAGCGGCGCCACGTTGCCCGCTCTTGACGTTCTGCCAACGTTTCTCTCTCGTCGACGGGAACGACGTTCAGAGCCCCTCGGTCGCAGGCTCTGAAGAACTTCAGAAGTTGACAGAGATCTCGAACCAAGTCGCAGACCTCATGTGCAGAAGGGCTAAGGTCGGCTGGCCCTTGGTTCGGGACTGTCGGCCATACAGAGTAGAACCGCTCCAGCAGTTCCCGTAATTCGAGAAAGCCAACCAGCCTGTCGAGCAACTGCTCTCCCCGAGGCTTCCCTCCATCGACCTGGCAGCGTTCATCGATGTAGCGAGTCTCGCGGACAACGCGCCGGGCGAAAGGCCCCCAACCTCGCCAGCCGCCCTTCTGAAAATGCTCAAGCCGTCGCCGGACATCGGCCAAGAGTTTCGCATTCTCGATGTCAGAAGGTACGTCGATCTTTGCCGCACCAGCGCGCTCTCGCGCCGCCTGAATCTTTCCAACCAAGTCGACAGCTTCCTGTTCGAGGCGGTCCCAGCGCGCAGTGTGGCCAATCAGGAGATCCTTCAAAATCTCGCCTGCTAGGAGGTGACCCAGGCTGCGGTTCGCTATCGTCGCCTGCTTTTCTAATTGATCCAGAACGTTCCTGCATGCCTCTAGGTCCTCATCAGAAACCTGCTGAAGTGCTCTTAGCTGCTCCTTGGGCAACCCCTCAAGCGCGGCGTTCGCTGCGCCTTCTGCAGCGTTCAGCTTTTCAACTGCTGCTGCGAACTGAGTGGGATCAGGAAGGAAAAAAGCACCGATCTCTAGGCCAAGTTCGCTCAATCGCTCTCGAGTCAAGCCCGTATGAAACTTGGCGAAGAACACGATATCTTCGGGCTCCAGAGGGCAGCGCTTCTGATCATCAATCAGTTCCGGGAACCAGCCGTGCGTCTCACGCTCCTTCTCGATCTGTCTTGCGATCTGGGCAGCGGTCCCGGTGTAACCGCTGGGAAGCGTTTGAGAGTGGGTTTCAGCTTCTCGGCACTGACGTAGTTGCCGGTCAACTTTCGCGCTTTCGTCTTCAAGTTGACGGAGTTCCTTCTCTAACCGATCAATCTCGTCCTGCGCCCGTCCCTGTCCATTCCAGTTGTTTCTCCGCGATAGGATCCCCCGGACGCTATCTTCGAGCAGGCGATGATCCTCGCGGGAGGATCCAAAGGCAGTAACACAAAGGTTACGTATATCGCCTGGCAACAGGTCGCGCAGCACCGTCAGGGCTTTGGGGGCGTGGGCTGTGACAAGGACCCGTTCACCTGTTGCGAGAAGGTGGCAGATGAGATTGGTGATGGTGTGGCTCTTGCCAGTGCCAGGTGGTCCCTTGACGAGCACATAGGGTCGGTTCCTGAGCCGTTCGGCGATCCGTCGTTGTTCCTCGTTTGTTGGGAGAGGAAAGTAGAGGCGACCCTCTGCTTCGTCCAGGATGCCATCGGCATCGGGTACTCCGTCGTCGGGATGCCCCAACGTCTCACCCTCACTGACGAAGCGCTCCCACGGTGCTATCGTTGAAAAAGCCACCCCATCCTCGGAAGTCTTCAGAAAACGGCTGATCAGCTCTTCATAGGCGGTCGGGCGCCGCTCACGGAGAACGAGTGCTGGTGCATAGTAGACCCGCAACGTTTCGTCCACGCGTTCGAGAGGTGTCCCGTCTACGTTGACTTGGGCTTTTGCACTCGTCTTGTGAGCGATGATGCGAAGGATCTCAGCTACTTTTGCCTTGTCCCAAGCGCGAACGTCAAGTTCCTCCAACCGATCTTCAAGGTTTGTCCCGTCCAGCCGAGGTTGGTCTTGAAGTTCCAGCATGTCGAGTTCAACGCGAAACCTCTCAAAGGAGGCTGCCGGACCTACTGTAAGAACGCCTCGCGCCGCATCGAGACTGATTTCAGCGGGGGCCGTGAGCAAGTGGCGCTTCACAGCCGCTCCGGTCGAATCGCGCCACTGCAGAAGCCCTACCGTCAGGAGGAGTTCATAGCGCTCCTCGGCTTCTTCGATCCGCCGGCGCATGAAGTCCACATCCTCGTAGATGTCCTGAACCTGTTTCCACCGACGCATCTCTTGCGCCCAGGGCTTCCACTGGTTCTCCAGATACTCGAGCCAAGCATCCTCTACCTGAGGGTAATCCTTTAGCTGCCGTATCTCTGGAACCTTTTCAGCCAACGTACGGGCTTCTCCAGGCAGTGCGTCGGGATCTGGCACACGCTTTTCGACAAGGACTGTGATTTGAGAATTAAGAAGGTCAAGAAGTTCCTCTGCATTCCTCCGCACATATTCATCTGGGCTGTTCTGAAATTTCTGGGGGACCCAGTCCTGGAGTTCCTCGGGCAGCGCAAGGAGTATCGGCTTGCGCTTCTTGCGAACCTCAAGCCAGAGATCGGGAATATCAGCCGGGTTGTCCGCAACAAATGCCGACCTGCATGCGTCCTTCCAGGATTGGGGCACATCCCGAGGAAGGTCAGCGAGCCACAGTAGCTTGTCGCCGGTTCCGTAAGCCGGAATACGCTTCCGCCGAAGGGTAGCTGTCTCCCTTAGGAACTGAAGAAGAGCGGTCGTTTTTCCTGCTGTGCTCGGCATGTCGATTATCTTCTTCTACGGTTGCCGAACTATATATTAGACAGCAGCGATCTGGACTGACGCTTTTGCTGTCTAATCACCCTTATTGGGTATCTTAGACAGCATAAACACCGTGTAATTGCCAATGAAACCAATCTAAAATAGACGGAGTGAAATGTCAAGCGACTTGATGGTAACTGCTCACGAGCCTGAGTAGCTATAAAATCCCCTCTTGAGAGGGGACTTTCTAAGCAAAGGTTTAAATTTTTTCACTCAGAATCGTGAGTATATACACTTGATGAATTCCTCGAATGCAGAAGAGCGGCCCAAGAAGCCCCTTAACCAAGTCCGTGATGTATACAACTTAAGCACTATTCTAGCTGCCCTGGTGAGCGTTACATCCGCCGGATCAACTCCCAGCATTCAGCTGCGATCCTCCGGTTTAGGCCCTATTCGATCTCTATGCGATAGCTTACCATCTAAAGCTCTACTTGTTCGAGCTTTTCTTTCCACCGCTCTTTGAACCCCTTCATCCACCGACGATTCTTGGCTGAATCTGGAACGTCAACAATAAGCCGAGCCAGATTGTCTCGGTAAAGCACACCTCCATGCCGCCAGTGGCCTTCTACTTTTTGTGTCTCGTAACTGGCCGCGCCGAACTGGTCCGCAATTTCTAAAACCGCTTCAGCTAGCCATTAACCAGAAATCTCTCGCCCGTCATTAAATTGTAGGGGAAGATGAACCTCGTATTGCCGCCATCTGTTGCTCATAAGTCGTCTTTCCCTTGACCGTAAATGGAATGTTCTGATCTGCGAGAGCTTCCAAGGCAGCCTCCGGAATCAAATGCTCACCTGATTTGAGAACCCGGCCCGAAAAGCGCCCGAGCAGAAAGGCAAGCGCACGCTTTTCGGTTTCACGGTCTGGAAATGTTATAGTTACCATATATCGTATATCTCTCCTTCAGGATAGATTATACACTTCAATGCTTTGAGTAGAGCGTTAAATTCACACTTGTTCGAAGCCGTCTAAGAATTATACTGCAAATCGTTTAACACCCATGTTATAGCAAGTCCAACTTCGGGTCAACAGAAGCAAATGGAAAACCGCTTTGACCACTATTACACTATTCATGAACTAAACTATCTTCCAAATTTAATTATTATTTGGTAGTATTGAATTTATTCCCTACCAAGGTGAGGTTCTTACATAAATCCTCTAAAAAGGAGAGACCCAAATGGCAACGGAACCAAAAACCATTGAAGCCCTACTTGAAGAGAGAAGGACATTTGCGCCCCCTAAGAAATTCAAGGAAAAAGCCCATGTAAAGAGTGATTCAATCTATGCTAAGGCTAATCGAAACATAACAGCTTTCTGGGAGGGTTTCG
>Ga0209810_1001028_pt1 | contig 47719 bp, 50 predicted proteins | sample Coa_R1_7_FD_187159 | JGI IMG/M metagenome (GOLD analysis project Ga0209810, IMG submission 187159) | Surface soil microbial communities from Centralia Pennsylvania, which are recovering from an underground coalmine fire - Coalmine... | ecosystem: Environmental > Terrestrial > Soil > Unclassified... | reverse complement strand
TGACCCGCACGGGCGTGCCGTCCGGCTCGGGCAGCTCCGAGGACAGCATGGCCGGCAGCCAGTACTGGCGCATGAGGTTGCCCATGGGCGTGCCGGGCCCGACGCGGGTGAGGAGCTCGTTGTCTTCGTGGCTGAGCATCGCGGACCTCCCAAAGAGGGATGGCTACGATGTTACGGCAGTTAGCGGCTGGCGAGCAGCTCCGAGAGCCAGGCTTCGCTCAGTGCGGCGAAGGTCCCGTCAACTGGCGCGCTGTTGGCGTCCGTGAGACCCCAGATCTTGTCCGTCGGCTCCGGGCCCTCCGTTGTCCATACGTAGGGCGCGCCGCCCATTACGAACTCCGGGAAGGCCCGAATCGCCTTCCACATCTCCAGATACCCCAGCGCCCGATCCTCCGCTGTCTCGCCCTCCGCGCCGAACTCGCTCACGAACACCGGCCGGTCCAGGCCGTAATCCGGCCAGCGGCTGAGGATCTCCGTCAGGTCCTTGTTGTAGACGTTCATGCCGTACAGCAGCCAGGGCCGCATATCCCCGCTCTCCCGCAGGCTGTCCGCGATCAACGGCACGTAGATGTCCTCAGCCTCGCGATAGATCACCGGATGGTTCGGGTCCAGCTGGTGGAAGAGGTCGGCGATCTCGAGGTAGGCCTGCGAGAAGGCGGGGTACATGTCGGGGTCCATCTCCCAGTAGACCTCATTGCCCACGCCCCACATGCGCAGCGCCGGATGATCCTTGAACCGCGCTACCTTGGCCCGGGCCTGGGCCTTGAGGTCCTCGACGAAATCGCGGTCGGTGTAGTCGCCCTCGGGCGGCAGGTTCAGCGGCATAACGACGCCGATGCCGTATTCGTCGGCGATGTTTAGCGTCAGCTCGTCGAACTTATCCTGCTCATAGCCCTTGTCGGCGTCCCAGCCGGTAATCGTATTGACTCCCGCCTCTCTCAGTATCTGGAAGTCGCGGCGGTAGTTGGCCGCCCGCTCTTCGCCTGGCAGGTAGCGATAAATGGCGTCGTAGCCCATGCCGATGAAGACCTGCTCACGGCCGTTCACCAGGTACTTGTAGGCGCCGTCGGCCTCTTTTACCCAGGTCACGACGCTCGGCGTGCGGTCCGCCGCCGAGGCCGGGCTTACAAAGCTGAAAGCCGTCAGGACGACGGCTGGTAAGACTGAGAGGATCCGGCGTATACGCATCTGGCGCCCAGGCTACTTACCCCCAGTCAAGAAACAGTGAAGGAAGGGCTAAGACATATCCAGGCAGCCAAAATTGGCTACGGAAGCGACCCGGCGGCCGTCATCGCCTGCTCGTATAGGTCGTCCGCGAGCTCCGTCCGCCAGTCGGCGTCCTTGGGCAGCACCTTCTCGGCGGCGCGCAGCCAGTAGTAGCTCTCCCCTAAGCCCGGCGGATCGCCGCCCTCTTGCACAGTCTTGACGCCGCGCAGCAGCATCTGCCGCAGGCTGATGATGGCCTTGTCCGCTGGGCCGAGGTGCTCCAGCGAGCGGTCCACGATGGGCCCCATGCTCTCCTGAACGGCGTGGTCCTGCGTGTTGATGCCCTTGATACCGGTGAAGGTCAGCGTCTTCTGGGCTTGGCGGTCGATCAGCCAGCTGTTGTCCTTGTTGCGCTTCTTCCGGTAGCCCTGGTCGATCAGCGTGTTCTCGGGCCCGGCGGCGTCATCGTAACGCTGATCCTCAGTCAGCGGGTCCGGGCCGTAGCTGTAGCGCCAGTTGTAAACCATGCAATTCTCGTCGTCCATTGGCACCCAGTAGTGGCCGGCGATCATCGTCTTGTACTGGTCGTCGCCAGAGAACTGCGCCGGCCGGATCTGGGTGAACGGCATAACGTAGTGGTAAGCCCGCACGAAGATCTTGTCCTCGCCTGCCAGCTCTCGAATGCCTGCATAGGTGTAGCCGTAGTCGGTCGGCTCGACCTCGACCACCGGCGCTTTACCACGCGCGAAGAAGCTCGCCGGCGATATCCCGCCCACTGCCAGCTCCGGCCGTAGCCGGCGGTGCATGATCGGCGCGTGCGAGGTGTCGAGCCCGCCCTCCAGGGCCTGCAGCCAGTTGCACTCCTCCCAGGTCTTCGTCAGGTGCCGGTGTGTGGGCGGCATCTGCGTCCACTCGAACTTGGGCGGCGGCGGCATTTTCGACTTCGGCCCCATGTAGGCCCAGATGAGCCCGCCCAGCTCGACCGTTGGATAGGCCTTGATGTGGATCTTCGACGTGAACTGGTGCTCCTCGGGCTCGTTCATCATGTCCACGCAGTTGCCCTCCACGTCGTACTTCCAACCGTGGTAGACGCAGCGCAGCCCGCACTCTTCGTTGCGGCCCAGCCACAGTGAGGCGCGGCGGTGGGCGCAGAATTCATCCAGCAGTCCGATGCGCCCCTTGCTGTCGCGAAACGCCACCAGCCGCTCGCCCAGCAGCTTGACACGCACCGGCGCGCAGTCCGGCTCGGGCAGCTCCTCCGCCATCAGCGCCGGCATCCAGTAGCGGCGCATGAATTCACCGCCTGGCGTGCCCGGACCGGTGAGGGTCAGCAGATCATTCTGCTCCTTGGTCAGCATGCCGCCATGATAGGCTGCTGCCGCGAATGATCCTCATCGTCGGCGGCCTCGGCTTCATCGGCATGCACGCCTGCCGGGAGTTCGTCCAGCATGGCGGCGGCGTGGCCGCCACGCGCTACCGCGCCAATCGCGATTCGGGACTGATGAAAGAGCTCTTCGGCGACAGGCTCGAGATCGTGCCACTTGACGTCACCGATGCGAGCGCTGTCCGCTACGCCTTCGAGAAGCTGAGCGTGACCAGTGTGGTCAACCTGCTCGCGCCGCCGCCCGGCGCCTGGAGCCCCGGTGAAGAGTACCGGGCCAACATGTTCGGGCTCATCAACCTGCTGGAGGCCAGCCGTGAGGCCGGGGTGAAGCGGGTCACGCTGGCCAGTTCGCTGGCGGTGTATCACAGCTTCAAGCGCGGGCCATTCCGCGAGACGGCCCGGCTGCCGGTCGAGTCCGGCAACCCGACGGAGGCCTTCAAGAAGGCCGAGGAGATCCTGGCCCTGCATTATGCCGACCGGACCGGGCTCGACGTTCGCATCGCCCGCCTGCCCGGCGTCTGGGGCCCCTTGTATCACAGCATGCTGAACTTCCCCAGCCGTGTCTGCCATGCCGCCGCCAGAGGGGAGCCGCTGCAGCTCACGTCGCGGCGCGGCGGCCAGCTTCACGCCGAGGATGCCAGCGATATCTGCTACGTCAAGGACGTAGCCCGGGCGCTGCGGCTGCTGCACACCGCGCCCAGGCTCCGCCATCGCATCTACAACGTGGGCAGTGGCGTGGCCACGACCAACGCGGCCGTGGTCGAGGCCGCCGCTAAGGCTGTGCCCGGCTTCTCGGCCGAGCTGCCGCCCGGCCGCGGCGCGGACGCCCAGGAGAACGCCTACTTGGACATCAGCCGCCTGCGCCGCGACACCGGCTTCGAGCCGGAGTACGACGTCAAACGTGGCGTGGCGGACTACATCGCCTGGCTCCGAACGCACGCCGAGTAGCAGCCGGCGACCCCAAACGGCATGTCGCTACAATGCCGCCACCATGTCCGTCAACCTCGAACCTCGCGTCGCCCTTGTCGGCGCATGCCAGATCCACTACCTCCAGGCCGGCGCCGGCAAGCCGGTCGTCTTCCTGCACGGCGCCGGCGGTCTCCGCATCGACGAACAGGTCTTCGCGGCCCTGGCCGAGCGCTTCCGCTTGCTGGTCCCGTCCATGCCTGGCTTCGACCAGTCCACTCCCGGCAGCACCACCAGCCGCAAGGACGTGGCCGACGTCATGGCCGACTTCATCCGCCAGGAGGCCGGCGGCAAGGCGAGCGTGATTGGCGAATCGTTCGGCGGCGGCGTTGCCAGCTGGCTGGCCGTCCGTCACCCGGACGCCGTCGACCGGCTGGTGCTGGCCGCGCCGGCGGGCCTGCGCCAGGAGGGCGGCCCCAACCTCCAGGAGCTTAGCCCTGTCGAGATGAACGTGCTCCTGTTCGGCAAGCCGCCAGAGAGCCAGCCATCGGCCGAGGAGATTGAGCGCCGCCAGCGCAATCGGGCCAATGTCGCCCGGCTCGATCGAGGCAAGCCCGCCTGGGATCAGGAGCTGTACGACCAGCTGCCTCAGGTCAAGGCGCCAACGCTGATCCTGTGGGGCACCAACGACGGCATGATCTTCCCCCAGCAAGGCAAGCATTTCAACGAGCGCATCCCCGGGTCGAAGCTGATTTATATCGAGGGCGGTCCGCACGTTCTCTCAGCCGCCACACCGGCGGAGTTCCTCGAGCACACGCTGGAGTTCCTGGGCGTCGCGGAGACTGCCGCCCGCTGAACACCCAGGTGCTCATCGCCGGCGGCGGATCTGTCGGCTTAACGCTGGCGCCGGAGCTCGCCTGGCGCGGCATTCGTTCTATCCTGGTAGAGCGGAACGTCGAGTTCTCGCCGTTCGCGGCGCTCTCTAGGACATACTCGGTAAGACTCGTTCCCGCGCTCTCTGGAACGCGCCCTCAAGGTACACCGGCTCCAGCCCGGACGCCCAGTAGACGAGATCCTCTCGTGTAGGCTGGACCGTCTCCTGTTCGGTCTGCAGGACCCTGCCGTTCGATCCGGTGAAGGCGATCCACCCGTGCCAGCGGCCGATGTCGTCGCGCGCGCCGTGCACACGGGCGACGTAGCGGATGCCCGCGGCGTCCCACACGGTGGGAGTGAGTTCGAGAATGAGCTCAGCCATCGCGGGCCTAGCCGTGCGACTCGTGCGGCGCGGTGTGGTCGTGGACGTGAGCCATCGACTCATGCTCCCCGCGCTCCTCCTCCTCGGTTCGCGCGTGGTGGGCGTGCTTTAGCTCGGCGTGGTTGTGCTCGTGGCTGTGGTAGTGCGCACGGTGCTCGAACTGGTCCGCCGTCCCGCTCACGTGATGGTGCGAGACGTGGTAGTGGTCGTGCGTATGGGTTACTGGGCCGTGGCGATGCTCGTGCTGCTCGTCGCCGACGACCTTCTGCTCAACTGGGGCTGCCATAACCAGCCGCCAGCAAAGCGTGTGCCGGGTGGCTAGTCCAGCGTCGGCGCCCTCGTGTGCCAGTCCGTGGCTTGCTGGTACATATGCCCCAACCGCAGCACGGTCGGCTCATCGAACGGGCGGCCGGCGATCTGGAGGCCGATCGGCAGCCCCGTGGCGCTGAACCCGCAGGGCACGGACATGGCCGGCAGACCGGTCAAGTTGAAGACGTTCGTGTAGCTCGGCGTCTTGTAGGTCAGCTCGGGGTCGAAGTCCTTGAAGGTCGAGGCCACCCGCGGGCCGGCGGGGCTGACGATCGCGTCCACGTCCCGTAGGACGCTCCGGACCTGCGCCGTTATGGCCGCCCGTGCCCGCTGCGCCTGGATGTAGTCGGCGGCGCTCAGCAGCGCGCCCTCGCGCAGACGGTCGCGCACGCTGCTTCCGTAATCCTGCGGCCGCGCCCGCAGCGTCTCTTCATGCCAGCTGTACGCCTCGCACACCAGGATGGTCGTGTTCGCCGCCCGCGCCTCCATGAACACCGTGCCATCGATCTCGACCGTGACAGCGCCGGCGTCCCGCAGGACGCGCAGCGCGTCCTCGAACGCCTGGAGAATCTCGGCCTCGGTGCCTTCGCCCTCTTCGAACCAGCTTCGTGGCACGCCCAGCCGTAAGCCGCGAACCGAGGCCTGGAGAGCGCCGCGGTAGTCGGGGATCGGGACCTCGGCCGAGGCGGGATCAAGCGGATCGTGACCGGCGATGGCCTGCAGCAGGATGGCGCAGTCTTCCACGGTCCGGGCCATCGGCCCGCAGTGGTCCAGGCTCCAGCTCAGCGGCACGACGCCGTGGCGGCTGACCAACCCATAGCTGGGCTTGATGCCGGTGATGCCGCACAGGTTGGCCGGGTTGCGGATTGAGCCGCCGGTGTCGGAGCCCAGCGAGCCAAAGCACAGCCGGGCCGCGAGCGCGGCGCCCGAGCCGCTGCTCGACCCGCCGGTGACACACTCCGTGTTCCAGGGATTTCGCGCCGGCGGGAAGGCGGAGTCCGGCCCCGGCCCGCCGTAGGCGAACTCGTGCATGGCCAGCTTGCCGAGCATGACCGTGCCGGCCTGGGTAAGCTTGGCCACGGCCGTGCAGTCCTCGTCCGGGATCCAGTTCAGCAGGACGCGCGAGTGCGCGGTGGTGCGGATGCCCTTGGTGGCGTAGAGGTCTTTGACGGCCACCGGGACGCCGTGCAGCGGCCCGCGATCCTGGCCGCGGGCCAGCTCGTCCTGCGCTTGCTTGGCCTGCTGTCGGGCCAGCTCCGCCGTGATGGTGACAAAGCTGTTGAGCCGGCTGTCGATGGCGGCGATCCGCTGCAACGCGGCCTCGGTGACCTCGACTGGCGACGCGTCTCCCTTGCGGTACGCCTGGCCGAGCTCGGCGATGGTGAGCTCGAGCGCGCTCATGGCTGGTCGTCCGATCGGCGGGCGCTGAACACGCCCGCCGGTTCGGTGTCCTGCGTCGCGTACTTGCGCGCGAGGGCGGCCATGCGCCGGCCACGCAGGCCGCCCTTCAAGAGCTTGGACAGATCCTCCTCCGAGAGGCTCCAGCCGGCGCGTTCGGCGGCGCGCTTCACGTCGTCCAGGGTCAGGTCGTCGGTCATGAGATCAGCTGTTGCACTCCTTTGTCGGTGATCAGGATGGGGCGGCCGAAGCTCAGGCCCCCCAAGGATGGCTTCCAAACGAAAGCCGTGTTCGGCTCGATCATGAGCCCGCGGATCGCCGCGGGCGAGCTCGGCGTCACCAGCGGACCGTCGTCCCCGGCGCCGAGGCTCTGCAGCCGGACGGCGTCCCCGAGGGCGTCCACCAGGCCCCCGAATGAACACCCTGGCCGCAGGTACTCGAGGCCACGATCGAACGCGTCCCGCAGTTGAGCAGGGACTTCCGCGAACGGCTGCACGGCCTGCGCGATCTGGGTGCCCCACACGGCGTTGATTTCGATGCCTGATGCGGACAGCTCCGGCGGACAGTACTCGCTGCCCAGGCGCAGCATGCGCCCCAACACCCGGGCCTGGAGCGTGGGCTCGTTCAGGTCTGGGCGAACCTCAGCCAACCCGGCGGCAGCAATGGAGGCCGCCAGCCGCAGACAGGCGATCTCCTCGCCGCTCTTGACGTAACGGACGCGCCCGAGCACGTCTGTAGCGTCCTCGAAGCTCGCCCGCGGCAGGCGGCTCTGAACGTAGGCGAAGGGACTGTGGCTGACCACGCCCTCACGCGCACGTACGTGCCCGAAGATGCCGCCGCGCAGCCCGGTCACGCCGATACGGGCGCGCTCCATGCCGGAATCGAGCAGCGCTTCGGCCACGGGCTCGGCCCACTGGCGGGTGGTCAGGCGCGGCTCCGGGAACCAGGCGTTGCGCGAGCCGCGATCGGTCACCGCGATCGGCTCGCGGCCATCGGTGGGCAGCACCACGCACGAGGCCCGAAACTGGGTCAGATACCGCGCGTTCACCCCGTCGCCCAGGGGCACCAAGATGCAGTCGAAGCCGTGGCGCGCCGCTTCGGCCCGCACCGCGCTCCAGCGCCGGTCGCGCTCCGCCAGCGAGTAGCCGTCCCACACTTGCGTGTACACGCCACCTGGGCGGCCCGCCTTCTCTGGCCTCACGCCACGCACACCATCCTCGGCTCGCGCGGCACGAGCTGCCGGCCGCCGCGCTCCGCCACCTCCACGCAGCCGCCCCAGCTGAACTCGATGGTTTCATCGGCGCTGTAGGCGATCGGCTTCCAGACCCACACGTTGCCCTTCGCCAGGCGCAGCTCGCGTAGCTCCGGCGAGCCGCGGTCGGTCGGCGTCAAGAGCGGGCCGTCGTTGCCATAGCCGCGGCCGTGCATCAGGATGAGCGACTTCATGCCTCGCCGGGCACCGAAGCCGTTCACGAAATCGATCAGCTCCCCCAGTGCCAGTCCAGGCCGCATCAGCTCCATGCCGGCGTAGAACAGCTCGCGCTGCAGATCCACGACCGGCTTCCACGCCTCCGGCAGGCCGGCAAGGAGGATCGGCTGCAGCTCCTGGGCGATCAGTCCGCCCCACACTGCAGCCGTCTCGTGGGTGATAAGGTCGCCGGCTCGCAGCATCAGATCCGGCGGCGGGTTCTCGAACCGCGGCCCTCGCGTTCCAAGTGGAGAGGCGAACAGCGCCAGCGGATAGTACGCGCTGCCCAGCTCCAGCATGCGCTCCATGACCGCGGCGTAGAGCTTGGCCGCGGGCAAGCCGGGCCGCGCCGTCTCGGTCATGCGCTCGATCCCCGCCACGGCGATGCTCGCGCCCGTGCGGATGCAAGCCATCTCTTCCTCGCTCTTGACGTAGCGGACGAAGCCGACGACCTCGGTAGCGTCCTCGAACCTGGCGTTGGGCAGCCGTCGGAGGACCTCCGCGTAGCTGGTGTGGTTCACCACGCCATCGGTAGCTCGGGCATGCGTAACCCGGCCGCGGCGTAGGCCCGATACGCCGATGCGCGCCCGTTCGAGGCCGCACTCTAGCAGAGCCTCTGCCATGGTGCGGCCCCACTTGCCGTGCGCGGCGCGCGTTTCCGTGAACCAGCCGTTCGTCTGGCCCTCCTCGGTGATCGCCACCGGCGGGCGCCCGTCGGACGGCAGCACGACGGCCGCGCAATCGAACTGGGTGAGGTAGCGGCCGTCGGAGCGGACGCCCATCGACTGCTCGAGCGAGAGGTTCAGGTTCCGGCCGTCGACGCACAGCGGGACGAACACTGCGTCGAACCCGGCCGCGGCCGCGTTGGCCCGCACGGTCCGCCAGCGGCGATCCCGCTCGGCCAGGCTGAAGCCCGCGGCGGCCCCTACTTGTATGTCCCCAGCACCTGCCGGACGTAATCCCCGAAGCTGGCGTCAACCACCTGGTTGACGTCCACCTTCGACTTTTGCCAGCCGTGGCTCACGAAATATTCCTGCGCCTGCTCGACGGCCTGCCGATTGACGTTGGCATTGACCTCGTTCTCCGTCGGCGTCTGCTCGTCGTAGCTCCTCGGGTCCTTGGCCTGGGTGTGCTTGATATACAGCTGGACGACCTCGTCGCGGCCCTTGTTCTTGAAGAACCCGTCCTCCACCAGTCGCATGGCCTTGGTGTAGGCCACCAGGAAGCGCTTGCCCGCGTCCGGATTGTTCGTGATGAACTCTGTGCTGTAGAAGACCCACTGCGCGGGCGAGTTGGGCATGGCCTTGGCAAGGTCCAGCAGCGGGAACGCCACGTTCTGCTGGATGCCGAGGGTCACGAACGGCTCGACCTGCAGCGCGCCGTCGATCTTCTTATTGGAGAGTGCGCCGAAGGCGTCTGGGAATGGGATGGCCTGCACGTCCACGTCTTCGTTCTTGAGGCCGTCGGTGTGGAGGATGGCGTCGAGCTGGACCTGTCCAATGCCCTGCGTGCCGTTGACGGCGATAGTTCGGCCCTTCATGTCCGCGACGCGCTTGACCTGGTCCTTAAGATCGCTGCGGACCATCAGGCCGTAGCTCATGTGCTTGCCTGGCGGCGGCTCGGCGACGAGCGATGCGTCGGAGACGATCTTCACGTTGACGCCGCTGAGCAGGGCGTTGAAGAAGCCGGGGCTGATGCCGCCGGCGCCGACGTCGATCTTGCCGGTGGCCAGCAAGGGAAGCATCTCGCTGAAGCTCTTGTAAACGGCCAGGTCCAGGGTGATGCCCTGCTCGGCGTAGTAGCCCTTGTCTTCGCCTACCCAGAAGCCGCGGTCGGGCGTGCCGCCCAATCCGCCAACGCGGACGGTGACGCCCTGGCCGCTGGGTTTGGCGGCTGCCGATCCCGCTGCTGCTGAGGCCGAACTGGCCGTGGCTCCTGCCTGGCCTAACCCGCTGGCTGGCGCGGCGGGCGCCGCGCTGCCGCCGCAGGCCGCCAACAGGAGGGCCCCCAGGCATGCCATTTCGAGCCGTGCGCGCGTTATCTGCACGCGCCGACTGTACACCAACAGCCCGGCGTACAATGCCGCCAGAACAATCTCGCATCTGGAGGAACGCCATGGCTCAGGCATTGCAGGTCCGCCCCGAGCTGTCCATCAATGAGCGCAACCGCCGCTACGCGACCATTCGCGCCGGCCTGAGAGAGCGCGGCGTAGGCTGTGCCATCGTCGCCGGCAGCAACCTGTTCTACCTCAGCAACGGCATCTCCGGCGAGCGCTTCGGCTTGCTGCCAACCGAGGAGCTGCCTGTGACGGTCGTGGTCAATGGCCGCCATCTGGCCGACATCCCAGCCAGCGTCATCACCGAGTCGCAAGACTGGATCGAGGACGTGCGCGGCGCCAACGACCCCTCGCCCTTGATCGATCGCATAAAGGAGCTGCGCCTCGAGAATGCCGGCATCGGCCTGGCCGACCGCCGCCTGCCGCTGGACATTTACAAGCAGATCCAGAACGCTTTCCCCGACGCCAAGCTGGTGGACGTATCCGACATGTTCGCCAACATCCGCACCTGCAAGAGCGACGAGGAAGTCGCCCTCATCGAGCAGGCCAACCGCGTGTTCGATGCCGGCATTGCCCGGATGTACGAGCGCGTGCGGCCCGGGATGACCGGCAAGGAGGCCATTCAGGAGGGCATCATCGGCATGTGGGCCGCCGGCGGCGACCTGGAGTCGACGATAGGCTTCAACTTCGGCGCGGTGCCGAAGCAGAATCCGGTGCTGGGCGACCTGTGCCTCACCCGCCGGATCGCCTGGGGCGACATCGGCACGCTGACCGCGCACGCGCACTATGCCGGCTATGGCGGGCACAGCGACCAGGAGATCTCGTTCGGAGAGCCCAAGCCGGTGCACAAGGAGATGTTCGAGGCCGTGCTCACGGTCCGCGACGCCGTCCTGAACGCGGTCAAGCCCGGCGCCACGCAGCGCGATCTGATCGAGGTCTACAAGAAGGCCGCGGCGGAGACGGGCTTCAAGTCGTCGCCGCACTCGCAGATCCACCAGTACGGCATCGACGTGCCGGAGTTCCCCGGGCCCGCGTTCCGCGCGGCCGACCCGGAGGGCAACGGCCGCGGCCTCGGCTCGGGCGGGAACTACGCTCTAGCGCCGGGCATGATCTACAGCATCTCGCCTACCCTGGTTGCGCCTAACGGCGAGGACACCCTCCTCGGCGGCACCAGCCTGGTGGTCACCGAGAACGGCTACCGCGAGCTGGGTGAGCGCAAAGTCGAGCTGCTGGTGGTGGCCTGACTCCCCTCACTCCATGCCCCTGCTCGTAACCCGCCGCGAGGTTGAAGATCTCTTCGACCTCACAACCGCCATCGACGTGACTGAGGCTGCCTTCCGCGAGCAGGCGGCCGGTGCCATTTGCACGCAGCCGCCCCGCATGCTCACCACGCCCCGTGGTGCCCTGCGGATGGTCAGCGGCGCGCTGCTTCAGAGCCGGCGTATGGGCCTGCGGGCCGGCCCGGCCATGGGGTACAACGCCGATGGGGGCGAGCGTATGGTGGCCCTCCTGTGGGACACCGAGACGGGCGATCTGCTGGGCGTGCTCTCTCATCCCTTCGGCACGCTCCGCACCGGCGCCACAGTTGGCCTGGCAACGCGCTGGTTCGCCCGTGAGGACGCCCACGTGCTGGGCATGATCGGCACCGGCCGGAACGCCCTGAGCCTTCTCACTGCCGTCTGCCACGTGCGGCCCATCGAGCACATCCGCGTGTTCAGCCGCGACCCCGAGCACCGTTCCCGCTTTGCGCAGCGCGCCGGCGAGGCCCTCGGCAGGGCCATCCAAGTGGTAGATGCCGCGGAGAAGGCCACCCTCGGCGCCGACGTCGTTTGCGTGGCCACGAATTCCCTGAGCCCGGTGCTGCGCGCCGAGCAGCTCTCGCCAGGCGCGTTCGTGGCCACCATGGGCCGGCCCAGCGAGCTCGATGGGTCCGTCTACCTTGCGGCCGGCCTCATCGTCGTCGGCAGCAAGGAGCACGAGCAGGACTACTGGGACCCGAGCCACACACATCAGCTCATGGAGCTGGTCAAAGCCGGCAAACTGGAGCTAGCGGCCATCCACGAGATGGCCGACGTCGCTGTCGGCCGCGCGCCCAAGCGAACCTCAGCCGGCCAGACCATCGTCTTCAAGGAGTCGCAGGGCGGCTTCGGCGACGTGGCCTTCGCCAGTTACGTCTACGACCAAGCCCGCCGGCGTGCCCTCGGCCAGGAAGTAGATCTCTAGCGCCTACTTCTTCGCCAGGATCGCCTGGAGCTGCTTGCGCAGCCGCTCTGACTTCTGCTCGTCATTGCGCTGCACAAAGCCAATGTCGATTTCCTTGAATGTCACGCCCGAGGCCTGAAGTTTGGCGATCGGCTCGGCCACATGTGACCCTGGCAGCAGGTGATTGTCGTCGAACGACGTCTGGTACATGATGTCCTGCCCCTCCCGGCTCATCAGGTACTCGATGAACAGCTTGGCGGCGTTCGGGTGCGCCGCGTTCTTCGGCACGCCCATGTACCAGTAGACCAGCGCCGCCGCGTCGGCCGGGATGGACTGCGCGAGCGGCGCGCCCTTGGCCCGCGCCCGCAGCGATGAGTCCTGGCCGCAATCCAGCGCGAACAGGTCGAACTCGCCGCTGGCCACGCGCTGATCCTCGCCACAGCGGATCAGGCCGCCAGCTTGCGCCGAGAGCTTGGTCACATAGTCCATCGTCCGCTGTTCACCCCAGAACTCGTCGGTGGCCAGGCGGTCGAACATGGCGGCGTATGGCGTCGACGCCAGCCGTCCTTTGAACTCGGGCTTGAGCAGATCCTGCATGTTCTTGGGGATGGCGTCGCCGGTGATCTTGCTGGCGTTGTAGGTGATGCCCGGCGTGCGCGAGGCGATCTTGACCGAGGTGCCGTCGGGCGCGCCCAGCAGGGTCGGGTTCTTGATGTTTGCCGACCACGCCGCCCAGTCCACGGCCTCGAGGGCCCTGGCCTGCATCAGCGCCGGGAAATGAGCCTCGGAGCCTATCAGGACGTCGCTCGACGCCGGCCGGTTGGTCTGGAACTCCTGCAGGATCTTGGTGGCCATGTCCGGCATGGCCGGCCCGGGCGTGAACTGGACGTCGAGGTTCAGGTTGTAGCGCCTGTTCAGGCCGGAAGCGAGCATGCTGGCGCCTTCCGCCCCGCCGACCGCGCCCTCACCCCAGATGAGGGTCAGCTTGCCTTCCTTTCGGGCGCCCTCGACGATGCTCTGCAGCGACGCCGCCCCGGCGGCCGCCGGAGCGCCGGGGCTGACTGTGGGCCGCGTGCCGCCGCAGGCCGCCAGCAGCAGCACGCTGCCCATGGCTAGGACTGCGCGTCTCATGCCGGAGCCAGCTCTTCCGCCTTGGTCGACGGCTTCATGTTAGCCGGCGTGACGTGAGCCGCCTCAGCGTTGCCATACATGTACCTTCAGTCTCGTTTTGGCGCATCGTAGCAGCCTCGAATTCCCGACACGATGCTGTCGAGCATAAGCCCTTATCCTGGCTGGGGATCGATGAATCGAACCGACCGCCTCTACGCGCTGGTGGAGGAGCTGCGAGCTCGCGCGCCGCGCCTCGTCCGCGCCTGCGAGCTGGCCGGCCGCTTCGAGGTGAGCGTACGGACCGTCGAGCGCGACCTGGCCGCTTTGCAGCAGGCCGGCGTGCCGATCTGGACTCAGCCCGGGCCGGGCGGGGGCTACGCCGTGGATCCGCGAACGACCCTGCCGCCGCTGAACTTCAGTCCGGCCGAGGCCACGGCGGTGGCGGCCGCGCTGGCCGCCAACCGTTCCATGCCCTTTGCCGAGGCCGGCAAGTCGGCGCTCCGCAAACTGGTCGCCGCCATGAGCAGCCAGCAGCGCGATGCGGCCTCGCAGCTCGCCGGGCGTGTCCGCATCTCGGATTGGGGCGCCAGGGCCGAGGCGCCTCGCGACATCACCCGCGCCGTCGAGCAGGCACTGGAAGCTGGTGTTGCCCTCGAGATCGAGTACGAGGACCGCCAGGGCGAGGTCACCCGGCGCGTGGTAGAGCCGGTCGGTCTGCTGGGCGCCCGGAGCGGCTGGTACCTGACAGGCTGGTGCCGCCTGCGCGACGCCAGCCGCGCGTTCCGGCTGGACCGGATCATCTCGGCCCGGCCGACCGGTGAGCGCGTCCCGCCCCGGTCCTTCGAGGACCTCGAACCGGGCGTGAGCTACGCCATCCAAGCCCTCGATCTGGGCTGAAATTCCCGCCAGAAATCCCGACGCAATGTTGTCGCCACCGGGGTCTAGCATGGGCTTATCTCAACCTAAGGAGAAGCATCGATGGGAGCCCCAGTCGTTCATTTCGAGGTCGTCGGCAAGGATGGGAAGAAGCTGCAGGACTTCTATGCCAAGCTGTTCGGCTGGAAAATCGACGCCAACAACTCGATGAACTACGGCATGGTCGACAACGCCGGCCAGGGCATCAATGGCGGCGTCTACGGCAGTGACACCGAACAGCCGGCCACACGGTTCTACGTCGCCGTTCCTGATATGCAGGCGACCCTGGACAAGGCCGTAAGCCTGGGCGGCAAGGTCCTCATGCCACCCACCCACGTGCCCGATGGTCCGCAGATTGCCATGTTTGCCGACCCCGAAGGCAACACCATCGGTCTCGTCCCCCCGATGCAGCCCTAGCGGCGCTCCGCCGAGCGCCCCGTGTGGCGCTGCTGGTCGAGCGGGCGCTCCAGGTTCACGTAGTAGTTGAGCGTCCGCTCGGCCACCATCGGGTTGGCCGTGTCCTTGGCGGCCTGGGCGACGTCAAGCGGCAGCGGCTTGCCGATGGCCCGCGCCTCCCACAGCAGCCGGGCGTTGTCTTCCAAGCTCACCGCTCGGTTGAACATCTCCTCCAGGGTGCTGCCCACCACCGTCACGCCGTGCCAGCGCATCAGCACGCCAGCCGCCCGGCCGAGCGCCTGGCTCAGGGCTTCGCCGCGCTCGGGGGTGGTCACCAGGTGGGGCTCGTCGAACGTTGGCAGCGGGCCGCCCAAGCAAGCCCCGGGCAGGAGCACGATCTCGAGCGGCTCCTCCAGGATGCTGAAGATGGTCGCCCAGTGCGTGTGGAGGTGGGCCACCGAGGCCAGCTCGGGCCGGGCCGCGTGGACCACCGTGTGGATGGGCGTCTCGATGGGTGGCGGATAGGGGCCGGCCAGGCGCTTGCCGGACGCGTCGATGGTGGCCAGGTCCGAAGGCCGCATGCGCGTCTTGTCCAGCCCGCCGCCGGGCGTGATCAGGATGAGATCGGAGTCGCGAATGCGCAGGCTGACGTGCCCGCCCAGCCCGATCAGGCCCAGCCGGCCCAGGGCCCGGCCGCACTCCGCCAACCGCTCGCGGGCTTCCTCTTCGGCCGGGGTCACCGGCGGTCGAACCCGCCCGGAATGGTGTAGCTGCGCAGGCCGCGCCTGGCGATCTCGCGCTTGCCGGTCTCCTCATCCACCCCGAGCGTCAGTTCCAGGTGATAGCCATCCGGATCCTGCACGTAGATCGACAGCCGCCGGTTGCCGTGGGACGCCAGCATCACCGGCACGTCGTTCGATGTCAGGTGCTCGACCCAGGCGTCGTAGTCCTCGAGCCTGATCCGAAAAGCGTGGTGCTGGCCGATCGAGCCGGGCGCCGGCTGGCCCTCCTCCGTGGCCGGGAAGAAGTCGATCACGTGGCCAGCGATCTCCACCGCCGGCGGTCCGCCGCCTGGGCGGTCAAGCGGGCTGGCGCCAAGCGCCTCTATGTAGAAGCGGCGGGCACGCTCGATGTCGCGCGAGACATACGTCCAGTGATCGAGGGCTTCGAGAGTCGGTGGCATGGCTGCATAATCCGCGCGCGCGCCTCGCAAGTCAAGCGCGCTCGGCCGCCGTCCCGAACTTGTAGTAGAGCAGCACCAGCGGCAGCAGGCAGCACATCAGCAGCAGGCCCACCGCCGCGCTCTGGCCCAGCTGGCCGGCCGAGAACAGGCTCCAGGAGACCACCGACAGCGTAATGTTGCGCGGCGAGAACAGCAGGGTGGACAGGGTCAGTTCACGCACCGTGAGAAGCGCCAGCCACAGCCAGGCGTAGACGAACGCCGGCCGCAGCAGCGGCGCAACGATGCGCTTGAGCATGGTGAAGGTCGACGCGCCCGCGACCGAAGCCGCCTCCTCGAGCTCGGTGTGGATGTTGATCAGGGCCGAGTTAGTCACCCGCGTGCCGAAGCTCAAGTGCGTCAAGGAGAAGACGATCAGCAGCAGCGTGACCGTCCCGTATAGATCGATCAGGTCGTTGATGACGAACAGGCTGATCATCAGCGCGCCGAGGCCGAAGACGATGCTCGGCACCGCGTGCGGCAGGAAGGCCACGAAGTCGAAGGCCAGTCGCAGCCGGCTGCGCGAGCGCAGGATGACCCGGGAGAAGATGACGCTGGCGATGAGCACCAGCGTCGGTGCGGCCACGGCCAGCACGGCCGTGTGGCCGGCGCCGCGCATCACCAACGGCCATGACAGCGTCTGGAAGTTCTTGAGCGTGACGGCGCTGAGCGCCGCCGGTGAGGGCACCTGCAGGTACGGCAACAGCGCCGTCCAGGCCAGCATCAGCAAGGGCAGGAGTTGCGCGAACACCAGGTATGCGCCGATGAACAGCCACGCGGCCACGCACCACGGCCCGAGGCTGTGGATGCGCGGCTTGTAGTTCTTGCCGGTCACGATCTGGTACTTGCGCGCCTGGATCAGCACCCGGCTGTACCACCAGCTCAGCAGCAGCGCCAGCGCCAGCATGAAGCTGCTGAACGCCGCCGGCGTGCCGTATTCCGGCAGCCCGCCCAGCGGATGCGTGGACTGGTAGATGTAGGTGCTGAAGGTGAAGATGCGGTTGCTCATGCCGATGATGGCCGGCACGTCGAACGCGCCCATCCCGATGGTGAGCGTGTACAGCGCCGCCGCGAGGATCCCGGGAAAGGCCAGCGGCAGCGTCACGCGCCGCAGCACGCCGGCAAACGACGCTCCACTGAGCTGAGCCGACTCCTCCAGGGAGGCGTCCATGTTGCGCAGGCTCGCCGAGGTGAGAATGAACACCAGCGCGGCGAGGTTGAGCCCCTGCACGATGCCCATGCCGTGGATGCTCACGATGCTCAGGGGCGCCGACTGCAGGCCCAGCACCTGCATCAGGCCCTGGTTCACAACCCCGATACGGGGGTGGAACATGAACAGCCAGCCCATGGCGGTGAAGAAGCCGGGGATCACCAGCCCCAGGGTCATCATGCTCAGGATCGCGTTCTTGCCGGGCAGGTCGGTTCGGGTCACCAGCCACGCGATGGGAATCCCGACTGCCAGCGCCACGGCCAGGGTGACGAGCGAGAAGATGGCTGTGTTCAGGAACGTGCGGTAGGCCGTCGGGTCGGTGTAGAGGTCGACGTAGTGCTTCATCGTCAGGGTGCTGTCGGTGACGCTGACCTGCACGCTGATGACGCCTATGGCCGCCAGCAGGCCCACGATCATGAGCGTGGGGATGAGCGCCAGTAGCACGAGGACGTTGACCCGCGGCAAGCCCGGCTGAAACGCCCTGGCCCTCGCAGGAAGCCCAAGCCAAAGGGCGCTCTGCTCAGCCGCCATGTGCCGCCATCCTACAGAACCCCGCTCACGCTCAGTCGCCAGCCCGGCGGCCCCTGGCAGGGCGCCTTCGTAGAGCTAACCCAGCGGGATCGTCGCCGAAATCCGCGGCTCCGCGCTGCTGACCCGCCGCGTGTGGCCTCTGCCGGTCACATCCTCCGCCAGCAGCACGTCGCCTGGCCCGAATGTGTGGACGCTGCCGTCCTCCAGCCCGATCTCCATCTCCCCCGCCAGCATGATCACGAACTGCCGTCGCGGCGCTGGATGCCAGTCCATGAAATGCCCGGCCGGGGTGCTTCGAATCTGAATCCCCGTGGCCGGCAGCATTGAGCCGAACGCGTCGGCCGAAAGCTCCTCGATCTCGGAGCGCCCGTCCGAGCCGTTGAAGATGCGCCGGATGCTCATCCCTTCTGAATCATCCCGATGGCCTGATCGACGGTCATCACCCGCGCGAACACCGGCCAGATGCGCTCGGCGAAGAAATCGTCGACGCCGGCGTGGCTGGACCGGCAGGCGTCCCTCAGGATGATGAGGTTGAAGTCGCGGTCGCGCGCCGAGTAGGCCGTGCTGGCAACGCCCACCTCGGTCGAGCCGCCGGCCATCATGATTGTGTCGATGCCCGCGGTCCGCAGGCTCAGCTCGAAGTGCGTCTGGTAGAACGTGCTCCAGCGGTGCTTTTTGATGATGTAGTCCTCGGGCCGCGGCGCCAGCTCGGGGATGATCTCCGCCTCCCAGCTGCCGGAAACCGCCGCCGGCGGCTTCGTAAGAATGGGCTCGGCGCCGGCCGGCCCGTGGCCCCGGTCGACGATGTGCGGGTGGAAATCGCGCAGATCGGGTCGGTGGTCCGCCTGAGCGTAGAAGATGGCGATGCCCGTCTCTCGGCACGCCCGGTTGATGCGCTCCATCGCCGGGATGACGCCCGAGGCTTCGACGGCTGCTCGGGCGGCCTCGTCGCGCGGGTGAAGGTAGACGTTCAGCGTGTCGAAGAACAGCATGGCCGTCTTCGACGGCACGATCGGAAACGCCATCAGCCGTTCAGCGCGCTGCCGGCTCGATTGGCGTTTCGCCGCGCTTCGATGGCTGCCCCGCCATCAGGCGGTACCGGCCGGGACCGAGCAGCCCCAGGCCGAGGCAAATCATGATGATAAGCAGGTTCAACTCCATGCCTCCGCCGCTGATGAAGCCGAGCTTGCTGGTCCGGAAGATCAGCGCAAACACCATGTCGACCGTGAGGATCAGCGCCGCCACAGGCGTCAGCACCCCGAACAGCAGCAGCAGCCCGCCGGCCAGCTCGCCAATGCCTGAGACGTACGTCCAGGGCACGCCCGGGTTGAGCCCCAGGCCGGCCATGAACTGAGCCGTGCCGTTGATCCCGCCGCCCCCAAACCAGCCGAACAGCTTTTGCGCGCCGTGCGCCACGAAGACCACGGCCATAATGAGGCGAAGCGCCGCCAGGCTGACGTTCGCCTTCTGCTCCTCGGTCATCTCAGCCTCCTAGCTCAGGCAGCTCTGGAACAACGCCGCCGTCTGCGGCCAGGCCAGCGCCTTGGCCGCCGGGTTGGCCGGGTTGTCGCGCCGGTCGACCCTGCTCACCGGGCTGTAGCCCTCGGTGAAGCCGTGATCCGAGTCCGGGAAGACGTAGGTGAACGTCGGCGCGCTGCGCGACTCCAGCGCCGCGCGCAAGGCTTTGAACGTGGCGTTGCTGGTGATGTGGTCCCTGCCTGGGTACATGACCTGCACCGGGCAGGGCACCTCTCGGGCCAGCGCGACCGCGTCCAGGTGGCGTGCCGGTGGCTCGGCGTCGATCGATGGGTGATAGGCGACGCAGGCGCGGATGCGGTGGTCGCCCGCGCATAGATTGAAGACCTGTCGCCCGCCCATGCAGAAGCCCATGGTGCCAATGTGGTCCAGCCCCAGCTCCTTCTGCATGTAGTCAACCAACTTGATCTGCTCACGCCGGCACGGTTCGTCCTCCAGCTTATGGAGCCCGATGGGATAACGCTCCTCAACGGGTTGGTCCGCCGGGTAGGCCGAATAGGGATCCCAGGCCACTGCCGTGAGCCCGGCTTTGTTTATCCAGCCACATACATCTTCGATGTGGTCGCCGATGCCGACCACTGCCGGGAGTACGAGCACGCCTCCCCTGCTGCGCCGCTCTGGCTCGGATACGTAGGCCCGCAGACCGTCGGTCTCAATGAATCCCGCCATAGTGCGGGCCAGTATACCGACCACCGGCTAGCATCTGTGCGGTGTTCCGCACACAGACCATCCCGCCTGGGTACCTCCCGCCGGCTGATGCTGAGCCGGCCATCGTCTATCCGCTGCCCGAGCTTCGCTATCCGCCTACCCTGAACGTGGCCGAGGCGCTGGTCGACGGAGCCCTCCGGAAGGGGTGGGCCCAGCGCACGGCCTACTTCTATGAGGGCCGCCGGATCACGTTCGCCGAGGTTGCCCGCGAGACGAACCGTGCTGCCAACGCCCTCCGCGCGCTCGGTGCTGGACTAGGCGACCGGGTGATGGTTCGGATGGCCGACCGGCCGGAGACGGTGTACATCCTGCTGGCCATCATGCGCATCGGTGCCATCGCCATGCCGACCTACCCAATGCTCGGGCCGGACGAGCTGGCATATCGCGCCAACGATGCGGAGGCGGTGGCCATCGTCTGCGATCCCGATCTGCTGCAGGCTGTGGAGCAGGCGCGGCCGCGCTGCTCCACGCTGCGCCATGTCCTGTTGCCCGACGATCTCGCTTCGGGAGCGGCCGGCGAGTGTCCTGCGACGCCGACCGGCCGCGACGATATCTCGATCCTGATGTACACGTCGGGTACCAGCGGCGAACCCAAGGGCGTTATCCAGCCCCATGTGGACCACCTGGCCGGCGGCGACTGCCACATGAACCATGTTCTGGGCCTGGCGCCGAAGGACGTCCTGGCCGGCCCGGTTGCGCTGCCGTTTCGGTTCGGCATCGAGTTCTACATCATCTTCACCCTGCGCAATGGCTGCCCGTCCGTGCTGCTGCCGAAGAAGACGCCGGCGGCCGTGCTCGATGCGGTCCAGCGCTACGGCGTCACGGTTATGGGCGGCGTGCCGACCTTCTACAACATGGCCCTGCAGGAGCTGGCCGCGGCCAGATACGACCTCAGCTCGCTGCGGCTGTGCGTCTGCGCCGGCGAACCCATGCCGCTGTCGGTGTTCGAGCGCTGGAAAGAAGCGACCGGCATGCCGCTGACGCAGATGCTGGGCACGACTGAGCTGAGCTGGTTCCTGGGCTACCGAGGGCCGGCCGGCCTGAAGCCGGACACCCTCGGCATGGCGACGCCGGGCTACACCGTGGTCGTGCGCGATCCGGGGACGTTCGAGGAGGTGCCGCCCGGGCGCGAGGGCATCATGACCGTGCTCGGCCCGACCGGCGCCCGCTACTGGCGCAAGCCGGAGGTGCAGCGGCGAGCCGTCCGCGGTGGCTGGACGGTGGTGCCCGACGTCGTCAGCATGGACGAGGACGGCTACGTCCGCTACATCGCCCGGGCGGACGAGATCATCGTTTCGGCCGGCTACAACATCGCCCCGGTGCAAGTCGAGCAGGTGCTCAGCCGGCACCCGGCAGTGTGCGAAGCGGCCTGCGTGGGCGCGCCTGACCCAGAGGGACTGAGGTCGGCCATCGTCAAGGCCTATGTCGTCCTGCAGCCCGGCTGCGCGCCCTCGGCAGATCTGGTTGCCGCGCTGCAGCGCTCCGTCCGCGAGCAGGCGGCACCCTATATGTATCCGCGCCAGATCGAGTTTCTGGACAGCTTGCCCAAGACCCCCAACGGCAAAGTGCGCCGGACCGAGCTGCGAGACCGCGCCTGGGGCGCTGGAGGCGCAGCGGCCAAAGAAGCTCCCTCAACGCCTTCACGTATGCGACGATCAGTCACGCCTTGACAACTGATCTGATCGTCGGCGTCTCCATCAATAACCTGGCCGGCCGGTACACGCTCCACGATCTCCTGGACTTCGCCCGCGAAGCCGAAGACCTCGGCTTCGACGCCGTCTGGCTGCACGACGCCCCCCTGGGGCGTCGCACGCTGGCAGCCTGGGACACTACCGCCGTCCTGGGGGCTCTCGCCCAGGTCACCCGCCGCCTGAAGCTGTGCACCGGTATCTTTCAGCCGCACCTCCGCAACCCCGTCGGCGTCGCCCAAGCCTGGGCAACTGCCGATGAGCTGTCGGGCGGGCGCACCATCATGGGTGTCGGCACCGGTGCCGGCAAATCCAGCCTGGTGCGGCGCGAGTACGACGCCGCCGCCGCGCTGCGCCCCGGCAACGCTATCGACCACCACCACCTCTATAAGGCGCGCCGGCGCATGTTTCTCGAGAGCATCGAGCTCATCCGCCGGTTGTGGGACGAGGACCACGTCACCTTTCACGGCGAGTTCTTCCATCTGGACGACGTCACCCTCGGCCTGGCCAAGCCCGCCGCCAAGCCCCACCCGCCGATCGTGGTTGGCGCCGGGCACTACATCCCGGCCGTCTTCGGCGGCTCGGCCCACCATCTCTGGACCGAGGAGCGTGCCGGCAAGTGGCTGCCGGGCCCAATCGAGGACGCCGCGCGCCTGGGCGACGGCTGGATGACCGTTCAGCTCGCCCCCGAGGATTATCCGGCCATGCGCGACCGCGTCCTGGCGGCCCGCCCGCCAGAGCGCCAGGTCGATCCATTCATCCTGGCCTTCAACTGCTTCGTCAACGTGAACCAGGACGCCCGCGTCGGCTGGGAGGAGATTCGCCAGCACCTCAACGACTTCCACGGCCCGCCCGTGCCCGACGACTTAGTCGACTGCTGGGCCTTGCCCGGCCCCGGCGAGGCCATCGCCGAGCGCCTCGGCCGCTACGTGGATCACGGGGTGCGGCTGTTCCAGCTGGTCATCGGGTCCCGCGACGAGCTGGGCCAGATGCGCAAGCTCGCCCGCGACATGCTGCCGGCCCTACGAAAACGTGCCGGAGGGTTGTCCCATGCCTGAAATCCGGCCGGCTCTACAAGAGCTGGTCATCGCCAATCGCATCCTGGCTAACGAGGGCGTCCTCGACGGCTTCGGCCACGTCAGCATCCGTAATCCCGAGAACCCCGAGCGGTACTTCATGTCCTGCTCGCGTGGTCCGCAGCTCGTCCGCCTGGAGGACCTGATCGAGTTCACGCTCCAGGGCGAGCCGCTGAACCAGAATGGCCGCGCGCTCTACGCCGAACGCGCCATTCACGGGGCGATCTATGCCGCCCGGCCCGACGTCATGGCCGTCTGCCACAACCATTCGCCCTCGACCATCCCGTTCGGCGTCACCGGCGTGTCCCTGCGGCCCATCCTGCACGTCACCGCCACCATGGGCGGCGACATCCCCATCTGGGACATTCGCGACGAGTTCGGCGACACCAACCTGCTGGTCCGCGAGTGGACGCACGGCCAGTCGCTGGCCAGGGCGCTCGGCTCGCGCCGCGTGGCCCTCATGCGCGGCCACGGCAGCGTGGTGGCCGGCGCTTCCCTGCGCGAGGTGGTCATGACCTCGGTCTACCTCGAGGTCGGCGCCAAGCTGCAGCTGCAGGCCCACAGCCTGTCACCGAACTGCGTCGCCCTCAGTCCCGGCGAGATCGAGCTGTGCACCGACATGGCCATCGGCCCGAACTACCCTTCCTTGGACCGCGCTTGGGAGTACTGGTGCGCCCGCGCGGGCTTCGCCGGAATTTAGAAGAGCAGACCCAGGACCTGCAGCGCGAACGGCGGTCAGGCGTGTGGGCGGCGTGCGCGAGAAGTCTTCAGCCGGGCCGACCGCAGACCTGGCAGGGCTACAAGCGCACCTTCGGCGGCTGACCGACAACCACGCGCTCGCCGATGAGCAGCCCGCCCTCTCGCACGGTGCGGGACAAGGGCTCCTGACGGAGCGCGGCGCGTATCTGCGCCTCCTCGGTCTTGCCGGCCAGCACCACCGTTCGCAAGAGCGGCGTGATTCGCACCACGCCACCAATCGCGTCGGCCTGGGCCTGCTCGATCTGGGCGGTCCCGCCCTGGGCCGCCGGCTGGCGCGCCAGCTCCACCCGAAACTCTGCCGGCGCGGGCAGCACCTGGCGCAGTGCCGTCGCGGTCGACGCCGCCAGCGCCGCGTAGGCCAGCGGGACGGGCGGTGGCGCCCAGCCCGCCGAGGTGTGCCCGGCCAGCAGCGCGCACCGGCTCTGGCGCGTGAGGTTCTGCCAGCTCAGGTGGACGTCCACCTCGCCCTCGTACTCCAGCTGGCCGTCCGCGGCGCACTCGCGCGTTTCCCGGAGATACCGAGCCGTAACCGCTCCGGCAGGGGTTGGCGGGAACGGCCGCCGTTCCAGGGCAAGGGGCTCGGGTCCTCGAACCTCTACCCGATCCTCGATGTCCAGTGAGCCCCTGGTGAAGATCTTGCCCACGGAGCAGTATTCGATCGTCCGCCGCAGACGCTGCTCCTCGTTCTCGGAGAAGTCTCCGAACAGCTTGACCGTCTTCCGAACGCCGGCCTCCTCAACCTCGAACCCGGCCTCAATATCCTCCAGCGGGATGCGGCCTCGGTAGGCCACGCCTACCACCGTGACGATCGTTCAGGCCGCCCAGGCGGCCAGTCCCAGGTAAAGCGGCGGAGGTCCCACCATGTCGGCTGCGCCGTTCGGTGCATCCGTGACGAACGACCACGGGCCTCGCTGCCCGGTCTCCGGCCCGATCGTCACCTGGACGGCGTTGCCCTGCAGCGGCCAGGCGACTGTCGTGCGTTGCAGGCTCACTGTTGGGCCAGGCCGTACAGCCGGCTCGGGTTCTCGTCCAGCATCTTGCGCACGACCGTCTCGCTCACTTCGCCCCGTCGGGCGCGCTCCTTCACCGTGCCGAGCATGTTGAGGTCCGCCGACTGGTCGGCGTGGCTGTAATCAGTGCCGATCACCAGGCTGTCCTCCAGGCCAAGGTCAAGCAGATACTGCAGATCCTCCTGGACCTGGTAGGCCACATAGAAGCGCGAGCCCTTGAACAGGTCGGTCCGGCGGTTCGTGTCCAGCGAGCCGCGGGCCATCATGTCGTTGACCGACTGGCGGTCGTGCCTCGCCCAGTAGTCGTCCAGGATGTACGGGACCCAGGATGCGCCGGCCTCGATGAAGCCGACCCGAAGCTTGGGGAAGAGCTGGGGCACGCGCGCCGCCAGCAGCGAGCTGCATGCCGCGGCGACTGGCATGACCTGCGGAAACATCCCGGCGAACGGCTTCGAGACCAGGTAGCTCACTGCCGGGTCGCCCGAGGCGGCATGGATGCACACTGCCAGGCCTAGCTCGCTGGCCCTGTCGTATACCGGGTAGAAGTAGGGATCGCCGGCGACCCGGAAGCCGCATTCCAGTCCCTTCTTCATGACTCCGGCCGCGCCGTGCTCCACCGCGTATTCCACCTCGTCCAGCGCCGCCTTCATATTCAGATAGGGGATCATCGCCACCCAGCGCAGCCGCCCGCCCGACTCCGCGCATTTCCTGGACAGCCACCGGTTGTATGACCGGCACAGGCCGGCGTCCACGTCCGGCCTGGACGTGAGCGCGGTCAGGAAGGCCGTGGGATAGATGACGTGGATGTCCACGCCGAGCTGGTCCATGTGCCGCAGCCGGGCGCTTACGTCCAGCAGCTCGCGCGTCTCCAGCGTGGTGCCGGTGCGCTTGTCGTCACGGATGCGGCGCTCACGCAGCAGGCCGTCGACGAAATGCCAGTAGCGGCTGCCGCCGCTGGACACCTCGCCTTTGGCCAGGACCACCGTGTGGGGCGCGAACCAGCGCTCTGAATCATCTAGGTACGACCACGTCTCCTCGTTCTCGTCGACATGGCTGTCGGCGTCGACGACTCTCATGGGGTGCTCTCCTGCTGAGGTTTTCGGGGCAAGCCCAGGATCTTCCGGGCTTCGGCGGGCGTGGCCACCTCCCGGCCGATGTCGCGCGCCAACCGGACGATGCGTTCCACCAACTCGGCGTTGCTGCGGGCAGGCTCGCCCCGGTGCAGGTATGGATTGTCCTCCCAACCCGTCCGCACGTGTCCGCCCTCGGCGATGGCCAGGGCGTGTAGAGCCGCTTGCCGCGGGCCGTGCACACTCAGGCCCCACACCACTCCGTGCGGCAGCACCACCACGCGGTTCAGGAGCTCTTGGGCTGTGTCCGGCGCCCAATGTCCGCCCGGCGCGCCGAGAAAGATCGTGGCGTAGTAGGGCGGCTCCAGCAGCCGGGCCTCGATGAGCTGCTGCATGTTCCAGATGTTGCCGTTGTGCCACACCTCCATCTCCGGGATAACCCCAGCCTCGAGGTGATAGCGGGCCGACTCCTTGATGTCCTCGAGCGGCGCCAGGGCGTTCAGCGGCCCGCGGGCGGTGATGATGTCGTGGTGGCCCAGCAGGAACGAGCTCATCTCTGGCTTGAGCGACAGCAGTTCCTTGCGTACCGGCGGCCGCATCACGGCCCGGCCGAACTGCACGATGAGCTCGGTCTTGCTTCGGATGATGTCCACCATCTCCTGCCAGTGGGCCAGGTCCGGCTGGCGCGAGCCTTCGCCCGGCAGCATGGCGCCATGGATGTGGGCCACGCTTGCCCCGGCGTTGTAGGCCCGAACGGCTTCCTCGGCTTGGGCCTTGGCGTCCTCCATGTCGGGCGCCTCCGGGAACTGGCCCTTGCCCGCGGGGTTGACGGTGATGATGAGCTTGTCCACACCCTCGCTCCTCAGTCTGGCCGGGCGGGCTCGAACGTGGGCCAGGGTGTGCTGGCCGGCACGATCGTCTGGCGCAGGCAGTCCGGCCCCAGCTCGGCCACTGAGCGCGCGCCGATACCGGCCATGACGTTGCTGACCTCTAATCGCAGCAGCTCCAGGGCGTAGCCGAGGCCTTCCTCGCCCGCGGTTGCAATGGCCCACGCTGCCAGGCGGCCGATCATGATCGCGTTCGCGCCCAGGGCCAGTGCCTTGACCACGTCGCTGCCGCGCATGTAGCCACTGTCGACAATCACCTCCGCCCGCCCGGCCACCCTCTTCACGATCTCCGGCAGCACCTCGATCGTGGATGGCAGATGGTCGGTGGCCCGGCCGCCATGGTTAGAGACGTACACGGCGTCGGCGCCCCGGCGGATAGCCTCGTCGGCGTCGGCGGCGCACATCACGCCCTTGAGGAGCAGCTTCAGGCTGGTGGTGTCGCGCAGGCGGCTGAAGTCGTCCCAGTTGAACGCTGCCCGAAAGGCGTCCGGCTTCGTGGGCAGGATAATGCCGCGCTCGTTGGCCCGCATCTCACGCACGCTGAAGTTGTTCATCAGGTCGCGATCGTTGCGCGGCAGCGTCGGCGCATCGGCAGTCAGGCAGATGCCGGCGTAACCGGCGCGCTCGGCGTTGCGTACGTACTCCTTCTGCCAGTCGATGTCGCCGTCGACGTACAGCTGGGCCACCAAAGGGCCGTGCTCGATGGCCTGCATCTCCTCGGGCTTGGGCAGCGAACCGTTGGAGATGAAGGCGATGGTGTCGGCCTTGCGGGCCGCGCGAGCCCAGGCCAGTCCGCCGCCAGCGTGGAAGCGAGCAACCCCGCCAACGGGCGCGAGGCCAACGGGCATCGAGAGCGGTTGGCCCAGCAAGACGGTATTCAGGGTCCGGTCCTTCACGCCGGTTAACAGGCGCGGCACGAAGGCCAGGGACTCGAACGCCGTTCGGTTGCGGCGAATGGTAGTCTCGCTCTCGGCGCCGCCATACGAGTTGGCCCATAGCTCCACGGGCATGCTCGCCCGGGCTTTTTCGACGATCTCGGGGATGGTCCGGAACAGCGGGCCGGGGGCTTCCGCTTCCATTCGGCGGGCAGTCTATCAGAGGGCCTCTCGATCTATCCTGATGACACGTCTACGTCGCCTCCATCGCCAACACCAATACGACCTCGCTCTTCGCCCGGCCGGAGATCAAATCCGGAGCCGACCTGAAGGGCAAGGTGGTGGCCACCGACAAACCACAGCCGCTTGGACGAGCTGAGCCCCGCGATCCCCGGCTTCCTGCTCGGCATTCGCGACGCCATCCGCATCTACGACGATCAGCCTGACCTGCAAGCCCTGCTCGACTTCTTCGCCGAAACCACCATCCCGGAAGCCCGCAACTACACGCCCGAGCAGCTCAAGGACATGCGCTTCGTGCAGCGCCTGCCGAAACCCTGACCCTCCCTTAGGCTGAGGCTGCCGCCAGCCGTTGCGCGCTGGCCAGCCGGAGCAGCTCGTGGGAGGCCACTGGCCGGCCGGTGTAAAAGCCCTGCACTGCGTCGCAGCCGAGGGCGGTGAGGCGCTGCAGTGTCGAAGCGTCCTCCACGCCCTTGGCTACGACCGTCAGCCCGAGGCTGTGGCCGAGGTCGACGATGCTCTGCACGATGGCGTCGCTGTCGCCGAGCATCGCCTGAACCAACAAGCGGTCGATCTTGATCTCCTCTACGGGCAGCCGCCGCAGATAGGACAGCGAGGCGTAGCCGGTTCCGAAGTCATCCACAGCCAGGCGAAAGCCCATGGCTCGCAGGTGGTACAGATCGAGCTGACGTGCCGGATCGGCCATGACCGTGCTTTCGGACATCTCGAACATGATGCCGTCCGGCTCCACCCGGTTCCGGCGCACGATGTTGGCCAGGTCCTCCGCCAGGTCAGGGTTGGCCAGAGCCAGCATCGAGAGGTTGATGGCCACCGTCCGGTCCAGCCCGAGATCCTGCCAGTGGCGTTTGTCCCGGCACACCTGGCCGGCGAGCCAGTACGTGAGCGGTTGGATCAGGCCGCTGGTTTCGGCCAGCGGGATGAACTGCCCAGGAGCGATGGCGCCGCGGCTAGGATGGTCCCAGCGGCACAGGGCTTCCACGCCGGTGACGTTGCCTGACCGCGGATCGATCTGGGGCTGATAGGCCACCCTGAGCTCGCGCCTCTCCAACGCCCGGCGCAGATCCCCGGCCAGCAATAGGCGCTCGGCTCCGGTATCGCACCGCGCCTCGGGCTCGAAATCCTCGGCGCGCAGGCGCAGCTCCAGGTGCAGCTTGGCGTTGCGGATGGCGGTGGCAATAAGCGCGCCCACGGCGTCCACCAGCTTGTGGTCGGAGCCGGTGAAGGGCCTCAGCTCGATCGGCCGGACCAGGTCCAGGCTGCCCACCTCCTCGCCGCCGCTCCGCAGGATGGTTCGCAAGCGGTGCTCGGCCCTGTGCCCGAGCTTGCGCTCGAAGCCGTCCAGCTTGCCGTGACGGACGAAGATCGGCAGGTCCGAGCCCGTTACGCGCAGCTCCGCGCGCGACGCCGGGATAATCGCCAGGATGCGCTCCAGGATGATGGCCGCCTCGCTCTCCAACGGCAGCTCGGCCGCCAGCGTGGCGCCCAGTTCGTACAGCAGGTGCAGCTCCTCCCGCGCCCGAGCCAGGGCCCCGGTCAGGTTGGCCGCGGCCCTGGCAGGCCGCTCCTCGGCCTCGTGCAGCTCGGTGACGGCGGTCACTGGCTGGCGCAGGCCGCCGGCTGGAACAGGCCGTTCACATGCTCCACGATCTCGCGCGGGCTGAACGGCTTCACGATGTACTCGTCCGCTCCGGCTTCCAACCCCTTGCGGATGTCCGAATCGCGGTCGAGGGCGCTGAGCATGATCACCCACGTGTTGCGCAGCTCCGGCTGCCGCCGCAGCTGCTCGCAGATGGCGAAACCGTTCATGTTCGGCATGATCGCGTCCAGGAACACCACAGCGGGCGTCAGCTCTTCGGCTTTGGACAGCCCCTGCTTGGACGAGGTGGTTGTTTCCACCTGGTAGCCCGCGCGGCCGAGCGCGTAGCTCAGGGCCAGGCCAACGTTGTTGTCGTCGTCGATGACCAGGATCGGACGTCTCATGGCCTCAGACTAGGCCAGCCGCGGCGGTCGCCGCTATTGGGCTGAAAACAGGTCGAGTTGCATCGGAACTGCCGATGTAAACTGCTTTACAATTCGCCAATGGCCGTGAGCAGCCAGGCTGCGCTGCACTCGGCGCTCGCCGGCGTGCCGCTGTTTGCTGGCCTGCCCGCTGCCGATCTGCTCGAGCTGTCACAGAAGCTCACGCCGCAGCGCTTTGCCCGCGACGAGGTTATCCTCCTTCAGGGCGACAGCCATGGCGACCTGCATATCGTCGAGGGCGGCAGCGTCCGGGTGGTGCTGACTTCGCCCGATGGCCGCGAAGTCGTCCTGGCGCTGCTCGGCCCGGGCGAGTTCTTTGGCGAGCTGTCGCTGCTGGATGGGCTGCCCGGGTCGGCCGAGGTCATCGCCCAGGAGGACTGTTCTCTGCTGCGCCTGCGCCGAGAGCACTTCCGCGCCTTCCTGAGGTCGCATCCCCATACCGCCGAGGCGCTGCTGGCCGTGCTCAGCCGGCGCATCCGCGATACCAATACCCTCGTCTACGACACGACCTTCCGCGATGTGCCCAGCCGCCTGGCCAACGCCATCGTTAAGCTGGCCGCCAGCTACGGCCGCAAGGAGAACGACGGCATCGTGATCGGCCTGCGGCTGACCCAGGAGGCGCTCGCATCGATGATCGGCAGCAGCCGCATCAGCATCAACAAACACCTCAAGCACTGGGAGCGGCAGGGCCTTATCCGAAGCCGCAACGGCGTTATCAAAGTCCTCGACCTGGAGAAGCTGTGGCAGGAGAACAACCTCGGCGAATACCCCCTTGATGTCAGCCAGTGGGTGTCCTGACGAGCTGATCTGCTGGTCCCCGGCTTGCTTAGCTGAGGTCGATTGACACTCGCGGACTACGCCCTCGTCGGCAACTCCCGCAGCAGCGCGCTCATCTCGCGTGATGGCTCGGTCGACTGGCTGTGCCTGCCCCGGCCCGACAGTCCGTCCGTCTTCGGCCGCATCCTGGATCCCGCCGCCGGGCGCCTCACCGTCCAGCCTTTGGGGGATTTCACTGCCACGCGGCGCTACGTGCCCGGTACGAACGTGCTGGAGACCGTGTTCCGTACGTCCACCGGCTCCCTGCGCCTGCGTGATGCGATGACTGTGGCCGCCGACGACGTCCGGCGCCAGGAGCTGCTGCCGGAGCATGAGCTGCTTCGCGAACTCACCGGCCTCGAGGGGTCAGTTGAAGTCGAGGTCGTGTATGAGCCGCGGCCCGACTATGCCCGCCGCGCCCCCAAGCTCGTCGATCGCCGGCGCCTTGGCGTATGGGCCGAGTGCGGGCCGGCGGCCGTGATCCTGCTCAGCGACGTGCCCCTGGCGGTCGACGCCGAGCGGGCGCGTGCCGGCGGCCGGCTCGAGATCCGTGGCGGCGACACCCGCTATGTCTCGTTCTCGTTCGCGCGGGATGCCCCGGCGGTGGTCGCGGCTCTGGGCGAGGGCGCCGAGCGGCGCATGCGCCAGACCGTCGATTGGTGGCAGGGCTGCGCCGAGAACTGCGGCTACCAGGGCCCGTACGGCGATGCCGTGGTGCGCAGCCTGCTGACGCTCCGGCTGATGATCTACGCCCCCTCGGGGGCCATCCTGGCGGCGCCCACCACCTCCTTGCCCGAGGACATCGGCGGCGTGCGCAACTGGGATTACCGCTACTGCTGGCTGCGCGATACGTCGCTCACCGTGCGGGCGCTGCTGGCTCTGGGCTACGAGGACGAGGCCGCTGCGTTCACCGGCTGGCTGCTGCATACCACCCGGCTGAGCTGGCCCGACCTGCAGGTGGTCTACGATGTCTTCGGCGGCCCGGAGCTGCCCGAGTACGAGCTGCCCCACCTGGCGGGCTATTGCAACTCGCGCCCGGTTCGCATCGGCAACGGCGCCTGCAAGCAGTTCCAGCTCGACGTCTACGGCGAGGTGCTGGACGCCGTGGCCCAGTACTTCATCGGCAAGGCCTCGCGCCTGGACAGCGCAACTCGCCATATGCTTCTTGGCTTGGGCGAGACCGTGTGCCGGCGCTGGACCGAGCCGGACGAGGGTATTTGGGAGGTTCGCTCCGGGCCTGACCACCACACCCACTCCAAGGCGCTAGCCTGGGTGGCTGTTGATCGCCTGCTGCGGCTGCACGAGGCCGGCCTGCTCGACCTGCCGGCCGGCCGCTACCGCGCTATCCGCGACGCCATCCGATCCGAGATTGAGACCCGCGGGTGGAATGAGTCGCTCGGCAGTTATGTGCGCACGTTCGATGGCGATGAACTGGATGCCAGCTTGCTGCTGCTGCCGATCTACGGCTACGCCGACGCGCATTCGCCGCGCATGCGCAGCACCATCGAGCGCATCGTCGGCGATCTCCGCCGCGGTCCGGGGGTCGTTCGCTACGTGGGGCAGGACGGCGTAGAAGGCGGCGAGGGCGCCTTCGGCATCGTCTCATTCTGGGCGGTCGAGGCGCTGGCCCTTGCGGGTCAGGTCGATCGGGCGCGAGCCATGTTCGAGGACCTTCTGACATGCGCCAACGACGTTGGCTTGTTCGCCGAGGAGTTCGATCCCAACACCAGGGAGCCTCTGGGCAACTTCCCCCAGGCGTTCACCCACGTAGGTCTGATCAACGCGGCGTTGGCGCTGGGCTGCGTCGCCGCCGAGCAGGAAGGAGGGGAGCAACGTGTCGAAGCACGGGCATAGGCTGCTGTGGAGCTTCGTGGCCACGCTGTTCCTGACCGGGCTCATGTCCGGCAGCCAGAACATGGGACTGACCCGCATGAACATCCCCTACATGCTGGGCACGATGGTCACGCCGGACCGCGACCGCGCCAAGCTGGCCGGCTCCTTCCTGCACTTCCTCAACGGCTGGATGTTCGCCTTCCTGTACACGGCCGCGTTCGACTCCTGGCGCAAGGCCGGCTGGTGGCGAGGCGCGGCGATCGGCATCGTCCACGCGCTGTTCGTGCTGGCCGTCGGCGTGCCCTTGCTTCCGGCCCTGCATCCGCGTATGGCCGGCGAGGAGTATGGCCCGTCGCCCACCAAGCAGCTCGAGCCGCCGGGCTTCATGGCCTTGCACTATGGTCCGCGGACGCCGATCTCCGTCGTGCTGGCGCACGTCATCTATGGCGCCATCCTGGGCCAGTTCTACCAGCCCGAGGACTAGCCTCCGCCCTTCCCGAGGTCCCTGAACGGCCACTCGGCGGATCCGCTGCCGTAGCGCTCCGCCACCATGGCCAGTACCTTCTCAGCCGCGCGACTCGTATGCGCGGTCAGCCCCAGCTCCTCCATCAGGCCGGTCAACTCCTGCATCTCCTCGGAGCGGCGCTTGGCCTTGGGCGGCAGATCGGGCAGGATGCGCTCGAAGAACTCCGCCGCGCCAGAGCGGCCCTTGCGATAGCGGGCCATGATCTCCGACAGGAGGCCAAGCTGCTCTGCGCACAGCAGAAGCTCGACTCCAAGCGCCGTCAGCCCTTTGGAAAGGCCCGCGTTCAGGATCTTCAGACCGGAGGACTGTCCCGCCCGCGTGCCGAGGATCACGGCCTTCACCGCCGGTTCGATGCGCGCAGCCACCGCCTGCGCGCCCTCGCCGGAGAGATAGAACGTTGCCCTGTCCAGCTCAGCCGCGCCGCCGATGATGCCTCCATCCACGAACTGCCCGCCGGCGGCGGTGATGATACCCTCAATCTCGCACGCCGTGGAGGGGCTGATGGAGTTGCCTTCCACAAACGTGATGTGCCGGCCCGTGCGCGCCATGGCCGCCGCCACGTCGCGCGCCAACGGTACCGCGCCGAAGGGCGTCACCAGCGAGATTACGAGATCGGCCTGGCGAACGATCTCATCCAGATCGCGCAGACACTCGATGCCGGCCTCTTCGGCCCGTTTCGCGGTGGCTTGGCTGCGGCCGGCCACGATGGTAACTACACGCGCGCCGGCGCGCTTCAGGCGCCCGGCCACCTGCGTGCCCATCTCGCCCGTGCTCAGGATGGCGATGGCATCCATGGGGGCGTATTCTAGTTGCACCCATTCCTAAGGAGACAGCCATGGCTCAGGACCGAACTGTCACCGTCGCCGGATTGAAGACCCGCTACCTGGAGCAGGGCTCAGGGCCGGTCGCCCTCCTGCTGCACGGCGCCGCCCTTGGCACCTCGGCCGACGTGTGGGCCGGAAACATCGGGCCGCTCGCCAATGCCGGTCTGCGCGTCATCGCGCCTGACCTGCCCGGCTGGGGTTTGACTGACGCCCCCAGTGACCACTCGTACGGCTTCCGCCGGCGTTTCGTGCTGAACTTCCTTGACGCGCTGGAGATCGAGAAGGCGGCCTTCATCGGCCATTCGGCCAGCGGCCGCATAGCCGTTGAGACGGCCTTCACCGATACCGCGCGCGTGAGCCGCATCATGGTGCTGGGCAGCGGCACGCTGCTGCCGCCGATGGAGGGCGTGCCTATGGGCCCGCCGGACGAACGCGTCAGCGGCGAGCCCACGCTGGAGGACACGCGTGCCGGGCTCCTGGCCAACACCTTCGACCAGTCGCTCATCACCGATGAGCTGGTGGAGCTCCGTCACAGGATGAGCCTGGGCAAGAACCTCCAGTCGGCCCTGGCGCGTCAGTCGCTGCCGCCCGAGCCGCCGCCGCAGCCGCCGTTCTGGCAGCGGCTCGACCAGATCCCGGTCCCGGCCCGCTTCCTGTACGGCAAACAAGACCGCGGCGAGGCCGGGAAGCGCTCAGAGTTGGCCCGCCAGCGCTACCCCAACCTCGATCTCCATGTGCTCGACGGCTGCAAGCACATGATCCAGTGGGACAAGGCCCGCGAGTTCGAGGCGCTCGCGGTGGAGTTCCTTATGGAGCGGGCGCCCGCGCCGGCCTAGACCGCAGCGTTCTAGACCAGGATTTCGGTGTGCCGGGGCGGTGTGTCGCTCTTCACCTGTCCCGGCCGAACGAGCTCCTTCCGCGTCTCGTGCAGGATGGTCTTGGACAGCTGCGTCGGTTTGCCGTGGTGGCCCAGCATAACCATCGGCCCATCGCCGGTGTTCTCCAGCTGATAGAAGGAACCGCCGGTGATCAGCCCGATCATGCCCGGCTTGAGCACTGACTTGCCGCCATCGGGGAAGTGCATTGTGCACTCGCCCTCCAGCACCAGGAACGTGCCATCGGCATTGTGGCAGTGCATCTCGTCCTTCATCCCCGGCTGGGGGTAGATGTGGAAGAAGGCGTTCATGTTTGGGCCGTTCATCAGCACCTTGCGCTTCGCGTCGGGCTGATGGCCCATATCGATGAGGTCGACGACTTTAACCGGCAAAGCTTCTCTCCGAATGAAGATTGGTTGGTTTGCCGAACAGTATATGGCCTAGGCCGCTCGGCGGCGGTTCTTGACGTAGTCCACGATGAGGTATTCGCCCAGGCGGCTCGGGTCGGCGAAGAAGACGCGGCCCTGGTTGATCTTGGCCATCGTTCGGATGAACCGCGTCATCACGGGCTCGGTGTCGAGCATGAACGTGTTTACCGTGATCCCGTCGCGGCTGCAGCGCTGCACCTCCCGCAGCGTCTCCTCCATGGCCTCCCGCATGCTCCACGGCCCCACGTTCCAGCCGGCCGAATTCGCGTGGGGCTCGCCGTCGGTGATGAGGATGATCTGCTTCGTCCCGCCCTTGCGCTTGGCCAGCATGTTCCGCCCCTGGCGCAGCGCTTCCGGGAAGTCCGTTCCGCGCGGGTCGATCCAGTACGTCTCCATCAGCTGGTGCGCCTCGAGCGGCAGCACGAAGTACGAGAAAGCGGCCACGTGCAGCTCGTCGCGCGGGAACTTCGAGCGGATGAGGCTGTCCAGCGCCAGCGCCACCTTGCGACCGGCCTGAAAGCGCCCGCGGTACAGCATGGAGTAGCTCATGTCGAGCATGATCACCGTCGTGCACTGGTTGATGGACGATGTGCGGTAGACCTCGAAATCGTCGGGCGTAATGCGCAGCGGCACACCCTTGCCCTCGCGTCGTAAGGCGTTCATCACGCTCGTCTGGGCATCCAGGGCGAAGGCGTCGCCAAAGGCGTAGCGCTTCGTCTCGTCCAGCCGCTCCACACCCCAGCCATAGCGGGTGAGCGTATGCTCGCCCGCCAGCCCGCGGTCGATGCGCCCGAAGATGTCGTCCAGCGCGCGCTCGCCGATCTTCCGCAGGGCGCGCGGCGTGAGCGTCCAGTCCTTGCCCTTGCGCTGGATGAAGCCGGCCTCCTCCAGCATGCGCGTGAACTCCTGGATCTCTTCGGCCATCTTGCGCGCCTCTTCACCCACCAGCCGCCCAATCTCTCCGCTGTCGAGCTGGCTCGCATCGTTGGTACGCATCGCTTCAACGAGCTCCTGCTCGAGCTCGTCGAGGCCCTTCATGTCACCCATGAGGCGCATGGCCTCCTGCAGCGTGAGGGGATCGTCGCCCTCGAATGGCTGCCCCTCGCCGCGCTCGTCGGGAAAAAGACGGTCCAGGTTGGCCATCAGCCGGGCCAGATCGCGCTGGAACCCGGCGTCCTGGAACATGCCCTCGAGCATCTGCTCCAGCTCCTGGCGCATCTCGGGCGTCATGGAGTCGAGCAGCGACTGCATCTGGGCCATGGATTGCGCGAGATGGCGGGCCAGCTGATCGGGTTTCTCGATGCCGGGGGGGAAATACTGGCTCCATTTGTCCATAAACTGCTGGAAGCCGGAGTCGTCGCCGCGGCGATGCTGCTCCAGCAGTTCGTTGAGGTCGCGCACCATCTGCTGGAGCTGGGACATCATCTCGGGCGTCATGGCGCCGAGGCTTTGCTTCAGGCCCTGGAAGTAGCTCTCCAGGATCTGCTGGCGCAGCTCGTTGAGAAGCTCATCGAATTGGCGACGCGCATCCTGGTCCAGGAAGTCGTAGTCGCGGAGCGCTTGCATGCGGGCCCCTACGCCGTCGGGCAGCTGATCCAGCTGCTGGCGGTGCTTGCTGGCGATGTTCTCCAGCATCTGCCGGAGCTCGTTGTCCTGCGAGGCCGCATCCTGCAGGCGCCGCTCGATCCCGGCTTTCTCCGTCTCGACCACCTTGTCCAGCCGTTCCTTGATGTCGTCCATGACCGAGCCGAGGTTGTATCGCTGGAGCTGCTGCTGGCGCCGCCGGCGCAGTTGCTCGAGCAGGTCGCGCAGCCCCGGCATGCGGCGGTTGGTGTCGAACTGCGCGCCGCGCTGGAGCAGCTCGCGCAGGATTGAGCGGAGGTCCCCGTCCTCGAGCATGCGGTCGGCGACGTAATCCATCAGGTCGCCGGCAGTGAAGGGCTCCACAGCCTGGGTGCCGTCCCAGCGGCTGTAGCGATACAGCGGCATAGCTGCCCCTATCGTAGACCTATAATGCCCGGCGCCGCATGAAATACCTCCTGCTTCTCCTGACCCTCGCTCTGTCCGCTTGCGGCGGCACGGCTGCGCCGGCCGCAAGCAGCACCTCGCCCAAAGCCGCCCCTGCGTCGAGCGCAGGCGGGTACAAGCCCCAGCCGCTGAGCCCCGCCGTCAAGGTCAAGGCCATCGACGCCGGGACCACCAGCCAGGTGCCGCTTTACGTTGCGCTCGACCGCGGCTACTTCAAGGACGAGGGCCTGGATGTCGAGCTCATCCCTATGGCCGATCTGTCGCAAGCTATCCAGCAGGTGGCGTTGAGCCAGGTCGCGTTCCAGGTGGCCTTGCCCGACCCCGTCATCTTCAACGCCCTCGACCGCGGCGTGGAGGTCAAGATCCTGGCCTCCTCGACCATCAATCGGCCGGTGGACGCGCCCGCCGTGCTCCAGGTCCGCCAGGACTTGATCGACAGTGGCAAGTACAAAGGCCCCTCCGACCTGAAAGGCGCCAACATCGGCCTGGGAGCTCAGTCCTCGCAGTTCTATGTCGAGCGCTTTCTCAAGCGTGGTGGACTCGGCCTGGAGGACGTCCAGATCACCAACGTCCGCGCGGTCGACACCCTGACCGCGTTCAAGAACAAGGGCATCGACGCGGGCTGGGTCACTGAGCCTATCGCCAGCGCCTCTCAGCGGGAGGGCCTGGCCAAGACTGTTGCCACCACGGGCGAGCTGTTCCCCGGTGCCGTGGCCACAACGCTGGTGATGGCCCCGCAATTCGCTAAGGAGCAGCCGCAGGCGGCCCAGCGCTTCGTGATCGCCTACCTCCGTGGCCTGCGCGATTACTATCACGCGTTCAACAAGAAGGACGGCGATAAGGCTCCCGTCGTCCAGGCCCTGGTCAACCATTTCACGGTCAAGGATCCGGCGCTGTACGACGTGATCGGTCTGCCCAGCATGGACCCCAACGCCTCAACCGACCCGACACCGACCTGGAGCGAGTTCCAGGAGTTCTACCTGCGCCGAGGGATCACCCAGCGCAAGGTCGACCTCGCCCGCTATGTCGATTTCTCCTTGGTCAACGCCGCCCTGGAGAAGCTTGGTCGCGAATAAAACCGTCGTCGTCACCGGCGGCGCGCGCGAGCTGGGCCTCACCGCCGCCGAGGCCCTCCTGCGAGCCGGAGCCCGCGTCTCGATCTGGGATGTCGACGGCGAGGCGCTGGAACGAGCGGAGGCCGAGCTGAAGGCGCAGGGTTTCGCGCCCGACCTGCGCCGCGTTGACGTCACCGATTATGCCGGCGTGGAGTCCGCCGCCCAGGCCGCCGGCGCGATCGACGTGCTGATCAACAACGCCGCGCTGAAAATGGGCTTCGTCGGGCGCGCCGACCGCTACGACCGCGAGTGGCAGCCCCATTTCTGGGAGCTCGACCCGGAGCGCGTTCGCCGGCTCGTCGAGGTCAACGCCGTCGGCGTCTACTACTGTTCGCGCGCGGTCGCGCCCGGCATGATCGCGCGGCGGCAGGGCAGCATCATCAACGTCAGCACCAGCCCGCATACGCAGCAGTCGGCCCGGCACATCCCCTATGGGCCGTCGAAGTCGTTCGTCGAGTCCTTCACCGTCGCCGCCGCCGAACAGCTCCGTCCGCAAGGTGTGCGCATGAACGCCATCCTGCCTGGCGGCCGCGCCAATTTGCGTGGCAAGCCCCCGGTAGGGGACGATCAGCCGTTCGACGTGATGGTCCCGGTCACACTCTACCTGGCCTCGGACGAATCGGCCGGCGTGACCGGCCAGATTATCTCCGCCGACAGCTTCAACAAGCGATAGCGCGGCGCGTCACGCTCGCCGCGCGACAATCAAGCCTGCATGAGCCCGCCCCTGGTCGATGTCCACACTCACCTGTCGCTCAAGGCGCCGCACTACTACCCCGAGCCCATGCACCACGTCGAGGCGCTGCTGCGCCTCCAGCGAGAGCACGGCATCGGCCGCTCGGCGGTCTACAGCCCGATGGTCGTCAGCCAGGCGCTGCAGGCCGGCCGCGATCCGCTGGCGGCCGCGCGCGCCTACAACGAGCACATCGCCCGTACCCAGGAGGCGCACTGGGACGAAGTGATCGGCGTGGGCATCGTCTACCCCTTCGCCCGGGACGAGAGCGCCCGCGAAGCCGAGCGCGCCGTCCGCGAGCTGGGCCTGAACGGGGTCATGGCCAACCCCTACCTGCAGGGCGCCTGGCTGGATCAGGACCCGCGTGCCGGGCCGCTGTTCCAGGCGATGCAGGAGCTGGGCGCGCCGCTTATCGTTCACCCGGAGGAGTTCATGGAGCAAACGGTGGCCGAGGCGGTGGGCCGCAAGCTGCTGTACGACGAAGGCCTCGTTATGTGGCGCACGCTGGCCACCACCTGGGCGCTCTACGGCTTCGCCGCCGGGCCCATCCTGGATCGCTTTCCGCGGCTGAAGGTCGTCTTCGCCCACGGCGGCGGGCTGTTCTGGGGCAAGGCCTCGCGCATCGACATGGCGTTCCGCGAGCTGGTGGCCCGCAACGACGCCATCGCTGCCGCCCAATGGGAGGGCCAGCGGATGGAGACGCTGCCGCTGGATCGCCTCAAGGCGCACCAGGTCTACATGGATACCGCCTGGATGGATCGCGGCGCTATGCGCAACGCCATCGAGTGGCTTGGCGCCGACCGGCTCTTGTATGGCTCAGATGGCAGCCCGCACCCAAACTCGATCGCCTACTTCCAGCGGCAGCTGGACCGGCTCGGTTTGGAGGAGGATGACCTGCACGCCATACGGCGCGGCAACGCCGAGCGTCTGTTCGCCCGCTGAGCCGGTGCGCGACCTCTTCCTGCTGCGCCCCGACGTCATCTTTCTGAACCACGGCTCTTTCGGCGCCTGCCCGCGCCCGGTGTTCGAGGCCTACCAGGCCTGGCAGCTGGAGCTGGAGCGCCAGCCGGTGGAATTCCTGGGGAGTCGCTTCGCCGAGCTGATGCGCACCGCCCGCCAATCGCTCGCCGCGTACGTTGGCGCGGCGCCCGAGGACGTCGTCTTCTTCCCCAACACCACCACCGCCATGAACGTGATCGCGCGCTCACTCCAACTGGGCCCCGGGGACGAAGTTCTGACGACCGACCATGAGTACGGCGCCGTGGACCGCGTCTGGCGCTTCACCTGTCGCCGGCAGGGCGCCGTGTACGTGCTATGCCCGCTGCCTGTTCCGGTCGCGTCGGCCGGCGACATCGTCGAGCGGCTTTGGTCGGCGGTCACGCCGCGGACGCGAGTGCTGAGCCTGAGCCATGTCACCGCCAACACTGCCCTGATCCTGCCGGTTACGGAGGTTGTCCGCCGGGCGCGCGAAGCCGGCATCCTGACCGTCGTCGACGGCGCCCACGCCCCCGGGCAAGTGCCTTTGCAGCTCGAGGCGTTGGGCGCCGACTTCTACGTCGGCAACTGCCACAAGTGGATGTGCGCCCCGAAAGGAGCCGCCTTCCTCTACGCCCGTAAGGAGGCCCAGCCGCTGCTTCAGCCGTTGGTCGTGAGCTGGGGTTGGGAACCGGAAGCCGAAGGCAACTGGACGTTCATCGCGCAGGACTCACCATTGGTTGCCCTACACGAGTGGCAGGGCACGCGCGATATCTCCGCGCCGCTGTCCGTCCCGGCGGCCATCGATTTCATGCGGGCGCATGACTGGCCGCGAGTCCAGGCGGCCTGCCGCGAGCTGGCGCGCGACGCCCGCCGGCGGCTGACCGAGTTGACCGGATTGGAGCCGCTCAGTCCCGATGGCGCGGACTGGTACGCGCAGATGGTCTCTGTGCCTCTGCCACCGTGCGACGCCGCGCAGCTCAAGCGCCGGCTCTACGACGACTGGAACATCGAAATCCCGGTCTTCGACTGGCACGGGCGGCAGCTGATCCGCGTGTCGATTCAGGCCTACAACGATGAGCAGGATGTCGCGTGCCTCATCGATGCGCTTCGGAACTTGCTGCCCGGCCAGTTGCACGGACCCACAATCCCCCGGACTATACTGGCCGGGCCATGCGACAGCTGACCGCCAACGTCATCGCCGACATCGGCGAGGGCCGGCCCAACCCCTCCGCCATCCTCACCTCCGAGGGCGTGTGCATGGTCGACTCGCCCGAGCGCCCGCGCGACATCTACGCCTGGAAGGAGGAGATCTTGAAGCGTGGCCAGCCCAGGTACCTGATCAACTGCGAGCACCACGGCGATCACATCGTCGGCAACTGGTTCTTCTCGCCGCCGGCAATCATCGTCTCCCACCAGGGCACACGCGACCGTTTCGTGGACTCGTTGGGCTCGCCGGATAAAGTCCGGGCGCGCATCAGGCGGATCGATCCCGACGGCCCGCCGATTCCCGATGACTACCAGCTTGTCCCGCCCTCGCTGACCTACACGGACCGGCTCACGATCTTCCTGGGCGAGCAGGAGATCCAGCTCATCCACATGCCCGGCCACACACCCAACCAGACCGTCGTCTGGGTGCCCAAGGAGCGGGTCATGATGGCCGGGGGCAACCTGTCCAACGAGATCATGCCAGCCATGTGGGGCTCGGAGATCCTGAACTGGCTCGAGGCCCTGGACGGCATGGCCGCGCTCGAGCCGGAGTACATCGTTCCCGTCCACGGCGACGTGGCGGACCTGGCCTACTTGCGCACGTTCAAGCAGCTGCTGGAGGCCTGGATCGGTGATGTGCGCGACGCCATCGCCAAGGGCTGGACCAAAGAGGAGACGGCCAAACGCATCACCCACTACCTCGGCCCATTCCGCATGCGGCCCGGCCGCGAGCCCTATGGCGCTGAGTGGCAGGAGTGGTGCACGACGGCCATCTACGAGGAGCTGACCGGGCAGCCGCGCACGCCGCGCGTCTATTTCATCAACCGGGAAGTGGAAAAAGCATCGGCGTGAGGTTTGTTCCGCTCGGCGATCCTCTGGGGGTCGAAGTCACCGACGTCGATTGGACCCGCCCGCCCACGCCTTCCGAAGCCGAGGACCTGATGCGGACCATCGCCGCCCACAATGTGCTCGTGTTCCGCGGCCACAACCTTGCGCCCGCCCAGCAGGTGGCGTTCGCCCGCGCCTTCGGCGAGCTCGAGACGTTCCAGCCCCACCCCAGCCAGATCGACGAGCACCCGGAGATCTTCCGCGTCTCCAACGTGGAGGGCCGCGGCTACCTGGACGTGGGCCTGCGCTGGCACACCGACAACTCCAACCTGCCGCGGCCGGCCTGGATCTCGATGCTGTTCTCGGTCGAGATCCCGCCCGAGGGCGGGGAGACGCGCTTCATGAACATGTACGACGCCTACGAGCGCATGCCCGAGGACCTGCAGCGGCGCATCGAGGGCCGCACTGCCCATCACCAGGGCACCCGCTATATTGGCGTCGGCGATCGCGCGGGCGGCGCCCACCACCCGCTGGTCCGCACCCATCCGCTGACCGGCCAAAAGGCGCTCTACGTCAATTTCAACCTGACTCGCTCCACCTCCGGCCTCGACGAGGTCGAGACCCAGCGGCTGCTGGACGACCTGCGCGCCTATATGGAGACGATGCCCTACTACAGCCACAAATGGCGGATGGGCGACGTCGTGGCGTGGGACAACGCCTGCACGTCGCACATGGTCACCAAGACGGATCCGACCTATCCGCGCACATTGAACCGGCTGACGGTTATCGGCCCGGAGCCCTGCTGACCGCGCGCCCAGCGACCCGGCCGGAGTACAAAGAGGGCGCGAACATGGTGTTCTCGATGGCCGCCGCGCCGTTGATGTGGCCGCCGGCCATGCCGGCCAGCTCTCCCGCCGCGTAAAGGCCGGCTATGGGCCGGCCCGCCCGGTCCAACACGCGGCAGTCCAGGTCCGTCCACACGCCGCCCAGGTTCTTCTGGACCGTGGGCATGTACTCGACTGCGAAGAACGGCGGCTCGGCGATGGGCCGGGCCGGCGTGCGCCCGAACCGGCAGCGGCCGGCGTTGAAGGCCCCGATCTCGGCGCGCACTGTGTCCCCGGGCAGCCCGATGAGCCGCGCCAGCTCCTCGATCGTGCTCGCCCGCCGGACGTACTCCGATGTCTCGAAGAACCACTCGATCCGCCGCCGGTTGGGAGCCTGGGAGGTGCCGTACCAGCCGTCGTCGCGCAGATCGACGGCTTCCGCCGTCGTGCGGTCGAAGATGGCCCAGCAGTGCTGGCCGGGCTGCGCGAGAAGCGCCGGCGTGCCGCTGCCGCCGCCCGTGAGCTCCTCGTTGTGGAAGCGCTCGGCGCGCTCGTTCAGCCAGACCTCGACCTTGCCTCCGCCGCGCACCAGCACGCCGCGCCGGCCGCTCGGATCGCGCGGGTTGGGCGTGCCGTCCGGGTAGACCCAGATGTTCTCGAGGCACGTGAACTGCGCGCCGGCGCGCTCGAGGACCTCGTGGCCCGTGCCGAGCGCATGGTGCGAGCCGCCGCACAGGAAGCGCCGCACGCCATGCAGCACGGGCGCGTGCCGGCACAACATGGCCGGGTTGTTGACGAACCCCCCGGTGGCCATGATGACCGCCCTCGCCGTGATGCGCTCCTGCGAGCCGCTGCGCTCCACGATGGCGCCCCCATCCGTCAGCTCCGCCAGGGTTGTGCCTGTCCTCAGCTCCGCCCCCAGCCCTAAGGCCGCCGCCGTGACCGCCCGCGTGATGGCCCCGCCACCGCCCATGGGCCGGTGGCCCCGCGGGACCGAGTTGTTCTCTGGCCGCCCTGGACCCTCCCAGCGGATGCCCAGCTCCTCGCACCAGTCGTACACCTCGCGCCGGCTCGCCTCCAGGTAGCGCCGAGCCCACTCCAGGTCGGCTTGCGGACCGCCGGCGCGGGCCCAGTCGGCAAGCGCCAGCTCGACGCTGTCGCGCACGCCGGCGGCTTCCTGCACTGGCGTGCCGACGATGCACGACGCGCCGCCGCTGATGCCCGATGCTCCCCCCGGCTCGTCGAACGCCTCTACCACGAGCACCCGCAGGCCGGCGCGGGCCGCTTCCCACGCTGCCGACATGCCGGCGATGCCCGAGCCGGCGATCAGCGCGTCGTACTCGGCCATCCCGGCTAGCCTTCCTTCTTCAGCTCCTCGATGGCCTGCTGCACGTAGCTGGCATCGGTCACCTGATCGGCCTTCATCGACGGCTCCTGGCCGCGCGTCCGGGCGGCGTTGTCCAGAGCGGTCTGGATGGCCTCCAGAGCCGGGATCGGCTCGGTCGTGTACATGTCCACGAAGTAGGCCTGGTAGGCCGCGTCGATGCCCGCCTGATCCTCGAGCTTGGTCCAGCTGGCGATCAGCTGCTTCGCCTCCGCTGGGTTGGCTTTGGCGAACTTGATGGCCTTGATCGCGCCCTTCAGCATCGCGACCATCTCGGCCCGGTGCGACTCGGCGTATGGCCGCAGCGTGTAGAAGGTCGTGGCCGCCACCGGCGTCTTCACGTCCTGGTACACCCTGGCGAGGATCTTGTAGCCCTTGCCCTCCATGGCCATGTCGTAGGGCGGGTCCAGCAGGGTGGCTGCCGCGCGTCCGGACTCCAGCGCCGCGACTCGAAGCGGGTTGGCGCCGATGTACAACGGCGTGAAGGACCGCGGCGGGAGGCCGAGCGTGGCGAACTCGGCGTTGAGGGCGTACTCGACCTCGGTGCCTGGCGTCGTGCCCAGTGCGACCGGTTTGCCGACCAGGTCTTTCACACTCTGGATTTCTTTCGTGCCGACGATGGAGTAGGCATAGCGCGGCGCAGGCGTGGCCAGCACCAGCGGCTGGATGCCGCCCTGCAGCGCCGCGCTGAAGATGCCTTCCAGGCTGGAGTTGGCGGCCTGGACTTGGCCGGACGCCATCGCCGCGGCCGACTCGTTGTTGCCGCGCACCAGCAGGCGCGTGACCTGCAGCCCGTGCTCCCTGAAGTAGCCCTTCTGCTCGGCGATGTAGGGCGTGATCTGGGCGATCGTTCCCTCTGAGCTGTAGGCGATGGTGACCGACTCGAGGCTCGTCTTGGCGGCTGGAGCACCGCATGACGCGAGAAGAGCCACCGCTCCAGCGCCGGCGATGGCCAGAAGGCGTGCTGCACAGGACAGCCAGCTCATCTCGAGCGGGACAAGCGGCCATGCGGTAGTCGCTCGATGGGCAGCCGCCGCCGGGTGTGCGGCCTCGGTCAGTGCGGCGCTCCGGGTACCATGGTGCCCAGCCTTGAAAAACATTTGGCCCGCAATCATCGCATGCTTGAGCCTGGCGCTGGCCGGCTGCGGCGCGCCCGCCGCCGGGCCCGCCCCGAGCGTGGCCGCCTCGAAGCCCGCCGTCAGCCCTGTCGCAAGCGCGCAGCCGAGCGCCTCCGCCGCCGGCAAGCCCGCCGCCAGCGGCCTGGCCAGGATCAGGTTCAGCTACCCCGTGGCCACGGGCGCCTGGGTGCCGCTTATGGTCGGCAAGGACGCTGGCATCTTCGAGAAGCACGGCATCGATCTTGACGTCGTCATGCTTCGGGGCGACCTTCAGGTGCCGAGCGTACTCAGCGGCGAGACCAACCTGGCTGGCACCAGCGCCGAGACCATCGTCAGCGCCACGTTGGGCGGCGCCCAACTGACCGTCTTCGGAGCCATGATCCCCCACACCGTCGGCTATCTGTGGGTGTCGGGCGACATCAATAAGGTCGAAGATCTCAAGGGTCAGACCGTGGTGCTGAACAGCTTCGGCAATGTCGCCGAGTTCGCCCTGCGCCGCATCCTGGCCGACCATGGCCTGCAGTTCCAGAAGGACGTCATGGTCCGCGCGGTTCAAACCACCCCCGCGCAGATCGCGACGCTGGCCGCGGGCGACGCCAAGGGCTTCATCGCCTACCCGCCCGACGATGTGAACGCCAAGCGCGCCCGGCCTGATTCCCACGCGCTGTTCGATTTCAGCCAGTTGAACTTGCCCTATGTCCAGGCTTCGCTGTTTGGCTCGAAGTCCTACGTCGGCGGCAATCGCGACCTGATCGTCAGGTTTATGCGGGCCACCGGTGAAGCGATCGCCCGCGAGCAGAAGGATCCCGACTTCGCTGCCCAGATCTTCCAGAAATACGCCAAGATCGACGACCGCGAGACTGCCTTGCGCGGCGTGACCTTCTACGCCAACGTGGCGCAGGTACCGCCGGCGGTCAACCCGGAGGGGGTCAAGAACGTCCTCCAGGTGGTTGCCGGCAGCAACCCGGCGGCCGTCAACCTCGATCCGAAGACGTTCATCGACAGCTCAATCGCGGAGGATGCGGCTAAAGGGCTGCAGCGGTGACCGGCGCTGAGGCCGCGCTTCAGATGGCGGTCCGGCATGGGCTCGAGGTGTGCTTCGCCAACCCGGGAACGACGGAGCTGCCGCTGGTCGCGGCGCTCGACCGCTGCGGGGGCATCCGGGCGGTTCTCGGACTCTTCGAGGGGGTGTGCACCGGCGCGGCCGACGGTTACGCCCGCATGGCCCGCAGGCCAGCGCTGACGCTGCTACACCTCGGCCCCGGGCTAGCCAACGGCCTGGCCAACCTGCACAACGCCCGCCGCGCCGGCACGCCGATGCTCAACCTGGTCGGGGAGCACGCCATCTGGCATGTCAACGCCGACCCGCCGCTGGCGACCGACATCCACGCGCTTTCCCGTACCGTCTCCTGCTGGGTGCGTACCAGCCGCAGCGCGGCGGAGATCCCACGGGACATGGCCGAGGCCATCGCCGCGACGCGTGCCGGTATCGCCACGCTGATCCTGCCCTCCGATTGCCAGGCGGCGGACGTCCCTGACGAGGCCGGCCCCCTCCCGCCGCCCGGTTTTCCACCGAGCTTCTCGGCCCTGGCCGTCGAACGCGCCGCCGCCATCTTGCGCGGCGCCGCGCCGGACCGCGCCGGTATCCTCTTGGGCGGCAGCGCTCTTACCGAGGACGGCCTCCGCGCCGCTGGGCGCGTCGCCTCCCGGACTGGCGCCCGGCTGTTTTGCGAGCGCGTGCCGGCGCGGATCGAGCGCGGCCAGGGCCTGCCGGCGCCCGAGCGCCTGCTCTATTTCCCCGAGCAGCTCCAGGCGCAGCTCGCCCGGCTTGACGTGCTGCTGCTCGCAGGCGCGCGCGAACCCGTCGCCTTCTTCGGCTATCCAGGCAGCTCCAGCCGCCCGCTTAATGCCAACCAGCGGGCCGAGATCCTGGCCGCGCCCGGCGAGGACGCCCGCGGCGCCGTCGAAGCCCTGGCCGGTGAGGTCGGCGCGCAAGCATCGGGCGTCGGGGCCAGGCAGCCCGAGAAACCGGACAAACCGAGCGGCCCGCTCACGCGCGACGCCCTCATCGCCTGCCTCGCCGCGCTCGACGTGGACGGCCTGATCCTCGTGGACGAGTCCGTCACCCTCAACCGCAGCGGCTTCCTGCTGCCCGACGGCTGGCGCCGCCACAGCTACCTGTCCGTCACCGGCGGCGCCATCGGATTCGGCATGCCCTGCGCCACCGGCGCGGCGGTCGCCTGCCCGGACCGCCCCGTCCTCAACGTCCAGGCCGACGGCAGCGCCATGTACACCGTGCAGGCGCTTTGGACGCAGGCTCGCGAGGGCCTCAACGTCACCACCGTCCTCTGCTCCAACCGCGGCTACGCCATCCTGCGAGGCGAGATGCGCCGGGCCGGCCTGGCCGAGCTCGGGCCCGTGGCCAAGCAGCTCACCGATCTGGGCCGGCCCGATATCGACTGGGTATCCCTGGCCCGAGGGATGGGCGTGCCCGGAGCGCGTGTCGACACCGCTGAGGACTGCCTGCGGGAGCTCACGCAGGCTATTGCCCAACCCGGGCCCTACCTGATCGAAGCCGTCCTCTAAATCACTGCGCGAGGCTGTCGGCGCCATCGTGCTGGCCTCGCGGGTGCTGTAACACCTTAGTAGGCGGGGAGGGGTAGAAAGAACGAGACCCTCCTGATACTGCTTGGTTGAAGCAAAAACAACCATCCAGAAACAGGAGGATCTCGGTGGGTGACAGTGTAGCGACAGA
>Ga0209810_1001026_pt1 | contig 47899 bp, 43 predicted proteins | sample Coa_R1_7_FD_187159 | JGI IMG/M metagenome (GOLD analysis project Ga0209810, IMG submission 187159) | Surface soil microbial communities from Centralia Pennsylvania, which are recovering from an underground coalmine fire - Coalmine... | ecosystem: Environmental > Terrestrial > Soil > Unclassified... | reverse complement strand
AGGAGCTACAGGCCGATCTGGATGGGTGGGTGCACACTTATAACCATGAGCGAACCCACCAGGGCAAACGCTGTCAGGGAAGAACACCGATGCAGACCCTCCTAGACAGCCTGCATCTGGCCCTGGGAAAGAAGATCGCCTAAAATTCCAAAGCGGGAGGAACCTGTCCACTCAAGTATCGTTCAGGACATTTGAGTCGAATTCTCTATTCGAGTCGGTCTCCAAATTGGAAGTGAAAATTAAGCCCTGTCATTGTGATTCCCAGCTTTAAATAACGAATGCAGGGAAATTAAACAGTTATTATAAAGGGAAGTTTCGTCCTAAACTCCTTAGTACATACTACATGTTGAAAAAACACCACGACTTTTTCAAATCCCTCCTGTTGCTTGTTGACATAATGTTGATTTACGTCGCGTGGTTTAGCGCTTACTTTCTCCGTTTTCATCTTTTTCAACCACCTAGAGGGATTCATCCGTTTGAACCCTATTTCATTCTGATATTACCGATTACTGTAATTTGGGCATTCTCTTTCAAAGTATTTAATCTTTATCGCCCCCGCCGAATATCTTCCAGACTTTCCGAAGTTTGGGATATTGCAAAAGCTTGCAGTTTGATGACGTTGATGGTCATTGCGGTCAGCGCATTTTTGAGGAGATTCGAGTATGCTCGACTTGTTTTTATTTTATTTTGGTGTTTGAGTTTTGCCTTAGTCACACTCAATCGCTGGACGTTTCGTGAAGCCCTTCGTTTTTTTAGGCGGAGAGGTTATAACCTGCGTTATGCCCTGGTGATCGGGGCGGGGACTCTCGCCCAGGAATTAGTTGCCAAGTTGCACCGACGTCAGGAATTAGGGGTAAGAGTAATTGGATATTTAACGCGGAAACCAGAAAAGATCGGTAAGCAGTATTCAGGCGTCAAAGTGCTTGGAGGCTATGATGAACTCCCGGAAATTTTGTCTTCCAAGGGGGTCGACCAGGTTTTTTTGGCGCTTCCACAGGAAGAGTATCATAATACAGAGAAAATACTTCGCTATCTTCAAAGCCATATCGTTGATGTCAGAATCGTGCCAGATGTCTATCAGTTTATGTCTATTCAGGGACAGGCTGAGCTTTTTGACGGTCTTCCCATTGTAACACTTCAAGCCACCCCCCTTTATGGTTGGAGCCAAGTTTTAAAAAGGACAACCGATATTTTCTTTTCCCTTTTGATTCTCGTTGCCACGTCGCCTCTACTTCTTCTTATTGCATCCCTCATTAAGCTTACCTCTCAAGGTCCTGTTTTGTATCGCCAAAAAAGAATGGGCTATGATAGTCGGGTTTTTGAAATGTTAAAGTTCCGATCTATGCGCGTTGATGCAGAGAAAGAAACAGGCGCTGTTTGGGCACAGGAGAACGACCCGAGGCGAACTCCGATTGGAGGATTTTTGCGGCGAACCAGCCTCGATGAACTACCGCAGTTCTTGAACGTTCTCAAAGGAGAAATGAGCATTGTTGGTCCTCGTCCGGAACGTCCGGAGCTTGTTGAGAAGTTTCGTATAGCGATTCCCAAATACATGCTGCGTCACAAAATCAAAGCTGGAATTACCGGATGGGCTCAGGTCAACGGCTGGCGCGGCAATACTTCTCTCGAGAAGCGAATCGAATATGATCTAGAATATATTCAGAAGTGGTCTCTGATTTTTGATTTTAAGATTATGTGCTTGACTATTTGGAAAGGTTTCTTTAATAAGAACGCCTATTGATAATATCTTATAGAGGCAAACAGCCGTATGGAGTTGTCCTGTCGCCTTCGCCATCAAGCGGGTGCTCCAATGAGTGGCATCGCATGGGCTGCTCCAGCGTCTTTGTCAAAATGCGCTCCACTTCTGTAATCTGTTATTGTTCGAGGGGGCCCGGGCGGGGCTCATCCATCAGTCCGTCCAGTCGTCTGTGCGAAGAATTGACTTCGCCACTTGCCGACGGTCTGAAAGATGAGATACAACACCTCTGCAACCACTTTGTTCGTTCTACCTTCCGCGCAGGCCAAGATAATGCGGGTACGCAAGGGCAAAACTTGCGCTATCTTCGGACGGCTGCTCCAGCGATCGAGGGTCTCACGTTTGTTCATTTTCAACACCAATGGGGGAATTGGACACTCAGTTCGCATCGCTACCTCCTTTGCGATCACCTTACTCTCTCCCCATTATTTATTTAGTGAATTAATAACCCAGGACACCTAGCTGGTCCGAGGTGTCTCTTAGCTCCAACTCTTCTGTTACTATTTCCTATTTTCATCTTGACCTTTTCCTGGTGCATTGGTATGTTGAGTTTTATACTGAAGGAGTCTGCATGCGGGTTCTGGTCACAGGCGGCGCCGGGTTTCTCGGTTCTCATCTCTGCGAGGCCCTTCTTATGGAAGGGCATGAGGTTCTCTCGCTCGACAACTACTTCACAGGCTCGAGGGGGAACATAAAACCTTTCCTTCAACATCCCCGGTTCGAAGCGATTCGGCATGATATCATTAACCCTATCGACCTCGAGGTTGAGGCGATCTACAACCTCGCTTGTCCCGCCTCGCCGGTTCATTATCAGTTCGATCCGGTCCGCACCGTGCAGGCGAATGTCCTCGGCGTCACGCATATGTTAGAGCTGGCGCGGCGGACTAAAGCGCGCATACTGCAGGCCTCGACCTCCGAGGTCTACGGCGATCCTCAAATTCATCCCCAAAATGGAATCTTATTGGGAGCATGTCAACCCGATTGGAATTCGAAGCTGTTACGACGAGGGAAAGCGGGTTGCCGAAACTTTGATGATGGACTACCACCGGCAGTATCGGGTCGATATCCGGATCGTCCGGATTTTTATACCTATGGACCGCGCATGGCGATGGAGGACGGACGGGGCGTCAGCAATTTCATTCTCCAAGCGCTCAAAAACGAGCCATTGACGGTATACGGCGAGGGGCGCCAGACGAGATCATTTTGTTACGTGAGCGATATGATCGACGGGTTGATCCGGATGATGCAGAAAGAGAAATTCACCGGTCCGGTCAACTTGGGAAAGCTGGAGGAGGTCTCGGTTCTGGAGCTGGCCGAAAAAATCATCACCCTCACCGAAAGCCGATCGAAGATCGTCCGCAAGCCGCTTCCGCAGGACGATCCGATCAAACGCCGTCCCGATATCACGCTGGCGAAAGAAAAATTAAGGTGGGAGCCGCGGATTAAGATTGATGAAGGGCTTCCCAAGACGATCGCCTATTTCGATAAACTCCTCTCGGAAGGGAATCAATGATTCAGGGCCCCTCTTCATCTCCTCCGCCGGAGATGCCTCATGTCGATCTCTGTAAATTTCCCAACGGAGATTTCAGCCGTGCCGAGACGGCCGGAAGGGATCTTTCATGGATCAAAAGAGGATCTCAAAAGAGAGCGGGAGCGTGGAAACGATGGGGAATATTCTTTCTCTTCACCACCCTGCTTGGAATTTCTCCGATTGAGGCGGGCGAACCGGTCTTGCTCCGTCCGGAATCGCATTCCCTCGCCAATCTTGCCTTTGCCCCGGGAGAGCGCCTTGCCTATGACATCACCTATTTAGGCGCCAAAGCGGGGATTGCCGTGATGGAGGTTTTAGAGAAAACTCGATTAAAGGGGAGAGAGGTTTATCATATTCTCTCGACGGCTCAGTCGAACGATTTTGTCTCCCTTTTCTATCCTGTAGATGACCGGATCGAATCGTATGTGGATGCCGAGGGGATTTACTCGCATTTCATCAAAATTAAGCAGCATCAGGGGAAAAAGAGAAGGGAAAAGGTGATCTCATTTGATCAGGTCCAGCATCGGGCGGTGCAATATAAGGATGATAAGGAAAAGGTTTTTGAGATCCCGCCCCAAGTCCAAGATTCTTTAAGCTCGCTTTATTTCTTTAGGGTGAAAGATTCGATCGATGTCGGACGCTCGGTTTTTATTAATGTTCATGAAAGTGAAAAAAATTGGCTCCTGGAGATCCGGGGCGAGGCAAGAGAGCGGGTCACCACACCGGTCGGAACTTTCGACACCATTAAAGTCAGAGCGCTGGTCCAGTATGAGGGGATCTTCATGGACAAGGGGGATGTCTTCATCTGGTTCACCGAAGACGAGAAGCGAATTCCGGTCATGGTCCAATCCAAGGTCAAGATCGGCAGCATCACCGCCGTCCTCTCGTCCAGAAGAGAAGGCGATCGTCTGTCACATACCGTCCTCTCACAGATGGAGAGCCAGCCGTAATCGATCTGGACCAAGGCCAATCAAATTGATCTCCTTCCGTTGAATCATCGCAGCATTGAGCAGAATTGAAATGAATCATGAGAGATGGATGCGCTTCCGTGAAAGCGAGATGTCCGATTTGCAAAAAAGAGATCGAGTGGAAGGGAAATCCCTATCGCCCCTTTTGCTCAGAGCGATGCAAACTGGTGGATCTCGGTCACTGGGCAACTGAAACGTACCGAGTCGCAGCCGATCCTGAAGAAGAGGAAGAGACGATCGACTCACCGGAGAACGAGGAGCAACGCTCTAATGGAGATTCAAAAGGAGAGCGGGGAGCGGCCGCCCATTAAACCTGATCAAAGCGCTGTTTCATCTGATGAGGTTTCCACTGTTCTGTCACGTTGATCTCCGCTTCTGCGATCTTGAAGAGCGCCTCTCATTTCACCTCGCAAAACATTTGAAAATCGACCCTTCTGTTGCTTTCAAAATAGGGTTACGTTATAATCCAGTTTGCTTTTTAAGAGTAAGACATGCCCAAGGTGACCTTTTATCCATACGGAAAAAGCGGCGAGATCCCGGACGGAACCAATCTCCTTGATGCGGCCGAAAAGCTAGGGCTTCAGATGCGGCACGACTGCGGCGGATTCGCGACCTGCAGCACCTGCCGTGTTTGGGTCATTGAGGGAATGTCCAATCTCACTGAAATCGACCTGGATGAAGAAAACATGCTTGAAGAGGCGCAGCTCCCTCCTCCCTTCCGTCTCTCCTGCCAGGCGAAAATGAAGGGGGATGTTGTCGTCCGCGTTCCCGATGAAGAGATGGAGTGGAGTCGATCGGCGCTTCGAGAGCTCGATGCGCTCGATCCTTCGATTCGCGAAATCGTTCGGATGATGGTGGAGAAGCGGGCGCGAGCGCAGGGAATCTCCGCGATTCTCCCCGACACCGCGATTCCCTTGGTCGCAGAGATGAGGAAGGAGGTCGAACCGATTGCGGATGATCCCGACCGGCTCGCCGCCCTGGTGAAGCGAATCTTTGAAATGACGTGAGGAAGATTCTGTAAGCACGGATTCGCTGGAGGAGAGATCATTTCATCAACAACATCGGGTAAATCAACGGCAGAGCCTTCGCGATTCGGCGGGCTCGATACTTGGCTCGGGTTAGGACATCTCGATTTTCCCGTTCCGGAACATGGCCGGTCGATTCTTTATACTTTCGGTGGGATCGTCTTCATCGGTTTTGTTCTCATGGTCCTGACCGGTTTTCTCCTCACGCAATTATACAATCCCCTCCCCCAACAAGCCTATCAAAGCTTAGAGAAGATCCAACAGATCGGTTGGGCAAGCTACCTTCGCGCGCTCCATTATTGGTTTGCGCAAGGGGTGATTTTCGCGCTAATCCTTCATACCACACGAGTATTCATCACCGGCGCCTATAAACAGCCGCGGCAGGTCACCTGGTGGATCGGCATCACGCTGTTGGCAACGATGATGATGGGTTCCTACTTCACCGGGACCGTTCTCAAGTGGGATCAAGAAGGGGCCGACGCGCTCAACCATTTTAAAGAGCTCTTGTTGATGCTCGGACCGTTCGGCGCCGTGATGACCGAATGGCTTCCGGGAAGCAGTCCGATCAACATTCGGATCTATGCCTCGCACATTGCCGTTTATCCCGTCCTGGTTGTTCTGCTCCTGACCGGACACTTCTATCTGATTCACGTTTTCAACCTGGCGCCGACACCCGGCGGAAAGTGGTCGAATGCGCTGGAAGTCCCCCCGAACGAGATCAAAGGGCGGTTCAGCGAGCATGCGCGGAGCATTCTTCTGCTCTCCATCGCCTACTATGGTTTTCTCGCCTTCGTCGCGTTTTTTCTTCGCGCGCCGCTCGGAGGTTCTCCCTCCGGACATGAGGAGGCGGTCAAGCCGCCTTGGCCGTTTCTCTGGATGTATTTGTTCGAGAACATCTGGGGAATCGGCGCCGTTCTCTACGCCAGCGTCGTTCTCTTCGGCTTCTTGGCGCTGGTCCCCTTGCTCGATCGCGGACAAGAGCGGCGGCTCGGAACCCGTAAAGGGATTTTAGCCGCCGGAGCGGCCGTCGGCCTCTCTGTGGTTGCGCTTACATTTTACGGGTGGGTGACCCCGGCGCAGGTGCATCATCATTCCCATTCCCACGGGGAAGAGGGGGCGACGAATGAAGAAGGGGACCATCACCATGACGAGGATCACCACGACGAGGGTGAAGCGGATCATCATCATGATGAAGAGGAGCACACGCATGATCCCGCCTCCGCAGCGCCGAGCGGCGCCGCCGGGACACAAGGCGCTCTGCGTGATCACGATCATCCAGCGGGGACCGACCACCACACGAAGAAGAGCACTCCCATGCGCCGGCTCCTTTGAAGCAAAATACTTCCCCGGTGAAAAGTTCCGCAGAAATGAAGCCTCACGTCGATGATCACGATCATCCAAACGGCGCCGATCACCGCGACTGATCGTCTTTTTCCCTTCCCAATGTGATTTTCCTTTCCATCCTTTCGAGCGCGTTGACTTCCATTTTCTCGTTATGCTAGGTTAAATTGATCTTGTTGATTTCGGCTTTTTTGGACGGTTTTTTCGAAGTCGCCGATCTATTTCGGCGCTGTTCAGAGACATTCGATTCAAACAAGCGGCAGCGTTTTTTCTGCCAAAGAACAAAGTAAGCGCGTAACTGAGGAGGAAGGCTCCATGATTAAAGGGCGTGTCAAATGGTTCGACGCCAACAAAGGGTTTGGGTTTATCACTCGCGATGATGGCGGCGACGTGTTTGTCCACTACACAGCAATTCAGGGGGAAGGTTACCGTAAGCTTGAAGAGGGCCAAAAAGTTCAATTTGAAGTTGAACAAGGAAAGAAAGGCCCGCAAGCGGTCAACGTCAGTCTGGCTGCGTAGCGAACGAACAACCCCAAAGCGCCCCGCGGGAGCAATCCTGCGGGGCGCTTTTATTTGATACGCCTCCTTGACCTCCATCCCCGGTTATGATAATAATAATCACTTTAATCATAAATCAGAGGGCCTCCGCATGTTACCCGATAAACTCCAAGAGGGACTCACCTTTGATGATGTCATCCTCATCCCCGCCCGTTCGACCGTCCTTCCGCGCGACGTCAATCTTCGAACCCGGGTCACCCGTCATATCGAAATTCAAATTCCGATTCTCAGCGCGGCGATGGATACCGTCACCGAATCCAGGCTGGCGATCGCCCTGGCCCGCGAGGGGGGAATCGGCATCATCCATCGCGCCCTCTCTGTCGAGGCGCAGGCGGCGGAGGTGGATCGGGTCAAGAAATCGGAAAGCGGCATGATCGTCGATCCGATCACCATCTCGCCCGACCAGCAGCTGCACGAAGCGCTCAAGCTGATGAACCAATACCGGATCTCCGGAATTCCGGTCACACAAAACGGAAAACTGGTCGGCATTTTGACCAATCGTGACCTCCGTTTCGAGACACGGATGAACCTGAAGGTCTCCGAGGTCATGACGAGGGAGAACCTCATCACGGCGCCCGAAGGGACCACGCTGGAAGAGGCCCGGAAGATCCTCCATAAGAATCGAATCGAGAAACTGCCGGTCGTCAATAACCGCTTCGAGCTGAAGGGGCTGATCACGATCAAAGATATCGAAAAGAAAATCAAATACCCGAACGCATGCAAAGACAAGTTCGGTCGCCTGCGCGTCGGCGGGGCGGTCGGCATCGGCGGAGATTCCAAAGATCGGGTCGATGCGCTCGTTCGCGCGGGAGCCGATCTGATAGTTGTCGATACCGCCCACGGCCATTCGGTCGCGGTTCTCGATACGATCAAAGCGGTCCGCAAAGCTTATCCCGATCTGGAGATCGTCGGCGGCAACGTCGCGACGGCCGACGCCACGGTCGATCTGATTAAGGCGGGGGTCGATGCGGTGAAGGTCGGCGTCGGTCCCGGATCGATCTGCACCACACGGGTAATCGCGGGAGCCGGGGTGCCGCAGCTGACCGCCATCGCGGAGTGCGCCAAGGGGGCGAAGAAATACAAGATCCCAATTATCGCCGACGGCGGAATCAAATACTCCGGCGACATCACCAAAGCGATCGCCGCGGGGGCCCACTCGGTGATGATCGGCGGTCTTTTCGCCGGAACCGAAGAGAGCCCAGGAGAAACGGTTCTTCTTCAAGGGCGCAGCTACAAAGTCTATCGCGGAATGGGATCGCTCGGCGCCATGCAGCGCGGGGGGAAAGACCGCTACTTTCAGGAGTTCGAGCCGGAGTCGAAGTTGGTTCCGGAGGGAATCGAGGGGCGCGTCCCGTACAAGGGGACCCTCTCGGCGGTGGTCTACCAACTTGTCGGCGGGCTGCGGGCCGGAATGGGTTACTGCGGGACGAGAGATATTGAAGATCTCCGAGAGAAAGCCAAGTTCATTCGGGTGACCCATGCCGGATTGCGCGAGAGCCATCCACACGATGTAATCATCACCAAAGAATCCCCGAATTACGAGCGGGGCGGCGAGTGATCGTCAAACGTGGTTGGGAGAACGTTAAACGTTATTCGTTAAACGTAAAAGCCAAGACGAAGAACAGCCCCTCTCTTTTTCCTTTCCGAATAACGTTTAACGAATAACGGACATGCCTTCCACTCCTAAAATCTTGATCCTTGATTTCGGATCGCAGTATACCCAGCTCATCGCTCGCCGCGTTCGGGAGAGCAAGGTCTACTCCGAAATCCTGCCGTATCATGTTCCATTGAAAGAGATTGAAGCGCATCAACCCGACGGCCTCATCCTCTCCGGCGGGCCGGCGAGCGTCTACGATAAAAACGCGCCGCTTGCCGATCCCGGCCTCTTCAAATTAGGGATTCCCATCTTAGGGATCTGCTATGGGATGCAGTTGATGACCCATCTGCTCGGAGGCAAGGTCGCCCGGGCGACCAAGCGGGAGTACGGTCGGGCCGATCTGACAATCGACGACGCTTCCGATCTCTTTAAGGGATTGTCGAATCGGACCGCCGTCTGGATGAGTCATGGCGATCGGATCGAGATACTTCCTCCCGGATTTGAAGCGATCGCGCGGACCGACAATTCCCCGGCGGCTGCGATGAAAGATCCGCGACGGAAATTCTTCGCCCTTCAGTTTCACCCGGAGGTGGTCCATACCCCGCAAGGGATTCAGATCCTTCAGAACTTTCTTTATCAAATCGCCGGTTGCAGCCCCACCTGGGATATCGGCTCCTTTCTGAAAGAGGCCGAGAAAAACATCGCCGCCCAGATCGGAGCGGGACGGGCGATCTGCGCCCTCAGCGGCGGGGTCGATTCGAGTGTGGCGGCCGTTTTGGTTCAGCGGGTCATCGGGAAGCGGCTGACCTGTATCTTCGTCGACAACGGTCTTCTCCGAAAGGATGAAGCGAAGCGGGTCCTCGACACGTTTAAAAAGAATCTTAAGTTGAATATCCGTTTTGTCGATGCGTCCGACCGCTTCCTCAAGCGGCTCTCCGCGAACAGCCATCCGGAGCGAAAGCGAAAGATCATCGGGAGAGAGTTTATCCGGGTGTTCGACGAAGAGGCCAAAAAGGTCGGCAAAGTCGATTTTCTGGTGCAGGGAACGCTCTATCCCGACGTCATCGAGAGCGTCTCGTTGAAGGGGCCTTCCGCCACGATCAAGACCCACCACAACGTCGGCGGTCTTCCGAAGCGGATGCGCCTCAAGCTGGTTGAGCCGCTGCGGATGCTCTTTAAAGACGAGGTGCGGCGGTTGGGGGTGGAGCTCGGCATTCCGGAGGTGCTTCTCTACCGACATCCCTTTCCGGGACCGGGCCTCGCGGTGCGGGTGCTCGGGAAGATCACGAAAGAGCGGCTCGATCGGCTGCGAGAGGCCGATGCCATTTTCGAGGAGGAGATTCGGAAGGCGGGACTGTATGATGCCATCTGGCAGGCCTTTGCCGTTTACCTGCCGGTCCACAGCGTCGGAGTGATGGGGGATGAGCGGACCTATGAGAACGCCGTCGCGCTGCGCGCGGTAACCAGCCAGGATGGAATGACGGCCGATTGGGCCGACCTCCCGCACGATCTTCTCAAACGGATTTCAAATCGAATCATTAACGAGGTCAAAGGAATCAACCGCGTCGTCTACGACATCTCATCGAAACCCCCCAGCACGATTGAGTGGGAGTAGCGCATCCCTCTCCCTTGCATCCGATTTTTCCCTTCGCGTAAGAGAATTCAATCTGAGTCGCTTTTTCCCATTGTTCGAGTTAATATAGCCGAAGAAACGCTCCATTTCTAAAAAGATGCATTAAGGAAGTGTCACCCTCCGTTCGGGTGTCATCGCCCGAAAAAGAGGGGGGTGAATATTGTCCATTGTCAAAAACTGTTCTCAAATCTGCGGGTCTCTGCTTTGCAAGGTCGAGGTGGAACGGGGGCTCCTCCGCCGAGTGATCCCGCGGCAAAGGACGCTTAGGAAGCGTGTCATGATAAGAAAGTCTTACCGGGCGAAGCTGATCTTTTTGGTCCTCCTTCTCCTCTTTTTCACCACCGTTTCTTTTTTCCTCCTCGATTTTCACATCGAAAGGAGTATCTTAATCGATCAGATCCAACAACGCGCCCTCTTGCTGGGAAAAACCCTGCAGATCAATCTGACCCAACTGATCTTAAAGACGCGCCAGGTCGATCTCGCCAATGTCTCGGAGGCCGAGAAAAACCAGATTCGGGATTTCATCAGACAGTTCGGAGAAGAGGAGATCCATTTCGATATCTACAGCCAGGGAGAGGGCTTCCATGATCTCTTCATCTTCGATGAAAACAATCGGGTCATCATCGATTATCCCGCTTCAAAAGAGGGGCGCATCCTTCCAAAGGAAGAGCGGCTCAGCGCGGCGATTCTCGATCAGTTAAGACATAATGAAATCCACACCAACATTCGGGAGCGGGGAGGAGAGACCTACCTCTTTATCACCCTCCCTCTGTTCAATGAGAAGCTCCCTTTCGGTTTCGCCAGAATCGAGATGTCGCTGAATGAATCGTTTCTGCTCCTGCGCAAGACCAAGCTCATCAGCCTGCTCGTCGCCGGCGGGCTTTTCTTTCTCGGCATGGTGATTGCGATCTTTTTTGCCCGGAGTCTCACCTCTCCGATCAATCAGTTGGCCCGGACGGCGGCGCTGATCGGAAAGGGCCAGTTCGAGCTCAAGCTGGATGAAGGGAGGCAAGATGAGATCGGCCAGCTCATGGTCGCGTTTAATCGAATGAGCGAGGATCTGAAGAAATTCGAAGAGACGCGAAAGCGGATGGAGACGCTGGAGATCGCGAGTCAGTTCTCGGCCAAGATGGCGCATGAGATCCGAAATCCGCTCAACTCCATCGGCTTGATTATCGACCATCTACGAGACTCCTTCCGACCGGTGGACGGGAAACGGGGAAGAAGATTCATCGAATTGACCGACGATATTAAAGGAGAGCTCGAACGGCTCAATAAGATTGTGGAAGATTTTCTCCGGTTTGCCGGGCCGCGCCGACTCGATTTACAACCGACCGATCTGCGGGAGGTAATCGGTGAAGTGGTCCGCCTCACCGAGGCGGAGGCGTCCACCCAAAAAATCGAGGTCGAATTCCGATCCGATTCAACGCTCCCGCTGATCCAGGCCGATTACGGTCAACTCCGGCAGGCGATCTTGAATCTGTTCATTAACGCGATGCAGGCGATGCCGAATGGAGGAAAACTGAGTGTGTCGATCCGCGCGGCGCGCGCTTCGGACGGGAAGGAGGGGGTCGCGGTCGAATTCAAAGACACCGGGATCGGCATCCCGCCTGAAAATATCCCGCATCTCTTTGAGCCTTATTTCACCACAAAGGTGAACGGTTTTGGACTGGGGCTGGCGATTGTCTCCCGGATTGTCGAGGATCATGGGGGAAGCATCCGTGTCGAGAGTCAGCCGGGTCAAGGAGCGCGATTTATTCTATCCCTGCCCATAGAAAGAGAGGCGGTTCATGTCTAGGCATCATGTGTTGGTCGTTGATGATGAAAAGGTCCAAGCGGCGATTCTCCAGGAGATTCTGACGAGCGAAGGAATCAATGTGACGGCCATCTCCGACTCCGTTAAAGCGCTCGATCTGGTGAAAGAGACCGATTTTGACATCGTGGTTACCGATTTGCGAATGCCCCGAATGGGCGGTCTTGAACTATTGCGGAGCATCAAAACGCTGAAGCCGTCGATGACGGTAATCGTGATGACCGCTTACGGAACCATCGAGACGGCGGTTCAGGCGATGCGCGAAGGGGCCTATGATTATGTGACGAAGCCTTTCTCAAAGGACGAGTTCATCTTGACGATCCGGCGGGCGATCAAGAACATCGAGATGGAAAATGAGAACCGCTATCTGAAGGGGGAGCTCGGCTTGAGGTATCAGACCGAGAACATCCTTGGGAAAAGCCAGGCGATGCAGAATGTCCTCCGACTGGTCAACCGGGTTTCGTTAGACGACAAAGTCACGGTCCTGATCACCGGCGAGACGGGAACCGGCAAAAGTATCGTCGCCCGCACGATTCACTATAACAGCGCCCGAAAGGAGAAACCGTTTATCGAGGTGAATTGCGCGGCGATTCCGGAGGGGCTTCTGGAGAGCGAGTTCTTCGGTCACGAGAAAGGGGCGTTCACCGGCGCGCTGGCCCATCGGGTCGGGCGTTTTGAGCTGGCCGATCAGGGGACCCTCTTCCTTGATGAGGTTGCCGAGATGAACGCGCAGCTGCAGGGGAAATTCTTGCGTGTCATCGAAACGAAGGCGTTCGAGCGGGTCGGCGGGACCAAGACGATCAAGGTCGATGTGCGCATTATCGCCGCGACGAATCGGGACCTTCAGGAAGAGGTCAAAGTGGGGCGGTTTCGCGGCGATCTTTTTTATCGATTAAATGTGATTCCCATCCATCTTCCGCCGCTTCGGGAGCGGCTGGAAGATATTCCAATTCTGGTCGAGCATTTCTTGGAGAAGTTCCGTCTGGAAGGAAGAAGACATGTTCAAATCTCTCAGGACGCAATCAAAAAACTGATGGAATATGATTATCCCGGAAATGTCAGAGAGCTGGAGAATCTGCTGGAGCGGGCGGTGATTCTCAGCGAAGGGGGGGTTGTCACGCCCGACGAACTCTATCTGGCCCCCGGTGTCAAAGCCGCTCCGGTTGAGACGGCGCAGGAGCGCTCGCAGCGGACCTTTAAAATGGTCGGGCGTCAAGCGGTCGAGGCGGCGGAGCGGACCATCATCCTTGAGTCGCTCCGAAGACATCACTGGAACAAATCGCGCGTCGCGGAAGAACTGGGAATTGACTACAAAACCCTCCGGATGAAAATCAAACGCTACGAGATTGATCGCGAAATTTAGGGAGAGCTCGCCCTACTTTCGGTTGTCCTGCCCCTATCCTTTCACTTTCAAATCAACCTTCCCTCCGAATCGAAACGCTCCCCGCTTGCATTCAGAAAACAGCATCGGCATACCCTTTGCACCTTCTTTTCTGACGCTTTTTGGGCGATCTGATTTGAGGAGAAATGCCGGCACGAATGCAATGGCGCATCGTTTTTAATCTTGTGCTGATGATCCTGTTTCCAATTGTTCTCTTTGGTGAAGGGAGGGGATATGCGGAAGAAGGGACGTTACGACTGACCCTGGATCATTCGATCCAACTGGCAAGAGAGCGCAACTTCACATTGGCGGCGGCGGGATTAAATATAGAGGCCAGCCGGGCCGATCGCATCACCGCAGGACTTCTTCCGAATCCTCAGTTCAGCTTGAATGGTACATTCATCGATCCCCACACTCCTCGTGTCGGCTCTCAGGTGACGGCCCGGATCGATCAGCCGATCGAGACCTTCGGAAAACGAAAATATCGGATCGAGGCCTCCGAACATGCGATCACCTCATCCGACCTTCAGCGCCGGCACCAACTTCGGCAGCTCACGTTGGATGTGGAGACCCTCTTCTATCGAATTCTGACGCTGCAGCAAAACCTCCGTTTGGCCCAGGGAAGCGCCGAGCGCTTTGGAGAGATCCTTCGGGTGAATACCTTGCGTTTTCAAAAGGGAGATATTTCCGAAGCGGAGCTGATGAAGGTCCGCTTGCAACAGCTCGACTTTCAGAATGACATTCTCTCGATCCGGCAAGAAATCTTGGATCAGGAACGGCGTTTGAAGGAGCTGCTGGTCATCGACGCTTCGGTCCCGATCGAGCTGGTGGGAGATTTGCAATATCAGGAGCGACAGGTCGATCTCGGAAGCCTCAAAGAAGAGGCTGTTCAACTGCGGCCCGATCTCTTAGAGGTCCAGAGCGAGCTGAGTCGGGTCGAGAGCGAGGCCCGGCTGGCGCGGGCGATGCGCTATCCGAACGTATCGGTCGGGGTGGAGTACGACACCGTCGGCCCCGACTATCACGGCCTTCTGGGCGCCGGCCTGAGCATTTCGCTTCCGATCTTTGATCGAAACCAAGGGGAGGTCCGGAAGGCCGACATTCATGTGGAGACGGCCAAGCTTTCGATCAAAGAAAAAGAGCGCCAGGTCCTCCTCGAAGTGGAGTATGCCTACCGCGATTTTATTCAGAAGCGCGCTCAAGTTTCTCTGTTTGAATCGCAGGTGCTTCGGGATGCGGTCTCCTCGCGGGAGATCGCGGAGCGGGCCTACGAAAAGGGAGGGGCGAGTCTCTTGGAGCTTTTTGATGCGGAGCGGATCTACACGACCACGCTCCGAAATTATCACGAAGCGCTCTTCCAATACCAAATCAGTCTTTTTCAACTCGACTACGTGTCGGGGAAGGAGATTCTCCGATGAAGCGAAGTGACCTGGTCCTCTTATCGTTTTTCCTCGGCGCATTGATCCTCATCGTTTTTCTCGCGTCGTGCGAACGCCCGTCGCAGGGGACGATGACGAACGAGGCGCCCCCTTCGGAGGGACAAAAGACCCCGACACTTGTTGAAAGTACCGCAAAAGGAATCACCGTACAAGAGGTGGTGCCCCGGCCGGGGAAAATGCAAATTCTGGTCTCCGGCAAAATTCAATACAAAGAAGATCGGGTCAGCAAGGTCTCCTCGCCGGTGACGGGGCGGGCCTCCCGGATTCTGGCGAAGTTGGGAGACCGGGTCTCCGAGGGGGCGCCGCTGGTAGTGATTGAGAGCCCGGAGGTCGGATCGGCCTATGCCGATTTCTTCAAGGCCCGTTCCGATCTTGCCTTTTCGGAGAGGGCGTTTCATCGGGCCGAGGACCTCTTCGAGACCAAGGCGATTGCCCAGAAAGATCTGCAGCAAGCCAAGAACGATTATTTAAAAGCCCAGACGGAGTTCAATCGCGCCAAGGCCCATTTGATGCTGTTCTCCCGCGATCCCGATCGGGAAGAGGAAGTAAATAACGCGGCGACGGAGACCTTTTTTGAATTAAAGGCGCCGATCTCCGGCGTGATTGTCGAGAAGAACATCACGCGGGGCCAGGCGGTCAGCTCGGATCCGGCGCAGACCCTCTTCACCGTGGCCGACCTTTCCACGGTCGATTTCGTCGGTCAGATTTTTGAGAAGGATGTCGCGCGGGTGGCGGTGAACACCGAGGTGGTCGTCACGGTCGACGCCTATCCGAACGAGCGGTTCCAGGGAAGAATCAGATATATCGGCGATCAGGTTGATCCGAACACGCGGACGATCCAGGTGCGGGGGGAGGTCCCGAATCATGGAGCGCGGCTGAAGCCGGAGATGTTCGCGCGGATCGCCATCCAGGCCGGCACGGCGGAAAAGATCCTGGCCGTTCCCCTCAGCGCGGTGGTGGAAGAGGGGGGAAAGAATTATGTCTTCCTGGTTGCCTCCGATCAGACCTTCAATCGAAGGGCGATCACGCTCGGACCGCAATGGGGATCGGATGTTCAGGTATTAGACGGGCTCAAGGGGGGGGATCGAATCGTGACCAACGGCGCATTATTGTTAAAATCGGCGTTCGACACCGATTCTTAAAATTACTAACCGCTTCCATCTCCCCTGGATGAGGATGATAAGGAAAGTCGTTTGGTCAGACGAATTATTGAGTTTGCGCTAAAACAGCCGCTCTTTCTCGGCTTATTGACACTGTCTTTTATTGCCGCCGGGGTAATGGCCTTCCGATCGCTTCCGATTGAAGCCTTCCCCGATGTGACCGATGTCCAGGTAACGGTGATCACCCTCTTCCCCGGCCATGCGCCGGAGGAGGTCGAGAAGCAGATCACAGTTCCTTTGGAGATCGGCCTGAGCGGAATTCCGCACTCCGTCAAGATGTTCTCCCATACGCAATTCGGCCTCTCCTACATCATTCTCACCTTCGATGATCAGGTCACCGATTACTTCGCCCGCCAACAGGTGCTGGAGCGGTTGCAAGGGGTCGATCTCCCACCCGGCGTGCAGCCGGGGCTGGCGCCCCTCTCCACCCCGATCGGGGAGATCTATCGATATCGGGTAATAGGGAAGGGGGTCTCCTCCACCGAACTTCGGAGCATCCAAGATTGGATGATCACCCGCCATCTGAAAATGGTTCCCGGCGTGGCCGACGTCGTCAGCTTGGGTGGTCTCATCAAGCAGTATGAGGTGGAGCTCGATCTGCTTCGGATGAAGGCTTACCAGGTCTCACTGCAACAGGTCTACACCGCGCTCGGCCAGGGAAACAGCAATGCCGGTGGAAATTACTTGGAGCAGGGAGAGCAGCAGTTTTTAATCCGAGGGATCGGTCTTCTCCGATCGAGTGACGATATCGGCAACGTCTTGGTGACGGAGCACGAAGGAACTCCTTTGTTCATCAAAGACATCGCGCGGGTTCGGGTCGGCGCGGTTCCCCGCCAGGGGGTCGTCGGGCAAGATCAGGATGATGATGTGGTCACCGGGATCGTCGTGATGAGGAAGGGGGAAAACCCCTCCGAGGTCCTCGCCGATATGAAGTCAAAAATCGATGCGCTCAACCGATCGATCCTGCCGAAGGGGGTGGAGATCGTTCCGTTTTATGATCGGACCTGGCTGATCGAGACGACCCTCAAGACCGTTTTCAAAAATCTGATCGAGGGGGCGGTCCTCGTCACCATTGTTCTCTTCCTCTTCCTCGGCCGTTTCAGACCGGCCATGATCGTTGCGGCGGTGATTCCGCTCGCCCTGCTGGGGACCTTCATCGGATTGCGATTGAAAGGGATCCCGGCCAATCTTCTCTCGCTCGGCGCGATGGATTTCGGCATTATCGTCGACGGCGCGGTGATTGTGGTGGAGAACATCTTCAGCGCCCTCTCTCACCATACCGGGAGCAAGGACCGCGACTCGGTCCGCTCGGCAGTGATCGAAGCCACGGCGCAGGTGGGACGACCTACCTTTTTCTCGATGATCATCATCATTCTTGCGCATCTTCCGATCTTTACCCTGCAGCGGCAGGAGGGACGCATCTTCGCGCCGATGGCCTACACCATTATTTCGGCGCTGGTCGGCTCTCTGGTTTTCTCCCTCACGCTGGTCCCGCTTCTCTCTTTTTATCTGCTTCGAACCAGCGCCGAGGAGAAGGAAAATATTCTCCTGCGGACGTGTAAACGAATTTACCGGCCGATTCTGATTTCGGCGCTGAATCATAAAAAGACGGTGCTCGGCATTGCGCTCTCGCTCCTGCTGATCAGTCTTATCTCTGTCTCCCGTTTAGGGAGCGAATTCCTTCCGGAACTGAATGAGGGAGCGATTTGGGTCAGCATGGATTTCCCCCCCGGCATTTCGGTCACCGAGGTATCACGTCTCTGCGCGTTGGTTCGGACGGCGATTCGGGAGGTGCCGGAAGTGAAGACGGTGATCTCGAAGGCGGGCCGTCCCGAAGATGGAACCGATCCGAAACTGATCAACATGGCCGAATTCTTCGTCGATCTGAAACCGGCTTCGGAATGGCGCCAGGGTATGACGAAGGAGCAGATCATCTCCCAGATGGAGCGGTCAATGAAAGCGATCCCGGGCATCGAGCCGAGTTTCTCCCAACCGATCCGGGATAACATTCTTGAGAGCATTTCCCAAATTAAAGGCCAGATCATTATTAAAATCTTCAGCCAAGGGATGGAGGGGCTGCAAGAGAAAGCACAAGAGGTGCTCAAGACGGTTTCCGGCGTGCGCGGAGTGGCGCGCGCCTTCATCGACCGGGCCGGTGAGATTCCGCAGTTGCAGATTGAGGTCGATCGGGCGCGGGCCGGACGCTACGGAATGAACGTCTCCGAGCTTCAAGAGTTCATTGAAACGGCGCTCGGCGGCCGGGTCGCCACGGAGATCTGGGAAGGGGAGCGGCGCTTCGGGGTCGTGGTGCGTCTTCCCGAGGAGGTCCGGGGAAATGTCGAAGCGGTCCGCAATCTTCTGATTGACACCCCCAACGGCGTCCGTGTTCCGCTCGATCAGGTGGCGACCATCCATGTCGAGCACGGCAGCATGAATCTGAGCCGCGAGTCGGGGATGCGGGTGGCGGCGGTTGGGATCTTTATCCGAGACAGGGACATGGGAAGCGTCGTCCAGGAGATGCAGGAGCGGGTGGGGCGGCTCTCCTTCCCCGCCGGCTACTGGTTAACCTGGGGAGGCGAGTTCGAGAATCAACAGCGGGCGATGGCGCGGCTTGAGGTGATCGTTCCGGTAAGCATTTTTCTTATTTTTGTGCTATTATTCAATGCCTTTAAATCGGCAAAGCACGCGCTTCTTATCTTGCTGAATGTGCCGTTCGCCCTGATCGGCGGAATTTTCGCGTTATTGGTCACCGGCATTCCGCTCAGCGTGTCGGCGGCGGTCGGCTTCATCGCACTCTTTGGGCAAGCGGTTTTAAATGGGGTGGTGATGGTGAGTTATTTTAACGAGCAGCGGCGTCCCGATGAGACCCAGTTCGAGATCGTCGTACGGGGGGCGCTGGCGCGACTGCGGACGGTTTTGATGACGGCCCTCTTGGCGATGCTGGGACTCTTGCCGATGGCGCTTTCTCATGGGATCGGATCGGAGGTGCAAAAGCCGCTGGCGGTGGTGATTATCGGCGGATTAATCTCGGCAACACTCTTGACTCTGATCGTGCTTCCTGTGCTATATTTACTGGTTCATCGCGAAAAGGGGAGAGCGATTCCACCAATGAATACGGAGCCGGAGGGAGCGGTTGAACCGGAGATGGCCAAGATTTAATCAGGGCAGTCGATGTCGTAGGAATTGATTGGGTGCCGGATGGCCTCGGAAGGCCATGGTAACGAGAGGAGAGGGGATGCTGCATTGCTTCTGTGATTTCGATGGAACGATCACGGTCCGGGATACGACGGATGCGGTTCTGGAGAAATTCGCCGATCCGGAATATCTCGAATGGGAAGAGAAGTGGGAAGCGGGGGAGATCACAGCGAGGGAATGCATGGCGCGCCAAGCGCAATTAATCCGCGCGACGCCGGAGGAGATCCTCGAATTTGTCCGGAAGATTCCAATCGATCTCGGAATTCATACCTTGATCCAGACGTGCCGTCTATTGGAAGGAGATCTCACCATCGTGAGTGATGGGATCGACTTCTTAATGAGAGAGGTCTTGCGGGTGCACCGTCTTGAAGCGATTCCGCACTACGCGAATCGCCTTCACTGGGATCGGTCGGGCGGTCCGGTATTAACTTTCCCCTACGGCAAGGAAGACTGCCGCGGCGGCTGCGGGCTCTGTAAATGCGCGAAGATGGAGAAAGTGGCCGCGCCGCAGGCTTGGACGGTTTATGTCGGCGACGGTCTCTCCGATCGATGCGCCGTCCATCAAGCCGATCAGGTATTTGCGAAAGGGAAGCTCCATACCTATTGTTTGGAAAATGACATCATCCATACGCAATTCGAGTCTTTAAGCGAGGTGGCGGCGTCTCTCGTTCAGACCGTGCGCGTCTAATCTAAAGAGGGGGGAAGCGTGGGGGAACGTTCAGAAGAGGAATTAAGGCGTCTTGAGCAGAAATATTGCTCATACGGGGACACGGTTCATTACGCCGCGACGCCGAAGTTTTTCAAATCGGCGGAGGGAAGCTTCCTCTTCGACCGGGAATCGCGTCCATATCTTGATCTGCAGATGTGGTACTCTGCGGTCAACTTCGGCTACCGAAATAAAAAAATCGCAGACTCGCTGAAACATCAAATCGACACCCTTCCGCAGCTGGCGTGTCAATATCTGCATGAAGAAAAGGTGCTTCTCTCCGAGGAGCTGGCGCAAGAGTGCGCGAGGGCCTTCGGTTTGGAGGGACGAATTCAATTTAATGTCGGCGGCTCTCAAGCGATCGAAGATTCGATGAAGCTGGTCCGGAACGCCACCGGAAAGAGTCTCTTCATGGCGTTCATGGGGGGCTATCACGGCCGGACGCTGGGGGCGTCGGAGATTACCTCCAGCTACCGATACCGCCGCCGATTCGGTCATTTTTCGAATCGCGCCCACTTTGTCCCCTTCCCATATTGTTTCCGATGCCCCTATGGAAAAAAGTTGGAGAGCTGCGAATATTATTGTGTTCAACAATTCGAGCGGCTCTTTGAAACCGAGTACTATTCATTCTGGGATGCAAAAGCCAAAGAGCCGGAGTTCGTTGCTTTTTACGTCGAAGCGGTCCAGGGGACCGGCGGTTACGTCATTCCTCCTCCGGAATATTTTCCGAGGTTGCAGAAAATTCTCAATGAGCGTAAGATCCTGCTCGTCGATGATGAAATCCAGATGGGTTTTTTCAGAACCGGAAAATTTTGGGCCATCGAGCATTTCGGCGTCAAACCGAACATTGTCGTCTTCGGAAAGGCGATGACCAACGGAATGAATCCGATTTCCGGGGTCTGGGCCGAGGAGCGGTTGATCTCTCCCGATCGATTTCCCCCCGGTTCGACCCACTCGACCTTTTCTTCGAATCCCCTCGGAACGACGGCGGCGCTGGCGACGATGGAATGGATTCGGGCGCAGGATTATGAAACGACGGTCCGGGAAAAGGGAGCCGTTTTCCTTTCGCGGCTTCGGGAATTAAAGGAGCGGCATCAGACGATCGGCGATGTCGACGGACTCGGCCTCGCGCTTCGGATTGAGGTGACACAGCCCGATCGGTATACTCCGAACAAACCATTGACCGATCGGATTTTTGAGGCGGGTCTTGAAGGGGGAATACCGACCACTCGAGGGCCGATCGGACTGGTGTTGGATGTCGGAGGGTATTATAAGAACGTCCTCACCCTGGCCCCCTCGCTTGAGATTACCTATGAAGAGATCGACCTTGCGTTTGAAGCGCTCGATTTCCTCTTCAAGAAATATTCGGCGGAGTAAAACGGATGCGTCTGCTGGAAGAGAAGGAGAGTGCCTTGGCGCGGATGCCGGGGGCGAGATCAACCGATATCTTCATGTCCGCTTCTTCAACGGAGACGCTGGTTTACCTCATTCACGGCGTGACGGGGACCCCTTTGGAGATGAAATATCTCGGGAGGAGGCTCTCTCGCCGCGGTTGGAGTGTTTATCTTCCGACCCTTCCGGGGCATTGCTTGCGCTATCGCGATATGGTCCGTTCGGATGAAAAGAGGTGGCTCGACCATGTCCAGATGCAGTTGGCGTATGCGCGTAAACACTATCGTTTTCTCTTTGTCGCCGGGCTGAGCGCCGGCGCGCTCCTTGCGCTCGAGGCCTCGCTCGATATCCCGGTGGAGGGGATCGGTGTTTTTTCTCCCACCCTTTTTTATGACGGGTGGAATGTTCCTTGGACGCTCCGGCTTCTCCCTTTTGGGATAAAATGCATCCCCCGTTTTCTGCAGGAGTGGTTCTTTCATGTGGACGGGGCCCCTTACGGCATCAAGGATCGGGCCCTTCAGGATCGGATTCGGGAAGCCTATCACCCGCTGGCGGGGATGAAACGATTCTTCAACCGATATTTATCTCGCGCCGCCGAGGCGCCGACGCAACCCGATCGAAGCCGCTCCGCCGAAGCGGTCGGCTATCCGCTCTTCTCGCTGAAGACGCTCGCCGATCTCGATCGGTTTTATGGAAAGGTTCGCAAGGATCTTCCGCGGGTGACGGCGCCGACCCTGATTATTCAGGCGAAGGAAGATGATTTTACCAGCCCGAAGAACGCGGAGCTCATCTACCGGGAGATCGGATCGAAAGAAAAACAACTTGTTCTGCTCGACGATTGCTATCATGTCATTACCGTCGATAAGCAGAGAGACCAGGTGGCGGAAGAAATGGCGCAGTTTGTCGAACGGCACAGCCGCCCCTCAGACGAGGTCGGGCCGGTCGGTTAGGCCGGGTGGTTAGGAAGGAAGATTGAAATGGAAAGGCGTCGTATCGTCATCACCGGCCTCGGGGTGGTATCCTCGATCGGCATCGGAAAGGAGGCGTTTTGGTCCTCCTTGATCGAGGGGCGCTCCGGGATTCGGACCATTCGGCGCTTTGATGCCTCCGCTTATTCCAGCCAAATGGCGGGGGAGGTCTCCGGATTCGACCCCTTGGCCTTTCTCTCCCACCGGGAGATTCCCAAGATGGCGCTGGTGACTCAGTATGCGATCGCGGCTGCCAAGATGGCGGTGGGCGACGCGGCGCTCGATCTCGACAAAGAGGATCGAGACCGAATCGGAGTGGCGATCGGGACCGGGTTGGGGGGAATGAGTATTTATGAAGAACAGCTCCGGATTCTCATCGAAACCGGGAATCCGAGGAGAATTCACCCCTGGTCGGTTCCGCTGGCGACCGCCAATGCCGCGGCGGGGGAGATTTCGATCGCGTTGGGCCTCACCGGACCGAACATGACGATCTCCACCGCCTGTTCTTCGGGAGCCCATGCTATCGGTTATGGATTGGATCTGATCCGGCTCGGACGGGCCGATAAAGTTATCGTCGGGGGGAGCGAGGCGTGTCTTCTTCCGGGGGTGTTCGGCGCCTTCTGCTCCTTGCGTGTCCTCTCTTGTCGGAACGAAGCCCCGGCGCAGGCCAGCCGGCCTTTCGATAAAAAGCGGGACGGTTTCGTGATGGGGGAGGGGGCCGGCGCGTTGATCTTGGAGGAGTATGACGCGGCCCGACGGCGCGGGGCGACGGTCTATGCCGAAGTGGCCGGTTACGGGTCGGCCTCCGAGGCGGCGCATATGGTCAGCCCTGATCTTTCGGGAAACGGACAGGCCCGCGTCATGGCCGCCGCCCTTCAGGATGCCGGAATTTCGTCCGACGAAGTCGATTACATCAACACCCATGGAACCTCAACCATGGCCAACGACCGGGTTGAAACGCAGGCAATCAAGATCCTGTTTGGTCGGAGAGCCTATGAAATCTCGACGCATTCGACCAAATCGATGATCGGGCACACCATCGGCGCGGCGGGGGCGATGGAGGCGATCGTCTGCGCCCTCACGCTGCAGCGCGGCGTCATCCACCCGACGATCAATTTGGAAGAGCCCGATCCGGAATGCGATCTGGACTACACGCCCAACAAGGCGAGAGAACGAAGGGTCCGGGTGGCTTTATCCAATTCGTTCGGGTTTGGAAGCAACAATGCCTGCCTGGCAATGAAGGCAATTCAATAAGGGGAAGATGGATGGAACAAATCGATCAAATCGAAGAGCAAATCAAAGCAGGCCTCGCAAGCAAGCTCGGAATGAAGCCGGGCGACATTGCGAATGAAAAGCGGCTGGTCGAGGATCTTGGACTGGACTCCCTCGACACGTTCGATCTCCTGTTCGACCTTGAGAAGGAGTACGGCCTTGAAATCCCAAGCGCGGATGCGCTCGGCTTTGTCACCGTCGGTCATGTGGTCGCCTATGTTCAAAAACGGATCGGTACCACCCCGCGCTGAGGGAGGGGGCGCCTCCTCGTAAGACCGTTCTCTCCAGGGGGTGGACACGTTTCCCTGGCGCAAAGGTTTGAACCGGTTTTTCCCGAGGTGAACTCTTGAAAACCGATATGGCTCTGAATCCCCCCTTCTCCGGGACGCAATCCCTTGCGAATCTGATCGAACCGCTTTCCTTGATCGACTCCTTCCTCGATCATCCTCCCGTTGGGTTTACTCCGCTGATGATCGGCCCTCCGGGGCGCTCTGTTCCGGCCTTTCTGATGTCGTTTCCGCTTCTGACGTCGCTCGACGATTCCAAAAAAAAGCTTCTTCGTTCCGTTCCGCTCCTTCGTGGTCTGGAAGGGCTCCTTCAGGTGCCGGCGCTCTTCGTCGGGACCACCGTTTCTGAATACACCCTTTATCCTCCCGCGCTCGATCCGGAGCGGTTCATAAACGATCTGTTGGAGACATCCAAAGCGAAGGGATGCCATCTCATCGTGATCAAAGATATCCCCTGTGATTCTCCACTTCTTTCCGACGAGGAGAATCGATCCGCATCCGAGCTGCTTGCCCGCTGCGCCGACCGGGGATTCTTTCTCTTGTGGGGGCAGGCGCTCGCCTATGTAAAAATCGATTTCGACTCGGTCGAAACCTTCCTCCAACGCCAGTCATCTTCACGAAGGAAGAACCTGCGGCGCAAGTTAAAAAGCCGCGCATCGATCGAAGTCGAGGAGGCGCGCACGGGGGATGAGCGGTTTGATGATGCCGCTTTTGTCGAGACCCTCTTTGATCTCTACCTCAACGTCTATCATCAGAGTGAGATTCACTTTGATCAATTGACCCTTCCCTTTTTCCAGTCGCTGCTTCGAAGCCGCGAGGCGAGCGGCGTCGTCTTCCTCTACCGGTGCGGCGGGAAGATCATCGGCTTCAATCTCTGCTTTGTCCATTCCGGCAACCTCATCGATAAATATGTCGGCTTCCTCTATCCCGAGGCGCGGGAAGCGAATCTTTATTTTGTCAGTTGGTTTCACAATCTTGAGTTTGCGGTGCGATATCGGCTGAACTTTTACGTTGCGGGGTGGACCGATCCGGAGGTAAAGGCATTTCTCGGGGCGGCGTTCACCTTTACCCGACACGCCGTCTATCTCCACAATCCCTTCCTGAGGGGGATCTTAAAGCGCTTCAAGAGATCGTTCGAGGCCGATCACAATCGGATCGCAGTGGAGCGGCACGATTCATCCAATCCCGCCGCGGAAGCATCGGTGAACGGGCGCGGAGATCGGCCCGCATGACGCCGGTCGCCACCCTTTTTTGGGCGCTCAATCTCTTCTTCGATACGCTCGGCCAGCTTTCCTTCAAAGCGGCGTCGATCCGACGGGGGGAACAGGAGGGGATCGCCGGTTGGCGACGGATGCTCACCGAACGGTGGATCTGGATCGGGATCGGCTCCTTTGCCGCCGAGTTTCTTCTTTGGCTGGCGTTTCTCTCCCTGGTTCCGTTGTCTCTCGCGGTGCTGGTCGGGAGCGTGAACATTCTGACGGTCATGATCGGCGGCCGCATCTTTTTCGGAGAAGCGCTGACCCCCCGTCGACTCGGCGCGGCCCTTTTGATCGCCGCCGGGATGATCTTTGTGGGATGGGGAGGATAATGCGCCGATTCTATCTCATCGGCTTTCTGCTCCTGACTTGCTTCGACACGCTCGGCCAAGTCGGATTCAAGATGGCGGCGATCCGAACCGCGCCGGCGACCTTCGATGTCGACTGGATGATTCGGATCTTTTGGGAACGATGGATCTATCTCTCCGTGGCGGGATATATCGGCGCGTTTTTTACCTGGATGACCTTGCTGCGCCATGCGCCGATCGGTCCCGCCTTCGCCGCCTCTCACTCGGAAATCATTCCGGTCCTCTTCGTCTCGGTTTTCTTCTTGGGAGAGCGCCTCTCCCTTTATCAAATTTTTGGAGCGCTTCTGATCCTAAGCGGCCTCGTGTTGCTGGCGATGCGTCCGGAGGAGCACTAACGTGAGCCGTCCGCTTCCCTGGCGCGAGCTTCCTCCGACGGCGGGGCTCCCGCTGCAGTGGCGCGATTTTTTCGCCCGGACCGGTCGCCCCGCTTTCGAGGAAGGGCTGGCGCGATTTCTCGGCGTCCCTTCGGTTCAGGTGGAGTGCTCCGGGACATCGGGTTTGGTCATCGCCTTCGAAGCGCTCAAGCGGCGATCTTCGCGGCGAACCGTGGTTCTTCCAGGCTATACCTGTCCTTTGGTCCCGCTGGCGGCGGCCCGCGCCGGACTTCAGATCAAGCTCTGCGACACCCGTCCCGATCGGTTCGACTTGGATCTGAATCATCTCGCCGCAATCTGCGACTCGGAGACCCTCTGCATTGTGCCGACCCACCTCGGCGGGCTGGTCACGGCTCTTCCGGGAGTTCTGGAGATCGCCCGGCGCGTCGGCGCTGCGGTGATCGAAGATGCGGCGCAGGCGCTGGGGGCCCGGTGGAAGGGCCGGCCGGTCGGGACCTTCGGTGAGATCGGCATCTACAGCCTCGCCTGTGGAAAAGGGTTGACCCTGTATGAAGGGGGCGTCCTCGTCGCGCAAGATGCGTCGCTTCGGACCCTCTTAAATGAAGTCGGCCGACAGGAGGCGCCTTTTCACCGCTGGATGGAGTGCAAGCGCTTCGTCGAGCTGCTCGGCTACCGTCTCTTCTACAACCCGCTCGGACTGCGGCTGACGTATGGACTCTCGCTTCGCCGCTGGTTGAAGCGGGGCGATCCGGTTCGGGCGGTCGGCGATCGGTTCGACAACGAGATCCCGATGCATACCGTCGGCGCTTGGCGCAAAACGATCGGGGCCGCCGCACTGATGCGCCTTCCGTCCGCGCTCGCAGAGCAGGAGGAGCGGGCGCGCCGGCGGGTGAAGGCGCTCGGCAAGATTGCGGGAATCCGTGTCCTCGACGACCTTCCTGAATCGACCGGAACGTGGCCCTTTATCATGGTCCTATTCGATTCGGATCGCGCCTGTTCCCGGGCCCTCTCCGTCCTCTGGTCGGCCGGGGTCGGGGTGACCCGTCTCTTCGTCCACGCGCTCACCGGCTATCCCCAATTGAAGGGAATCGTTCCAAATGCCTCGTTGCCCCACGCCGAATCGTTCGCCTCCCGTTGTCTGACGATCACCAACAGCCCCTGGTTGACCGAGGATGAATTTCACCGGATTGCAGAGATCCTGGTCGAATCGGTTCAGGCGGGCTGAGCGCTTCGTCGATTTGAAGATTCCCCGCCGCAAGCAGCGGGGAATCTTCGACCCGAATGGAGATGAATCTATTTGTATGGTTCGCTCCCCGAACGATGTGGGCGGAGGCTTCGCCATTCATTCGCAGCACATTCGCGCGTCTAACCCACGCCCCAAGGGGCGGGGAATGCGACGCGCGTGCGTGTTCAATCAAGATATCAGAAGGGCGACGATCTGCTGATTAAGCTGCTGCTGGCGGCGCTGTTGCTCTTTCAAGTCACTCCGCGGCGCGTCGGTCGATTGACCGTCGAGCCGGGTGAGAAGCCGCTTCCAAAAGCTCCGGTAAGCATAGGTGGAGATCTCTCCGGTGATATCCGACGCGATCAGAAACGGTTTCAGGGTTGCGATTGCGGCGAGGAGGCTTTTCTCTTCGAGACAACCTTGGTCCCAATTCGTCTGGATCGAATCGGGAGAGAGGACATCTTTGTCGATCGAGAGGTAAACCGGATTCCGATCCGACCCGAGGAGATCTTCCATTAACCGGAGGAGCGTGTCGGCGTCACTTGAGGAAGATTTAATGGCGGAGAGGCCGATGAAATCGGCGAGCCGAGGGGGGGCCGAGAAGCAGAAGTAGGTCAGCTTGCCGGCGTAGAGGGGACGGAGATAATTTTCAAAAAGATGGCGCGACTGAATGTCGTTCGACGTGATGCCGATGACCGCCACCCGTGAAACAAACGGAAGGCGGCAGAGATGATGCACCCACGAGCCGCAGTGAATTCCCCAGGGATAGCGCATGTTGTCGGGATGATTGTCAAAGACGATGACCTGGATCGGACCGAGCGATTCCAGACGCTTGATCAGAAGATAGCTAACATGATGAAAATCACCGCTGCCGAGGAAGGAGAGCCGGGGATAACCGAAGGCCTGGCGATGCAGTTCCACCCCGAGCGCATTTAAATCGCGAAGTGTGCAGCCATACCGGATTCGCTCCTCCCAATCGTGAAGCGGAAGCGAGCGAACCCCCGGAAGGGGAAGAACGGAGCGATCAAAATCTAAGGTAACCGGTTGATCCATCGCACATGCGGCGTCGCGCGCCGCTGAAGAGGGTTTTAATGGAAGGACTATACAACAGCCGGGGGCCGGTTGCAATCGGCGTCGTTCACCGGCCGGTCCACGCCAGCAGAGAGAGGAGGCCGAAAAAGAAGAACAGCCCCGCCGATATCCAGCGAAGCCAATTCACCTGAACTTTTTCAGAAAATTTTTCCCCAAGAAAAACGGCGAGCCCATCGCTGACGAGCATTCCCATCGTCGTTCCGATCGTCACGAATAAAACGGATTGATATCTGGCGGCCAAGGCGACCGTGGCGAGCTGCGTTTTGTCGCCGATTTCGGCCAGAAAGAAGAGGAAGGCGGAGGTGGCAAACGCCCCGAATCGCGGCGGCCGTTCATCTCCCTCGAGCCGATCCGGCTTCAGCGCCCAGAGGCCAAAGAGAATAAAGGTAACCCCGACGACGGCGGCCATGAGATCGGACGGAACGTGATCGGAGATCCACCATCCCAATGAAGAGGCGAGTCCATGATTGAGAAGGGTCGCCGCCAGAATTCCCGCGAGAATGGGCCACGGTTTTCGGAAGCGGGCGGCGAGTGAGAAGGCGAGAAGCTGGGTTTTATCCCCCATTTCGCTCAGCGCGACAAGGGAGAACGAGCTGAAAATAATGTGAATCAATGGCGCTCCGCCTTTTCTCCAGAGTTCTAAGCGTGATCGCTGTCTGGACGCTCAAAAAATGATCGTGAGCATACGATAATACTGCATTCTTCTCAACCCTTTTTGTTACGCCTTGTTCCCTCTCTACCGAATATGCCATCATAGATGTGAAGGGATCCGGATCGTTTTTCGATCCGTTCAATTCCTTTCACATCGACGCGACTTAAGCTTTTAGAAGGTAGAAGATGCCGCAGAGCCTCCCGTTCGAAGAAGATCGGATCGACGATTTCATTCAGCGTTTCATCCAGAGCCTCTCCGACATTGAGATCTCCCCGACATCGACCTATCGGGTTCAGTTCAATTACCAATTCCGGTTCGTTGATGCAACGCAAATTGTTCCTTACCTGAACGATCTCGGAATCACGCATCTTTATGCCTCCCCATACCTTCAGGCACGCCCGAAGAGCCTTCATGGATATGACATCTGTAATCATAATGCCCTGAACCCGGAGATCGGGAGCGAGGCCGATCATGCCAGCATGGTCTCCGCATTGCGCCGGCATCGCCTCGGACACATCCTCGACATCGTCCCCAATCATATGGGGGTGACCGATAATCAGTGGTGGCTCGACGTTCTTGAGAACGGACAAAACTCTCCCTATGCGCATTATTTTGATATTGATTGGCATCCGATTAAAAAAGAGTTGAGCGGGAAGGTTCTCCTTCCGGTTCTGGGAGATCAGTATGGGCGGGTTCTGGAGAACCAAGATCTGAAGTTGCGCTTCTCAGAGGGCGCCTTTTGGGTAGCCTATTACGATAATCGCTTTCCTCTTTCCCCCCGGAGCTATCCGAAAATCTTGCGATATCGGCTGGAGACGTTGGAGAACGAGATGGCCGATGATCCGGAGGACCTCCAGGAGTATCATGGGATCACCCTCGCGCTGCTTCATCTGCCGACCGAAATTCAGGCCGATCCCCAGCGGATCGCCGAAGAGCGGCGCCAGATCGATTGGATCAAGCGGCGCTTGGCGAAACTGTATCATACGCAGGAAAAAATCCGAACGTTTATCGACGAAAATGTGACGATCTTCAATGGAGAAAAGGGAAACCCGCGCAGCTTCGATCTGCTCGACCAGCTCCTCAATGAGCAGTCGTATCGGCTTTCCTACTGGCGGGTCGCTTCAGATGAGATTAACTATCGGCGCTTCTTCGACGTCAATGAACTGGCCTCCATTGCGATGGAGCGCAAGGATGTTTTTGAGGAGACGCACCGATTGATTTTCCAATTGATCCGGGAGGGAAAGCTCGACGGGCTTCGGATCGATCATCCCGACGGGCTTTTTGATCCGGTCGATTATTTCCGCCGACTTCAGAAGCGCTGCTTTGTTCTTCAAGGAATGGCGCGACTTCCGGAGGGAATCGGCGAAGAGACAAGAAAAACGGTCGAAGAAAAGTTGACCGAAGCGGCCGACCATTTCTTGGCGAGCCGCACCCGGCCGGGGGTGGGTCTGCCGTTTTATGTCATCGTCGAAAAGATTCTCAGTCGCGGGGAGCGGCTGCCGGGGCGATGGCCGGTCCACGGGACGGTCGGGTATGAATACCTCAATGCCGTCAACGGCCTCTTCGTCGATGGCCGGAATGCGAAGCGATTCGATCAGATCTATACCGATTTCATCGGCACGAAGAGCCGCGCCTCCGATGTGATCTACGAACGAAAAAAAATGATCATGAACACCACGATGGCGAGCGAGATCAACGTCCTCTCCCACTATCTGAATCGCCTCTCTGAAAAAGACCGCCTCTCCCGCGATTTCACCCTCTATAGTCTGCGGGACGCCATTCGAGAGGTGATCGCCTGCTTTCCGATCTACCGAACCTACATCACAAAGCTGGAGCACCTCGAAGAGCACGATCGAAGGTATATCGAAATGGCGGTGACGAAGGCCAAACAGCGAAGTCCCGCGACCGATATTTCCATTTTCGATTACCTCAAGCGGATTCTCCTGATGCAGTACCCGGAATACTTTACCGAGGAGGATCGAATGGAGCAGCTCGCCTTCGTGCAGAAGTTTCAGCAATGCACCGGCCCGATCATGGCGAAGGGGCTGGAGGATACCGCCTTTTACGTCTACAACCGACTCGTCTCGTTGAACGAAGTGGGGGGCGATCCGCAGACGTTCGGCATTTCGGTCGACGATTTTCATCGCCAGAATGGGGAGCGGCTGGAGCGGTGGCCCTATTCGATGCTGGCGACCTCGACCCATGATACGAAGCGAAGCGAGGACGTTCGCGCGCGCATCGACGTTCTCTCCGAAATGCCCGATGAATGGCAATCCGCCGTGATGCGATGGGCCGATCTCAACCGCTCTAAAAAAATAGAATTAGAAGGGGAGCCGGCCCCCGATGCCAACGAGGAGTATCTTCTCTATCAAACTCTGCTCGGGGCATGGCCGCTCGGAATACCGTCCCCCAACGAATATCAAGATTTTAAAAAGCGGATTCAGGCCTACATGACAAAGGCCTCAAAGGAGGCCAAGGTCAATACCAGTTGGATCAGCCCCAACGAGGCGTATGATCGGGCGCTGTCGGACTTCATCGAGGCGATTTTAAATCCCGGCCGATCGACTCCGTTCCTGGAAGAGTTCGGTGACTTTCAAAAAACTATTTCTCACTTTGGCATCTTCAACAGCCTCTCTCAGGTTCTCGTGAAAATTGCTTCCCCCGGTGTTCCCGATCTTTATCAGGGATGCGAGCTGTTCGACTTGAGTCTGGTCGATCCCGACAATCGGCGGCCGGTCGATTATCCCGTCCGGATGAGGAGGCTGGAGGAGATCAAGAAGGAGATGATGTCCGATCTTCCTTCTCCCTCTTTGATTCATCGACTGCTCCGGGAAAAAGAAAATGGGCTGATCAAGCTCTTTGTCACCTGGCGGGCGCTGAACTGCCGCCGGGAGCACCGCCGACTCTTTCTGAACGGGGCCTACATTCCGCACGAGGGGATCGGTCCGGCCAAGGGGCATATCGTCGCCTTCTCCAGAAGGTTAGAGGGAGAAGAGGCGATTGCGGTCGCCCCGCGGCTTCTCGTCTCGCTGATCGATCGCTCGGAAGATCCGATCGGAGCCGTCTGGGAGGGAAGTCATCTCCTGCTGGACGACCGATCCGAGGGCGCCGCTTACCGGAACGTGTTGACGGGGGAGCGTGTGGAAGCGGTCCGTGAGAACGGAAAGATCGTCCTCCCTCTATTTTCAATTTTCCAGACATTCCCGCTCGGTCTTCTCATCAAACAGTCGGACGCTTAAGCCGGCCGGTCGACTCATTCCGGGTGAGAAAGCGGCCCGCCTCGTCTCATCACGCGCGCTTCTCCGGATGAACTTTCTTGACATCGTTTTGAAATCCCAGTACCATTTTTTGAAGTTCGGAGAGAGGATGATCACCTATCAGTATGCGTTTACTTTTACGGACGGCGTTACAAAAACATTCGATATCGCGCTCGATCCGAATACGCTGGCCCTGCAGAATCGGAGTCCGACCTATCCCTCCTGGGCCCGTCTGGACCATGCCGCTTGTGAAAACTGCCCGCTGGATCGAACCCGAACCGAGTATTGTCCGATCGCCGTGAACATCGCCGCTCTTGTCGAATCATTCAAAGATGTGATCTCTTATGAAGAGGCGGAGATTGTCGTGACGACCGACGATCGAATCGTCTCAAAACGGACCGCGGTGCAGAACGGCCTCACCTCCATCCTCGGAATTTATATGGTGACAAGCGGCTGCCCGGTGCTCGATCGACTTCGACCGATGGTTCGCTTTCATCTTCCTTTTGCCTCGATCGAGGAGACGATTTTTCGCTCATCCGGTATGTATCTTCTGGCCCAGTACTTCCGGAAGAAAAGAGGGCTCGCCGCGGCATTTTCGTTCGACGGATTGTCGAAAATTTATCGGGAGATCAAACAGGTGAACATCGGCCTGCTGCATCGTCTGAAAGCAGCCTCAAATCAGGATGCCAATCTGAACGCTTTGGCCATTCTCGACATTTTCGCCGTGACCTTTCACGATTCGACCGAGGACTCCGTCGATACGTTGGAACCCCTTTTCCAGGTTTATCTCAAGCGGGATGAGAATGCGTGAGCGTCGGTGGGAATCTCAAGCGACAATCGATTTTGAAGAGGTGATCGCGTTCTGCCGCTCTCTCAGAGAACGGGGGCTGGAAGTAAAGGGGATCGACAAACAGGTCGCCTGCTATTTTGAAGAGTTCTGGATCAATTCGCTCGACGAGATCGACCGGTTGGAGTCTTGGCCGGTCGATGAGGTGACGCTGGTCCAGGTGAATGATCGATGGGAAGGAGACTTTTTTGTTCTGGCGGGGAGCCATTATGATCTCTTCCGTCAACACCTTTCGATGGAGGCGTATCTGTCGCTCAGCCAGCCCTGGCAAGCCCCGGCTGAGTTGAAGGTGAAGCTGCATCAGCCGGAGTCGATGTTCTGGATCGGCTTTCGCCAAGACCACGGCTTCATCCGCGTCCGGCTGATCCCGAACGAAATCATCACACCGGGAGAGCGGCGGGGAGATCAGCGGCGGTTTTCTTGGATGAACGAGCGGGCCACCCTTTTCGCGGCGGCGGTGGAGGTGTTGGATCTTCCCCTCTTCGTCGAGTGGGAAAGGGGGGCGCTTTCGATCTCCTCCGAAGATTCGTCATCGCCGGTTTCGTGCTCCTGGCCCGACGCGTTCGGGCCGTGTCAATTCGAACAGATTGTTGTCGATCCCTATGAGTTGCTGGTGCCGGCCGCGCGGTTTGTCTCCAAAATGGGAAGCCGTCCGGCCACGGTCCGAACTTTTTTTTCCGGTTTTTCGAAAGGGGTTTTGGAAGCGTTCCATCGACTTCAGCCGACGTCCCGTTTTCTCTATCGCGGGTATGTTCACGCGCCGTTGAAAGACCTTTCTAAAATTGTGAAGGCGATTGAGCCGAACGGAAGGGTGTTGGCGAATCTCTGCGAGTTCCGAACGGGACAGATCTTATCGGAGGGAGAAGAGGCCTATGCGGTCATCGGGGTGATCGGAGGCGAATCGGGATTTAAGATCGAAATCCGACTCAACCGGGCTCCCCTCCCTGAAGAGCAAATGGAAGGATGGCTGCAACGGTTGATGGGGATGGAGATGCGCTATGCGCCGCTCTCTTTGTATTAACCACGTGAGGCGTAAGGCGTGAGGGGTCAGGGGTAAGGGCAAAAGCTTTAAATCTTTTGATCCGACTCTTCACACCTCACGCCTCACGCCTCACGTTATTTGTTACTTCTGTTCCTGAGCAAATTCTTCCATCCGCTTTTGAAGCATCTCGCGGACTTCCTTGAAGGCCATCTGTTTCCCTTCCGCGGAGCTTTTGAAGCCGTAATGGGAGGTCATGGTGACCGGATCAGGAACCGGCCAGTGCAACCGCTGAATCGTCGGAGGGAGCGAAGGGAGACTCTTGGAGGAGGTGCCGCAGAGGGTGACGATGATGTCCATCTCTTTCCAGGGGACCTGGTTGATCGACTTGCTCTTTTGCTGAGAGATGTCGATTCCAATTTCATTCATTGTTTTAACCGCCAGCGGGTTAAGCGCCAGCGGTTGAATTCCGGCGCTGTAGATTTCGAAACGGTCGGCCAGCATCTTGCGCGCCATCCCTTCCGCCATCTGACTTCGGGTGGCATTGTTCGCACACAAGAATAAAATCTTTTTCATTTCGGTCCTTATTTAATGGAGTCGGCAAGAAGGCGCTTCCCATTCCTCCGATGATCTCCGTCAAGGTTTTTTATGATCCTGGTCAGAAGGATATCGTTGTTTTCAATCAGGGTCAAGGGAATTCTCCGACTCTGTATCAATCTGATAGAAGAGGAGAAGAACCTGTGTTATGATGCTCCGATCAGGAGCTGAGGAGAAAAATGAGTGGAGCAAGTGAGGCGACGCGAAAGAAGATTGAACAGAAAATGAAAGATGATTTGAAGGCGGTTTTTGTCGAAGTCATCGACGAAAGCTGGAAGCATGCCGGCCATGCCGGAGCCGCTTCCGGAGGAGGACACTTTATTCTGAAGGTTGTTTCGGATCGTTTTGAGGGGGTCTCTCTGCTCGATCGCAACCGATTGGTTTTCTCGACCTTGAAAGAGGAGATGGGAGCGGAGATCCACGCCCTTGCCATCAAAGCGGCGACGCCGAGCGAGTGGAAAGGGGGGAGCTAATTTTTCCCGCTTCGTGATCATCAAGAAATATTCACCGCCGGAATCGATCATTTTCCCTCGAATCCATTGACTTTTTAGAACGAAACTGTTAGGGTACGCCCCCAGAAGATGAAAATTGGTGTGCCGAAAGAGATTAAAGATCACGAGTATCGCGTGAGCGCCATCCCTGCCGGCGTCAGCACCCTTCACCGGCAAGGTCACACCGTTCTGGTTGAGGCGGGCGCCGGGGAGGGGAGCGGAATTCCCGACGCTGCGTATCGGAAAGCGGGGGCTCAGATCACCCCTTCAAAAGAGACCCTTTTCGATCAGGCCGATCTGATTGTTAAAGTCAAAGAGCCGCTTCCCAGCGAGTACGGACTTTTTCGACCGGGCCAACTCCTTTTCACTTACCTTCATCTGGCGGCGAGTCGCACGCTCTTGGATGCGTTGGTCAATGGGAAGGTAACCGCCATCGCTTATGAAACGATCGAGTTGGCCGATGGCAGCCGCCCCCTGCTTCGACCGATGAGTGAGGTGGCGGGGCGGATGGCGGTGTTGGTCGGCGCCCATTATCTCCAAAAGCAATCGGGCGGGATCGGCCTTCTCCTCTCCGGCGTCGCCGGGGTTGAGAAGGGGAAGGTGACCGTGATCGGGGGGGGGATCGTCGGACGAAATGCGGCGCAGGTGGCCCTCTCGCTCGGCGCTTCCGTCACTGTGATCGATCAGAGCGCGGCGCAGCGCGCCTATCTCGACGATTTTTTCCGCGGGCAGGTGGTGACGCTTCCTTCTTATCAGGATGAGATCGCCGAGCAGGTGGCCGTCAGCGATCTGGTGATCGGCGCGGCGGCCCGGTCGGCCGATAAGGCGCCGCATCTCGTGACGCGCGAGATGGTCGCTCGAATGAGGAAGGGCTCGGTGGTGGTCGATGTGTCGATCGACCAGGGAGGTTGTTTCGAGACCTCGCGTCCGACGAGCCACTCGGAGCCGGTGTACGAGGTCGATGGCGTGCTGCACTACTGCGTCACCAATATGCCGGGGGCGGTGCCGAGGACATCGACCTTCGCGCTGACCGGGGTGACCTTCCCTTACATCGAGAAATTGGCTCAACTCGGTTTTAAGAAAGCGATCGAGATCGATCCGGCCTTGGCGAACGGGGTCAATATTCATGACGGAAAGGTCGTTCATCCGGGAGTTGCGAAGGTCTTCGGTCTAAAATATGAAAAGATCGGATAGGCCATCCTCATTTGATCAGGCTCAAATAGAATAAATATTCGGGGCGTAGCGCAGCCTGGTAGCGCACACGGTTCGGGACCGTGGGGTCGGAGGTTCAAATCCTCTCGCCCCGACCACTCTATGGACGGTTGGACGATCTTACAGGTCGTCCTCCTTCTTCCATGTCTGAGATCGTATCAGGCCACATCTATGTCAGTGGAAGGGTCCAGGGGGTCGGATACCGAGACTTCACGCAGCGGCGGGCCGAAGGTCTTCAACTAAAAGGCTATACCCGGAATCTGCCGGACGGCCGGGTGGAGATCGAAGTGGAGGGGGAGCGGGCCAGGATTGAGGAATTGGTCCAAATCCTCTGGCAAGGTCCTCCTCGATCAAAGGTGACCTCGGTCGAAGTCTTTTGGGGGCCCTCTTCAAGTCGATTTCACGCATTCTCAATTCGCTTTTAAATTCTGCTTGTCTTCTCCTTTGTTTCTACTATAATGAAAGAAAACCTTCGACGGGGATGAGCAATGGGCGAAGAGTGGGTGGAACAGGAGAAAGAGAACGTCGACGAGGAGCTGGAGGAAGAGGCCGAGGAGTCTGATGCGGAGGCCTTCTCCGAGTCTGAAGAGACCGCCTCGGTGGAATATGAAGAGGAGGAAGATCGATACGCCCCGCCGGCCGACGCGGTCAAGACCTACCTCAGAGATATCCGCCGCTCGACACTGCTGACCTTTAAAGAAGAGGTGATGCTGGCCAAGCGGATCGCCAAAGGGGACGAGGCGGCGCGGCAGCGGATGATCGAGTCGAATCTCCGGTTGGTGGTGAGCATCGGCAAGCGATACATGAACCGCGGACTTCCCTTCTCCGATATCATTGAAGAAGGAAATATTGGACTGATCAAAGCGGTTGAAAAGTACAATCACCGAAAGGGATTCCGGTTCTCAACATACGCCTCCTGGTGGATTCGCCAATCGATTGAACGGGCGATCATCAATCAGAGTAAATTGATCCGTCTTCCGGTCCATGTGGTGGAACGGGTCAATCATTATCTCTCTCATGTCGAAGATCTGGTCCAAGAGCTCGGCCGCGAGCCCCAGGTGGATGAGATCTCCAAGAAGATGCGGATTCAGCCGGACGACGTCGATCAGATCCAGCAGCTTCTTCGAAAGACCTACTCCCTCGACAGTCCGATCGCGGCGAACAAGGAAACGGCGCTCCGGGATGTCATCGAAGATACCAGCCAGATCTCTCCAGTCACAAAAGCGGAAGGGGTCCGTCGCAGAGAAGATATCCTCCGTTGGATGTCGTTGCTGAAAGATAACGAGCGGCAAGTGATTGTCCTTCGGTTCGGGTTGGAGGGAGACGAGCCGCACACGCTCGAGGAGATCGGAAAAATCTTCGGCCTCACGAGAGAGCGGGTACGGCAGATCGAATCAAGCGCGCTTAGGAAGCTACGGGCGATCATCACGCAGAAGACGATCGGGCCGGATGAAATCTTGTAGGCAAATTAACGTGAAGCGTTAGGCGTGAGGCGTAAGGGGTAAATACAGTGATTCAACTCTTTTGAACCGACCCCTCACGCCTCACCCCCTTACGTGTTTACGGGGTTTGAAATGGATTTGAAATCCAAAATTCGCGAAGTTCCGAATTTTCCCAAGGAGGGAATCCTTTTCTACGATATCACAACCCTTCTCAAAGAGCCGGTCGCTTTTCAAGAAGTCATCCGTCGATTGGCGGCTCCATTTGTCGGCAAGAAGATTGAGAAGGTGGTCGCGATCGAGTCGCGTGGATTTATTTTCGGCGCGCCATTGGCCGAGCGATTGGGGGCCGGCTTGATTCCGGTCCGTAAACCGGGGAAGCTTCCCGCCGAGAAGATTGAAGAGCGATATAACCTTGAATATGGCTCGGATCGTTTGGCGATTCATCGCGACGCCATCTCCTCCGGAGAAAAAGTTCTGATTGTGGACGATCTGCTGGCGACCGGCGGAACCGTTCTGACAACAGTGAACCTGGTGAAGAAGCTGGGAGGGGAAATTCAGGGGGTCGCTTTTGTTATTGAGCTTTTAGGATTAAAAGGAAGAGAGAGGTTGGAGGACCTGCCGATCACTTCATTGATTGTCTATGAGTAATTGCTCATCCAATAGATTCCATCCATTTTGCCGCGCATTTCAAAAAACCGCTTTTGATCCCGTCTCTTGCATCTTTTTACTGTTATGTTATTCTTTAGCCCGAAAGGGGGAACTGATATGAAAAAATGGTCTATCTTTTTGTTTTTAATCTTTATCCTCTCCGGTTGCGGCGGGGGGGATCGAAATGACCCTACGTTCACGGTCAGTCTCAAAGTTGATCTCAGTGATACTCAAAACAACCCGTTGACTGGAGAGACAATTCATATTCAAGGACCGAACGGGATTAACTTTTCATGTCAGCAAAATCCAACTCAGGCGAATCCGAATGATCCAACAAAATGTGACGTCCCTGCGGCAGGAACTGGAAATACAGCCGTACCCATTACCTTTAAGTCTCTGCCAGCCGATAACAGTAGTTACACATTTACGGACGCGTCTGCCACAAGTTCGAGATCCGGAAGTTGCCAAGTGACCATTGTAGATTCGTCACATTTAGCGAGCGCAGGAAATACTGTCTCTTCTGATAGTAGAGTTGTTACGTGTGATCAGATTGGTAGTGGAGCACCAAATCCGTTACGGATGACGATTACACTGCTCTAACTGACGGAATGAAACGACCTCAAGGTGGGCAAGTAAGGTGCGTCTTAAATAACAAGAGCATCTATGGATGTCGAAGGAATATTGTGATTCCCTAATTTGGAGAGGGGAATGGTGCCATCCAAAAAATGGGTGTTTGTCATCGACGATTCTCAGACGGTCCGGAAGAACCTTTCGGATGTCCTGGTGAAAGGCGGCTATGACATCGCCGAGGCGACCGACGGAACGGAAGCGCTCAAGCGGCTCGGTCAGCAGCGGTTCGATCTGATTTTGATGGACATTGAAATGCCCGGTCTCAATGGCTTCGAACTGCTTCGCATTATTGAGGCGGGCAGCCTGGCTCATGATGCGCCGATCCTGGTGATTACCGGCACGCATCGAGATCTCGATGTGATCCATGAGATTAAAAACTCGGAGGGGCGGGCTTCATCGACAAGTCCGCTCCTCCCGAAGAATTTCTCTTCCGCATTTCTCAATCCCTTGCTGGATAAGTTCTTTTCGATCTTCTTGCCGCAATATTTTCTATTGTTCTATAAAGGATCAGCCTAGCGCGGTCCGCAGCTCAGACTGACATGACGACTGCAAAAAGAACAAGTGAGTTCCTATCCCTCCGTATCGGGTGGTTGCATTTTGTACATAATTAGGGTATTATTTACTTATTTTGTACAGGAGACGGTATGACGAAAAAACCGGAGACATTGTCTGTCAGCGAAGCCCGCGAGCGATTAACCACCCTGGACCAAATTCTGAAGCCTGGAGAGACTTTGGAGATCACCCGGCATGATAAAAAGTATGTTCGCGTCGAACTCTTGGGAGAAACGACAATAGGCCAACGGGTGCTCGACTCAATTCAATCCTTGCCGAAACCGAAGGGCGCGTCTAAAAATGTCGCCCGAAATTATAAAAAGCATTTATACGGAGGGAAGTGACTGTTTGAGCGCGCTCAAAGGGTTTTCGCGGCTCTATTGCGACGCAAGCTTTTTCGTCGCGCTCTTTTCGAAAGCGGACCGGATGCACCGCCGGGCCCGATCCCTTTTTAAGGAAATCGTAGAAGAGGAGATCCGCCTGATCACGGCCTGGCCCGTGGTGGGCGAGGCGATGACGGTCCTACGGTATCATTATGGATACCGATCCGCGCTCACCTTCAATAATTCGCTCGATTTTTATCATATTCTCTCGCCCACGGAAAATCATTACCATCAGGCGGTGGCTGTCTTCAACATCCAAAACAAAGCCCATGCGATCTCTTTCGTCGACGGACTCTCCTATATTCTGATCACCACCGAATTGGATGAGATTCCGTGCCTCTCGTTCGATTCGGACTTTAAAAAACTGGGCCTGACCGTCATTCGTTAGCCGGCAGTCCCCATAAAGACCTCAAAGCCATTCATGAAATCAAAAACTCGGAGGAGCGGGGTTTATCGACAAATCCGCTCCTCCGGAAGAATTTCTCTTCCGCATTTCTCAGACCCTTGCCGGATAAGATCCCCTTTTCGGATCTTCCTTCCGACAATTATCCCCTCGGATGATTTTTCTGGTGAATCTTTTTCAGATGCTCTCGCGCGACGTGAGTATAGATCTGCGTCGTCGAGATGTCGGCATGCCCCAAGAGCATCTGGACCGATCGAAGATCGGCCCCCCCTTCCAGAAGATGGCTGGCGAAAGAGTGCCGGAGCATGTGGGGGGTGATCGGCCGTCGAATCCCCGCCTTTCGCGCGTAAACTTTTAATTGCATCCAAAAAGATTGCCGGCTGATTTCTTTTCCGGATCGATTCACGAACAGAAAAGAAGTGGTTTTCGATTTAAGGAGAAGGGGCCGCGCCGCCGTCAGATAGCGGACCAGTTTTTCCCGCGCGCATTTTCCGATGGGGACGAGACGCTCCTTCGATCCTTTTCCATAGGCAATGAGATAGCCGCTTTCCAGATTGACCGCGCCCATCGGTAAGGAGACCAATTCGGAGACCCGAAGTCCGGTCGCGTAGAGAAGTTCAATCATGGCGTCGTTTCGAAGGCCCATCGGGTTTTCTCCCTTGGGGAGGTTCAAGAGGGCTTCCACTTCGGTCGGATGGAGCACCTTGGGGAGGCGGAAGGCCTGTCGCGGCGATTGGATGTGCGCCAGCGGATCGTGTTGAAGGATCCCCTCCGCGATTAAGAATTGGAAAAAGGTGCGAAGGGTGGAGAGGATACGGGCCGTCGAAGCGGGGGCGAGGGCACGGCTCTTTAAGTCGGAAAGAAAAAGAAGAATCTCTTTGCGATCGATCCGATCGGTGTTCACGATTCCTTTTCGCTCGATGAATTGGGCCAGTTTTTGGAGATCCTGCGCGTAGGCTGAGAGGGTGTTGGGGGAGAGCCCCTTTTCGACGGAGAGATGGCTGAGAAACCGATCGATCAACGTATCCATTTTCGAGATTTTACCTAAAAAGCTCTTTATTGACAAGGAGAACGAATTCTTTTATCATCAAGAAATTTCCCGGAAGGGAAAAAAAATTAGTGAGATGATCCTGATTGAGGAAGACCTGTCGGGTCCCGGATTGATTGGAAAGGGAGATCGGATTGTTTAAAAGAAGTTTTTTTTTGAGTTTAGTTTTTCTTTTTATTTCGTCTCCACCGATGGGGATCGCGCAAAATTCTCCCGCCGCCCCCCCCACGCCGGTTGAACCGGTCCAAAATTCACCGCTGAATAATCCCGTCGCGCCGATCTCGCCTGAAGAGAAGTCTCTTTTTGATCAAGCAAAGACCGCTTCCATGGCCGGCAATGCCGAAGTGGCCCTCCCGGCCTTCGAACAATTTATTCTCAAATTTCCCAACAGCGCGCTTCTCCCCGATGTTTACATTGAATTGGGAGGGCTTTATGCCAAGCGGGGCGAGTTGAAGCGGGCCATCGAGGCGCTGAAAACGGTCCTCGATCGATTCCCGAAATATCCTCGCGCCGATGAGGCCCGGATGCAGTTGAGCGATGTTTACCTCCTGCTCGGTGATTTGAAGGAGACGATGAGTCTTTGGGAAGATCTCCCCGATCAGGAATCGTCGAAGATGCTGGTTTATGAGCAGGTGGCGCAGGCGTATTTGGATCGAAGCGAATTCCTTGATGGGATTCAAGTGCTGATGAAGAAAAAAGCGCTGATGGTTGATCCGGTGGCCAACAGCGCGGTGCGGGAGGCGATCGTCTCGATTGTCAAAGACAAGCTTCAGGAGAAGGATCTCCAGAGCGTCGCCAAGCAATACGGCTCTTCCTTCCCGGCCGACGAGGCGTTGATCCGGCTGGTCACGCTTTATGATCAGCGGGGAGACTACTACCGCGAAGAGCGGGAGATCAAGCACTTTCTTTCGGCGTTTCCGACCCATGTCTTTACGGTCGAGGCCAGACAACGGGTCGGCCAGATCCGGGATAAAATCAAATCGAATCGCTATCTCATCGGTGTTGCGCTTCCTCTTTCCGGCCGGCTTGCCCCGTTCGGGAACAATGCGCTGAACGGCGTTCAATTGGCGCTGCAGCAGTTTAAGGAGGCGCTGCCGGGAGCATCGGTTGGATTGGTGGTTCGGGATCTCGATGAGGATGGAAGCCGCTCGCACGAGAAGCTGGCGGAGTGGATCGACGATTTTCGGCCGATCGCCATGATCGGCCCGCTCTTGAGCAAAGAGGTCGATCGGATCGCGCCGATGATCGAGAAAGCCGATCTGCCCCTGATCACCCCCGGCGCAACCGCCGCGCACCTGAACTCGCTCGGCAAGGCGGTCTTCAGGAATGCGATTACACCCCGCTTTCAATGCCATGCCATTGCGGAATATGCGGTGACCCAGATGAACCTCAAGCGCTTTGCCATTCTTTATCCGAAGGAAGCTTCCGGAGCGGAGTGGGTGAAGTGCTTCTCGGAGGAGGTGAGCCGTTTTGGCGGAGAGATCGTCCATGCGGAGCCGTATTCGGTGACCGACACCGATTTTTCCCCCTCGATCCGTCGATTGAAAGAGGCCGACCTGAAAAAAAACGGGGCGGTTGAAATCGTGCAGGAGGGAAGAAAGAAAAAAGAGGTGGCTTATAGTCCCGGTTTTGACGCGGTTTTTCTGCCGGGGGATGCGGATAAGGCAGGGTTGATGATTCCGCAGTTGGTCTTCCATAATATCCAAGGGATTCCTCTTCTCGGGACCAGCGGCTGGAACACCCCGGAGTTCTTAAAGTTGGTCGGCTCCTACGCGGAGGGGGCGACGTTTATCGACGGTTTTTTTGCGGGGAGCCCCGATCCGATCGTCCGAAAATTCGTCAGTCAATACCGGGCGAAGTTCCAGCAAGAACCCGATTTGTTTGCGGCTCAGGCCTTTGACGCCGCCCGCCTCGTTCTGGCGGCCTTGGAAGGAGGGGCGCTCACCTCGCGGGATGTGAAAGCGGCGCTGGCGAAGACAAAAGATTTCCAGGGGGTCTCCGGACTCATTTCCGAAATCCGCGACGGCGAAGCGCTCAAGAAACCGATTTTGATCCAGGTGCAGAAGGGAAAGCTGGTGCAGGTGAATTAGAGACAAAACACGTTAGGCGTGAGGCCTTAGGCGTAAAGGGTAAAAGATTTAAAGTTTTTGACCTTACCCCTCACGCTTCACGCCTTACGCCTAACGTTATCTATCACTCTACGGGGCTCCATGTTTAAAAAAGTGCTGATTGCCAATCGCGGAGAGATTGCCCTTCGGATCATTCGCGCTTGTAAAGAGCTTTCCATCCCGACGGTGGCGATTCACTCGGAGGCCGATGCGACGACCCTCTATGTGAAAAAGGCCGATGAGGCTTGCCTGGTCGGTCCGGGACCGATCGAGGGCTACTTGAACATCTATCGCATCATCGATCTGGCCAAGCAGAAAGGGGTCGATGCGATCCATCCGGGGTATGGTTTCCTCGCCGAGAATGCCGAGTTCGCCCAGGCGTGCCAGGAGAACGGGCTGACCTTCATCGGGCCGTCCGCCGCCGCGATTCGCGCGATGGGGGATAAGGTTTCCGCGCGACAGAAAATGAAGGAGGTCGGCGTTCCGATCGTTCCCGGTCTGATCGAGCCGATCGCTTCTCTCGATGCGGCCGTCCGTTTTGCCGACGAAATCGGCTATCCTGTGATGCTCAAAGCGTCCGCCGGCGGAGGGGGCCGGGGGCTTCGGATCTGTAAGAATCAGGAAGAGATCAGAAAGCTCTTTCCGATCGCGCAGGCGGAGGCCAAGGCGTCCTTCGGCAAAGAGGCGGTCTACCTTGAAAAATATATTCGTGCGCCTCACCATATCGAATTTCAAATTTTAGCCGATCGGCAGGGAAACATCATCCACCTTGGAGAGCGAGACTGCTCGATCCAACGCCGGCATCAAAAGCTGATCGAGATTGCCCCGTCGCTTTTATTAGATGAGCGGCTTCGGCAGGAGATGGGGGCGGCGGCGATCGCGGCGGCGCGGTCGGTCGGATATACCAGCGCCGGAACGGTCGAGTTTCTGGTCGACGCGAACCGCCGCTACTATTTTCTTGAGATGAACACCCGGATTCAGGTGGAGCACACCGTCACCGAGGAGATCACCGGGGTCGATCTCGTCAAAGAGATGATTCGGATTGCCGCCGGCCGGCCGATCTCCCTTCCGCAGGAGCAGGTCTTCCTCCGGGGCCACGCCATCGAGTGCCGGATCAACGCCGAAGATCCTCAAAAGAATTTCATCCCGACGCCGGGGAAAATTACCGCCTATTACTCCCCGGGGGGGATCGGTGTCCGGATCGACGGAAATGTTTATGCGGGATATGTCGTCCCCCCTTACTACGATTCGCTCTTAGCCAAGCTGACCGTCCGCGCCCGCACCTGGGACGGCGCGGTGCAGCGGATGCGCCGGGCCCTCGACGAATATGTGATCCGGGGGGTCAAGACGACCATCCCGTTCTACAAGCAGATCATGGAGGATCCCGATTTTCAGTCCGGCCACTTTGATACGACCTATATCGATTCGCACCTCGACAAACTGAACGTCGCGGCCGACTACTACCGAATGGACAAGATGCTCGCCATCGCCGCGGTGATCGCCGCCCATTCTAAAAGATAGGGGCCGGGGGCCAGGGGTCGGGGGACGGGGTGGTTCAACCAACCCTGATCCCTGGCTTCCGGCAGCCGACCCCAATAACGAAGGAGACCCATGGCGTCGAATTCCAAGCAGAAGCTGAAACCGAAGCCGATCCGGATCATGGACACCACCCTCCGCGACGGCCATCAATCGCTCATCGCAACGCGCCTTAAGACCGAAGATATGCTCCCGATCGCTTCCAAGATCGACCAGGTCGGCTACGCCGCCGTCGAGATGTGGGGCGGGGCGACGTTCGATACCGCCATTCGGTATCTAAAAGAAGATCCCTGGGAGCGGATCCGCCAGCTCAAGGCGCTCATGCCGCGTACCCCTTTCCAGATGCTTCTTCGGGGGCAGAATTTGGTCGGCTATCGCCACTATGCCGATGATGTGGTGGAGCGCTTCGTTGAGCGGGCGATCGGCAATGGGATTAACATCCTTCGGATCTTCGACGCCCTCAACGATCTGCGCAATCTCAAGATGGCGATCAAGGCGACCCTCAAGTACGGCGGAAAAGTCGAGGGGACCTTCTGCTACACGATCAGCCCTGTCCACAACAACGATCTCTTCGTCGAGCTCTCGAAGCGGCTTGAAGACATGGGATCGGATTCGATCTGTATTAAAGATATGGCGGGGCTTCTCTCTCCCTATGCCGCCTACGATCTGATCAGCAAAATGAAGAAAGCGGTCAGCGTCCCGATTCATCTCCACAGCCACGATACCAGCGCCATGGCCCTTTCCACCTATGTAAAGTCGATCGAGGCGGGGGTCGATATCATCGACACCGCGATCTCCTCGATGGCTTCGGGAACCTCCCAGCCCCCCGTCGAGACGATCGTGAATGTCCTCCGCGGGAGCGATTACGACCCCGGATTCGACCTCGCCCTTCTGGCCGAGATCGCCGATTATTTCAAAGAGGTCCGCAAAAAGTACAAGGAGTTCGAGTCGGATTACACCAGCGTCGATCCGCATGTGATGATCTATCAGGTTCCCGGAGGAATGTTGTCGAACATGGCGATCCAGCTCTCGGAGCAGAAGGCGCTCCACCGGATGAAAGAGGTGTTGGAGGAGGTTCCCAAGGTCCGAGAGGACTTCGGCTTTCCGCCGCTGGTGACGCCGACGAGCCAGATCGTCGGAACCCAGGCGACGTTGAATGTCCTGACCGGAGAGCGCTACAAAGTCATTACCACCGAGACCAAAAACTATCTCAAGGGGCTTTACGGAGAGCCGTCGGCGACGATCAACGAACAGGTCCGCAAGCGGGCGATCGGAGATGAAGAGGTGGTGACGCGCCGACCCGCCGACTTGATCGAACCGGAGTTGGATCGCGCCCAAGCCGAATTAAAAGATGTTCCCCATACGGTCGAAGATCTGATCACCTATACTCTTTTCCCGAAAGTGGCCCTTGACTTTTTCTCAAAGAAGAACGATCCTAATACTAAAGTCGAAACGCCGCCGGACAAAAAAGAGGCCGAACCAACCCAGCCCCCCCCATCGCCTCTTTTAACCCCCAGCGAATTTAATGTGAAGGTGCATGGAGAGACCTTCCATGTGAAGGTCGGCGGAATGGGACATCCGGGCGAAGGAGGGCGGCCGTACTTCCTCTATGTCGATGGACAGCTCGAAGAGGTGATGGTCGAATCGCTCCTCGAAGTGGTTCCCAGCGCGGCGGGAAAGATCGATGCCGCGGCGGGGGGACGATCGACCCGTCCCAAGGCCGCCCATGAAGGGGATGTGACCACCCCGATGCCGGGGGCGGTGGTCGGCATTAAAGTCCAATTGGGCGAAGCGGTCAAGGCGGGTCAAACCGTTTTGATTGTCGAAGCGATGAAGATGCAGAGTGAGGTTCACACGCCGATTGCAGGAGTGGTGCGGGCGATCCATGTGTCCGAAGGGGATCGGGTGAATCCGGATGAAGTGCTCGTAGAAATTCGAGCAAAGGAAGGCTAAAACTTGAATCATCTGATTCAACAAATTGCGATCATGGCCCTGCCGCTGATCTTTGCGATCACACTTCATGAAGCGGCGCATGCCTGGGTGGCGGATAAAAAAGGGGATGCGACCGCCCGAATGCTCGGTCGGATTTCCCTCAACCCATGGGTGCACACCGATCTTTTTGGAACGATCCTTATCCCGCTTCTTCTTTTTACGACCACCGGTTTTCTCTTTGGATATGCCAAGCCGGTTCCGGTCAATCCGTTTCGCCTCCGTCGCCCCAAACAAGACATGGCCTGGGTGGCGGCCGCCGGTCCGGGGATGAATCTTCTTTTGGCGATCGTCAGCGGTGTGCTCTATCGCGCCATCCTCATGATCTTTCCCCAACTCTACACCTTCGGCCGGGTGGGAGATTTTTCAAGTTCAGGGTGGCTCCTCTCCGCCTTCTTTGTTCCTGTCCTTTATATGCTTGAGTATTCGGTGCACATCAACATTCTCCTGATGGTGTTCAATCTGATTCCGATTCCGCCTTTGGATGGGGGACGGGTCTTGGTTGGCATTCTGCCGGAGCGGCAATCGAGAGTGATCAGTCAAATCGAGCCGTACGGAATGCTTCTTCTCATTATATTTGTTTTCATCGATCCCTTTGGAATGATGCAGCGATTTGTTTGGCCGCTTGTCTCAATTTTCTCCGGATATATTTTCGGCACGAGAGTGGTTTAAATAAAAAGAGGCGGGCTGGCGGCCCGCCTCTTTCATCCTATCGGCTCCGTGCGGTTAGAAGACCCTTGTCAGCAACATCCAGATCAGAATCAGGCTGAACGGAACTCCCAATAACCAGGCAATAAGATATCTCATCGGTATTCCTTCCTTTCGTT
>Ga0209810_1001023_pt1 | contig 47933 bp, 45 predicted proteins | sample Coa_R1_7_FD_187159 | JGI IMG/M metagenome (GOLD analysis project Ga0209810, IMG submission 187159) | Surface soil microbial communities from Centralia Pennsylvania, which are recovering from an underground coalmine fire - Coalmine... | ecosystem: Environmental > Terrestrial > Soil > Unclassified... | reverse complement strand
ACCAACGCCTGGCTACGCCGCTTCAAACGACTCACGATCCGAACCGAACCCAACAGCCGCGTCTACCTCGCCTACCTGACCCTCGCCCTCATCCTCATCCTCGCCCGCGCATTATGAGTTCAGTTCCAGACACCCTTTCTAGAAGCTCGGCCGGAACGGCTTCGACCAGGCGATGCGGACGAGGTCTGCGCTCTCCTCGACGAGCCCCAGCTCCTCCGGCCTCGGCTGCGGCGCCCGCTTCCCGGCGGGGCGGCGGGGCGCGGTCGTATCCCACGACAGACGGTTCATGCGTGCACCTCCTGGGAGTTCGCGGGCGCGGGCGCCCTCGTGATCCTGATGTCGCCGGAGACGGTCTTCGCCCGGATCTCGACGAGCGGCCCGTCGCCGGCCGGCGCCTCGGGCGAGAGCTCCAGCTCCGAGCTCGTCTCGCCGCTGACGGTCGTGCAGTCGAGGTAGGCCCTCGAGCCCTGGCGGACGGCGATCGTGACGTCGCCCGAGACCGAGTGCGCCGCGACGACGCCGTGCATCACCGCACCGTGGTCCTGGTCGCCGCTGACGCTGTTCGCGCTGACGTTGTCGTACGCCTCGCCGATCGAGATGTCGCCCGAGACGGACGTGACGTTGACGGGGCCGCGGGCGACGTCGATGTCGATGTCCCCGGACGCGGTCTGGATGTTCGTGCCGCCGGCGATCTCGCGCGCGCTGAAGTCCGAGCTCGCGCTCTTGACGTTCACGCCGCCCGACACGCGGTCGACCTCGATGTCTCCCGAGGCGGTCGCGATGTTGAGCCCGCCGATCATCCCGCGTGCGACGACGTCGGCCGACTTCGTCCGCACCGACAGGCCCGAGTCGTGAGGGCAGCGGATGCGGCACTCGATGCCGCTGCGGCCGAACAGCGTGAACGAGAAGCCCTTCTTCTGCGGGACGTCGACGACGAGCGTCGGCCGGTGCCCATGCGGGCTCAGCTCGATCCGCGCGTTGTCGACCAGCCGCTGCGACTCCTCGTCGTGCGCGAGGAGCTCGACGTCGACGCGGCCGTCGAGCGTCGGGTCGACCTCGATCTCGCCGCTCACGAGCCGCACGTCGAGCTCGACGGGCCCTTCGACTTCGAACGATCTCTGCATCTCCCTCCTCCTAGCTCTGGGCGTAGCCGGACAGGCGCTTGCCGCTGAAATGGACGGGCCGCGACTCGGCCGCCCGCGCGATCGCGCGGACGAGCCACGCGTTGACCGAGATCCCCTCGCGCTCGGCCGCCTTCTCGACGGACGACTTCAGCGACTCGGGGAGCCGCAGGCTGATCCGTGCCGTGAGCTCCTCGCCCGCCACCCTCCCGGCGTCGCCGGGCGTGTCGACGAACACGAGCTCGGGCTCCTGCCCCGCGAGGCGGACCTCGACGTGCCCCGACGGCAGCTTCGAGGACAGCTCGACGGCGGCCTGCGACAGCAGGTCGAACAGCTTCAGGCGCAGGTTCGACGCGAGCGCGTCGCTCAGCCGCTGCGCGACCTGCACGGAGCGCTCGTCGCCGAGCTCGGCCAGCCGCTGGAGGTCCTGCTGCAGCCCTTCGAGGACGATCGTGACATTCATTGTGACATCACTATGACATCACACCCGATGTCTGTCAAGCGCCATAAAGGCGCAACGAGCGACGTCGCCAACGCACCATGGCGGCCGCGGCGCCGCCGCAGTACCGTGCGGAGCGAGTGGAGGAGAGCGCGGGAAGCTCGACCGTCTCCCTCGCGGTTCCGCGCGAGCTCCTGGAGCAGGTCCTCGACGCGCTCGAGGACGGCGTCCTCGTCGTCGACCCGGCCGGGCGGCGGCTGTACGCCAACGAGGCCGCGGCGCACCTGATCGGCTACGCCTCCGTCGCAGAGCTCCTCGCCGCTCCGCTCGACGAGGCGGCGGCGCGGTTCGAGCTCCGGGACCGCGACGGGAGGCCGCTCGCGCCCGGCGACCTGCCCGGGCGCCGTGCGCGCGCCGGCGACGAGCCGGGCGAGCCGGTCCGGATCCGCTTCCGGGCCGCCGACGGGCCCGAGCGGGTGTCGGAGGTGCGGACGGTGCAGGTTCGCGACGCGGGCGGCGCGGTCGTGTACGTCGTCACGTTCTTCCGCGAGATAACGAAGCAGGTCGAGGCGGCGGACGAGGTCGAGCGGCTGTACAGCGCGGCCCAGGAGACGACGGCGCTCCTCGACGCGCTCTACCGCAGCGCCCCGGTCGGCCTCGGCTTCTGGGACCGCGACCTCCGCTACGTGCGGGTCAACGAGGCGCTCGCGGCGATCAACGAGCGGCCGGCCGAGGATCACGTCGGGCGGACGTTCCACGAGGTCGTGCCGCAGCTCGCCGACGAGCTGGAGGCCCTGGCGCGCCGCGTGCTCGAGACCCGCGAGCCTGTCATCGGCCTCAAGATGACGGCGGGCACGCCACGCCGCCCGGACGCGCCGCGGCACTGGTCGGCGAGCTACTACCCCGTCCTGGGCCCGGGCGGCGAGCCGCTCGGCGTCGGCGCCGTCGTCGAGGAGACGACCGAGCGGCGGCGCGCGGAGCAGCGCGCCGGGTTGCACCATGCGCTCACGAGCATCCTCAGCGCGTCCGACGGCGTGGAGACGGCGGTTCCGGCCGTCCTCGAGGCGATCTGCACGGCGCTCGGGTGGGACGTCGCCTGCTACTGGTCGGTCGAGGATCCGGACGCGCCGCGCATCACGTGGGCGCGCGCCGGCGCCGACGGCTTCCTCGCGCTGACCGAGCGCGCTCCGCTCGACGCGTCGCTCCTGGCGGGCCGCGTCGCGGCTACCGCCTCCGTCGACTGGGTCGTCGCCCTGGACGATGCCGCCGACGCGCGAGCTCCCGTCGCCGAGGCCGAGGGGCTGCGTTCGGCCGTCGCCTTCCCCGTCGGCGGCGCGGGTGCCGTGGCCGCCGTGATCGAGGTCTTCTCCACGGCGCCCCGCGAGCGAGACGACGAGCTCGCCGCCTCCCTCGAAGCCCTCGGCCGGCAGCTCGGCCAGTTCCTGGAGCGCACGCGGGCGGAGGAGGAGCGGAGGCAGCTCCTCGTGCGGGAGCGCGCGGCGCGCGCGGATGCGGAGGCGGCCGCGGCGACGCTGCGGAAGCTGGAGCGCGTCGCGGAGGCGGCGCTCGCGCACCTCTCGCTGCAGGACCTCCTCGACGCGCTCCTCGCGCGGATCGTCGAGGTCCTCGACGCCGATACCGCCGCGATCCTGCTGCTGGGCGAGGACGACAGGCTGCACGTCCGCGCCACGATCGGCCTCGAGAAGGAGGTCGAGCGCGCGATCTCCGTGCCGCTCGGCGCCGGGATGGCGGGCCGCGTCGCCGCGTCGCGGCAGCCGCTGCTCGTGCCCGACCTGTCGAAGATCGAGGTCTACAGCCCGGTGCTGCGGGAGCGCGGCATCAACTCGATCGTCGCGATCCCGCTGGTCGTCGAGGACGCCGTGATCGGCGTCGTGCACGCGGGGTCGGAGGCGTATGCCCAGTTCGTCGAGGACGACGCGCGCCTCCTCGAGCTGATCGCCGACCGGATCGCGCTCGCGATCAACCAGGCGCGCCTGTACGAGGCGGAGCGCGCGGCGCAGCAGCGGCTGCGCTTCCTCGGCGAGGCGAGCGCCCTCCTGGCCTCCTCCCTGGACGTCGACGAGACGCTCAGGCGCGTGGCGGGGCTGGCGGTACCGCAGTTCGCGGACTGGTGCACCGTCGACCTCGTCCAGCCCGACCGGACGTTGCAGCGCGTCGCGGTCGCGCACGTCGACCCGGAGAAGGTCGAGCTCGCCTCGCGACTCGTCGCCGCCTATCCCTCGACGCTCGACGACGAGCACGGGCTCGGCGCGGTCGTGCGCACCGGCGAGCCGGTGCTCGCGAACGAGATCCCGGAGGAGGCACTGCGCGCGGCGTACGCCGACCGGGCGGAGTACCTCGAGACGCTCCTGCGGCTCGAGCTGAACGCGACGATGATCCTCCCCCTCGTCGTCCGCGACCGCACGCTCGGCGCACTCACCTTCGTCGCGGCGGAGTCCCGGCGCACGTACAGCGAGGCCGACCTCGAGTTCGCGCAGGAGCTCGCGGCGCGCGCGGCGGTCGCGGTGGAGAACGCGCAGCTGTACCGGGCCGCGCAGCGCCGGCGCGACCGCCTCGCGTTTCTCGCGGAGGCGAGCGCGCTGCTCGGCTCCACCCTCGACGTCGAACGCACGCTCGAGCAGCTCGGCACCTTGATCGCGATGCGGTTCGCCGACTGGGCCGCGATCCACCTGGTGGACGGGGACCGGCTGAGGCCGATGACCGCTTCGAGCCGCGACACGCCGACGCCGGCGTCCGTGCGCGAGGCGATCGCGGCGTCGGCGACGGTCCGCTTCGACTCGCTGGAGGGTCTCGAGCCAGCAGGCTCCGGACTGACTGTCCCGCTCGTCGCCCGCGGCCGGGCCCTCGGCACCCTCTCGCTCGCCCGCTCCGAGACCTCCGACCGCTACGACGAGGACGACGTCGAGTTCGCCGAGGATCTCGCCCGCCGCGCAGCCGTCGCGATCGACAACGCGCAGCTCTACCGCGAGGCGGCAGTCGGACGCGACCGGCTCGGGTTCCTCGCGGAGGCGAGCGCGCTGCTGGGGGCGTCGCTCGACGTCGACCGCACGCTCGACCAGCTCGGCGGGCTCGTCGCCGGCCGCGTCGCCGACTGGTGCTGTATCCACCTCGCGGGGGACGCGGGCGGAGCGCGTCTCGTCTCGATCGCGCACCGGCACGAGGCGCGGATCGCCGACGCGCGCGCCGCCGTCGGCGGCCGGGACGTCTCCGCTCGGATCGCGGCCGTCGTCCGCGGCGGCCGCCCGGACGCGGGCGGAGGCCTCGTGATCGTTCCGCTGAAGGCGCGCGGGCGGACGTTCGGCGCCATGACGCTCGGCTGGGATGCGGCCTCGGCGCGCCACGACGCAGCCGTGGTCGAGTTCGCGCTCGACCTCGCCCGGCGTGCCGCAGTCGCCCTCGACAACGCGCAGCTGTACCGCGCCGCCGCCGAGCGGGCGCAGGCGGCGCGCGTCCTGGCGTCGGTCGGCGACGGAGTCTTCCTGGTCGACCGTGCGGGCTACATCAGGACGTGGAACCGGGCGGCTGCGATCGCCACCGGCCTGCCCGCCTCGGCCGTCGTCGACCGTCTGGCCGTCGAGGCGATCCCCGGATGGGCCGCGATCGGGCCGCGCGTCGCCGTCTCCAGCGCCGGCAGCAGCGCTGCGCGGCCCGAGTCGCTGCCGCTCGAGCTCGCCGACCGCGAGCTCTGGCTGTCGATCCACGGCGTCGCCGTCCCGGACGGCGTCGTCTACGCGTTCCGCGACCTGACGGAGGAACGAGCGCTCGAGCAGATGCGGACGGAGTTCGTCTCCACGGTGTCGCACGAGCTGCGGACGCCGCTCGCCGCGATCTACGGTGCGGCGATGACCCTGCGCCGCAGCGACGTCTCGCTGGACGACGAGCAGCGGTCGCGCCTGCTCGACGTCGTGTCCGGCGAGGCCGACAGGCTCGCGCGCACGGTCAACGACATCCTCTGGGCGAGTCGGCTCGACACCGACTCGCTGCACGTGACGATCCAGCACTGCGACCCGCTCGCGCTGGCCAGGGACGTCGTGGCGGCACAGGAGGCGCACCTCGCGCGGTCGCACCGGCTCGTCCTCGAGGCGCCGGACGACCTGCCGCTCGTGGCCGGCGATCCGGACAAGGTCGCGCGCGTGCTGATCAACCTCGTCGACAACGGCGTGAAGTACTCGCCGGACGGAGGGCGCGTCACGGTCACGGTCGCGTCGGCAGGCTCGCACGTGCGCTTCTCGGTCGCGGACGAGGGTCTGGGGATACCGCCCTCCGAGCAGCGGCGAGTCTTCGAGAAGTTCTACCGGCTCGACCCGAATATGAACCGCGGCGTGGGCGGGACGGGCCTCGGCCTCTACATCTGCCAGGAGCTCGTCCGCCGCATGGACGGAAGGATCTGGGTCGAGTCCGCCGGCTCAGGCCGCGGCTCGACGTTCCACGTCGAGCTTCCGGCCGTCTAGGCCGGCTCGAGCCCGCCGAAGGCGAACAGGTACCAGGTACCCGACCGGGTACCTGGTACCTGCTACCTGTTTCTTTCTAGTACGGGGGGCCGTCCTCCACGTAGGTCGTGCGGCGGCGGGGCCCGGCGGGCGCGCCGAAGCCGCCCCAGCTCGACCAGAACATGAGGGACAGCAGCAGGCCGACCACGCCGACGACCATCAGGATGACGCCGATCGTGTTGATGTCGATCCCCGAGACGGTCGTGTGGACCGCCCACGTGAGGATCGCGCCGGCCGCGATCAGGATCAGGCTGACTCCAACGCCCATGCTCTTCGCAACCTCCTTGGTCTTCCTCCCGACGCAGGGTTGCCCGGGGGCACGAATTGAACGGATGAGCAGGGAAAACGGTTACGCGTCCGATCGCGACCCGTTGGACTAGTGTTCGCGCCGGGTGCGCAGGGGCTCCGTTTTTCAGCTCGTCGGCCTCGGGATCGTCGCGGCCGCGATCACGACGCTCGTCGCCGTCCTCGTCCCGTGGCTGCCCGAGGACGCGAGCCGCGAATCGGGCCGGATCCACTTCGTCTACTGGTTCACGACGGGCATCGCCATCGCCGTCTTCTCGGTCGTCGTCGCGGTGCTCGCCTACTCGGTGCTGAAGTTCCGCGCTCGGCCGGACGACGACTCCGACGGTCCGCCGACGCACGGGCACACGACGCTCGAGATCGTCTGGACGGCCGTGCCGGCGATCCTCGTGACGGCGATCTCGATCGTCAGCGCGGTCGTGCTCGCGCAGAACGGCCACGCCGGCCCGAACCCGCTGCGGATCCAGGTGAAGGCGCAGCAGTTCGCGTGGTCGTTCACGTACCCGAACGGCAAGAGCTACGGCTACCTGACGCTGCCGAAGGGCCGCAGCGCGAAGCTCGACATCACGTCGCAGGACGTGATCCACTCGTTCTGGGTGCCGGAGTTCTCCCAGAAGCAGGACGCCGTGCCCGGGCAGCACAACATGATCGTGGTGACGCCGACGCGGCTCGGAACCTTCCCGGTGATCTGCACGGAGCTCTGCGGCCTCGGCCACGCGCTCATGCGCAGCCACGCGGACGTGGTGACCCCCGCGCAGTTCGCGACCTTCATGAAGAACGGCGGGACGAAGGGCCCGGCGGGCCTCGCCGTCTTCCAGCAGAACGGCTGCGGTAGCTGCCACACGTTCAAGCCCGCGAATGCGACCGGCACCATCGGCCCCGACCTCGACAAGCTCGCGCAGTACGCGAAGCAGGCGAACCGAGGCTCGCTCGCGCAGTTCACGAAGGAGTCGATCGTGAGCCCGTCCGCCTACATCCAGCCCGGCTACTCGGACCTGATGCCGCACACCTTCGGCACGCAGATACCCGCCAACCAGTTGACGCAGCTCGTGCAGTATCTGGACCAGGGAGCGAAATGACCGCTGTTGCCGCCGCGCACGACCACCACGCGCCGCCGAAGCCGACCGGCCGTCACCGCCTGACCGGGCCCGGCTGGCTCCGCGTCCTCTGGACGACGCCGCTCGGCTTCGGGGTGGGCGCCGGGCTGGTCGTCCTCATCCGCTGGCTCGCCGACTGGCACCCGCTCTGGAAGGGGCCGGTGATCGTCACGGTCGAGCTCGTGACGACGCCGCTCTTCTTCCTGGTCGGCCTCGGAGGCTTCGACTACTGGGGGTACTACGCATCGGGTCGCAAGACCCGGCCGGAGGACCACTCCGGCCACGGCGCCCGCTCGTGGCGCGACTACTTCCGGGTTAACACCGACCACAAGGTGATCGGGATCCAGTACGTCGTCACGACGATCGTGTTCTTCATGATCGGCGGCCTGCTGGCGATGCTGTTCCGCGCCGAGCTGGCGCAGCCGGGCGACCAGTTCTTCAACCCGCAGACGTTCAACGTGCTCGTCTCGGACCACGCCGCGCTGATGATCTTCCTGTTCATCATCCCGGCGTTCGCGGGCCTCGGGAACTACGTGATCCCGCTGATGATCGGCGCGGCCGACATGGCGTTCCCGCGCCTGAACGCGCTCTCGTTCTGGCTGCTGCCGATCGGCGGGGTCATCTTCCTCGCGGGCATGGTCGTCCCGGGCGGCGGCCCGTCGGCCGGCTGGACGTGCTACGCGCCGCTCTGCTCGCACCAGCCGCTCGGGCAGGTGTTCTTCAACATGGGCGTCCAGTGGGCGGGGGCGAGCTCCATCATGACCGCGCTCAACTTCCTGGTCACGATCATCACGATGCGCGCGCCCGGCATGACGTTCTGGCGCATGCCGCTGCTCGTCTGGGCGAACTTCACGACGTCGCTGCTCGTCGTGATCGCGACGCCGTTCATCGCCGGCTCGCAGTTCTTCGTGATGTTCGACCGCGTGCTGCACACGAACTTCTTCGAGCACGGCGGCGGCGGGTACGTGCTCGGGTACCAGCACATCTTCTGGTTCTACTCGCACCCGGCCGTCTACATCATGATGCTGCCCGGGTTCGGGATCATCAGCGAGGTGATCTCGGTGATGAGCCGGAAGCCGGTGTTCGGCTACCGGTTGATGGCGCTGAGCCTGCTCGCGATCCTCGTCCTCGGGTTCTCGGTCTGGGCGCACCACATGTTCGTCGCCGGGATGGCGGGCTGGCTGCGCGTCCCGATGATGGTCACGTCGATGGTGATCGCGGTGCCGACGGGGATCAAGATCTTCTCCTGGCTCGCCACCATGTGGGAAGGCAGGATCCACTTCACGACGCCGATGCTGTTCGCGCTCGGCTTCCTGTCGATGTTCGTGATCGGCGGGCTCTCCGGGATCTACCTGGCGTCGGTGCCGATCGACATCCACGCGAGCGACACGTACTTCATCGTCGCGCACATCCACTACGTGCTGTTCGGCGGCTCCGTGTTCACGATCTTCGCCGGCATCTACTACTGGTTCCCCAAGATGACCGGCCGGATGTACGACGAGCGGCTCGGCAAGCTCCACTTCTGGCTGACGTTCATCGGGTTCAACCTGACGTTCTTCCCCATGCACTACATCGGCCTGCAGGGGATGCCACGGCGCGTCGCCGACTACGCCCACCGCTTCGCCGACATCAACCTGTTCATCTCGATCGCGTCGTTCGGGCTCGGCGCGTCGACGCTGGTGTTCCTCTACAACATGGTCTACTCGTGGAGGCACGGCCGTGCCGCCGCGGCGAACCCGTGGCGCGCGCTGACGCTCGAGTGGCAGGTCAGCTCGCCGCCGCCGATCTTCAACTTCGACGAGATCCCGCAGGTCGTCGGCAACCCGTACGAGTACGGAGTGCCGGGCGCGCGCCACGCGATCTTCGGCGCACCGAAGCCCGAGCCGGTCGGCGCCGACTGACGTGAGCCACGTGCTCGTCATCGCCAACGAGACCGCCGCGTCGCAGGCGCTGCTGGACGTGCTCCAGCACAAGGACTCCGCGGAGACGCGGTTCACGGTCGTCGCGCCGGTGAACGAGCCCAGCCAGGGCTACGTCGTCTACGAGGACACGCGCCGAGCCGCCGCCGGGCGGCGGCTCGACAAGACGCTCAAGCGCCTGCGCGAGGCTGGGTTCTCCGCCCAGGGCTTCGTCGTCGAGACGGGCCCCGTGCAGGCGGTCAAGGACGCGCTCGCGCAGCTCGAGCCGAAGATCGACGAGATCGTCGTCTCCACGCATCCCGCGGAGCGGTCCGGCTGGATGAGGCGCAACGTGCTCGAGGACGTCGAGCGCGCCGCCGACGGCCTCCCGGTGGAGCACGTGGTCGCCGGCGACGACGGCGGCGAGCGGAACGTGCTCGTGATCGCGAACCAGACGGTCGTGTCGCCCGAGCTGCTCGACCGGATCCGGCAGCGCGCGGCACAGGGCGCGGCCAGCTTCCTGATTGTCGCGCCACAGAGCGACGAGGAGCCGCACGCCGATGCCGACCGCCGCCTGCGCCGCGCGCTCAGCGAGCTGCGGGGCGACGGCATCGACGCTCACGGGCAGGTCGTGCACCCGGACCCGTACACGGCTGCGCGGCACGTCGTCAACGACGAGCGCGTCGACGAGATCATCGTGTCGACGTTTCCCGGCGAGAAGTCGGGGTGGCTCCGGCGCGACCTGGTCGAGCGCCTGCGGAAGGACACCGGGCTTCCGGTCGACCACGTGGTCTCCGAAGGCGCCGTTGCATGAGTCTAGGCTGGACGGAGCTCATCAAGGAGCGGAGGCACCGGCTTCGCCGGCGCCGGAGCGGGAAATGACGGCGTTCGCCGAGGCACACGACCACCACGGGCCGCCGCCGATCCACTACAGCTCGCGGGTCACGCCGGCCGTTCTCGGCATGTTCCTGTTCATCGCGTCGGAGATCATGCTCTTCGGCTCGTTCTTCACGGTCTACTTCTTCGACCGCGTCGTGAACCACAGCTTCGGCGGGCACTGGCCGCCGCCCGGCTTCCACCGGCCGGCGTTCGTTGCCGGGGTGAACACGTTGATCCTGGTGACGTCGAGCTTCACGATGCACTGGGCCGACACCTCGATCAAACGCGGAAACCGGGCGGGCCTGCAGGCGGGGCTCGTGCTCACGCTGCTGCTCGGCCTGACGTTCCTGCTCACACAGGTCATCGAGTACCACCGGCTCGGCTTCAACACGGGCGACACGTCGTTCGCCGCGACGTTCTTCGGGCTCACGGGCCTCCACGGCGCGCACGTCTTCGTCGGCCTGACGATCCTCTCGGTGATGACGATCCGAGCCTTCCGCGGCCACTTCTCGCCCGAGCACCATCACGGCGTCGAGATCGGCGGGATCTACTGGCACTTCGTCGACGTGATGTGGATCGTCGTGTACGTGACGGTTTACCTCCTCTAGCGGGGGAACCACCCGCGCATGCGCAACCCGATCCGCAGCGAGGCCGACGCCTTCCGCTTCGTCCTCCTGACGATCGGCTACTTCGCGCTGATCGTCATCGGGTCGGTGATCAACGTCTGGCTCGGCCTCGGCGTGTTCGTCGGGCTGACGCTCGGCGTCGTCTGGTGGATCGTCTCGCGCCGGAGCCGCGAGCCGCCCCTTCCGCCGCAGGCGCCGCCGCCGCATCCGCCCGACGAGCACCGGATACTCGTCGTCGCGAACGAGACGGTGGGAGGAGCGGAGCTGCTCACGACGCTGCGTGCGCACGTCTCGGGACGGAACGCGCGCGTGCACGTCGTCTCGCCCGCGCTCAACTCGCCCCTGCGGCACTGGGTCTCGGACGAGGACCCCGCGCGCGAGGAGGCGCAGGCGCGGCTCGACCGGAGCCTGGCCGCGATGCGCGCCGCCGGAGTGGTCGCCGACGGCGAGGTCGGAGACGGGGACCCCTTACAGGCGATCGAGGACGCGCTGCGCACGTTCCGCCCCGACGAGCTGATCGTCTCGACGCACCCGCCCGGCCGCTCGCACTGGCTGGAGCGCGGCGTGGTCGAGAAGGCGCGGGAGCGGTTCGCGCTTCCCGTCACCCACGTCACCGTCGAGCTCCCCTGACCGTCGCGATCGAGCAGGCCGACCCGCTGCCGCTGCAGGCAGAGCTGCGCGAGATCCACCGGGCCGCCCTCGGCGCGGGCGCGCTGTCGGACGAGTGGGCGGCGGAACGCCTGCCGAGGCACGTGAGCCGGGACGACTTCCTCTTCCTCGTCGCGCGCGCCCGAGACGAGGTGATCGGCTTCGGCTACGGCTACACGGGGGCGTACGGGCAGTGGTGGACGGACCACGTCGCACGGTCGCTGACGCCTGCGCAGCGGGCCGAGTGGCTCGACGCCCCGCATTTCGAGGTCGTGGAGCTGCACGTCCAGCCCGCCTATCAGCGAAACCGCGTGGGGTCGCGGCTCCTCGCGCAGCTCCTGACGCGCCAGCCGCACGACCGCGCGCTCCTCTCCACGCAGCGCTCGTCGCGGAAGGCCCGCGGCTTCTACCGGAAGAACGGCTGGGCCGAGCTCGCCGACGTCGACTTCGGGCCCGGCTACCCGCCGTACCTCGTTCTGGGCAAGCGGCTGGGCTCGAACGGTGTCTGACGCCTTCGAGGTGTCAGATAGCAGGTGCGGGTGTCACTTGCCGGCGACGCTCGAGACGTAGGCCGCGACCGCCTGGATCTGGGCGGGCGTGAGGCGGCCCTTGAACGCCGGCATGACCGCGCCGCCGAACTCCACCTGATGGGCGACGCGGCTCTCCGACGGCTTGAGCTGGTCGAGGTTCGGCCCCACCTTCCCCGTCGCACCGGCGTTCTTCAGCGTGTGGCAGCTCGCGCAGCCTGCCGTCTCGAATACCTGCTTGCCCTGCGCCGTCCCCGACGGCGCTCCGGCGCCGGTCGTCGTAGTGGGGGCGGTGGTCGTCGCCGGCGCCGGCGCAGCGCGCTTCTCGGCCGTCACGCCGCAGTTCGGGTTGCCGGCGCACTTGGCGACGTAGAGCGCGATGTCCTTCGCATCCTGGCCGCGGTAGAGGTTCGCGGGCATCGGCGGCTCCGGGTACGCGATCTGGCCGCGCACGATGTCGGCCATCGTCTGCTCCGAGAACCCCTGCGCCTTGTCGGAGGAGAACGCGTCGTCGAGGTTCGGGCCGACCGTCCCCTGCGACTTCGCGTCGGCGAGCGTGTGGCAGCTCGCGCACGAGAAGCCCGACTTCGTCGTCGCGAGGAACAGCTCCTTGCCGTGGGCCGGGTCGCCCGAGGTCACGCGCCCGACGGCGCCGCATCCCGCCGCGGCGAGGGCCACGACTGCGAGCAAGGCGGCTGCGAGGACCCGACGCAGCGCTACGAGCTGGGTTGGGAGACGCTGCCGAGCTTCGACACCGCCTCGTCCCGGGTGCCGTAGATCGTGAAGACGCGATCGAGGCCGGTGATCTCGAAGATCTTCGTGATGTTGCGGTCGCTGCAGACGAGCGACAGCTGCCCGTCGTTCGTGCGCAGGCGCTTGACGCCGCCGACGAGGACGCCGAGCGTCGTCGAGTCGATGAAGGTCGTCGACGTGAAGTCGACGATCACCTCCCGCGCGCCCTGGCCGATCACCTCGAGGAGCTGCTGCTTGAACTCCGGTGCCGTGTAGAGGTCGACCTCGCCCGCGAGGGAGATGACGTAGGCGTCGTCGGAGATCTGCTCGGTCTTGATGTCGAAGTTCATCGCTCCCCCGGGACTCGAGTGGCAGGCCGAATCGCCGCGCGATTCTACTTGTGCGACGGCGTGCTGGGCGCAAGTGCCGCCAGCTGCTTGCGTAGCTGCGCGACCTGCTTGCGGACGTTCGGGGCCAGCGGGTCCTGCGGCGCGAGCTTCAGGAACTTCTCGTAGGCGGCCAGGGCGACCTTCGGGTCGGAGGCGGCCTGGGCGGCCTGGGCGAGCTGGAGCTGCGCGTTGGGGTCGCTCGGGGTGAGCCGGGCGACGTGCTGGTAGGCGTGCTCGGCGTTCCGCTGCGCGTTCTGGTAGCTCGTGAGCGCCGTCTGCTCGGCGGCCTGCGCCTGCTGCTGGACGAACGACGTGATCGGGTCCTGGAGGATCTTCGGGTCGTTGAACGCACGGCCCAGCGGCGTGGTGCTCGGCGGCGCGAACGCCAGGGCGGGCGACGTCGCGGCGGCGACGCGTTCCGCCGCGTTCTGGTAGTCCTGGATGTACTGCTGCGACTGCTGGTTGTACTGGCTCGCGAGCTCGGCGAACGCCGACGCGTCGTGCGACCGGAGCCCGACGTACTGGGAGAGCGCCGCGATCGCGTCGTTCGTGCGGTGCTTCGCCTCGTACGCGGTCGCGAGGTCGCGCCACGCCTTCGCGTCGAGCGGGTTCTTCTGCGTCTTGTGCTCGAGGCTGGAGATCGACGTGCCGCTGCCCCGGCCGAAGTTGAACGCGTTCTGCAGCGCGTCGGTGATCCCGTTGGAGCCGGAGCCGATGCCGAGGAAGACGAACCCGAGCGCGAACACGGCCGCGAGGAGCACGAACGCCCACTTCGCGTGCACGCGGAGCCGCTGGAAGAAGAGCTGCTCCTGCCACTGTGGCGGGCGCTGCTTGCGCGGCGCGGCTACCGCTGCGGGTGCGGCGCGCCGAGCATTCGGGCCCGTGCGGCGCTTGCGATGCTGCGTACCTCTCGCCACTGCTCCTCTTCCTGCTTCCGGTAGCGGGTCTGTCCGTCGACGATCGTCTCGAGCACGCGGTCCGGCGAGCCTCCGAAGACGACCGCCGCCGCCGGGTCCTCGACCGGATGGTAGGGGCTGCCGGCGAGCGAGACCACCGTCAGGTCGGCACGCTTTCCCGGCGTCAGGGTACCCACCTCGGCCTCCAGCCGCAGCGCGCGCGCCGCGTCCGCCGTCGCGAGCCTGAGCGCCTCCTCGGCCGAGAGCGCGTCGGCGCGGCGCTCGCGCGCGCGCGCCGCCGAGATCGCGGCGCGCATCTCGTCGAACACGTCGAACGACGGTGTCGACGCCGGCGAGTCGGTGCCGAGGCCGACGGCGACCCCGGCCGCGCGCAGCGCCGAGAGCGGCGCGACGCCGCAGCCGAGGAGCGCGTTCGACCGCGGGCAGTGGACGACCGGGACGCCGCGCTCCGCGAGCAACGCGACCTCGCCGTCGTCGACCTCGACGCAGTGGGCGCACAGGAGGTCGGGCCCGAGCACCGGCTCGAGCGTCGCCACGGGGCGCAGGCCCGTCGGCGGTACGAGGAGCGGCGCGATTCCCTCCAGCGGCCCGCGCCCGTCCAGGAGCCACTCCGTCTCGTTCGCGCTCTCCGCCAGGTGTGTGCCGACGGGGACGCCGAGCGAGAGGCAGAACCGGTACGTCTCGAGGGAGCACGTATAGGGCGCGTGGGGCGAGATGCCGATGCGCACGCGCTCGGACTCCCGGACGCGCGCCAGCGCCTCGTCCCACTGCCGCTGAGCGTCGACGGGGTCGACGGCGAAGACCTCCAGGTAGACGATCGCGCGCAGGCCGACCTCGTCGGCCGCGGCCGCGGCGGCGCCGGAGAAGCTGTAGTCGGCGACGGTCGTGACGCCGGAGCGGAGCGAGTCGACGGCGCCGAGTCGGGCGATCGCGAGCATGTCCTCCCGCCGCAGACGGCCCTTGCGCTCGACGTGCGTCTTGATCCAGGGGCCGAACGGCGTCCCGTCGCCGAAGCCGGCGTAGTTCGCGTACTCGAGGTGCGTGTGGGCGTTGACGAAGCCGGGGACGATCGCGCCCTCGTCGAAGTGGCGGTCGGCGCGCCCCGGCCCCACCTCCGCGATCGAGCCGCCCTCGATCCGGACGCGCCCGCCCGCGATCGGCGGCCCGTCGACGGGCAGCACCCAGTCCGCTGACAGGTCCATCTACGTGCCGACGGGATAGGCGGCGCGCCGTTCCGCCCGGCGCTCGAGCAGCACCGAGGCCCAGATCGACGCCTCGTACAGCGCGAGCAGCGGGATCGTCTCGATGATCGTCGTCACCGGGTCGACTCCCGGCAGCGCGACGCCCACGCAGCACACGACGAAGTAGCCGACGCGGCGGCTGCGTCTGAGGGTGCGGGTCGAGAGGATGCCGATCCGCGTGAGTCCGACGACGAAGAGCGGCAGCTCGAAGACGATCGCCATCGCCACCAGCACCTTCGCCGCGAACCCGATGTAGTCGCGGGCCCGGATGAACGTCTGGTACTGCGACTTGTCGTAGTTCGCGAGGAAGTGCGAGGCGGCCGGCAGCGCAAGGTAGTACCCGAACGCGATCCCCACGGCGAGCAGCGCGCCCGAGATGACCACGAAGATCCGCAGCATCCGTTCGTGCAGGGGGTCGAACGCAGGCAGGAAGTACGCCCACGCCTGCCAGAGGATGATCGGCAGGGCGACCAGGAAGCCGGCGTAGACGGAGAGCCAGACCGACGTCATGAACGGCTCGCCGATCGTGAACGTGGTCAGGTGCCGCTTGCCCGGCGGGAGGGCGAGCTCGAGGGCGTGGATCAGGCGCCGGTGGAACGCGAACGCGATGATGAACCCGAAGAGGACCGCCCCGATGCAGATGAACAGCCGCTGCCGCAGCTCCTCGAGGTGCTCGACGAGCGTCGCCTCCTCGCCGTGTCCGAGCCGGCGCGGTGGGCGGAGGCGCATCTTCTAGTTAGTGGACGGTTTCGTTCTCGCGGGCCGGCGCGGGGGCGGTCGTGTCCTGCGTCCCCACGGGCAGCTGTGACATCGGCTCGGGCTTCGAGTTGCCCGTGACCGAGTCCTTGAACTCCCGCATGCCGGTGCCGAGCGACCGTCCGATCTCCGGAAGCCGCTTCGCGCCGAAGAGGAGGAGCGCGACGAGCAGCAGCAGGATGATCTCGGTCGGGCCGATGTTTCCCATGCCGGGAGCGTATCAGCGTTTCGCGCGGATTCGAGGCCGGGAAGACCCATCTGCGATGGCCAAGAAGCCCATTGCGGAGCAGGTCGTGGTGGTCACCGGCGGCTCCGCCGGGCTCGGCCGCGCGATCGCGCGCGCGGCGGCCGCGCGGGGCGCGAAGGTGGTCGTGGCGGCGCGGGGCGGCGACGGCCTCGACGCGGCCGTGGCCGAGCTCGGCGGCCGCGGTCACGGCGTCGAGGCGGACGTCTCGTCGCTCGACGACTGCCGGCGGATCGTCGAGGAGGCGGTCGAGCGGTTCGGGCGGATCGACACGTTCTGCGCCAACGCGATGGTGACCGTGTACCAGGAGGCGCGCGACCTGAAGCCGGAAGAGCTTCGGCGCGTCCTCGAGGTCAACTTCCTCGGGGCCGCCAACTGCTACTGGGCGTCGCTGCCGCGCCTCGTCGAGACGCGCGGGACGTTCTCGCACGTCAACTCCGCCCTGGCCTACCGCGGGATCCCGCTCCAGGCCGCCTACTGCTCGTCCAAGGCCGCCGCACGCACGTTCTTCGAGTCGGCGCGCGTCGAGCACGAGAAGCACGGCATCCCGGTCGACATCACGCTCGTGCTGCCGGGAGCGATCAACACGCCGCAGTTCGACCAGGCGCGGCAGTACATCGGCAAGCAGCCGCAGCCGGTGCCGCCGATATACGAGCCCGAGCCCTACGCCGAGGCCGTCCTCCACACGTGGGAGCACCCGATCCGCGAGCTCCCGATCTCGTGGGGCGCGCAGAAGCTCCTGTGGGGCCAGAAGCTCTCGCCGCGCGCCGGCGACCTCGTCCTCCTCCGCAACGGCTGGAAGGGGCAGCACACCGACGAGCCGAAGCCGATCGACTCGCCGGACAACCTCTTCGAGCCGCTCCCGGGCGACAAGGGCGCCCGTGGACGCTTCTCCGACCGCAGCCGCGGCTCCACGCTGTGGACGTCGCTCCGGTTGCGCCGGTGGCTCGTCGGTACCGCTGTCGTCGGTGTCGGCTTGGCTACGATGAGCGCAGGAAACGGACGCGCGAGATCGCTTGTCCACTGACCTCAGGAGCGGCTTGGCAACACTCGAGTTGAAGAACCTGCACGTCGCGCTCGAAGACGGTCCGGAGATCGTCAAGGGCGTCGACCTCCGGATCTCGTCCGGCGAGGTGCACGCGATCATGGGCCCGAACGGCTCCGGGAAGTCGACCCTCGCCTACGCGATCGCCGGCCATCCGGCGTACGCCGTCACCGAGGGCCAGATCCTGCTCGACGGCGAGGACATCACCGAGGCGGACGCGGACGTCCGTGCGCAGGCCGGGCTGTTCCTGGCGTTCCAGTACCCGCACGCGATCCCCGGCGTGACCGTCACGAACTTCCTGCGGCAGGCGATCAACGCGGTGCGCAAGGCGCGCAACGACGGCGTCGAGGATCCGATCCCGGTGCCGCAGTTCCGCAAGGAGCTGCTCGCGCAGATGGACCGCCTGAAGGTCTCGCGCGAGCTCGCCTCCAGGTACCTGAACGACGGGTTCTCGGGCGGCGAGAAGAAGCGCGTGGAGATCCTGCAGATGGCGATGCTGCGCCCGAAGATCGCCGTCCTCGACGAGACCGACTCCGGCCTCGACATCGACGCCCTCAGGGTGGTCGCGGCCGGCGTGCGCGAGCTCGTCGGCCCCGAGATGGGCGCGCTCGTGATCACGCACTACCAGCGGATCCTCGACTACATCGAGCCCGACTTCGTGCACGTCTTCGTCGGCGGGCGGATCGTCGAGGAGGGCGGGCCCGAGCTCGCGGGAAAGCTCGAGCGCGAGGGCTACACCGCGTTCGGCGCAGACGACGAGAAGGAGGCGGCGTAGTGGCTTCGGCCGAGACCGAGATCGTCCAGGGAATCGGCTCCGACTACGAGATCAAGTACGGCTTCCACGTCCCCGAGGACTACTTCTTCAAGGCGGAGAAGGGGCTCTCGCACGAGCTGATCGACGCGATCTCCTCGCACAAGAGCGAGCCGGACTGGATGCGGAAGTTCCGGCACCGCTCGCTCGACTACTTCCTCGCGCGCCCGATGCCGACGTGGGGCGGCCAGCCGACGCTGCGGGAGATCGACTTCGACTCGATCCACTACTACATCAAGCCGACCGAGGGCCAGGCGGAGTCGTGGGAGGACCTCCCGCCCGACATCAAGGACACCTGGGACAAGCTCGGGATTCCCGAGGCGGAGAAGAAGTACCTCGCCGGCGTCGGCGCGCAGTACGAGAGCGAGGTCGTCTACCACAAGCTGCAGGAGCAGCTGACGTCGCAGGGCGTCGTGTTCCTCGACACGGACACCGCGCTGCGCGAGCACGAGGACCTCTTCAAGCGCTACTTCGGGACGATCGTCCCGCAGAACGACAACAAGTTCGCTGCGCTCAACTCGGCCGTGTGGTCGGGCGGATCGTTCATCTACGTGCCGCCCGGCGTGCACATCGAGCTGCCGCTGCAGGCGTACTTCCGGATCAACGCGGCGAATATGGGGCAATTCGAGCGCACGCTAATTATCATCGATGAAGACGCATATTGTCATTACGTCGAGGGTTGCACGGCCCCAATATATTCGACCGATTCTCTTCATAGTGCGGTCGTCGAAATCGTCGTAAAAAAGGGCGGCCGTTGTCGGTACACGACAATTCAGAACTGGTCGACGAACGTTTATAACCTGGTGACGAAGCGCGCGGTCGCGGAGGCGGGCGCAACGATGGAATGGGTCGACGGGAACCTGGGCTGCCTCACGGCGGATTCACAGGTGTTCACGAATCCCGAAGGTCCTCGGTCGATCGCGGACCTCCGACCGGGGGACAAGGTTTACGCATACGACGTCGAGAGCCTGCGGCCGGTGAAGCGCACCGTCACTGCGGTTCGCGACAGCGGAGTCCAGGCCGTCTACGGAGTCGTGACGAAGCATCACCGCCAGGTGAAGGCGACTGCGAACCACCCGTTCCTCGTCCTCGAGCCGGCGTCGCCGGACGGTAGTGCGGTCCTGCGGTGGAAGATGCTCATCGACATCCACCCCGGCGAGCGAATAGGCGTCGTCCACGGGCTACCCGACGACGGACAGTCCCGCGATCTGTCGATGTACGTGCACGCCGGCGCCGGCCGCTCGAAAGGGCGGAGCCCTGTAACGCTTCCGACGGAGACCACGGAGTCGCTGCTCTGGCTCCTGGGCGCGTACATGGGCGACGGTTTCATCGAGCGCAGCACCGGCGGCGTGCCGAATCGGGTGTCCTTCGCCGTGCCGCCGGGCGACAAGGCACGGGAGCGGCTCGAGCGGAACCTCTACGAGGTGTTCGGCGTCGTCGGTCGCCAGAAGGGCCCGGTCTCTCTCGTTGTGAACTCTGTCATCCTCGCGGACTTCTTCCTCTGGCTCGGGCTGGAAGGAGACGCGCGCACGAAGCGGATTCCGGCTTGGATCTTCGGTCTGCCGGCGTCGCAGCGCCTCGCGTTCATCGAAGGCCTGCTCGACACGGACGGACATGTCCGCCAGCGGTCCGAAGACACCGGCCAGCTCACTTTCGTCTCTGCCAACTACAACCTGCTCGAAGGCGTGAAGTTCCTCGCCATCACGTGCGGTCTCGCGCCGGGGAAGATCTCGAGGTACGTGAAAGACCGGAAGCTGACCCTCGGCAAGGAATTGAAGGAGTACATCAGCTATTCGCTCTCGATGAACCTCCGCGGGAACCTCGACGCGATTCGGTCGCATCGCCCTTCGAGCGAGCGGCTGGAGTTCACGCCTGTGCGCGAGATCACGCCGCTTCCGTGGGAGCCGACCTACGACATCGAGGTCGAGGGAGCACACAACTTCGTTGCGAACGGCCTTCTCGTGCACAACTCGAAGCTCACGATGAAGTATCCCGCGATCTGGCTGACCGGCGAGGGCGCGCACGGCGAGGTGCTGTCGATCGCGTTCGCAGGCAAGGGGCAGCACCAGGACGCGGGCGGCAAGTGCGTGCACGTTGCGCCGCGGACGTCGAGCGTCATCACCTCGAAGTCGATCTCGAAGAACGGCGGCCGCGCCGGCTACCGCGGCCTGCTCGAGGTGGCGAAGGGCGCAAAGGCGTCGAAGTCGAAGGTCGTCTGCGACGCGCTGATCCTCGACGAGGATTCGCGCTCCGATACGTACCCGTACATCCGGATCGACGAGAACGACGTCGACATCGGCCACGAGGCGACCGTGTCGAAGATCGGCGAGGAGCAGCTCTTCTACCTGATGTCGCGCGGGCTCTCCGAGGCGGAGGCCTCCGCGATGGTGGTGAGCGGCTTCGTCGAGCCCATCACGAAGGAGCTGCCGCTCGAGTACGCGGTCGAGATGAACCGGCTGATCCAGCTCCAGATGGAGGGGTCCGTCGGTTGATCGTCGAGCGGACGGACTTCGTCACCGTTCCGGTCACCGACGTCGAGCGAGCCCGCGTCTTCTACGAGGAGACCCTCGGCTTGCCGAAGATCTCGAACGGCGGCGCGTGGCCCGAGTTCCAGCTCGGCGAGAACATCAGCCTCTACCTGATGGACCCGACGCAGATCGGACAGCCGTTCCGGGCGCCGCACCAGGCGCACATCGCGCTGCGGGTCGCCGACGTCGCCGAGACGCGGCGCGACCTCGAGCAGCGAGGCGTCGAGTTCGAAGGCGAGATCCTCGACACCGGCGTCTGCCACATGGCGTTCTTCCGCGACCCGGACGGGAACGCGCTCATGCTCCACCGGCGCTACGCGCCGCGCGACTGATGCCGACGCTCAGGCGCGAGGACGCCGCAAAGCGGTTCGACGAGCTGCCCCTGCCGACGACTGCCGACGAGCACTGGCGGTTCACCGACCTGCGCGGCTTCGAGCCGGTGTCGGACACCTTCGAGGTGTCGGACACCCACGCAGCCCCGGCGCTCGAGCTCGACGTGAGCGGCCGCGCGCACGTGACGGAGACCGGCATCGAGATCGTCTCGGCGCCCGAGGGCGTGGTCTTCGAGCCGCTGCCGGCGGACTACCCGGCCGAGATCGTCCCCGACGACGACAAGTTCGCGCTCGAGAACCTGGCGCGCTGGCGGCACGGGCTGCTCGTTCACGTCCCGAAGGGCGTCGAGCTGGACCGGCCGCTGTACGTCCAGGTGACGTCGAACGGCGGCTCGCTGTACTGGCGCATGGTCGTTCGCGCCGACGAGGGCGCCCGGTTCACGCTCGTCGAGGATCTCTCCTCGCCGGCCGACGACGTGGTCGCGTACACGAACGCCGTCGTCGAGTTGTTCGTCGCGCCGCAGGCGAAGATCGAGTACGTCTCGCTGCAGAACCTCTCGAGGGAGACGTGGCACTTCGGCCGCCACCGGGCGCGCCTCGAGCGCGACAGCGAGCTCGACTGGGTGATCGGCGGCTTCGGCTCGAAGCGCGGCAAGGTCTGGATCGAGAACGACCTCGTCGGGCCGGGCGCGACGTCGCGCGTCACCGGTGCCTACTTCGCCGACGGCGAGCAGCACCTCGACTACGACACGTTCCAGGAGCACGCCGCTCCGAACACGGAGAGCGACTTCGCGTTCAAGGGTGCGCTGCGCGAGAAGGCGTCGGCGGTCTGGCGCGGGATGATCCGCGTCGAGGAAGACGCGCAGAAGACGAACGCCTACCAGGAGAACCGCAACCTGCTCCTCTCCAACGAGGCGCACGCGGACTCGATCCCCGGCCTCGAGATCATGGCCAACGACGTCCGCTGCACGCACGGCGCGACGCTCGGTCGGATCGACCGCGACCAGCTCTTCTACCTGATGGCGCGCGGTCTCACCCGCGCCGAGGCGGAGCGTCTGATCGTGCGCGGGTTCTTCCAGGACGTGCTCGACCGGATCGAGCTGGAGCCGGTGCGCGAGGCGCTCGGCGCTGCGCTCGAGGCGCGCATCCCGCAGGCGGCCTAGACCTAGCCGATCTGCTCCGGGATCCGCCGCGACGCGTTCGAGTACACGTCCTTGCGCAGGATCTTCCCGTCCGCGAACGGGAAGATGTCGACGCCCTCCCAGGTGACGGCTCTGCCGCTGGGATGGGTGGCATGCGCGGTCCACTCCTGCACGACGAAGTCGGCGCCGACGTAGAGCGAGCGGCCGGTGAAGCGCAGGTCGGGCCAGTTCTCGAAGATCTGAGCGATGTGCGCGCGCACGGCGTCGCCCTCCGCGCGCTCGCCGGCGTTGTAGTTCTGGAACACCATCTCCGGCGCGTGCAGCGCGACGATGCCGTCGAGGTCGTGGCGGTTCCACGCCTCGTTGTAGGCGTCGACCATGTCCTCGAGCGTCGCCGGCGGCCGTTCCTCCGCCGCGAGCAGGTGGGCCCACCGCGCCTCCCGCTGCCCGGGCTGCCGCGGCAGCTCGCGCACCAGCTCGGCCTCGGCGAGCCGCCCGAGCGTCTCGAGCACCTCGTCGTTGCCCGCGAACGCGTGCGCGCGCTCGGTACGCGTCCGCAGCTCGTTCACGGTCTGCGGGCCGCGCAGGAACAGGACTGCGAGCAGCGCCGACTCCCCGTCGGCGAGGTCGAGCGACTCGTCGAAGAGCTGGCGGTACTTGGCGGCGCGCGAGCCGGCGCCCGAGGCGAGCCGGGCCCAGCCCGCGGCGGCGAGGCTGCGGACGGCGTCGCGCACCTCGTCCTCCGACAAGTTCATCACGGGCTCGCGGCTCGTCGACTGGTTGCAGGCGAGCCGGAGAGCGTTGAGGGAGAGCGGGTAGGCGTACGGGGTCGTCCGCTGCTTCTCGAGCAGGCAGCCGAGCACGCGCAGCTCGACGGCGCTCAGGCGATGCTGCGTGGGGACGGGCATCAGGCACGCACCAGCCGCTTGAACCGGATCCGGTGCGGCTCGAGCGCGTCCGGCCCGCGCGTCTCGCGCGCCCAGTCGGCGTACTCGCCCCAGCCGCCCTCGAACCACGTCACCTGCGAGTCGCCCTCGAACGCGAGGACGTGCGTCGCGACGCGGTCGAGGAACCAGCGGTCGTGGGTGATCACGACGGCGCAGCCGGCGAAGTCGAGGAGCGCTTCCTCCAGCGCCCGCAGCGTGTCGACGTCGAGGTCGTTGGTCGGCTCGTCGAGCAGCAGGACGTTCCCGCCGCTCCGCAGCAGCTTCGCCAGGTGGACGCGGTTCCGCTCGCCGCCCGAGAGCTGCGCGACGGGCTTCTGCTGGTCCGGCCCCTTGAAGTTGAACCACGACGTGTACTGGCGCGAGTTGACCTCCCGCTTCCCGAGCAGGACGGTGTCCTGACCCCCGGAGATCTCCTTCCACACGGTGCTCTTAGGATCGAGGTCGGCGCGCGCCTGGTCGACGTACGCGAGCTGCACCGTGTCGCCGATCCGCAGCTCGCCCGCCTCGGGCTCCTCTTCCCCGACGATCAGCCGGAACAGCGTCGTCTTGCCGGCGCCGTTGGGCCCGACCACGCCGACGATGCCGGCCGGCGGGAGCGAGAAGTCCAGGTTCTCGAACAGCAGCCGGTCGCCGAACCCCTTGGCGACGCCGCGCGCCTCGATCACGACGTCGCCGAGGCGCGGGCCGGGCGGGATGTGGATCTCGACGCGGTCGAGCTTCACCGACTCCTCCTCCGCGAGCAGCCGCTCGTAGGCGCCGAGGCGCGCCTTCGACTTCGCGTGCCGCGCCTTCGGCGCCATCCGCACCCACTCGAGCTCGCGCTGCAGCGTGCGCCGCCTGGCCGACGCCTGCTTCTCCTCCTGCTCGAGCCGCTCCTGCTTCTGCTCGAGCCATCCGGAGTAGTTGCCCCGGTACGGGATGCCGCGGCCGCGGTCGAGCTCGAGGATCCAGCCCGCGACGTTGTCGAGGAAGTACCGGTCGTGCGTGACGGCCACCACCGTTCCGCGGTACTCCGCGAGGAACCGCTCGAGCCAGAAGACCGACTCGGCGTCCAGGTGGTTCGTCGGCTCGTCGAGCAGGAGCAGGTCCGGTGCCGACAGAAGGAGCCGGCAGAGCGCGACGCGTCGGCGCTCGCCGCCCGACAGCGACGTCACGTCGCGGTCGCCGTCCGGCAGTCGCAGCGCGTCCATCGCGTGGTCGAGCTGCGCGTCGAGCTGCCACGCGTCGCGGCGGTCGATCTGGTCCTGCACCTTCGCCTGCTCCGCGAGCAGCGCGTCGAAGTCGGCGTCGGGCTCGGCGAACCCGGCGGAGATCCGCTCGAACCGGTCGAGCAGGTCGCGCAGCTCGCGCACTCCGTCCTCGACGTTCTCGCGCACCGTCTTGCGCGGGTCGAGCTCGGGCTCCTGCTCGAGGAGCCCCACCGACGCTCCCGGCGCGAGCTCGGCCGCTCCCGACGACGGCTCCTCCTTCCCCGCCATGATCCGGAGCAGCGTCGACTTGCCGGCGCCGTTCGGCCCGAGCACGCCGATCTTCGCGCCCGGCAGGAACGAGAGCGAGATGTTCGCGAGCACCTGCCGCTCCGGGCCGTAGAACTTGTCGACCCGGTACATCGTGAAGACGTAGTCCGCAGCCACGGAACGGGCACGATAGCGAGGGCCGGTACGCTTCGGGCATGGCCGTGACCTCTGCGACGACGCTCGACGCGACGAGGCTGCGGGCCGACTTCCCGATCTTCGAGCAGCGGTTCCACGGCCAGCCGCTCGCGTATCTCGACTCGGCGGCGAGCGCGCAGAAGCCGCGCCAGATGCTCGACGCGATGACGCGCTTCTACGAGACCTCGTACGCCAACGTGCACCGCGGCGTCTACGAGCTCGCGGAGCGTGCGACCGCGGCGCTCGAGCACGCGCGCGAGCGGTGCCGCGCGTTCGTGAACGCGCCGAGCGCGAAGGAGATCGTGTTCGTCCGCAACGCGACCGAGGCGCTCAACCTCGTCGCATACGCGTGGGGGCTGAACAACCTGCGGCCGGGCGACGCCGTCCTCGTGACGGAGCTCGAGCACCACGCCAACTTCGTCCCGTGGCAGTTCATCGCGCGCAAGACCGGCGCCGACTTCCGGATGCTGCCGGTCGAGCCCGACGGGACGCTGCACCTCGACGAGCTCGACGAGCTGGCCGGCGACGCACGCGTGAAGGTCGTCGCGACCGGCTACGTCTCGAACGTCCTCGGCGGCTCCAACGACGTCCCGCGGATCGCGGCCTGGGCGCACGAGCGCGGCGCGATCCACGTCTGCGACGCGGCGCAGGCAGCGCCGCACCGGCGCGTCGACGTGCAGGCGCTCGGTTCCGACTTCGTCGCCGTCAGCGGCCACAAGATGTGCGGCCCCAGCGGGATCGGCTTCCTCTGGGGAAAGACGGAGCTCCTGCTCGAGATGGACCCGTTCCTGACCGGCGGCCACATGATCCGGCGGGTGCGCGCCGACGAGACGACGTGGGGCGAGCTGCCGCACAAGTTCGAGGCCGGTACCGCGCCGATGGCGGAGGCCGTCGGGCTCGCGGCGGCGATCGACTACCTGGAGGCCGTCGGGCTGGAGGCGATCGAGCAGCACGAGCACGAGCTCGTCGCGTACGCGCTCGAGCGGCTCGCGGAGATCCCCGGCGTCACGACGTGGGGGCCGCCGCCCGAGAAGCGCGCCGGGATCGTCAGCTTCGACGTCGCCGGGGTGCACCCGCACGACGTCGCGCAGGTGCTCGACCTCGACGGCGTCGCCATCCGGGCCGGCCACCACTGCTGCCAGCCGCTGATGGGGCGGCTGGGCGTCGTCGCGACGAACCGGGCGAGCTTCTACCTCTACACCGTGCCGGAGGAGATCGACCGGCTCGCCGCCGGCCTGTGGAAGGTCAAGGAGACGTTCGGAGGATGAGCGTGGGCTCGACGGAGCTCACCAAGGAGCGGAGGTGCCGGCTTTGCCGGCGCCGGAGCGGGATCTGATGTCCGAGCTCGACCAGCTCTACCGCGAGGTCATCCTCGACCATTACAAGAACCCGCGCGGGCACGGGGCGCTCGACCCCGCCGACGCGCAGGCCGAGGGCCAGAACCCGCTCTGCGGCGACGAGGTCGCGATCTTCGTCCGCTTCGCTGCCGACGGCGACACGATCGACGAGATCGGCTTCGAGGGGCGTGGGTGCGCGATCTCGCAGGCGGCGACGTCGATGCTGACGGAGATGGTGAAGGGCCGGAAGGCGACGGAGGTCGCGGAGCTCCCGAAGGAGGAGCTGCTCGAGGAGATCGGGATCCCGCTCACGCCGATCCGGCTCAAGTGCGCGATCCTCGGTCTCGGCGTCCTCAAGGTCGCGCTGCACCGCGCGAAGGGAACGCCGCTCCCCGAGGAGTGGCAGAGCCTCGCCGACGAGCTCCAGCTCGACGAGGGTTGATGCCGAAGGTCCACGTCGCGCCCCTCGACGAGTTCGGGCCGGGCTCGTCGAAGATCGTCGGGCTCGGCTGGACGTCGATCGGCGTCTACAACTGCAACGGCAGGCTGTACGCGATCGAGGACCGCTGCTCGCACGACGACGGCCCGCTCGCCGAGGGCGAGTGGGACCAGGACCTGTGCCGCGTCATCTGTCCTCGTCACGGCTCGGCGTTCGACCTCGAGACGGGAGCGCCGATGTCGCTGCCGGCGTATGAGCCCGTGCAGACGTTCCCGGTCACGGTCGAGGACGGGATCGTCCAGGTCGAGGTGGTCGAATAGCCGGCGCGCTCGTCCGCTGCTGGGAGACGAGCGACCCGGCGTACAACGCCTACCACGACGAGGAGTGGGGCCGGCCGGTGGTCGACGAGCGGGGCCTCTACGAGCGGCTCTGCCTCGAGGGGTTCCAGTCCGGTCTCTCGTGGTTGACGATCCTGCGCAAGCGGGACGCCTTTCGTGCCGCCTTCGAAGGCTTCGACCCCGACCGCGTCGCCGGCTTCGGCGCGCGCGACGTCGAGCGGCTCCTGGCCGACGCGGCGATCGTGCGGCACCGCGGCAAGATCGAGGCCGCGATCGCGAACGCGCGCTGCACCGTCACGCTGCGCGAGGACGCGCCGCTGCACGAGCTGTTCTGGTCGTACGCGCCCGAGCGCAGCGGGAAGGACGGTGCCGCGGGCGCGCGGGAGCTGGCGAAGGAGCTGAAGCGCCGCGGCTTCCGGTTCGTCGGCCCGACGACGGTCCAGTCGGCGATGCAGGCGTGCGGCGTCGTCAACGACCACGTCGCGGACTGCTTCGTGCGTCAGGCCGTCGAGGCGGAGCGCAGGGTCGCCCTGACGACGTAGCGGCCCGGCGGCAGCTTCTTCTTGCTGCGCCACGTGAACGTGCCCTTGTGTGTCGTCCAGCCGCGGACAACGGCGACGACGCTCGAGCCGCGGCGCACGCGCACGTTCACCGCCACGCGCTTCGCGGGTCGCACGAGCACCGTCGCGACGACGTGGCCGGCGACGCGCGTCGTCCGCGCCGAGACGATGCGCGGCGCCGGCTGGGTGACGGCGACGGCTGCGGTGCCCGTCAGCGTCCCCACCGCCGCCGTGACCGTGACCGCGCCGGGCTGCTGCGGGGCGATGAAGAGCCCGGTGGGCGTGATCGTGCCGGCGGACGCGCTCCACGTGGCGGTCACCGGCACCGCGTTGCCGTACGCGTCGGTACCCGCGACCGCGAACTGCTGGCGCGCGCCCGTCTTCAGCGTCGCCTTCGGCGGGGTGACGGCGAGCGCGACGGGCGCGGCGGGCGTGACGGTCTCGAGCTGCACGACGGACGGCTGGCCGGGCACCGTCGCTGAGAGCTCCGGCGTCCCCGCGCGCGTGTCGGTGTAGTAGAACGAGACGCTGCTCGTCCCGGCCGGGATCGTCACCGTCAGCGACGGCGAGAACGGCCCGGTCGCCGACGTGGAGAGGCCGCCGCCGGGCGAGCTCGACGTCAGCGTCACCGGCGTGTCGGCCTTCGCCACGTCGGGGACGCCGCCCGTCTGCACCTGCACCGTGAGCGCCGGCGAGACCGTGCCCGCCGTGATCGTCACGGGCGGCGTCGCGAAGGCGATCGTGGACTGCGTCCAGGTCGAGAACTGCTGCCACACGGATGTGAAGGCTGCGCCCGGGACGGACGTGGTGCAGAGGCTCGTTCCGCAGGCGAGGACGCCCGGGTCGGGTGTCGGGACCCCCGAGTCGCGGATCGCGGCCGCCAGGACGTCGAGGAGGGCTCCGCTCTCCGAGACGGGGACGTTCACGGGCGCCCACGCGTAGCCGAAGCGGTCGACCGCTTCCCCGGTCGCGGCGGCGAACGACCGCGACGCGTACGCCTGCCCGGCCACGAAGTCCTCCATGTTCTGCAGCGGCACCGCCGTGAAGCCGTACGCCGACTGCCACGACCAGGCGGCGTTGCCGAATGCGACGTACGCCTGCCGGAGGAACGGCTGCGCGGCCGCGGCTGCGGGCGGCGGCGCGGCATCGGCGAGCGTCTCGATGTGGCCGAGGTACTGGACCATCGCGTCGCGGCGCTGCTGCGGCGTCGATCCCGCGACGGCGTAGTTGCGGACGTCCCCGTAGTTCTCGTACGCGAAGTCGCTGACGTCGTTCGCGATCGCGCCCCAGAAGCTCGCGTCCTGCAGCCAGTTCTGGACGTTCACCTTGTAGGTCGACGCGTCCGGGATCGACTGCGCGACGCCGGCGGCGAACGTGATCCCCCTGACGCCGTCGGAGGCGAGGCCCTGCAGGAGCGCGAGAGCGTTCGCGCGCGCGTTTCCCGTCCCCGCACGCACCGCCGACGAGAGCTCGTTCATCGCCCACGTGTCGCCTGCCGCGGTGTCGAATCCGGCCGCCGCCATCCGCTGCCGCGCGAGCACGCCCGCGTCCGTGAAGGTGCCCGCGCCGCTCGCGACCCAGCGCGACCAGGCGGTGTAGTTGATCTCGTCGACCGCGTGGAAGTTGGGGCCCAGCGCGCGGATGAGCGCCGCCTGCCCCGGCCGCGGCTGCGTCTTGTCCGACGTGAGCGGCGGGATCGAGACGTAGTACTGCGCGCACGGCGACGCGGTCTGCGCCAGCTTCGTCGCCAGGCGCAGCCAGTCCGTCTGGGCGTAGAAGATCACGCGGGCGGGGCGGCACGTCGCGTCGGCGACCGCACGGGGATGCGCGCGGGCGCGTGCGACCTCGCGCAGCCACAGCGCGTGCGTCGCGGCGGGCGTGAGCGACGGGACCGGGTCGATGCCGGCCGCGGCCTGCGGGACGACCGCGAGCGCGGCCAGGATCGACACGACCAGCTTCCTCATCGGCACCCGGCGCGCCATCGTAGGCGGCACTTGTAATGGTTCTCTGTCGCCTCGAGCCCTACCTCCCGGGGCATCCGCTATCGTGCGAGGTATCCGCGGAAAGGAGGTGGTCCGGCGTTGGAGATTTCGAGTACGGGCAGTGGAGGTACCAGCTCGTAGAGGCGTGTCCCCGGAACCTCGACGGGGAATCGCCTAGCCAGCGTGGGGGACTCGCGTAACGCGCCGCCGCCTAGCGGTCGGAAGCGCCTCTACGAAATACCCGCTGGTATCGAGATCGAAGGGCCCCGCGAGGGGCCCTTCGTCTTCGTCCCTCAGGCCGCCCGGCGGATCTGCTCCTCGAGCGGCACGAGGGGGAGCCGGAACGTCTGGACGGCGTCGTCGTTCGACACGACGTTGTCGCCGGCCTCGATCATCGTCACCTGGTCCGCCGTGAGCGGCGCGCCCGGCGCCCACTGCGTCAGCGACGCCCCGGTACGCGCGAGCGACGACGGGACGTGCACGAGCCGGCGCCGCTTGCCGAGCACCTTCGCGATCGTCCGGTAGAGGCCGTCCCACGTCACGACGTCGGGGCCGCCGAGCTCGAACGTGCGGTTCGCCGCGTTCGGGAGGTCGACGGCGCGCGCGAAGTGCTCGCCGACGTCGTCCACCCAGACGGGCTGGATCCGCTGGTGCCCGGACCCGATGACGGTGACGGCCGGCGAGTAGCGCACCTGCCGCACGAACGTCGGCAGCACGCCGCCGTTGCGTCCGAACACGAAGCTCGGGCGGAAGATCGTGTACTCCAGGCCCGAGCCGACGACCTCCTGCTCCATCGCCCACTTCGCGGCGAAGTACGGGACGAGCGTCCGCGTCGTCTCCGTCGTCCCGAGCGCGCTCATCAGCACGAAGCGCTCGATGCCCGTCTCCTTCGCCGCCGCGACGAGGTTGCGTGTCCCCTGCGTCATCACGCGGTCGAAGTCCTGCGGCCGGCCGCGGATGATCGCGACGAGGTGGACGACGTGCGTGCAGCCGTCGAGCGCCGCCCTGAGGCTCACCGGGTCGGTCACGTCGCCGGTGACGAGCTCGGCGCCGAGCGACGCGAGCTGCGCGCCGCGCTCAGGGCGGCGCACGAGCGCCCGCACGTCCCGCCCGTGCGCACGGAGGGCGTGCACGACGCGCGGCCCGACGAAGCCCGTGGCGCCTGTGACGAGGATCTTCACCGCCGGAAGTTCTGCCAGTAGCGGGACGGCGTCGGTCCGCGCTGCCCCTGGTACTTGGACCCGAGCTGCGAGCTCCCGTACGGCGCGGACGCGGGCTCGGTCATGCGCATGAACGAGATCTGCCCGATCTTCATCCCGTGGTAGATCGTGATCGGGAGGTTCGCGACGTTCGACAGCTCGAGCGTCACGTGCCCGTCGAAGCCCGGGTCGATGAAGCCGGCGGTGGAGTGGATCAGCAGGCCGAGCCTTCCCAGCGAGCTCTTCCCGTCGAGGCGCGCGACGAGGTCGTCCGGCAGCCTGACGCGCTCGAGCGTCGAACCGAGCACGAACTCGCCAGGATGGAGGATGAACGCGCGGTCGTCGGTCAGCTCGACCTGCTCCGTCAGCTCCTCCTGCGGCTGCTTCACGTCGATGTAGGGGTAGCGCGCATTGTGGAAGACGCGGAAGTAGCGGTCGACGCGGACGTCGACGCTGGACGGCTGGAGGAGCGAGTCGTCATACGGGTCGATCTCGATGAGCCCGTCGGCGATGAGCGCCGCGATGGTGCGATCGGAGAGGACCACCGGGTGATTCTTCCATCAGCGCGTCGGCGAGGGCACGCAGGCCCTTCAGGAACGCCTCCCGCTCGCCCGGCTCGAGCGCCGCGAGCGCGCGCTCGAGCGGCTTCGACCGCTGCGCGAGCCACGCGTGCACCGCCTTCGACGTCGACGGCGCGAGCGCCACCACCGTGCGCCGTCGGTCCCCCGGGTCCTCGCGCCGCTCGAGCAGCCCGTGCTCCTCGAGCTCGCGCGCCAGCGTGGATGCCGCAGGGAGCGACAGCCCGAGCTCGCGCGCCAGCTCGCCGACCGAGCGCTCCCCCTCCGTCCCGACGTGCGCGAGCAGTGTGACGTGACGGCCGCCGAGCGAGGCGCCCGCGACGAGCGCCATGAGCTCCGGCGTCGGACGGCGCCGCGCCCACAGCCCCCGCGTGACGCGGCGCAGCAGGAGCCGCAGCTCCGCCACCTGCTCCCGATTGCTTACCATACGATAATTGTTACTCTTGTAGAAGAGAAAGGAGGTGAGTGCGCATGTGTGGAGGGCATCATCACCGCCGCCGCGGCTTCCGCGGCTACCCGAGCCGCGAGCAGTGGCTCGAGCGGCTGGAGGCGTACCGCGAGCATCTCGACGACGAGCGCAAGAAGGTCGACGAGCTGATCGAGCGGCTCGGCCGCGCGCCGCAGCCGACGGAGACGGCGTAGGGGCTACGCCGCGCTCGTCGCGGGCACGTAGTAGCGCTCGGCGTACTCGATCACGGTGCGCTGCATCGAGAACCGCGGCGCGAGCTCGGCGATCGAGCTTCGCATCATGTCGAGCCAGGCGTCCCGCGCCGTGAAGCGCGGGACGACCTGCTGCTCGAGCAGCGCGTAGAGCTGCTCGGCGTCGGCCTCGTCGGACGCTCCGTCGATCGCCCAACCGTAGGCCGGGTCGTACGCCTCGGCCCACCAGCCGTCGAGGACCGAGAGGTTGAGGACACCGTTCACGGCGGCCTTCATCCCGCTCGTGCCAGAGGCCTCGTACGGACGCCGCGGCGTGTTCAGCCAGACGTCGCAGCCCGGAATGATCATCCGCGCGAGGTCGATGTCGTAGTCCTCCAAGAACACGACGCGGCCGCGCGCGGCGCCGCGCGCGAGCTCGACGATCGCCTGCATCACGTCCTTGCCCGGGCCGTCCTGCGGGTGCGCCTTGCCGGCGACGACGACCTGCACCGGCAGCGCGAGCAGGCGGTCGAGGTCCGAGTAGACGAGGCCGGCGCGCTTGTAGGTGGCGAAGCGGCGTGCGAACCCGATCGTCAGCAGCTCCGGGTCGAGGCCCGCGTGCCCGACGAGCCGTCGCTTGAGCTCGAGGTGCGTCTGCCAGAGCGCCTCGCCGTCGACCCCGCGCGCGGCGGGCCAGTCCGCCTCGTCGGGCGGCGCCTCCGGGCGCACGCCCGCCTCGCGCAGCAGCGCCGCCAGCTCGGGCGCGAGCCACGTCCCGAGGTGGATGCCGTTCGTGATCGCCTCGATCGGCGCCTCGCCGTCGGGCCACAGCCCCTCCCACATCTCGCGCGCCACCTGCCCGTGCAGCCTCGAGACGGCGTTCGCGTGAGACGACAGCCGCAGCGCCAGCGGCGTCAGGCCGAACGCATCCGTCCCGTCGCTCCGGCCGAGCGCGACCAGCCTCCGCTCGTCGATGCCGGCTTCCTCCGCCAGGCCGCCGACGTAGCGGACGACGAGGTCGTCGCCGAAGACCTCGTTGCCGGCGGGGACGGGCGTGTGGGTCGTGAAGACGGTCGTCCGGCGGATCCGCTCGAGCGCGTCGTCCGTCGAGAGGCCGTCCGCCACCAGCATCCGCGCCCGCTCGATCGTCAGGAACGCGGAGTGCCCCTCGTTGACGTGGTAGACGGTCGGCTCGATCTCGAGCGCGTGCAGCGCCCGCACGCCGCCGACGCCCAGCAGCAGCTCCTGGCGGATCCGGTGCTCGCGGTTCCCGCCGTAGAGCGCGTCCGTCACCCACGGCACGTCGAGCAGGTACAGCGGCACCGAGCCGACGTCGTACCGCCACACCGCCGCTCGCACGAGCTCGCCGCCGAGGTCGACCTCGACGTCCACCGGCTCGCGTTCGAGGCCGAGCGCGCGCGGATCGAGCTCCTCGTACTGCTCCGTCTGCCGGCCCTCTTCGGACACGCCCTGGACGAAGTACCCGCCCCGGTAGAAGAGGCCGACGCCGACGAGCGGCACCCCGAGCTCGGCCGCGGCCTTCAGGTGGTCGCCCGCGAGGACGCCCAGGCCGCCCGAGTAGATCGGCAGGCGCGCCTCGACGCCGAACTCCATGCTGAAGTACGCGACGAGGACGTCCTCGCCCCCGTGTGCGCGCGCCCACCACGCGGCCGTCTCGTTCACGGTCTCGCTCATTCGCCCCGCAGGAAGCTAGCGAACGCGCCTGCTGCCGCCGCGGGCTTCGCTAGGCTCGCACCATGGCCGCGACGCGCACGATCGACCTGAAGACGGCGGTTCCGGGGCCGCGCTCGACGGCGATCCTCGATCGGCTGCGCACGTCCGTCTCCTCCGCGCTCAGCATCACGTTCCCGATCGTCGCCGCGGAGGCACGCGGCGTCACGCTCACCGACGTCGACGGCAACACCTTCATCGACTTCGCCGGCGGCGTCGGCTGCCTCAACGTCGGCCATTCGCACCCGCACGTGGTCGAGGCCGCGCAGGAACAGCTCGAGCGCTTCTCGCATACCGACTTCACCGTGGTGCCCTACGAGGTCTATGCGACGCTCGCCGAGCGGCTGCTCGCGCTCGCGCCCTTCCGCGGGCCGGCCAAGGCGGCGTTCTTCAACGCCGGCACCGAGGCTGTCGAGAACGCCGTCAAGTTCGCACGCGCGTACACCGGGCGCTCCGGCGTGCTGGCCTTCGAGGGCGCGTTCCACGGCCGCACGTACCTGGCGCTCGCGCTCACGTCGAAGACGCACCCGTACAAGCAGGGCCTCGGGCCGTTCGCGCCCGAGGTCTACCGCGCGAGGTTCAACGACCTCGCCTCGGTCGAGCGCGCGTTCCAGGTCCTCGTCGCGCCGGAGGACGTGGCGGCGATCGTCGTCGAGCCGGTGCAGGGCGAGGGCGGCTTCATCCCCGCGACGCAGGAGTTCCTCGAGGGCCTGCGCGGGCTCTGCGACGAGCACGGCATCGTGCTCGTGTGCGACGAGGTCCAGAGCGGCTTCGCACGCACCGGCCGCTTCTTCGCCGTCGAGCACTTCGGGATCGAGCCCGACCTGGTCACGGTCGCGAAGTCGATCGCGATGGGGCTCCCGCTGTCGGGCGTGCTCGGCAAGGCCGCGATCATGGACGCGCCGGGCGACGGCGGCGTCGGCGGCACGTACGTCGGCAACCCCGTCGCGCAGGCGGCGGCGCTCGCGGTCCTCGACGTGATCGAGGAGGAGGGGCTCGTGGAGCGCGCGGCCGCGATCGGGGGGACGATGCAGGCGCGCCTGCGTTCGTGGCAGGACCGGTGGGCGCAGATCCGGGACGTCCGCGGCCTCGGCGCGATGCTCGCGATCGAGCTGGACGATCCCGCGACGGCGTCCCGCGTGGTCGAGGATGCGCTCGCACGCGGGCTCCTGCTCCTCAAGGCCGGCGTGCGCGGAGAGGCGATCCGCGTGCTCGTCCCGCTCGTGATCGCAGACGCGGAGCTCGACGAGGCGCTCGGCGTCTGGGAGCAGGCGCTCGAGACGACGCTTTAGGCCGATCCTGCAGGGGTACCCTCTCCGCGATGGTCGGGGAGATCCTCGCCGAGCGGTACGAGCTCGAGGAGCTCGTCGGCACCGGAGGCATGTCGAGCGTGTTCCGGGCGCACGACCGGCTGCTCGACCGGAAGGTCGCGCTCAAGATCCTCCACCAGCAGTACTCCGACGACGACGAGTACGTCGAGCGCTTCCGGCGAGAGGCGCGCGCGGTGGCCGCGCTGTCGCACCCGAACATCGTCACGATCATCGACCGCGGCGACCACGAGGGCCGGCAGTTCATCGTCTTCGAGTACGTCGACGGCGAGAACCTGAAGCGACTGATCGAGCGCCGCGGCCCCGCGCCGGTCGCGACGACGCTGGAGCTCGGGATCCAGATCGCGCGCGGCCTCTCGTTCGCCCACCAGCAGGGCCTGGTGCACCGCGACGTCAAGCCGCAGAACGTGCTCCTGAACGGCGACGGGCAGGCGAAGGTGACCGACTTCGGCATCGCCCGCTCGCTCGACGTGAAGCACGGGATGACGCAGACGGGCACCGTGCTCGGCACCTCCGACTACATCGCCCCGGAGCAGGCCCAGGGCCAGCAGGTGGGCGAGCACACGGATGTCTACTCGCTCGGCGTCGTCCTCTACGAGCTGCTCACGAGCGAGGTGCCGTTCCCGGGCGAGAACTTCGTCGCCGTCGCGATGCGCCACATCAACGAGCCCCCGCCGACGATTCGCGACAAGCGGCCCGACGTGTCCCCGCGGCTCGAGGCCGCGGTCAGGCGCGCGATGGCGAAGCAGCCGGAGGAGCGGTTTCCGACGATGGCCGACTTCGGCCGCGAGCTGCAAGCCTGCCTCGACGAGCTGCATGCGGCGGGGACGGTCGTCGCGCCGGCCGTCGCTGCCGCGCCGGCACCGGCTCGCCGCCGGCGCACGTCGCCGTGGCCGATCGTCGGCGCGCTCGCGCTGCTGCTTGCCGGCGGCGCGGTCGCCGCGTACCTCCTCCTCCACCGCACCGGCAGCTCGACGGCCCACCACGGCGGTGGAGGCGGCGGCGCCGCGGTCCACCTCACGGCGGTCCGGGCCTGGGACCCGTACGGGACGAACGGCGAGAACGACGCGAACGCGTACAAGGCGACGGACTCGTCCGCCGCCACGTACTGGGAGACGGAGCACTACTACGACGCGCCGAAGCTCGACAAGCCGGGCGTCGGGCTCGTGCTCGATGCCGGCCGAAGCGTGCGCCTCCACCGGCTCGGCTTCGCGACGTCGACGCCGGGGCTGACGGCCGAGATCCGCGCGGGCGACTCGCGGAACGGGCCGTTTCCCGCCGTCGTCGGCGCTTCGCAGACCGTCGGTCCGACCGGCCAGGTGCAGTACTCGATCACCGGTGGCGCCCACCGCTACTACGTGATCTGGATCACCCGGCTCGGCGCGCACTACCAGACCGCGCGCATCAACGACGTGCGCGCGAACTGAACCGCCGAGAAGGTGTCAGACACCGAGAGTGTCTGACACTGTTTTAGAAGCGAAGCGCGCGCCGGCGTTCGAACCGCTCGACGGCGAGGTCGGCCAGGCGCTGGAGCAGCTCGCCGTACGGGATCCCGGAGGCCTCGAAGAGCCGCGCGTAGACGCTCGTCGCGGTGAAGCCCGGGATCGTGTTGAGCTCGTTCACCAGCACCTCGCCGTCCTCGCGGACGAACATGTCGGCGCGCGCCATCCCCTCGCAGTCGGTGGCGACGAACGCGCGCACGGCGAGCTCCTGCACGCGCTCGATCTGCTCGCGCTCGATCCGCGCCGGCACCACGAGGTCCATCTCGCCCTCGTCGTACTTCGCCTCGTAGTCGTACCACTCGTTGTGCGTGACCACGATCTCGCCCGGCAGCGAGGCGATCGGCTTCAGGTTGCCGAGCACGCCGACCTCGACCTCGACGCCGGCCACGTAGCGCTCGACGAGCACCTTCTCGTCGTGCTCGAACGCGAGCGCGACGGCGCGCTGCAGCTCGTCGTCGTCGTGCGCCTTCGTGATCCCCACGCTCGAGCCGAGGCGCGCCGGCTTCACGAACACGGGGTAGCCGAACGGATTGCGGGGCGCGTCGCCCAGGCGCAGCGTGATGTTCTCGGTGACCGGGATCCCGCGGTCGCGCATGACCGACTTGAAGACGTCCTTGTCCATGCAGAGCGCGGAGGCGAGCACGCCGGCGCCGACGTACGGCACCCCGGCGAGCTCGAGCAGCCCCTGGACCGTCCCGTCCTCCCCGAACGGACCGTGCAGCACCGGGAACACGACGTCGACCTGGTCGAGGGTCGTGACGACGTCCCTTCCGGGGAGGCGGGCAGGGAGCTCTCGTCGTCGGTCGCCCGACGGCAGCTGCCACCTCCCGGACCGGTCGATCTCGACCGCGAGCACCTCGTCGCCGCTCGCCTCGAGCGCCTCGACCACGCTCGCCGCCGAGGCGACGGAGATCGGGTTCTCGCTCGAGCGGCCGCCGAGGATGACGGCGATCCGGCGGGTCACTGACCCGTCGTCGTCGCCGTCGTCGTCGTGCCGCCGCCGCCTCCGCCTCCGCCTCCGCCGTTCTGGAGCTGGCCGACGTGGATGATCACGACCTCTCCCTGCTTGGCATCCGAGCCGGGCGGCGGGTCCTCGGACTGCACGATCCCGTCCTGGGTCGGGTCCGTGACCGGGTCGTAGATCACAGTCGGGGTCAGGCCTGCGCCGCTGAGGATCGATTCGGCGGTCGACTGGCTCTGACCGGTGACGTCAGGCACCTGCGTCGTCGCCGGCCCCTTCGAGACGGACAGCGTGATCTTCGTCCCGCGGTCGACCGGCGTTCCCTGCGGCGGGTCCTCTGCGACCACGGTGCCCTGCGGCATGTCGGACTGGATGTCGACGCGCGCGACCAGGAAGCCCTGCCCGACGAGCGCCGACTTCGCGTTCGCGAACGGCTGGCCGGTGACGTCGGGCACCGGCACCGGCTTCGCTCCCCGCGAGACGTTGATGCGGATCGACGATCCCTTCACGACCTTGTCGCCGGCGTGCGGCTGCTGGGCCGTGACGGTGTCGGGCTGCTGGCTCGAGTAGATGCGGTAGACGTGCGGGTCGAGGCCCGCGCCTGCGAGGGCCGTGAGGGCCGACGTGATGTCCTGCCCGACGACGTTCGGCACCACCACCTTCGGCTTCCCGGTGGAGACGGTCAGCGTGACGGTCGAGCCCTTGCCGATCTTCGTGCCGCCAGGCGGGTTCTCGCTCGCCACCTGGCCCGGCGGAACGCTGTCGCTCGAGCCCTTCACGATCTGCACGCTGAGCCCCGCCTGCTCGAGCTTCGTCCTCGCCAGGTCCTTCTGCAGCAGCGTCACGTCTGGCACGGCGATCGGCTTGTTGTTGTTCAGCTCCGCCTGGATCTTCGTGTACAGGAACCAGCCGCCGATCCCGCCGGCGACGATCAGCCCCAGGGCCAGCAGCCAGGGCCAGATCGAGCGGCCGCCCGGCCGCTCCTCGTAGTCGTAGTAGCCCGGCGCGCGGTAGATCGGCGGCGCCGGAGGCGGCGCCACGGCCGTGCGCGGGCGCTGCACGATCGTCTGCGCGCTCGCGATGCCCGCGCCGGACAGCACCTGCGTCATCGCGTCCTCGGTCTCGCGCGAGACGGCGACGCCGCGGGCGACGCGCGCGAGGTCGGCGTCCATCTCCTCCGCCGACGCGTAGCGCTGCTCCGGGTCCTTGGCGAGCGCGCGCATGACGACCGCGTCGAGGTCGTGCGGGATGTTCGAGCGCAGCTTCGACGGCAGCTCGGGCACCTGCGAGAGGTGCTTCATCGCGATCTCGACGGGTGTGTCGCCGCTGAACGGAACCTTCCCCGTGAGCATCTCGTAGAGCACGATCCCGAGCGAGTAGATGTCGGAGCGGGGGTCGACCGGGGCTCCGCGCGCCTGCTCCGGCGAGAGGTACTGCGCCGTGCCGACGATCGACCCGGCCTCGGTCATCTGCGAGGCGCCGGAACGCGCGATCCCGAAATCCGTCACCTTGAGGCGGCCGTCGCTGCCGACGACGATGTTGTGCGGCTTGATGTCGCGGTGGACGATCCCGTTCCGGTGCGCGAACGCGAGCGCGCCGAGGATCTGGCGCGCGTAGTCGATCGCGATCGGGACGGGCGTCGGGCCGTTCTTGACGAGCAGCTCCTTGAGCGTCCGCCCGTCGAGGTACTCCATGGCGATGTAGTAGGTGCCCTCGGCGTAGCCGCGGTCGAAGATCGAGACGATGCTCGGGTGGTTGAGGCCGGCCGCGCTCTGCGCCTCCCGCCGGAAGCGCTCGACGAACTGCTCGTCGGACGCGTGCCGGTCGTCGAGCAGCTTCAGCGCGACGCGCCGGCCGAGCTCCTGGTCCTCGGCGAGGTAGACGTCCGCCATCCCGCCCGAGCCGAGCTTCCGCTCGATCACGTACCGGGTGTCGAACGTGCGGCCGATGAGTGTGTCGCTGGAGCTCATGGTCATCCGCCGCTAGTGGTTCGACGCCGCGGGAAGGATCGCCTGCACGAGCTGCTTCGCGATCGGCGCGGCGACGGCGCCGCCGAAGCCCCCGAGCGAGTGCTCCACGACCACCGCCCCCGCGACCTGCGGGTGGTCGGCGGGCGCGAAGAAGATGAACCAGGCGTCGTAGACGTTCTGCACCCCGGTCTCGGCCGTGCCCGTCTTCCCGGCCCACTTGAAGCCCGGGATCTGGACGCCGGTCGCGGTGCCCCCGGTGATGACGGCCTGCATCATCGTGTTCAGCTCGGCGGCCGTCTGCGGCTTCATCGCACGCTTCCAGACGTGCGGGCTCACCTTCACCACCGTCCCGCCGCCGGGCGCGGTCACCTTCTTCACGAGGTGGGGCTCCATGATCGTCCCGCCGTTCGCGACGGCCGACGCGACGAGGGCCATCTGGAGCGGCGTCACGAGCAGCTTGTCCTGGCCGAACGCCAGGCGGCCGGGGTCCATCCGGCCGGTGTCGTCGAACAGCTTGTGCCTGCGGAAGTCGAACTCGCCGCTCGGCGAGACGGTGTTCGCCGGGAGCTCGATCGGCGGCTGCGAGTAGAACCCGAACTGCTTCGCCTTGTCGATCACGCGCGCGGCGCCGAGCTTCATCCCGATCTGGCAGAAGACGGCGTTGATCGAGTGCTCGTACGCCTGCAGGAAGTCGACGTTGCCGAAGCTCTCCGGCGCCTCGGGGTTGCCGGCGTTGGACACGCGCTGCCCGTACTCGACGCAGTAGCCGGGGTCGTAGAAGCGGGAGCTCGGGGTGTAGACGCCGGAGTCGAGCGCGGCGGCGGCGGTCACCGTCTTGAACGTCGACCCCGGCGGGTAGAGACCCTGCGTCGCGCGGTTCAGCAGCGGCGAGGACGAGCCGGGGCAGGCGCTCGGCGAGCGGAGGATGCTCGCGTACCCGCGCGCCGACTCGATCTTGTTCGGGTCGAACCCCGGCGACGACGCCATCACGTACACGGCGCCCGTCGTCGGGTTCAGCACCACGGCTGCGCCGCACTTCCCGCGGAGCAGCGACTGGGCGAGCCTCTGCGCTCCGGGACGGAGGTTGAGGATCAGGTTGTTGCCCGTGACGGTCGCGCCCTTCAGGTTGTCGGTCAGCTTCTGGAACAGAGTGCCGAGATTGGCGTTCGATGCCGTCAGGTACGCGTTCTCCTGGCGCTCGATGCCGGCGCGCGAGCGCCCCTGCGTCGAGTAGCCGATCACCTGCGAGGCGAAGTCGTGCTGCGGGTAGCGCCGGAAGTAGAGCGTCTCACCGCCGCGCTTCACGGCGACGTTGGCGGCGAGGAGCGTCTTGCCGTCGGAGGCGTAGATCAGGCCGCGCCGGATCCGGAACTGCGCGACGCGCTGGATCGCGTTGTCCTGCTTCGCCGCGAGTCCCGGCGCGGCCCACGCCTGCCAGTACGTCGTCGCGACGACGAGCGCCGCGAGCAGCACGAGGGCGAAGAGCGCGAGGGCCGAGATCTGCCGGTTCATCGCGTCGTGTTCGCGCGGTTGGAGACGAGGAGCAGTCCGGCGAGCAGCAGGAAGTTTGCGACCACCGACGAGCCGCCGTACGACACGAACGGCAGCGTGATCCCCGTCAGCGGGATCAGGCGGACGACGCCGCCGACGATGATGAACGTCTGGAACGCGAACCCGAAGGTGAGGCCGGCGGCGAGCAGCTTCGAGAACCCGTCGTCGGCCTGCAGCGCGATCTTCATCCCACGTGCGACGAACAGCATGTAGACGAGGAGCAGGGCCGCCGCACCGATCAGCCCGAGCTCCTGCGCGAGCGCGGAGTAGATGAAGTCGCTGTTCACGTACGGGATGAGGGGCTTGCCGTCGGTGGTCGTGAACGTGCCCTTGCCGAGGCCGGCGCCGCCGAACCCGCCGTTCGCGATCGAGTAGAGCGACTTGACGAGCTGGTAGCTCTCGCAGTCCTGCCGGAGCGCCGTCCCTCCGGTCAACGGGCAGTAGACCGGGTGGCTCGTCCACGGGTGGAGCCAGATCGTCACCCGCTCGCGGACGTGTGGGATCTTCTCGTACGCGACCGCCGCGCCGGCGGCGAACAGCGCGACGCCGACGGCGACGAACGACAGCCTCGCCGTAGCCACGTAGAGCATCGACAGGAAGATCCCGTAGTAGAGGAGGCCCGACCCCAGGTCGTTCGACGAGACGAGGACGAGCATGCAGCCGCCCCAGATGAGGAGCAGCGGGCCGACGTCCTTCAGCCGCGCCTGCGCGAGCGCCTCACGCTTCTCGCGCAGATAGGCGGCGAGGAAGACGATCAGGAAGATCTTCGCGAACTCGCCCGGCTGGAAGTCGATCGGGCCGACGTGCACCCAGAGGCGGGCGCCGTTCACCGTCTCGCCGAGCCCCGGCAGGCGCGGCAGGAAGAGGAGCGCGATCGCGGCGAGGCCGAACAGGTACTTGTAGTTCTCGAGCGTGCGGTAGTCGCGGCGCAGCCCGACGAGCGCGACCGCGAACAGCACGACGCCGATGACGATCCACAGCCCCTGCTTGAAGGCGTCCGTGGGGCCGAGGCGGTAGATCTCCGTGACGCCGACGGCGGTCAGGAGGCCCGCCATCGGCAGGAGGTACGCGTCCGCCTGCGGCGCCGCGTACCGCGCCACCACGTGCGCCGCCACGTAGAGCGCGAAGAAGAAGACCGCGTACCCGAGCGAGCCCCAGCTCACGAGCGACTTCCGCGCGATGTAGACGGAGGCGAAGCCGATGCCGGTCAGGACGCCGACGGCGGCGAGGTAGAGGAGCTCGCGGTTGCGGGGATTGAGCGTCAGCGCGCGAGCCCCCACCAGACGAGCACGACGATGACGGCGATCAGCGCCACGATCACGAGTAGCGCCACGAGCCGCCTGACGATGCCTGCCTCGTGGGTGGCTTCCTCCCCTGCCTCTGCGTCGTGCTGTCCGGCCGCCGCGCGGAGCTCGGCCGCCGGTACGACCATCGTGTCCACCGCCGACGGCGCCGGCGCCGGCGCCGTGACGGCCGGTACCCGGTCCTCAGGGTGCAGCGTGTCCTCCTCGTCCGGCTCCGTCGCGTACTCCCGTGTGCGCTCGTCGGGCTCGGCCGCCGCCGCGGGCGCCTCGTCGCCGACGATCTCGAACAGGACCGCGGTGATGTTGTCGTCGCCGCCGCTCCGCAGGGCGGCCCGCACGAGCGCCTTCGCAGCGGTGTCGAGGTCGTCGCGGTGGCGGCGCAGGATCTCCTCGATCACGTCGGCCGTCACCATGTCCGAGAGCCCGTCCGAGCAGAGCAGGTACAGGTCGCCGGCCTGCGGCCGGACGGTGAAGGCGTCGACGTCCACGTCCGGGTCGGTTCCGAGCGCGCGCGTGATCACCGACCGCTGCGGGTGCACCTCGGCGTCGCGCGGCGAAAGCTCGCCGCGCCGCACGAGCTCGGCGACGAGCGAGTGGTCGTCCGTGAGCTGCTCGAGCGCGCCGCCACGGAGGACGTACGCCCGCGAGTCGCCGACGTGGCCGAAGGTGATGTCCCCGTCCGGCTCGACGAGGGCGACCGTCATCGTCGTCCCCATCCCGCTCGTCGACGGGTCGTTCGACGCCCGCTCGTGCACGCGCCGGTTCGCCTCCTGGACCAGCTGCTTGAGGCGGTCCTCGCCGCCGCCGACGTCCTCCGCGTCGTTGAGCGCGCTCGCGGCGAGCGCCGAGGCGATCTCGCCCGCGCGCGCGCCGCCCATCCCGTCCGCGATCGCGAACAGCGGCGGCCGCACGACGTACGCGTCCTCGTTCTGGCGGCGCTTGTGGCCCGCGTGCGTCGCCGTCCCGACCGCGCCGATCCTCAGGGACGTCACGCCTCGAACCTCAGGTCCGTCTCTCCGACGCGGACGACGTCCCCCGGCGCGAGCCGGCGCTCGCGCGTCAGGCGGATGCCGTTGACGAACGTCCCGTTCGTCGAGCCGATGTCCTCGATCCAGATCCCGTCGCGGCGCGGCTCGATGCGCGCATGCCGCGTCGACGCGTACTCGTCGCCGCCGAGCGGGACGTCGTTCGTCTGCCCGCGGCCGAGCGTGATCGGGTGCGAGTCGAGCTGGATCTCGTCCCCGGGCCCGAGGGCCGGGCTCGAGAGCACGACGAGGCGGCCGAGGCCGCGCAGGTGGAGCTGCGGGACGAGCCCCGCGGCGGCCGCCTGCTGGGGCCCGATGATCATCGACTCCTGCGGCAGGCGCAGGTCGCGCGCGGCCGAGCGCACGATCCGCCAGATGAACAGGTAGAGGAGCACCAGGAACGCCAGCTTCAACGCCAGGAGCGTCGTCTCGACCGGCGCCGACGCGACCACTACTGCAGCTCCCGCGAGAACGCGATCTCCGTCGAGCCGATCGTGAAGCGCGTGCCGTCCTCGAGCTTCACGCGCTTCACGCGCTTCCCGGCCACCTCCACGCCGTTCGTCGAGTCGAGGTCGACGAGCCAGTAGGTCGCGCCCTCCTGCCGCAGCTCGGCGTGCCGGCGGGAGACGTTCGGGTCGGGCACCTGGACGTCGGCGTCCTTCGAGCGCCCGATCACGACCCGTCGCTTCGCCACCTCGTGGCGCTGCCCGTTCCACGTCAGCACCGCCACCTCGCGCTGAATGCCCAGCTCGACCGGCGAGGCGGGCTCCGTCGGCTGCGGCACGGGCGCCGCCGCCGGCTTGTACACCATCGTCGCGCCGGGCTCGGCGTCGGTCGGCGGCCCGTGGCGGTCGCCCTCGCTCGGCTGCACCATCCGTGTCGCGATCCCGAACACGCCCACGTCGAGGTCGTCGTCCGTCTCGAGCTCGACGCGCGGCGGGGTCAGCAGGACGTAGCCCTCGCGCCGCGCGTGCTCGGCGAGGTAGTCGCCGAGCTCGTCGCGAAGCTGCGCCTCGTACGTCGCGAACTGCTCGCGGTCGCCGGGGGAGAGGTAGATCGTGTACTCGTTCGGGACGTACACGCGCGACACCGAGACGTTCCGGTGGTCGTCCATCTCCTTCACGAGCTTCCGTGCGAGCTCGACCGGCTGCACGTTCGTGCGGAAGGCCCGTCCGAACACGCCCTCGAAGAGCGACTCGAGCTTCGATTCGATGCTCCGCAGCACGGACATAGGCGGCACGGGGGTCTTCCCCCTGGCCGTCAAGTGTATGTTGGCCGCTGGAGGATCAGAGCCGCCGCGGTGAGCCATGCGGCGACGATCAGCGGCACGACGGCGGCCGTCGGAGCGGGGATCGCAGTGGCTGCGAGCAGTCCGCCGGCGAAGAGCGCGGCCGGCCACGGGCCGCGCCCGCGCGCGAGGGGAAGGAGCGCCGCGGCGACCGCGAGGACGAGCGCCTCGCCGACGATCACCGGGTGCGCCGCGAGCCGGTGCCCGAGCTCGGCGGCGACCGCGGTCGGCCGCCGCGACCCCGCCACGCCGAGCCCGAGCGGCGGCGCGGAGCCGTCGAAGGGGAGCGGCACGCGGCGCAGCCCCGCCACGACGGCGGCGACGAGCACTGCCGTTAGTGCGTGGAGCGCGCGGCGCGCGCGGCCGCGGGCGAGCTGCACGGCGAGCGGCAGGAGCGGGAGCGCGGCGACCGGTGCCGCGAGCGGTCCGAAGGCGAGCAGGAGCCCGCTCCGCGCGTCGCGCCAGTTGACCGCCAGCCACGCCAGCGCGACGGCGGCGTAGAGGAGCGCCAGGCCGAGGGCAACGTTGCCGAGCGGGAAGAAGGGGACGGCGAGGGTGAACGCGAGCGCGGCGCGCGGCGCCGTCGCGCCGAGGGTCGCTCCGACGGCGGCGAGGCCCAGCGGCCAGCCGGAGGGGAAGAAGGGCAGCGTCGCGGCGACCCAGCCGCTCGTGACGGCGGCGAGGCCGGCGGGCAGCACCCGCTCGCGCGCGACGGCCGTCCAGGTGCGCCCGGGCGCGGCGGGCGCGGCGCCGCGCGGCCCGCGGCGGCGGCGCGGGATCGAGCGGAGGCGCTGCGCGAGCTCCTGCGCCGACGGCCGGCGCTGCGGGCTCGCGACGAGCGCCCCGGCGACCGTCTCGAGCACGTGCTCCGGCAGGTCCGGCCGCATCGTCTCGAGGGGCGGTGCGCCGCGCTGGATCGTCTGCGACGTCTCGACCAGGTCGCCGCCCCAGAACGGATGCTGGCCCGCGAGCGCTTCCCACAGCACCACCCCGACCGCCCACACGTCCGCGGCAGGCGTCGCCGGAAGCCCCTGCAGGCGCTCGGGGGCGATGTAGGCGAGCGTTCCCGGGATGTCGCCCAGCGCCGTCAGCGTGTCGAACTCGGCCATCTGCGCGAGGCCGAAGTCGAGGAGCCGGACGTCGATCTCGGGCGCCTCCGCCAGGAGGACGTTCGACGGCTTCACGTCGCGATGGACGATGCCCTTGCCGTGCGCGTGCGCCAGCGCCTCGGCGACCTGCGCGCACACCTCGAGCGCCGCCGCGTCGTCGAGCTCGCCGGCCCGCATCGCCTCGCGCATCGTGCGGCCGGGGACGTACTCGTACGCGATATAGACGTGCGAGGCGTCGCGCGCGAGCGAGAGCACGCGCTGGCAGCGGGGGTGCCGGAGCGCGGAGGCGGCGCGCGCCTCGCGCTCGGCGCGATGGCCCGCCTTCCCCTCCCGGGCGACGATCTTCAGCGCGACGTCGAGGCCGTTGCGCTCGTCGCGCGCGAGCCAGACGTGCCCCATCCCGCCGGACCCGAGCGGTCGGATCGGCCGGTAACGGCCCAGGAACAGGTCGTGCGCAAGGGCCGCTTGAGACACTCCGCGTTTCTACGGTGCGGCCCGGTCATTTCCTCTCCGGCCGCGACGGATGGTCTAATCCCGTCCAGATGCAGTCCTCCGACGACGACCTCGAGTTCGAGTTCTTCGAGGACGAGCCGGCCACGACGGAGATGCAGCGAGGCGCGCCGCGCGTGCGCCTGCCGCGCCGGGGCGGCCGCGGACCCGGCGCGCGGCGGCCTGGACCGGCGCGCCCGCTGACGCCGATCCTGCGCCTCCTGGCGGCGATCGCAGTCGTGATCGCGCTCCTCGTCGTATTCGGCCTCCTGATCCAGTCGTGCGCGTCGACGTCGAAGCACGACGCGTACGCGGGCTACATGAACGACGTCGCGAAGATCGCGCACAGCTCGCAGGACGACGGCGCAGCCGTCGCGAACGCGCTCACGAGCGGCTCGAAGACGGCGTCGATCGCCGGCTCGCTCCGCGGGATCGCCGCCCAGGAGCAGCAGAACGTCGCGCAGGCGCAGCGCCTCGACCCGCCTGGCCCGCTGCGCCCGGAGAACCAGCAGCTGATCGAGGCGCTGCAGCTGCGGATCAGCGGCGTCGACGGCCTGGCGCGGACGCTCGAGCAGGTGGTCCCGAACAAGACGAGCGGCGAGGCGGCGCTCCTCACCGAGCAGTCCGACCGGCTGCTCGCGAGCGACGTGGTGTGGTCCGACCTGTTCCAGGCGCCGTCGGCGACCGAGATGGCCAAGCAGGGCGTGCGCGGCGTGGCTCCTCCCGACTCCACCTTCGTCCAGAACCGGCAGCTCTTCTCGGAGACGTCGATGTCGTACCTGCTGCAGCGGCTGCGCGGCGCCTCGACCGGTGGGACGGTGAGCGGCCTGCACGGGACGTCGATCGTCGGCGTGAAGGCCGAGCCGGGCGGCCAGACGCTCTCGACCGGCACCGAGAACACCGTCACCGCCTCCACGAACCTCGCGTTCGCCGTCACGATCGAGGACGCCGGCGACTCGCAGGAGGTCAACATCAAGGTCACGCTCACGATCCAGCAGAGCCCGGCGATCGTCCGGACGCTCAAGATCCCCGTGATCAATCCCAAGCAGCAGAAGACGGTGACCTTCACGAACCTCGGCCAGGTCAAGTTCGCCGAGAAGGAGAACCTGCTCGTCGACGTCGCCCCGGTGCCGGGCGAGAAGTACCTCGCGAACAACAAGGCGACCTACCCGGTCATCTTCTCGCTCGGCTAGATGTACTAGCGTCTCGGCGTGCACGTGACGGCAACAGAGGCGCTGGCCGTCGCGATCGCCGGCGTCGCCTTGGGGGTCGTCGGAGCGGGGCTTGCGTGGTGGGCGTCCGTGCGCGTGAAGCGCGTGCGCGACGCCCAGCGGACGCTGCTCGGCGGCGGCCGCCGCGACCTCGTCGACTTCGCCGTGTCGCTCCAGGGGCGCATCGACGACCTCCACCGAGCGGTCGACGAGGTCGCCGCCGGGCTGGCGCGCGTCGACCGCCGCGTCGACGCGACGGTCGCGAACTCGGCGATCGTGCGCTACGACGCCTACGAGGACACCGGCGGCCACCAGTCGGCGTCGCTCGCGCTGCTCGACTCGGCGCGGAGCGGCGTCGTCGTGACCGCGATCCAGGGACGCGACTACGCGCGCATCTACATGAAGGAGCTCGACCGCGGCCGTGCGTCGGTCGCCCTCTCGCCGGAGGAGCTCGAGGCCGTCGAGCGCGCCATGGGCCGCTAGTAGGACTTTGTTACTCACGGCGGTGGAAGAGTGTGAGTTGGTCGAGGTCGACGGGCTGGGTGCAGGTGCGGCAGCGGCCGGTCCAGCAGCGCAGGACGGGCTGCAGGAGCAGCACCGCCTGCGG